>OGXT01003533.1_pt1 | contig 10618 bp, 10 predicted proteins | sample 1576361 | NCBI WGS metagenome assembly OGXT01 (sample SAMEA3541514, study PRJEB24748) | human gut metagenome | biome: human gut; feature: human-associated habitat; material: faeces | place: China | collected 2012 | reverse complement strand
TACGGTATCGTTTGCCGTTCTTATTATGGATTTAAGACGTTTACTGTCACTTGTATCCGCAGTGCCGACACAAAATCCCTCAATTTCTCTGTTACCGGAAGAAAACGGAACAAGCACTCTGCTGCCTATTTTAATTTTGCCTTCAAGTTCTTTCGGGACAAGATAATCAAAAGGTTTATCAACTTGCTTTGACTTATTATCCACAATAATTTTTGCTATCATTATTATTCGTTATCTTCTGTATCGTCTTCTACGACTTCAACTTCTTCCGGCTGTACATCATCATTACTGTTTAGAGAAAGAATAGCAGCAGCCTTTTCGTCCTCCCAAGCCTTTGCACGCTTGATTGCTTCTGAACGAACATAGCCCACTTTTCCCTCTACGATTTCCTCTGCCGCAACTGATACAGGTTTTTCATCGCCGTATGCGTCCATATCGTGCATACGTTCTTCACCAATCATTCTCGCACGTTTTGCCGCCATTGTAACAAGTGTATAACGGCTGTCCACACACTTTGAAAGTTCCGAAATTCCAGGTTTAATCATCATAATAATATTCCTCCAGTAATCAATAATTTTCAGCTAATAATTTATCAACAAGGTTACGCTTTTGAACCTTATCACGCATTGTTTCTTCGACTTCACGAACACACTCGCCAAGTTCGTCGTTTACGAATATACAGTCATACTTCGTCGACTGAGATAATTCCCATTTTGCCGCCTCAAGTCGTTCTTCTATTTGTTCTGCCGTTTCACGGCCTCTGTCCTCAAGTCGCTGTTTTAAAACTTTCATTGACGGCGGTGCTATAAACATAAGTACTGCCTCTTCAAAAAGTTTCTTAACTTTAAGTGCGCCTTGCGGCTCGATTTCAAGCAAAACGTTTTTACCGCCCTCAAGCATATCTTCAACAGTCTTTTTCGGAGTACCGTAATAATTGCCGCTGTACATAGCATATTCAAGCATTTCTCCGTTGTCTATCATCTTCTTAAAGTTTTCCACCGTTGTATAATTATATGTCACGCCGTCGGTTTCACCTTTGCGTTTTTCTCTCGTTGTTGACGATACGGACAAAAATACGTCGTTATTTTCATTTGCAAGAAGTTCATTACAAATCGTTCCTTTGCCCGTTCCCGACGGTCCGGACATTACAAAAAGTACACCTCTACTCATCGCCTTTAACGCTCTCCTCTCCTGTATCACCGCTAAGTCTGCCTGATACCGTTTCCGTCTGCAAAGCCGACAGAACAATATGGTCGGAATCGGTTACTATAACGGCTCTTGTTCTTCTGCCGTATGTTGCGTTTATAAGATTACCCTTATCCTCCGCCTCACGAATTATACGTTTAATCGGCGCGGACTCTGGACTTACAACTGCCACAACACGTTCGGCATTAACCATATTTCCAAAGCCTATATTTATAAGTTTCATTATATCACCTGTTATTCAATATTTTGAATTTGCTCTCTTAATTTTTCAATTTCACCCTTTAGTGTTACAACGGTTTTGGCGATTTCAATATCACTTGCCTTTGAACCGATTGTATTTACTTCACGGTTAATTTCCTGAATTAAGAAATCAAGCTTTCTGCCTGCCGGCGAACCGCTGTTTATTATAGTGTCAAATTCTTCAAAGTGACTGCCAAGTCTTACCGTTTCCTCATTTACTGCCACTTTATCGGCATAAATTGCAACTTCGGTAAGTATTCTTGCTTCGTCTATTTCTTTACCGTCAAGAACTTCTTTAATCTTTTCGTAAAGTTTGTCACTGTATTCCTTAACAGTCTGCGGTGAACGCTCGTCTACTTCCTTGACAAGTGTACGCATATAGTCAATTCTCTCGCACAAGTCCTTTTGTATTCTCTCGCCCTCACGCTCACGCATTGCGATAAAGTCGCTAAGTGTGCCGTCAAGAACGGTTTTAACCGTATTCCACAGAGCCTCCTCATCTTCTTCAACTCTTTCGGTTGAGAAAATGTCCGGATTTGACGCAACGTTTGATACTGTTATATCGTCCTTTAATCCGAATTCATCTCTAAGCCTGTATAAAACATCTATGTAATTTTTTGCGATTTCCTTATTTAATGTAATCTGCTTGTCGGCAGTTTCGTAGTTCTCTACATTAAGGTATATATCAACCTTACCGCGAGTTATACTTGACGATACATACTTTCTGATTTTATCTTCCAAAAAGCCAAGATGTCTTTGCACTTTTATATTGTAATCCGAATATCTGTGATTTACCGATTTTATCTCCACAAGTATCTTTTTTCCTTCTGTTACGGCCTCTCGTCTGCCGTATCCGGTCATACTTTTCAGCATAGCACGTTCTCCCGTCTAACATATTATATAGGCATATTAACCCATTATTTTTTTATTATACCACAAGTTCTTGTATTTGAACAGTCTTATTTTAAATTTTTTTGAAAAATTCATTACAAAAATAACAGAAATGTATCCGTCAAGTTTGTTATTTCGACAAAAAAACAGACGAACTGTAAATTCAGCTCGTCTGTTTACCGACTTAATTATTTTTTGTTTTTATCGCACTTACAAATAAATCAGTTATATCAGCCGCACCTGTCGGAATTTCAGGTGTCACTATTGTATCGTCCTTTTCCGCATTTGACGATACTGTCATCTTAAGTGACATATCATCAGCATATCCGACTTCTATATTTGCGTCACTTGTTGATTTTGTTGCATCCGTTTCGCTGTTTGCGGAAACGTTGAACTTAAAATCATTTTTTAATTGATTATAGTCGCTGTCCGATATATTGCTTATATTTTTCAAAATGTTAAGCATATCTTCTGATTTAATATTCATTTTTAGGCTGTAACCGCCGTTTTCAGTTTCTGTAACCGTTATATATTTATCCATCTGTTCATACATATCAAACATTGAAGCCAATGAAATAATAGTATCAATATCAGTATCGCCCTCTGTCTGATAAGCACTCTTTAATGTGTCCATAGCCTTCGCAGTATTTCCGCTGACAGCACTGTCCACTATATTTATTGTGGCAGTCGGCACACCGAGAGAAGTCAAGGCTTTGTTTAAATCAATACTGTACCATACATCACTCTTTACGATAAGTGCCAATGCCTTGATTTTTGCATTGTCCGAGCTTTGAGCAAGTTTTTCTATAACATCTGTTTTAAAGTAAACCTTATCATCCGCTACTACTGCGTTAAGCGTTGCGTCATTTACACTGCTTTCATTCAATGAGCCGTTAAACTTCACCTCTGCACCCGCAACATTATCTTTATTTTTGCCGTCAATACTTCCGTTTGCCGCAACACTGTATTTACTGTTGCCGTTATTCAAATCAAAACTCACATCAAATGCAGTATATTCCTTATTATATTTCGGTGTTTCCTGATTTAAAAGTTTTGACATATTCGGTGCCGAGTTTTCAAATTCGTTAAAATAATCATCAGCATCAAGGATTACAACTGTTTCCGTATCTCCGTCCCAGCCTACTTGCATACCGAATGCGTTACTCATAAAACGAATAGGAACAAGAGTTCTGTCATCAACAATAATCATAGGCGTATCCATTTGAACAGTTGATTCACTGCCGTTATTGTCTACATATATTGTATCGTCCATAAGTGTAAACTTAATTGTTGTGTCACCCTTTTTAGCCGTTACAAGTCTGCTTGAATCATCATAATCAACGATTGCTCCCATATTTTCAAGTGCCGCTCTGAACGGTATCATAACTCTGCCGTCAGTATTTACAGGCTTAACGTCATCATATTTTACAACCTTATCATTATATACAATATGTATTTCCGATTTATCACCATACACGCTTGAAACTTCTTTTACTCTTTCCGCCGCACTTACCGAAAAACACGGTACAACCATTGACGCCGCAACTGCCGCCGCAATAATTTTCTTCATATTATTTTTCCTCACTTTCGTATAAAATATTGCTTTGATGTTATTATACCACCGCAAAATCGTTTTAGCAATATTTTTATTGTTTTTTTATATAAATATGGTATAATAAAAAATAATACATTTATACAGGAGGACATTATGGCATTTGACGCAGTAGCGGTTCGTTGTCTTGTCAAAGACCTTAAAGACAAGCTTATAAACAGCCGTATAGATAAAATACATCAGCCCGAAAAAGACGAAATTACAATAAATCTAAGAACAATGACGGATAATTTTAAACTTGTGCTTTCTGCAAGTCCTGCACATCCGCGTGTTCATTTCACAAACGTTTCAAAAAAAAATCCTATCAGTGCGCCTATGTTCTGTATGCTTTTGAGAAAGCATATCGGCAGCGGTAAAATTACGGATATTGAACAGATTGGCTTTGAACGTATTATAAAATTTTCGATAGAAAGTTATGACGAACTCGGCGACCTTACGACAAAATATCTTATAGTCGAAATTATGGGCAGACATTCAAATATTATTCTTACCAATCAAGATATGCGTATTCTTGACTGTATCAAACACATTGATTTTACGGTAAGTTCGGTACGTCAGCTGCTTCCCGGACTTGACTATGTTTCACCGCCTGTCCAGGATAAAACCGACCTTACGGAAATAAGCGAAACAGCAAACATAGATTTTTCATCACCGATACAGACCGCCGATAAAGCCATTCTTTCCGCAATAGCAGGTATCAGTCCGCTTACATCAAGAGAAATTGTATATCGTGCGTTCGGTCGCACAGACGTGAAGTGTTCCGAACTTACGGATAACGGCAGAAATAAACTTTTATACGAAACGGTTAAACTTGCCAAAGACGTTCAGCAAAACAATTTCAGCCCTTGTATGATTATAAATTCCGCCTCGGGCAAATTAATGGAATTCAGTGCCACGCCTATAACGCAGTACGAATCACTTGCGGAAATTAAAGAATTTGACGACATAAGCGTACTTCTTGACACATTTTACAGAACTCGCGATATGCACGAGAGAATGCGTCAAAAGAGTGCCGACCTTGTGAAACTTCTTAACAATAATATAGAACGTGTTTCAAAAAAGCTCGGCATTTTAAATAAAACGCTTGCCGATTCGGAGAATAAAGATAAATATAAAATATACGGTGACTTGCTTATGGCAAATCTTTATAATATGAAAAACGGTCAGTCGAGCGTTGAAGTTATAGATTACTACAAAGAGGATTCGCCTACCGTAAAAATTCCGCTTTCGCCGCAGCTTTCACCGTCACAGAATGTACAGAAGTATTACAAGCGGTATAACAAGGCGAAAAATGCCGAAATTGAGGCAGCAAAACAAATTGAAAACGCCAAAAATGACCTTGAATATCTCGAAAGCACACTTGCCGCTATCGAAACATCGGATACGGAATCAGACTTAAACGCAATCCGCGCGGAACTGATTGCCGAAGGCTATTTAAACAGAAAGTTCAATCCGAAAAAGCAAAAACAAAATGCGTCAAAACCTATGCACTTTGTAAGTTCCGACGGTTTTGATATTTATGTGGGCAAGAATAATACCCAAAACGATTACCTTACATTAAAATTTGCAAATTCGTCTGATTTGTGGTTTCATACCAAAAATATTCACGGCTCGCATACAATCATAAAACTCGGACTTGATAAAGACGTTCCGAAAACGACAATCACGGAGGCTGCCGAACTTGCGGCATACTATTCAAAAGGTCGTGATTCGTCACAAGTTCCCGTTGACTTTACGCAGATTAAAAATGTCAAAAAACCAAACGGTGCAAAACCCGGTATGGTGATATATGATTATTACAACACAATATATGTTACACCGAAAGAATTAAAAAATGAGTAGTCAATGAATGACTACTCGTTTTCGTTTATAAACTTTTGTATTTCTTCCATAAATTCTTTGCCGTATTTACGTTTTTTCATTTCGCCGACACCGGAGATATTCAAAAATTCGCTGTCCGTAACAGGACGTTTACGGCACATTTCACGAAGTGTAGAATCTTGAAATATAACATACGCAGGAACACTTGCCATAACGGCACGTCTGTTACGAAGTTTTTTAAGTCTTTCAAACAGTCTGTCTTCTTCAGACGTCAAAACGGTATCCTTCTTATGGGTATAAGAAACTTCCTTAATCAATTTCATCGAAAGCTCTTTACCGTTTAATATTTCCTTTGTTTTCAGTGTAGGCTGTACAGTCCTGTAATTCATTTCGTCAACTTCAAGATAGCCCTCTTGAATTAAATAATCAATGATATATCTTATCCTTTTAAGCGACATATCGCTCATAATTCCGTATGTAGAAATAGTATCAAGGTCAAGTCTTTTTATTTTGTCGAGCTTACTTCCGTAAAGCACCTCCGCCAAAAGCGTCTTACCGCAACTTCTCCCCTTTTTTCGTATTCTGTATACACATGACACTATTTTTTGTGCGTCAACGGTTATATCCGTTGTTTCAAAATTAGTATTGCAATTCCCGCAGTTGTCACAGTTAAGCGGCGGATTTTCGCCGAAATATTCAAGAATAAATGCTCTGAGGCACTCACTTGCAATAAAACGTCATCATTTTCAAGCGTTCAAAATCTTTCTCCATAATTTTGATACGCATTTGGTCAGATATTTCCGAGTTTTCATCTGGATTTTCGATAAAATATCTTGCAGTATTGACATCACGTGCACTGTAAAGCATAATACAGTCTGCATCACCGCCGTCACGTCCTGCTCTGCCCGCCTCTTGATAATAGCTTTCAATATTTTTCGGCATATTGTAATGTACAACAAGATAAACGTTCGATTTATCTATACCCATACCGAATGCGTTCGTTGCAACCATTATTTCACATCGGTCGTATATAAAATCGTCTTGATTTTTCTGTCTTTCGTCATCGTCAAGTCCTGCGTGATACCTTGTCGCATCATATCCGTTGTCATTAAGTCTTTCACACACTTCCTCAACCGTTTTTCTTGTCGAGCAATACACTATCGCACTTTGATTTTTATGCCTGTCCAAAATATCACAAAGTGCCGTAAATTTATCTTTCGGTCTTTGCACTTCAAAATACAGATTTTCTCTGTTAAAGCCCGTAACCTTAACATACGGATTGTTTAATTTCAGAATACGAATTATATCTTCTCTCACATCGTCAGTCGCCGTTGCGGTAAAAGCGGCTATAATCGGTCTGTATGAAAGTTTTTTTATAAATTCTTCTATTTTCAAATATCCCGGTCTGAAATCGTGTCCCCACTGCGATACACAATGTGCTTCATCTATGGTTATCATAGAGATTTTCACTGTTTGCGCTACCCTTATAAATCCCTCAAGTTCAAGTCTTTCAGGTGCAACATATATTATTTTATACATACCCTTGTATATGTTGCTTACAACTTTATTTTGCTGTGCCAAAGTCAGCGAACTGTTTATGTATGCGGCGGCAACACCAGACTGAACAAGTGAATTTACTTGGTCAATCATAAGTGATATAAGCGGCGAAATTACAATCGTTATACCGTCCATCATAAGTGCGGGTACTTGATAACACATTGATTTTCCAGCACCTGTCGGCATTATTCCGAGAATATCGTTTCCTTCCAATATATTATCTATAATCTCGGACTGTCCGTCACGAAACTTCTTGTGTCCGAAATATTTTTTAAGAACTTTTTCCTTTTTCATCAATATACTTCTTTCGTTTACATATGTTACTACTATTTTATCGAAAAATATAATACATTGCAAGAGATATTTTTAAATAAAAAAATAGCAGACAAAACCATAATGATTTTGTCTGCCTTTTGTCATTTTTCTATGCTTTACTCCCATATTGCCGAATATGCGCGTTCGCCGTGTTCACTGTCATCAAGACCGACATTTTCACTGTTTTCATCAACACGAAGTTTTGTAAACAATCTTACAATACCCACACAAATCAATGTTCCGACAACCGCAACGGCTATTGTTACCAATATACTAAGCACCTGTGCCACGAACAAGTGATAATCACCGAAAACAAGGCCGTCCCATTTAGCTACCGGATTAATCGAAGTTTGTGCAAACAAGCCTGTTGCGATACCGCCCCATATACCGCCGATACCGTGACATCCGAATGCGTCAAGTGCGTCATCATATCCGAATTTCGGTTTTAGTACAGATAATGCAAAGTAACAAATCGGGCTGACAAGTGCACCGATAATAAACGCCGCCCATATCGGTACGAAACCTGCACCCGGTGTAATTGCCACCAAACCGATAACACCGCCTGTACAAGCTCCGACTACTGTCGGCTTTCCGCCTTTGATTATATCTATAATCATCCATGAAAGCATTGCACAAGCCGCAGAAGTGTTAGTTGTTGTAAATGCGTGAAGTGCAAGACCGTCTGCTGCAAGCGCACTTCCTGCATTAAATCCGAACCAACCAAACCACAAAAGTGACGCGCCGAGTACAACAAACGGAATATTATGCGGTACGACACTTCTTTTCTCAATGCCTTTTCTCTTACCGATTAATATTGCAAGCACAAGACCCGAAACACCGGAGCTTATATGTACAACGTTACCGCCGGCAAAGTCGATTGAGCCGATTTGAGCAAGAAATCCGCCGCCCCAAACCATATGAGCCATCGGATAATAAACCACAAACTGCCACAAGAATACGAATAAGAATATTGCTTTAAATTTCATTCTTCCCGCAACCGCACCTGTAATAAGCGACGGTGTTATAATGGCAAACATCATCTGAAACAACGCAAAACCCATATTAGGGATATTGTCACTGTAAGGACCTGCCTCCGATCCGACACCGTTAAACGCAAACCACTTTAAGTTTCCTATAACTCCGCCCAAGTCTCCGCTGAACGAAAGCGAATATCCGCAAAGTACCCACAATACCGACGAAAGTCCCATAAATGCTACTGACATCATCATTGTATTGAGCACATTTTTTCTTTGTGCAAGACCGCCATAGAAAAATGCCAATCCCGGTGTCATCAAAAACACATACGTTGCCGCAATTATCATAAATCCTATATCTCCACTGTTTAACATATTTTATACCCCCCTATAATAAAGCCTCTCTGTCCTCTTCGCCTGTTCTTACTTTTATAACTCTCGATACAGGTGAAATAAAAATCTTACCGTCACCGATTTCACCTGTTCTCAAAACCGAAATTGCCGTATTAACAACATCATCAACAGGCACTGTACATACAACCATTTCAATTTTTATCTTCGGAAGTAAGTCAACGCTGTACTCAACACCTCTGTAACGGTGCTTTTGTCCCTTTTGCACACCGTAACCCAATACGTTGGATACGGTCATTCCGTTAATTCCGATTTCGTTTAAAGCCGTCTTTAAATCCTCAAGTTTGCTCTGTCTTGTGATAATTTCGATTTTTGTCATTTCTGCCATGACTATATACTCCCCTTTCTCTTAAACATAAAAAGCGTGTCTGACAAATTGACCGCAATCAATCCGTCAAACACGCCTTTGTGTTTAATTTAACTATTATTTTTTATTCCGATTGAACCGTAAAAACAAAAAAGACGCATTTGTAAGAATATTCTCTTACAACACGTCCTTGTGTTCAATCACCGTAACATTATTATACAACACTAACTTTTTGTTGTCAACAGTTTTTTTGAAATTTTTCTAAAAAGAGAAAGCGAGCTAATTTATTAGCTCGCTGAGGGGGTATATATATTAATCTTTGAAAAAGAGATTAACCTTATTGAATTACATTGATCTTTTCTCGTTATACGATACAACAAAGTCAGGGTATGCTGATGCAAGACCATGTTCTGTTGAGTCAAGACCTTCAATTTCTTCTTGCGGCTTAGCACGAAGCAATCCTGCCTTCTTCAATACAACAAACAGAATTGAACCAACGATTGCTGCCCAAGCGATTAGTGAAACAGCACCCAAAGCTTGAACACCCAAAGCCTTTAGACCGCCGCCATAGAACAGACCAAGTAATTCTGCACCGGCACTTGTATCTGAAGCAAACAAACCGACTGCGATTGTACCCCAGAGACCGCATATACCGTGAACACTGATTGCACCGACAGGGTCGTCAACCTTTAGCTTTGTATCGATAAACGGAATTGCAAGACACATCAAAATTGCACCGACAACACCGATAATAATTGACGCAAACGGAGTTACAAGGTCACAAGGAGCTGTGATTGCAACAAGACCGCCAAGAACACCGTTTAGAGTCATTGAAACATCAGGCTTACCGTAACGAATCCATGTAAAGAACATTGTTGTGATTGCAGCTGCACAAGCGGCAAGGTTAGTTGTGATAAATACCTTAGCGGCTACTTGTACGCCACCGTCTGAAAGACCGCCTGTTGATGCAGGGTTAAATCCGAACCAACCTACCCAAAGGATAAGTACGCCAAGTGCACCGATAAGAATGTTGTGACCCGGAATAACGTTTACTTTTCCGTCCTTTGTGTACTTGCCGATTCTCGGACCAAGAATTGCAGCACCTACAAATGATAATGTACCGCCAAGCATATGTACGATTGCACTACCTGCAAAGTCATGGAAGCCTAACTCTGACAACCAGCCGCCGCCCCATACCCAGTGACCTGCGATTGGGTAAATGAACAATGAAATAGCCGCACTGTAGATACAATATGCTTTGAAGTTTGTTCTTTCAGCCATTGC
>OGXT01003518.1_pt1 | contig 10673 bp, 7 predicted proteins | sample 1576361 | NCBI WGS metagenome assembly OGXT01 (sample SAMEA3541514, study PRJEB24748) | human gut metagenome | biome: human gut; feature: human-associated habitat; material: faeces | place: China | collected 2012 | reverse complement strand
TTCAGTTTCTCTTGCTCGCGTCGCACGCCTCGGGCGTGGCGCAGTCGGTCCGGCGCATGCAGCGCGCGCAGGATGCCGCGCGCAAGCTCGCAGAGGGACGCATGATGCCCGTTGGCGCCTACGCCTGCGCCGGGCCGCCGTCTCGATTGACGCTGGCGCGGATGGCCGGCCGCCTTTCGGACCTTCGCTATCATCTGCTGCTGGTGGTGGACCCCGATACCGGACGCATCAGCGAGAGCATGACGGAGGGTGAACTGACCCAAAGGCTGTTTCATACGCAGGAGCAAGCTCAAGGCAGGTAAGCATTCCCTGCCCAAAGAGCATGGACAAACAGGGAAACGTGTGGTACAATCCAAAATAGTTACGAAAGTATTACGAACCATGCGAGGGAGGAACGACCGAGATGCCAAAGAACGTAGGGGAGAGGCTGCGCGCAGTGCTGGCCCTTTGCGCAATCGCCGTCATGCTGGCGGCAGGCGGCGCGCCTTATGCCTCCGCCGCTTCGGTAAGCGACGTGCAGGTGGCTTCCGCGCCGCTGAGCACGAAGGCGTCCGCCATGAACGGCATGGTGCGGGTGTACCTGTCCTCGCTGGGCAGCCCCTCCCGGCTGGACCTGACCGTGGTGGGCAACTACAGCATTTCCACCACGGGCGAATTCATTTCCAGCGGCAGCTCGCTCACGGTGGGTTTCAGCAGTTCCACCGGCGCGATCACGCTGACCCATAACGGGGTCAAAACCAATATGGGCACCAGCTTTTCCCTGCGGCGCCACAGCGCCAGCGGCACCAACGGCATCAAGATCAGCCAGGCGCGCGAAAGCAACAATCCCTATCCGGGCGATCTGACCTTCAAGGCCGTTTCCAGCGGCAGCGGCTATACGCTCTATACCATCGCCAACATCTATATCGAAAATTATCTCTACGGCGTGCTGCCCTACGAGATGGGCAACTCCACCAACATCGAGGCCCTCAAGGCGCAGGCCGTGGCCGCGCGTACCTACACCGTGCGCATGATGCAAAACCGCGCCTCCGGCCTCTACGACGTGAAGGACACCACCAGCGACCAGGTGTACCGCGGCACGCCGTCGGGCAACGCCAACTGCGTGGCCGCCGTGGACGCCACCAAGGGCATTGTGCTCATGTACGGGTCCAGCTACATCACCACCTACTATTCCGCCAGCAACGGCGGCCAGACCGAAATCGACCGATCCGGCACCGCCTACGCCTATATGAAGGTCAAGGACGACCCCTTCGACTATGCAAACCCCAGCTCCACCGTGAAAAAGAAAACCGTATACGCCGATCTGACCAGCTCGATGAACTCATCGGGCCTCATCAGCCTGCTTAAAACCAAGGCCGTGAGCAAGCTGAGCAGTATGGGCTATTCGGCCACGCAGAGCAACACCACCTTGCAAACCCTCAAAAACGTGACCGCGCATACGCCCAAGTACGCATCTCCCAGCCGTCTGTATACCAAGATGGACTTCACCTTCACCGCCTCTACCCAAAACAGCGCCGGAAGCTCCGCCACGGCCACCGTGACCGTCACCTGCGACATCTTTGACGAGCTGGAAAGCCTGCTGTCCATGGGCATTCAGTCCCTGGACAACGAGCTGTGGAGCGTCTCCAAGAGCGGGTCCAACTTTGTGCTGGAGGCGCGCCGCTACGGCCACGGCATGGGCATGAGCCAGCGCGGCGCCATGTACATGGCCAAGTTGGGCTACACCTATGACCAGATTCTGGGCTTTTACTACGAAGGCTGCAAGCGGGTGCAGCACAGCTTTACCAACACCATTTTGAGCGCCGATTCATCGGAGGAGCAGGTGACCGTGGAGCAGCCCGCAGACCTGGAGGAAGAGGACACGAGCGCTTGCAAGGGCACCGTGAAGCTGGTGAGCGCGGGGTCCTCGCTGGCCATCCGCAGCGCGAAATCCACCACCGCGTCCCTTATCGGCACGGCGGGCAACGGCGCTATCGTGGACGTGTTGTCCAACGACGGTACCTGGTGCTTCATCCGCTTCGGCGATCTCAAGGGCTATGTGCCCGCCAACGCGCTCTCCATCAGCGGTACGCCTGCGGGCACGGAGGAGACGCCGACCTCCATCATCGGCTTTGCCACGGTCACGGCGTCGGACTTCGTCAACCTTCGGGAAGAAGGCAGCATGAGCGCGCGTGTGGTCAGCACCGCGCCCTCCGGGGCCGTGCTCACGGTGTTCAGCCAGTCCGGCTCCTGGGCCAAGGTGCAGTACAACGCCACCGTGGCCTATGCCAATACCGGCTTTATCTCCGCCGTTACCGCCACCTATCCGTCGGATGCGGTATCGTCCGGCAGCGCCACGGCGACCGTGAGCACATCGGACGGTACCGGCAGCGTCAACCTGCGCGCCTCCGCCTCCACTGGCGCGCAGGTGCTCGCCCAGATTCCCTCCGGCACGCAGGTGACCGTCTCTTCCGACGACGGTTCCTGGTGCGTGGTCAGCTATCAGGGCATGACCGGCTACGTGATGTCTGCGTATATCTCCTACACGGGCGAAAGTCTGGAACCCGGTACAGGCGGTACGCAGGAGGGAACAGGCGGCACGGGGAATGAGGACGGCGGCCAGGGTGACGGTGTCACCGAAGGCGATACGCAAACGCCCGCCGTGCGCACGGCCATCGTGACCACGGAATACGGTTCGCTCAACATGCGCGCGCAGGCCAGCGCGGGCAGCCAGATTTTGACCACCATCCCGCGTGGCGCGCTGGTGGAGGTGACGCAGGAGGGCAGCACCTGGTGCGGCGTGCGCTACAACGGCATCAGCGGCTACAGCATGACCTGCTTCCTCACCTTTACCGACGGCGGCAGCACGACCCCCTCCGTGCCGGAGGGCGGCACCACTGCCGTGGTCACCACGCAGAGCGGATCGCTCAACCTGCGTCAGCAGGCGCGGTCGGGCAGCGCGATTCTCACGCGTATTCCGCAGTATGCCACCATCGCCGTGCATGAGCGCGGCGCGGAATGGTGCCATGTAACCTATAACGGCGTGACGGGTTATGTGATGACGGTCTTTCTGACCTTCCAGGACGAGCCCATGCCCGATCTGCCGGACGATTCCACCGGAGAGGGCGACACCGGCGGCGATATCGCCGGCGATACCGACGCCAACGACCCCAACGAGCCCATCGCCACCCCCGAACCCGGCGGGGACGACGCGCTTTATGCCGTGGTCACCACGGTGTCGGGGTCCCTCAACCTGCGTCGCGACGCCCTGCCCGGAAGCCCCGTGCTGGCCCGCATTCCCAAGGGAACTACCATCCGCATCGACGAGCGGCTGGCGGCCTGGAGCCGTACCACCTATGGCGGACAGACCGGGTATGTGATGAATACCTACCTGACTTTCCATCAGGGCAAGCCGGAAATCTCCGGCGGCACCACCGCGGTGGTCACCACCGCTTCCGGGTCGCTCAACCTGCGTACCGAGCCGTCGCTAAGCGGCGGCGTGATCGCCCGCATCCCACAGTATGCCACGGTTAACGTGCAGCAGCGCGGCGACAGCTGGTGCTACGTGGTCTACAACGACACCATCGGCTACGTCATGACCACGTACCTTACCTTTAGCGGCGATTCTGCCCAGACCCAACCAGACGGCGGCGATGCTTCCGGCGAAAACGGTTCCGGCAGCGGGGACAATTCCGGAAACACCGGAAATGCCGGCGACAATTCCAGCGGCACAATGACCGCCTATGTGCAAACGGCGTCCGGTTCGCTCAACCTGCGCGAGCAGCCCGGCAGCGCGTACCGGGTGCTGCGCACCATTCCGCGGGGCAGCGCCGTCACCGTGCTCAGCTACGGTGATCCATGGTGTCAGGTGACCTATGGCGGCACCGAGGGCTATGTGATGACCTTGTTCCTGCGCTTCGATACTCAGCCCACCCTGCCTCAGGAGCCGGATACGGACAAAGATCAGGGCGAGACGGACACAAGCGGAAGCAATGGTAGCAGCGGAGAGACGTCACAGCCGCCCACGCCGACGCCCGCTCCTCCGCAGGAGCAGCCGGATGAAAGCACCGCTGTCACCGCGTGGGTCAACACCGCTTCCGGCAGCCTGAACCTGCGTTATTCCCCGGACAGCTCGGCCCAGATCATCGGCACCATTCCCCGTCTGGCGGCGGTCAAACTGCTGGTGGAGGGCAAGGAATGGAGCTATGTGGGCTATAACGGCCAGTATGGCTATGTCATGACGCGCTATCTGACCACCACGCAGCCTACCGGGGATGATGGGAGCGGCTCCTCTTCCTCCGGAAGCGGCGGGCAGACGGGCGGCTCGTCCTCGTCCGGTGGTACCTCCCAACCCTCCGGCGGCGGCAGCGAAGGCCAGCAGATTCCGGACGGCATGGCGGAGAACGGCGGCGTCATTCTGGACATCACGCTCCAGGTTCCGAATTCCGCAACCTATGCGACTGCCTCACCCCAGAGCGGGGATGCGCTTCGCCTGTGGACCATGTGCGCTGAAAGCGGCGATCCGCTTGCCTCCGTACCTTCCGGCGAACAGGTGGAGATCATTCTCACCGGTCGCAGCTGGTGCCTGGTGCAGTACGGAACCGTGCAGGGCTATTGCCAGACGGCGGATCTTGAGGTGGTGCCATGACCGAAAACCTGCTGAAACCCGGCGAACGTCTGGACGATTTGCAGCGCAACGGATTGCACATCATTCAGCATCCGCGGGCCTTCCGCTTCGGGATGGACGCGGTGCTCCTTGCAGATTTTACCCGGCTCAGGCCCCGTGAACGGGTAGCCGATATGGGAACCGGCACCGGCATTTTGCCGCTGCTGCTCAGCCAGAAACAGCTGGACGCCCGTTTTGAAGCGTTTGAGATCCAGCCGGAAATGGCGGACATGGCTCGGCGCTCGGTCGCGCTGAATGGGCTGGAGGAACGAATCCGTGTACACGCGGCGGACATGCGAGCCGCTTGTGAGCTTATCGGACGGGAGAGCATGCATGCAGTGGTGTGCAACCCGCCCTATGGCAAGCAGGGAGGGACGCTGACCAACGAGGCGGCCTCTCTGCTGCTTGCCCGGCATGAAACGGACTGTACCATCCAGGACGTTACGGCGGCCTGTGCCGCCGTGCTTCGCACCCACGGGCGGCTGAGCATGGTGTTTCCGGCGGCGCGGCTGCTTGAGCTACTGGATGCCATGCGCCAAAGCCGGCTGGAGCCCAAGCGCATCCGCATGGTCTGTGCACGTGTGGACCGCGCACCGTATCTAGCGCTCGTGGAGGCGATGAAAAATGCCAAACCCGGCCTGTTGTGGATGCCGCCATTGATCGTCTACCATCAGGACGGAAGCGGGACGGATGAACTGAGGCACATCTATCATCAGGTATGAATGACGGAGCGGCGTTCTTTGCGCCACAGGGCCAGAATGCCCACGTTCCACAGCAGAATCAATACCTGCCCGACCGCCTGCGCGGCGATAACGCCGTACAGCCGCAGGCCGGGCATGGCGGCAAGCAGACAGGTCATCGCCAGCGTCGCACCGGAAACCGCAACTGCTCCATACATGGAGCGCTTTTGCTGTCCCAGCGCGGTGGTGACGGCTCCGATGAGGTGGCTCACGGCAAACAGCGCCGTCAGCGGCGCGCCTGCGCGAAACAGCGCTGTCAGCTCCGCCATACGGTAGACGGTATTGGCCAGAACCGGCGCGGACAGATAGACCAGAGCCGTGCAGCCCAGCGCTACCGGCAGACAGGAGCCGAGACAGGTCAGAACCAGCCGTTTCAGCTCCCGGGGATCATCCTCCGCCTTGGCAATGCGGGGAAGCGCCACCATGGAAAGTGCGCTGGTAAAGACGCAGGGCAGCATGAGAAGGGGCATTACCATGCCGTTGAGCATGCCCAGGCGCGCGGTGGCTTCCGCCGCAGGCAGCCCGCTCGCCTGAAGCCGGATGGGAATCAGAATGGCGGTCAGCGACCGAAGCAGCGTCTGCACCAGGCGGGAAAGGGTGGCGGGCGCAGCCAGGCGCAGCACGGGCTCGCGCCAGGCGGCGGCCTGCGCGGCGCCGCGCAGAGAAATGCGCAGCCGCGAAACCACAAAGAACAGTCCGATGATCTCCGCCAGCATGGTGGCCGCTACCGGCACGGCCGCGAGCCACGCGGCGGTAAGGCGGCTAAGCCCGGTGACCAGCACAAAGGAAAGCGCCAGCCGGGCCGCCTGCTCGATCAGCTCGCTCAGGGCGGGCTCCAGGCTGCGCTCCATGCCGTAGCAGTAGCCGTTGAACGCTGCGGAGTATCCCAGAATCAAAATGCATGGCGCGCTGAACCACAGCGAGGGCAGCACCCGCACGTCGCCCATCCAGCGCGCCGCCAGCGGGGAAAATAGCAAAAGGGCGGGAATCAGCGCCACGGAGGCAACTCGCACCAGAAAAATGCCCGCCAGCAGCGGTTTTTGTTTTTCGTCCTCCGGCGCGCGCGCCGTCATGCGGCTGATAGCCATGGGGAGCCCCGACGTGAGCGGCGTGATGGCCAGCATGTGTACGCTCTGCGCCAGCTCCGCAATGCCCATGATCTCTGCGCCCAGAAGCCGCGAGAGCATCACCCGCATCATTAGGCCCAAGGCGCGCACCACCGCGTTGACTCCGGTGAGAAATACCGTCTGTTTTTTCGCGCCCACAGCCTTCATCGCCCTCGCCTCCACAGGGCAGGGTATGAGGCGGCGCGCGCCGTGATGACCTTTGGATTGCCAAATCGCGCCGGGTGGGGTATAATGCCTACAGAAGCAAAGGGGGCGGCGCAATGGACAAATGGGATATCCGCTTTATGAAAATGGCCTATCTGATCTCGGAGTGGACCAGCTGCAACGTGGAGGGCCGCAGCATCGGAGCGGTCATCGTCAAGGATAAGCGCATCATGACCACGGGCTACAATGGCGCGCCCGCGGGACTTAAAACCTGCAAGGAGCGCGGCGAGTGCATGCGCCGCAAGCTCAACATTGAATCCGGTACGCGCGCGGAGGTATGCTATGCTATCCATGCCGAGCAGAACGCCATTTTGCAGGCGGCCAAGCTGGGCATTTCCATTGAGGGAGGCACGCTGTACTGCACGCATCAGCCCTGCTCGGTGTGCGCCAAGATGATCGTCAATGTCGGGATCCGGCGGGTGGTGTACCAGCAGGGGTATCCTGACAAATTCTCGCTGGAAATTTTCGACGAGGCGGGTGTGAAGCTGGAGCAGTTCAACGAGCCGCTGGACTGAACGGCGGCTTAAAAAAGACGGATCGTGCGCCCATGCACGGTCCGTCAGTTTGTCGAAAAAGTCCGCCTGCGGCGGCCTTTTCCGCCAGATGCTTAAGAAATGTTTGCGCCCAGGGGCGCAAACTCCCCGCCCGCCCGGCACCGGAGGGAAGCGCCAGCCCTGTGGGCTGTTGCGCGAAGCGCAAAGCGACCCGAAGGTGCGCCGGAAGGAAGCGTGTGCCCTGTGGGCACTTGGGCCGAAGGCCCAAAGCGACCTAAAGGCGTGAGCAAATACAAGGGCTGCGCGCGGCCGGCGCGCAGAACGCCGATATTTGCGAGGGAGCGAAACGAGCGGAGGGCGCGGCCAGCGTCCTCCGCGAAGATTGAGCGACCGGGGAAAGCCGGGCGATACGAATTGACTTTGGAGGGGACGGAGGGAAGCGTCAGCCCAGTGGGCTGTTGCCACCGAAGGTGGCAAAGCGACCCGAAGGTGGGGAGCGAAACGAGCGGTGGGCGCGGCCAGCGATCACCGCGACGATTGAGGTTGCGGACCTGCGGCCCTCCAAGCCTCCCGAAAGGGGTCAGTCCAAAGCGGCGCGGCCGCGTCCCTGCCTTTGGGAACGCGGCCGCGCCGCTTTTTTCATTCCGCCTTGGTGTTGGAGATGGTCCAGTCCCGCGTGGGAGGGGCCGTGATGGCGGAAGGGAGGGACTCGCCCTCCCTTAAAAGATAGCCCAGATCAAAATTGACGTTCAGGCTGCCGCTTTCCACCTCAAAGGAATCGCTGTACGCCTCGGTTCCATCGCCGCCGACGAGGCAGCTGGAGATGATGCGCAGCGCCTCCACCTGCTTGGTGGGGGTCAGCTCGGGATAGGCCTGTGCCGTCAGCGTGTAGGCGCCGGGATACACGTCGGTGAAGAGGTAGTAGCCGTAGGCGTCGGTCACGGTTTCGTAGACCGCCTCGCCGTCCTGCATGAGGCGCACGGTGATGCCCGGGATGCCTGGCTCGCCCTCGTCCACCAGGCCGTTTCCGTTTTCGTCCAGCCAGGCCAGGTCGCCCACGCGCGCGGGCTTGATGTAGATCACGTCCATGTCCAGCCGGTGCTGGGCCATGTGCAGGTAGAACAGCTCGCTCGTGCCCGAGCCCTCGCCGGACGCCGTCACCGCGGAGGCGCCGCTTTCGTAGTTGGGATCGTCGGGCCTGACGAAGATGGTGCCGCTGGGCAGCCCCGCCTCCAGATAGTAGTCGTCGGGCCACAGGCCGTCGAAGCGGTAGCGCCCGCTGTCGTCGGTCAGCACGGTCATGAGGGGCGACAGCTCTCCGCCCTTGTAGAGGCTCACCGTCACGCCGGCAAGGGGCGTGCGCGCGCCGTTTTCGTCCAGATACAGGCGGCCGGCCACGCTGGTGGTGGACACAAGACCCGTGGTCAGGCCGTCCACGTCCTCGCCCGCGGCCACGCTTACGCCGCTCTGCGTCATCTTCAGGCCGTTTGCCACGAAGGTGGAGGCGCTGTCCGCCGCGGGGGAGGACTGGTCCGGCAGCGTCAGGCGCACGGTGTAGGTGCCCGGACGCACGTTGTCAAAGCGGAAGCCCTGATCGGTGGAGGCCGTGCGCTTGACCACGGTGCCGCCCCGCTCGTCCACCAGTTCGAGGCTCACGCCGGACATGAGCAATTCGCCCTCGCCGCGGGTGCCGTCCTCGTTTTCGTCCAGCCAGATCACGCCGGAGATGCTGCCCGGCTTCACCGCGCCGATGGCCTTGGCCCGGGGGTCGATGTAGGTGCAGTATTCCATCACCAGCCGCTTATAGGGGATGGTGACATTGATGGCCTTGAACTGCCGCCTGGTCAGGAAAGCCCGGGCTTCCTCTTCGGTGGGAAGCGGGCAGAGGTCGTAGCGATAGCCGCAGAGCATTTCATGGATGATCTTCGAGTAGGAATGGCCCAGTTTCGAGCCGATGAGTCCGTATTCCATCACAGTCCCTCCCTGCGGTAGCTGGTGGGCCGCTCCATCCATGCGGTGCCATAGCGGGCGGTCATCAAATCGCCCACAGCCAGCGCGGCGGCGCAGGTCTGGACGATGGCGGCGCGAGGCACGATGCAGGGGTCATGACGGCCCTGAATGGAGAGGGGCGCGTCCTGCTTTGCAATGTAATCCACCGTCTCCTGCTCTTTGTAGATGCTGGGCGTCGGCTTGACAGCGGTGCGGAAGACGACAGGCATTCCGTTGGTGATGCCGCCGTTGATGCCCGCGTTGTGGTTGGTGGCCGTGACCACCGAATCGCCCTTCATGCGGAAGGCATCGTTGGCCTCAGAGCCTTTCAGGTCGGCGAAGCCGAAGCCGGTGCCGAACTCAATGCCCTTCACGGCAGGCACTGAAAACGCCATGTGGGAAATAAGGCTCTCCACGCTGTCAAAATACGGCTCGCCCACACCGGCGGGCAGGCCGAGAATGGCTGTTTCAAGGATGCCGCCCACGCTGTCGCCCTCCGAACCGGCGGCACGGATGGCCGTTTTCATCGGCTCTTCGACGGAAGCATCCAGCAGGGCGAAGCCCTCGTCCCTGCTTTCCAGCACGCTCACCTGAGCGGCCAGTGCGGCGGCATCGTCCAGCACAAAGGGCGTATCGGAAATGCCGGCACAGCGGGCGATGTGGGTGGTGATGTCGATGCCGGCGCGGTTCAGCGCCCCCAGCACGATGGCACCGCCTGCCACCAGCGCGGCAGTGATGCGGCCCGAAAAATGTCCACCGCCCCGGGCGTCCTGAAAGCCGTGGTATTTGGCGTAGGCGGTATAGTCCGCGTGGCCGGGGCGGAGCAGGTCAGCCGTCTTGGCGTAGTCGCCGCTGCGGGTGTTCTGGTTCTCGATCATCAGCGCGATGGCCGTGCCGGTGGTGTGACCGTTCACGACGCCGGAGAGCAGCTGAACTTTATCGGCCTCCACGCGGGGCGTCGAAAGCCCGTCGCCCCGGGCGCGGCGCTTATCCATGCAGGCGGCAATGAATTCCTCGTCCACCGGCACACCGGCGGCCATGCCGTCCAGCACACCGCCGATGGCCCTGCCGTGGCTCTCGCCGAAGATGGTCAGCGCCAATGCGCTGCCAAAGGTGTTTTTCATGGTTTTAGTCCTCCATGCCCAGTAGGGGGCGCAGACCCTCCACCGGGATGGTCTCCGCGCGCCAGCAGCCCAGGCCCGGCACCTTGATGACGGTGATCTGGCCGCCCTGTGCCTTTTTGTCGTGGAGCATCTCGGCGTAGACCTTGTCCTTGTTGTAGGCGGTACGCAGGGGCAGGCCCAGACGGCGGTAGACCGCACGGACGCGCTTCTGCAGTGCCTTGGACTCGATCATCGGCAGCATCCCCAGAGCCACGCACTCGCCGTGGTAGAGGCCCACGGTGCGGCGTCCCTTGACGCCCTTGACGGCCTCGATGCCGTGGCCGATGGTGTGGCCGAAGTTGAGGGCCTTG
>OGXT01003515.1_pt1 | contig 10679 bp, 9 predicted proteins | sample 1576361 | NCBI WGS metagenome assembly OGXT01 (sample SAMEA3541514, study PRJEB24748) | human gut metagenome | biome: human gut; feature: human-associated habitat; material: faeces | place: China | collected 2012 | reverse complement strand
GCTCCTCAAGCTGGTTGTGCCGGACGCTCCGGCGCGCCATATCTGCGCTCTCTTCCTGGATCTCCAGCCCTGTAAAATTCTTTCCTTTTGTCTTTGCGGCCAAAAGAATCGGGAGAATTCCCGTTCCTGTTCCAAGATCAAGAACGCATTCTCCCGCTTTTACTTTGGCAAAGGCACTTAAAAGCACTGCATCCATTCCGAAGCAGAACCGCCCCGGGCTCTGGATGATCTCATAGCCTTTTATCTGTAAATCATCGAGCCGTTCTCCCGGCTTAAGATTATTTGTCATCTAACTTCGAAGCTCCCTCTTTCTTCTCCATCCGTTCAAGCGCAGCTAATTTCTTCTGCTCTTCTTTCGATACTTTCTGTTTCTTTCTTCTCGGACGGAATTTCAGATCATCCGCCTTATACTCGCGAATCTCTTTCTCGTCATTCTCCAGATTAACAATAACTTTCACAAGTCTGCGAAGTACACTCAAAGAATGTACTGTTCCGGTCAATCCATCACTTGTTGTCACATTATCTCCAACAGAAGGTAACTGACTGTTAAGCACTTCATAAGTCTCTTCCTCATTCGTCAGACAACACATCAATCTTCCGCAGACCCCTGAAATCTTTGTCGGATTCAGTGACAGATTCTGCTCTTTGGCCATCTTGATAGAAACAGGTGCAAACTCAGATAAAAATGTATTACAGCATAATTTTCTTCCACAGATTCCCATACCACCAAGCATCTTGGCTTCATCTCTGACGCCGATCTGTCGTAATTCAATTCTTGTCCTGAACACTGCTGCCAGATCCTTTACAAGTTCACGAAAATCAACTCGTCCATCTGCCGTAAAGTAAAATAATACTTTATTATTATCAAATGTATATTCTGTTGATACAAGCTTCATATCAAGCTCATGCTCCTTGATCTTATCAAGGCAGATCTTATATGCTTCTTTTTCTTTCTCTCTATTCTTCGCTGCCCTTTCTTCATCTTCTTTGGTTGCGATTCTTAAAACAGGTTTTAATTCATCTCCGATGCATTTTTCCTTTACCTGTCTTCTCTCAGAAACGACTGATCCAAATTCAATTCCTCTGGCAGTTTCCACAATCACGTGGTCTCCTGACTTTACCTGAAATTCCTTTGGATTAAAGAAATATATCTTTCCTGCAGTACGAAATCGCACTCCAATTACTTCTACCATACTTTACCATTCTCCTTTATCGTCACAAGCAGCATTTCGATTGCCACTTCAAAATTAACATTCGCGATCAGTCGCCTTCTAGCCTTTTCTACTTCATCAAGAATATGACTGATTCCCTCAAATGAAATATAAATCTCCTGATCTTTTAGCTGACGGTATTTATCTTTAAATACAAGTTGATTTAAAGATCCTGTTGTCTTAAGAATCAGCATATCTCGATACCATACCATAATGATATCAAGGAAATCATAAATCTCATTCTTATATTTTGTCAGACTCTTCGCATACGATACAACTTCATAAATCTCCATACTCTTCATATGAGTGATCACGTTCATTGTATCATTCAGCATATCTTTAAATTCTTCTGTATCCAGTACATGCAATGCACGTCCAATATTCCCAAGTGAAAATGCTGCTGCAAATGCGATATCTGCATGACTTGCCCCTGTATTGGCTTTTAGATAATCTTCAATTTCGCTTTCTCTGACACTTCCTAATGTCATGGACACACATCTTGAGAGGATCGTATCTAACAATCTATCCTTATTGTTTGTTAATAGAAGGATCACTGCATATGCAGGTGGTTCTTCTAATGTCTTTAATAAGGCATTCTGCGCTCCTGCATTCATTCTATCCGCATCATCAATAATATAAATCTTATAATCTCCGCTATACGGTTTAATATCGATCGTCTCATTGATCCCTTTTCGAATATCATCAACTCTGATTTCATACTTTTCATGAGTAATATAAATGACATCTGGATGATTTAATGAATCCACCTGCTTACATGCTGCACATTCTCCACATCCATCTTTGTGTTCGCACAGAAGTGCCTTCGCAACTGCCTTTGCGATCATCATCTTTCCGCTTCCATCTTCGCCACTTAATAAATAGGCATGGGAAACTTTTCCCGTCTTGATTGCTTCTTCAAAATGAGAAATTATTTTTTTATGTCCTATAATTGCATCAAAACTCTTCATACTACATCACCCTTTACCATGAAATTTTTTGTTGACCTGTGAAACAATCTTCTGATGAATCTCTTCGATCGTCAGACTTCCGTCAACAGTATAGATTCTATCTGGATGCAGGCTCGCAAGTTGTCTGTATCCTTCAACAACCTTCTTATGAAAATCAATTGTCTCGCTTTCCATTCGGTCCAGCTCTGCCTGTTTTTTCTTTCTTGAAATACCAGCTTCTGCATCCAGATCGATCATAATCGTCAGATCTGGCATCGTATCTCCGATTGCAAATTGATTTACTTTGTAAACAAGATCAATTCCCATTCCTCTGGCAATTCCCTGATAGACTGCAGATGATTCCACAAATCGATCACAGATTACGATCTTTCCATCTTCTAATGCCGGACGAATAACTTCTTCGATCAATTGAGCTCTGGCAGCTGCGTAAAGCAGTAATTCCGTCATATGTCCCATCTCAGTAAATTCTTTGTTAAGGATCACATTTCTTACAGCCTCACTGATCGGTGTTCCGCCAGGTTCTCTACATACTATTATATCATAACCTTTGTCAGATAAGTAGTCTCTTAGTAATTCTATTTGTGTTGTTTTTCCAGCTCCATCTGGTCCTTCAACGGTCAAAAATAATCCCATATTTATATCCTCTCATCTATTTATTATATATATTTTATGATCATTCAGTCCTATCACTTTCATATTATATTGCTCATACTGTCTGATCTTATCAATCACATACTTATCGATCACTTCTCCAGGCACAACAAGTGGAATTCCTGGTGGATACAAAAAAATAAATTCCGCTGCAATCTCATCTTTTGCATCATCATAATCAATCTGTATTCGATCTTTTGTTGCAGCTTCTTCTGGTTTTAACATCTTTTTATTTTGATGAAAATCATTTTCCAAAAATAAATACTCTGTATTCTTTTTTGTGATCTCACTGTCGATCTCTTTTAATGCCTGATACAATCTATCGTACCCTTCTTGTGTATCGCACACACTTGTCATTGCGATCACATAATAAAGTTCTGACATTTCCATCTCTAAATGATAGTTGTCTCTTAAAATCTCAAATAGTTCTTCTCCAGATATTGTCGTGTCTTTTACCGAAAACACAAGTTTTCCAATATCATCCGTTGGTACCAGTTTGATATATTTTAATTCTTCTAGTTTTTCACGTAGTATCCACAATTTCTCGTAATATTGTTGAAAATATCCACGATTTTCATTACATATGTGGATACATTGTTCAATTGATGCTATCAACACATAGGATGGGCTGCTGCTCTGAAATATTGACAATTTCTTTTGCATCATTTCTCTTGTGACACAATCTGTGCACAAATGAAGTAATCCCGTTTGCGTAAATGCGGGCAATGTCTTGTGCAGACTTTGTATCACAATGTCTGCTCCACTATTTGCTGCACTCTCTGGAAATGCCTCATGATAAATAAAATGAGCCCCATGAGCTTCATCTACGATCAATGGTATATTATTTCGATGCAGAACATCTGATATTCCTTCGATATCTGATACTCTTCCTTCATATGTTGGTGAAACAAGGACCATTGCCTTAATTGAGGTTTCTTTTGTTATGATATTTTCTATCTGTTCCTTCGTAATGCCTTTACAGATTCCATATTCATCAATCTCTGGATAAATATAGATTGGATCAAGTCCCAACAATTCTATCGCGTGATAGACTGACTTATGACAGTTTCTCGCAACCAGTATCTTATCTCCAATATTACACAATGCAGCTATTGCAGCTAAATTCCCCGCAGTGCTGCTGTTTACCAGTAGATAACTCTCTTTTGTTCCATAAATCTGTTTTAAATCATCCATCAATTCTCGAATCATTTCTTCTGGATGGTGAAGATCATCAAATCCTGTGATCTCTGTAATATCAATTTTGGAAATCGCATCTAATAATGAATCGATCTTTAAATTTCTTTTATGTCCTGGCATGTGAAAAGGATAATCTTCTTTGTATTGTAGTTGTTTCAACTTATTATAAATTGATGTCATTTTTTATCCCTTTGTAAACATATTTTTTCATTTTTATTATATCATACTTAATTCCTATTGAATAGGAATTAAAAAAAAGAGTCAACTTTCGGTTTTTTCATTCTTTCTGAAAGTTAACTCTTTGAATTTCTTTATAAAATAAAAAAGATGCCCAGAGCCGGAATCGAACCAGCGACACGAGGATTTTCAGTCCTCTGCTCTACCGACTGAGCTATCTGGGCAGTTAAATTGTTGTCTCATTTCTGCGACTTCTATACTTTATCATATTCCTCGACTCTTGGCAAGCTTTTTTTTCAAAAAATTTTATTTATCAGCCAGATTCCTGTTTTTGTCTTAAAAATCTTGCCTTTTACGGACTCAATTGTCTCTCTAGAACTTTGTTCTTCTGCAAGATTTACTAAAAAATCTGCTTCTACAAGAATCTGATAATCAATACCGTCAATCTGATCATATGTATGGTGATGTCCGATCAAATAGCAGACTCTGTCTGTTTTTGCTTTGTCATATTGTAAGTCTTCCAGCATCTGCTGTGCAACTGCCGGTCCTTCAACCTCTTGGTATTTTCCTGCACTACTGTTGTATTTTTCTTCGCTTATTTTGATACCGATATCATGTGTTAATGCAGCCACTTCCAGGATGTCTAAAATTTCCTTATCTAATCCTTCCTGTTCTCCGATCAGCTTTGCATACGCGTGTACTTTCAAGAAATGCTGGATTCTCTTTGGCTGACCTTGATAGTAATCGATCATTGCTGTTGTCACTTTATTTATATCCATCTGTTAACTCTCCTTTAGTATTTTTTGAAAAAGCTGAATAATCTTTTCTTATTTAAGATCTTAATTGCTTTGTCTGCATCTTCTTCTCTTAATCCACCTGTACAAAAATCTGTCTTGACCAGATGTTTGTCAAATCCGTGTCTATGCCATTCATATGCACCATCATCTAATATGACAAAACCTTCAATCTTCTCTTCACACTTATCCAGCCAATCTTTGATCTCATCTTCTCTTCTTCCACTGCTTAGGTATTCTGTCTTATCTATGATCTTTAGGTCGTATTTCGCTAAGATGTCAACTAGAATCTGACACCAGTCCTGCACAGCATCACTGTGTTCTGCCCATCCGTATCTCCAGGATGATGATAATACGATCTTTGCTCCTGTTGCATCTACGATTGTTTTTAAATTCTTAATGTTATCCTCATCTACAGAAATCAGCTGATCATCTTCGCATTTCTCGAATAATTGCTGTGAATTCAATACTCCGTCTACGTCTAAAAAAATAACTTTCATGCCTTTGTTCCTCCTTTACCTTCACGGTAGTCAGACATGGTCTTTGATGAGTATTATACTCTCTTTTTTTTTAAACGTAAATGTATTTTAAGGTTTTTAATACCTTGTACATAAAATCCTTTTTTTTGTAAATACTATACTGGAATTCTTTACATTTCACATCAAGGAGGTTTGATTTTATTATGGGAAATAAATGTTTGGATTGTACAGCTTTAACGCTTACGATCATTGGTGCTATAAATTGGGGATTGATCGGATTCTTCCGATTTGATCTTGTTGCATTTTTGTTTGGAGATATGAGCTGGCTGTCACGAGTTGTGTATGCACTTGTTGGATTATGTGGATTGTATATGCTGGCATTTTACCGGCATTGTGGACGTGATATATAAAAGTTTCTTCTTATTAATTATACACGGAAAGAAAGGCCAGGCTATGGCATACGCCATAATCTGACCTTTTATAAATGGTGAATATACATTAAGTATAGAAACAAGCTATTTTAAAAATAGATATTTATTTACTGTGCATCCTTGATCTTCTTGATCTCTTCGATCATAACAGGAAGCACTTTCATAACGTCTCCAACGATTCCTACATTGGCTACGTCAAAGATTGGTGCATCTTCATCTTTGTTGATTGCTACAATGTATCCAGAATTCATGATTCCTGATACGTGCTGTGTAGCTCCAGAGATTCCGCATGCAATATATAATTTTGGTGCAACGATCTTTCCAGACTGTCCAACCTGATGAATCTTTGATACCCATCCGTCTTCAATGGCTGGTCTTGTTGCTCCTACAACTCCTCCTAAGAGTTTTGCAAGATCGTCAACTAATGCGAAGTTTTCTTTGCTTCCCATTCCACGTCCACCAGATACGATAACTTCTGCTTCTTCCAGGTTGATCGTTTCTGCGATTTCTTTTACACTTTCTGTGATCTTTGCTTTGATCACATCATCAGCTACTTTTACTTCTTTGGCTACAACTTCACCCTCAGTTGGGTCTTCCACTTTCTGGAATGCTCCGGAACGTAATGTTGCTATCTGTGGTGTTGTCTTGATCTTTACATCTTCCAATACAGTTCCACCATAAAGTGGGCATGTATAGATAACTTCTCCATCTTCTGCTTTGATATCTAATACATCGGATGCACATCCTGTGTTACATTTTGCTGCAACAACTGGTGCGATATCTTTTCCATCCTGTGTTCCACCTACAAATACAGCTTCTGGATTTTCTTCTTTTACTAATTCTACTAAAACCTGAGCATATGCATCGAGATTAAACTCTTTGTAATCTTCGCTGTCGACACAGATGACCTGATCGGCTCCGGCCTTTGCTACTTCTTTTGCTGCATCTGCTACTCCACCTCCAATAACAACTGCCGTAACTTTATCGGCAAGTTTCTTGGCTGGAGATAACATTTCCAATCCAACTTTGACTGGATTTCCTTCTGCAGTTTCTACATATACCATGATATTCTTACATTCTGCCATGTCCTTTGTTCTCCCTTCCTAGAATACTTTGGCATCTGCCATCATAGCGACTGCTTTTATTGCTGAATCTTCTGGTGTTTCTTCCTGAATCTTGATTCCGGCTTCTTTCTTCGCTGGTTCATATAATTTAACGATCTGAACCTTTGCATTAGATTCTCCGACTTTTTCTTTTTCAAGATCAGCAAGATCAGCTTCTTTAATATCGCCGATTGGTTTCTTTCTTGCTGCCATTTTATTCTTGATCGTTGGGTAACGTGGGTCATATTCTGGTTTTGTGACTGTTACAACACATGGTGCAGAAGCTTCTACTGTACGGTATCCTTCTTCTGTTTCCTGTTTTGCTGTCACTTTATCGCCATCTAAAGCGATTTCTGTAATATTTGTGATCACACTTGTTCCAAGTTCTTCAGCTAACATTAAGCCACCCTGTCCAAGTGCGGCATCTGTTGCTTCTTTTCCACAGAATACAAGATCAAATTTCTGACCATTGTCCGCTTCTAATTTTGCGATCACATTTTTTAGGATATTTGCGATTCCTGTTGTGTCAGATCCTTTGAATGCATCATCACTTACTAAAAATGCATGATCTGCACCAACTGCAAGACAGTTTTTCAGAGAGTTCTTTGCACTATCTTCTCCGACACATACAACTGTTACTTCTCCTTCAGAGGATTCTTTTAATCGTGCTGCCATTTCGAGAGCATAGGTGTCAAATGCATTTACAACAGGTGTTACGTTTGCTAAATCCGGTGTTCCTTCTGCATTTAAATGGATTTCTACAGAATCATCCGGAACCTGTTTGATACATACTAAAATGTTCATAGTCTTACTCCTTCTTATGTTCTATCTTCCGATTGTGTTATTTGCTACGACGATTCTCTGAATTTCGTTACTTCCTTCGAAAATCTGGAAGATCTTAGCATCTCTTAATAATTTCTCAACTGGATATTCTCTGCTGTATCCATATCCACCGAACATCTGGATTGCTTCAGAAGCTACTTCCATTGCGATATCAGATGCATAGCATTTTGCGATCGCTGCTTCTTTGGAATGTGGTAATCCCATATCCATCTTTGTTAAAGCATGTGCAACCATCTGACGAGCTGTTTCTGTTTTGATTTCCATATCAGCTACTTTAAACTGCATTGCCTGATTTTTGATGACTGGTTTACCAAACTGAACTCTTTCTTTGGCATATGCAATACCTTCATTGATACCACGCTGTGCGATACCTGTTGCAACACATCCCATCCAAGCTCTTGCCTGGTCTAATGTCTTCATTGCGATTGAGAATCCTCTTCCTTCTTCTCCAACTAAGTTTGCAGCTGGAATACGACAGTCTTCTAATACAACATCACATGTGTTTGATGTACGGATACCCATTTTATTTTCTTCATTACCTGTGCTTAATCCTGGTGTTCCAGCATCAACTAAGAACATAGAGATTCCTTTAACACCTTTTGTTTTATCTGTCATAGCTGTGATACAGTAGAAAGAAGCGATTCCTCCATTTGTAATGAAGCATTTTCTTCCATTTAATACCCACTCATCTCCGTCTTTGACAGCTGTTGTTGTTCCTGCACTAGCATCAGATCCTGCTCCTGGTTCTGTTAAACAGAAAGCTCCAAATCCACCATCAATGATCTTCTGGCATACATGTTTTTTCTGTTCTTCATTTCCTGCGATCAGTACTGGTTTTGTTCCTAATCCACTGGCAGAAATTGTTGTTGCAAATCCTGCATCTGCGATAGCCATTTCTTCGATCAGTGCCGCAACGTCTACTCTTGATAATCCTGGTCCACCGTATTCTTCTGGTACTTCTAATGAATGTAACTGCATTTCAATGGCTTTGTCATAAATTTCTTTTGGCCATTCTCCACTGACGTCGTATGCTTTACACTGTTCTTTTACTTCGTTTTCACAGAACTCGTGTACATCCTGTAATAAGTCTTTTGCTTCCTCTGAAATTAAATATGCCATCTTGATATCCTCCTAAAATAACCTTAAAAAAGCTTTGTATATGTTTTATGTTACTTGTTTATGTTTGATTAATCGTTTCCTATTAAAATTATAATTTGTAGCAGATCTTACCTGGATTTAAGATCATATTTGGATCAAAGACTTCTTTGACACCTTCCATGATCCTCATCTGAACTGGTCCGAGAGACTCTGCTAGGTAGTCCATCTTTCCATGTCCGATTCCATGTTCTCCAGAGATCATTCCACCGAATTCTGTTGCTTTTGCATATACTTTATCCATAAAGACTGCAACCTGTTTCTTAAACTCTCCTTCTTCCATGTCATTACTGCATGTATAGATATGTAAGTTACCGTCTCCAGCATGTCCAAAGCTCTTCACTCTGAAATCAGCTTCTGCTTCTAATGATTTTGTATATGTCAGGAATTCTGCAATCTTATTTGTTGGAACTACAACATCACATTCATCTAACAGTACAGTATCTGCTTCAATTGCCTCAAGTAATGCTCCGCGGACAGCCCATGCATCTTTCTTTAAGGCTGGTGTATCAGCAACTAATACATCAATTGCTCCTGCTTCTAATACTACTTCAGATGCCTGTTCAATGATATCTTCCAGTTGTTCTTCAGAATTTCCATCAAATGTTGCTAATAAATATGCTCCAATCTCTGTTCCTTCTAATTCTTTTGGATATACCTGTTTTCCTAAGAACTTCTCAGTATCCATAACAACTTCTTTTTCCATAAATTCCAGAGCCTGTGGTGCCAGATGATGCATAAAGAACTGTGGTACTGTTGCAATACAATCCTCTAAGTTTTCATAAGGAATGATCAGACTGATCACTGATTTTGGTGCTGGAATTACTTTTAATGTAAGTTCTGTGATAATACCCAAAGTACCTTCAGAACCGATCATTAAGTTTAATAAGCTGTATCCTGAACTTGTCTTTGATACAGTAGCTCCAAGTTTTACAATCTCACCTGTTGGTAATACAACTGTCATGGCACGTACATAATCTCTTGTACATCCGTACTTAACAGCTCTCATACCACCAGCGTTGGTTGCTACGTTTCCACCGACTGTTGCGAATTTCTCACCTGGATCTGGTGGATATAATAATCCTTGTTTTTCTGCATCCTGTGCAAGATCATTTAAAAGAACTCCTGATTGAATCTTCACTACAAAGTTTTCTTTGTCATATCCAAGGATCTTGTTCATCTTTGTAAGAGAGATCATAACACCGCCACCGATACTTACGGCTCCTCCTACTAATCCTGTTCTTGCACCACTTGGTGTTACAGGAACCTTGTTTTCATTACAAAGTTTAACGACAGCCGCAACTTCTTCTGTTGATGTTGCTTCTACTAAAACTTCTGGTCTAGCTTTTCCGTAGATTGCCATCTCATCATGGGTGAAATCCTCATTGATTTCATCACCCACTAAGACACGTTTTGGAGCGATCTCTTTGAATTTCTCGATCATCTCTGGTGTCACTTTGTTATACTGATACTCACTCATTTATCTTCCTCCTTAAAAGTTTATAGCTTTTTAATATCTTTTATCTTTATCATTTTCAGATCAATTTGACTCCAAAGTAGCAAACTAATCCATAGATGATAACGAATAATACGAAATATTTGATAACCTTTGTTAAGATTTCACTTTCTTTTCCTACCGTTGCTGTTGCCGCTGTCGCTACTGCGATACT
>OGXT01003513.1_pt1 | contig 10685 bp, 9 predicted proteins | sample 1576361 | NCBI WGS metagenome assembly OGXT01 (sample SAMEA3541514, study PRJEB24748) | human gut metagenome | biome: human gut; feature: human-associated habitat; material: faeces | place: China | collected 2012 | reverse complement strand
TACATTTAGATGAAGGTGTACCACATATGCACTTAATGTTTGTTCCTGTTGTTCATACAAAAGACAAAGATGGAAACGACATTGATAAAATTTGTGCAAGAGATTTTTGGAAAGGTCGAGACAGTTATAGAAAATTACAGGATGCCTACTTTAATCATGTAAAATCAAAAGGTTTTGATTTAGAAAGAGGTATGTTTGTTGAAGATACTGACAGAAAACATTATACAGTTGAAGAATATAAGAAAATTACAAATTATGAAAATACTAATAAAGTTTTAAAGGATATTAAACTAGAAATACCAGAAGTTCCAGATATAAATGAAATTAGTAAATTTTCAATAAAAAGAGATGAGAAGATACTAAAAGAAATCATAAAACCTAAAGATGATTTAATTAAAGAATTATATAAGGATAATTTATCATTGCATAAAGAACTATCAAAACAATCCAAAGTTGTTGATGAGGCTGTAAAATATCAAAAAGAAAGAGATAATATACTTGCACATAATAAAGCATTGCATAACCAAATTGAAAATATTAAAACTGAATATAAAGAAAAAGAATTTGATTTAGACTGGAATTATAAAAAACAAATTAAAAAATTAGAAAAAGAGAATAACCGCTTACACAAGATTATAGATAAATTTTATGAAACAGTTGATAAATTTATAAAATGGATTTGCCATAAATTCGGTATTGGCGAATCAAAGGAATTAATCAAAAGTTTTCAAGAAGAAACTCATACTTTTATTGATCCTGTAAAGCAAATTGAACAAGAAGAAAAAGAAAAAAATTTAGAATTAGACAGGTATTAAATGCATAAAAGTGATAGTATAAGCTATCACTTTTGTGCATTTTCAATTATCTGTTTGTAATTTTTTTCTATATTCTAAAAGTTTTTGTTTTCTAATTTCATTTGATTTTCTCAAATTTGCTATTTGTTTGTCATATAATTCACATAGGGATTTAACTTGTTCTTCTGTAAGTTCTTCTTCTTTTATTTCTCCAGAACGATATTGCTTTTGAATCTTTAACAATTTTGTTTCTTCGTTCTCGATATTCTTAATATTTTCCAAAAAAGAATCCTTTTTATTAGAATTTTTTTCGCTTCTATCCTTTTCTTCAATTACAGAATAGTTATCAATGGTATTATTATTTTTCTTAAATAAATTTTTAAAAAAACTTTTTATTTTATAAAATATACTATTTTCATTAACTTGTATTAATGATTTTTCCTGTGTATTTTCTTTCATACTATTTCACTCCTACTTTTGTTCTCCTGTTTTTTCATTTTGTTTGCTAATTAAAGCTTCCGCTTCTGTAATTTTTCTTTCTTCTTTTTCTAATCCTAATAATTCAGTTTCTCTTTTTTGTAGCGGTGTTTGTTCTTTTTCTATTCTTCTTGTAGATATAAAATCCTCTTTTTTATATGTACCAGACATAATACTTTCATATACTTTTGGCAAATCATCAATTGATTGTAAAAATGTTGATAAATATTCTTCAAATTCAGGAGATTTCAAATTTCTTTTTGTTATTATACCTTTCCTGATATCATATTCTATAAGATTCTCGCCTTTATTTAAACAAATATAAGATTTTCCATCTCTTCCGTCTAATTTAGCTATATTTAATCCATTTTCAATAGTATAATTATCTCTTCCATGTACTAAAGTCTTATCTCCTTGTTGACTTAAGTAGTCCAAACCATTTAGTATTACTAATCTATCAAAAAAATCATTATGTTCTTCATTTTTATAATCTTGAAGACTTATACCTTTGAAAGAATCTGATTCTGTCTTATAAAATTCATTTAGTATTTCCATATTATTCATATCAAAAAAACTATCCATAAATTCATTTAGTTTTTCTTCTTCAAATTCCATTGTTGCATAGTTTGGACCTCCCATACTACTTGGAATTTGTTTTCCTAATTCTTCTATAAGTGAAACTGATATTTTTCCATCTTTATTAATTCCATTAACTAATAACCCAAATGGTCCATGATTATTTCCTATTCTACTATATTCCTCGTTATAATTTTTACTTTGTGTCATTCTCATCATATCTAATGTTCCATTTTTTGCTCTTTCTACCATTTTCATAAATAGATCTTTTTTATCTTCATTTGCTAACTTTTCCATATTATTCTCTCCTTTTCTCATATATGAATATTATAACATACTTTATTATTTTTGTAAAATTGTTACATATTTTTGATTCTTATTTTTAGGTTGATTTGGTATTGTCATTTTTATTTTATTATTTTCTATTAAGCTATTCAAGTAATTTTTTCTAAATGTTGCTATATCTTTAAATCCAAAATGTTCTGCTATTTCTCTTAAAGTTTTTGCTTCCCTGCAAAAACTTAAAATATCTTTTTCTTGTGGTTTTGTTTTCATTTTCTTAGTGGTTTTCTTGTCGGTTTTCTTAGTGGTTTTCTTGTCGGTTTTTTCTTCATATTCAAATGGATTTTCTTTGTATTTAAAAGAAACTCTTAAAAAGTGTTCCATAAATTTAAAACAACTTTTATCATAAGCATCTAATATTCTTAATACTCCAGAACCTATATTTTCAATTAAATCCACATCTTTAAACACTCTAATAAGTTCTTTATTTCTTGGAGCTGTAACACCTTCTAAAAACTCTTCTTGTGATAAGCCTTGTGGTAGTCCTCCTCCTGATGTAATTTCAATTCTATCAGAATAAAGTTCAATTATTGGTGTTGTGCTTAAAGTATAATCACTATGTACCATTGCATTTATAACAGCTTCTTTTAATGCTTTACTATCTATCATTTCTACTTCTTTTCTACCATTGTATTCAATTTTTGCATAAACAGTATTTTCCGCTGTAAGCCTATCTAAAATTCTTTGGGTAGCAGTTATTAAACAACAATACCCATATTCTTGATTTTCTATTAATTCCATTTTACTTGTTCCTAAATATTTAACAAGTTTTATTGATATATCATTTTCATCAGCAAGTAAATAAGCATTATAATTATATTTTCCTTCATCAGTTAATAAATTTAGATTTCTAGCAAAATTGTCATTAAGAATCATTCCATTACCTTCATAATGAATTTTCAACTGTCTGAATGTTAAATCTTGTCTAGGAGCCTCTATTTCTTTTAAAGAATTTTTTATTCGTCTAGAAAACATTTCTTCAATCATTCTTTCTGTCATTCTCTCTTTGCTACTACCAACTCTAATATAACATCCTTCTGGTGTTCTTCCTTTTTTTCTTAAATAATAAGGCTTTTCAGTTCCACTTGAAATAATAACTTTTATTAATTCTTTATTATCTATTGTTTCTACAATTACATCAAACAGTCCTAGAGTTGAAGGTTGTATATTATTTTTTATTCTGTCTTTAATTTGAAGTTGTGTTAAATCTGTATTTTCCACTCCAACAACTTGTCCATTTTTATTTATTCCAACATAAATTATTCCACCTTCTTTGTAATTAAGAAATGCAATAACTTCTTGTTCAAAATCTTCATTTAACTGTTCTTTGTTTTCAATTCTATTTGTCTCCGGATTTTGCATGCTTATCTAATTCCTCCTTTTTTCCACAATATTTTTTCAATCCAATATCATATCCTAGTATCTTCCTTTTTCCTAAGATTTTTGGCAAAATTTCTCTATATTCATCAATATACATGTATGTAGCAATTCCGTTCCTATCAGATAACTCTGAAATCTTATAAGCTTTTAGTCCTTTTGCATTTATTCCTAAAAATTCATCTCCGAAATTTTCTTCTTTATAATAATCTTCAAGTTCTCCATTTTTCATAATAAATATATCTTCATTATACATATCACTTATAAAATTTAAAATCTCACATTTTAAAGCTTCATCTAAATTATCTAATTTTCTTTTCTTAAATATTCTAGTTCGAAAATTTGACCATACCTCATTTATTTTATCATCATAAATTTTTTTATCTGTCATTTCGTCTAATATTTTTACTAAATTAGTCCAATCTCTACTATCAGTGGCTTTATTTATAGACTTATTATTCTTCAGTACTTCTTTCATTTTACTTCTTATTGCATTTAATTTATTTTTCTTTTCATCATCAAGCAACAGTTCTAAATCTTTTTCGATTATATCATAATCAGCTATAATATAATTTTTTATATTAAGTTCATTAAGTACTTTTCTATATATTGAAAAATAAGATTTTCCTCCCACTTTAATAATTGAAATATCATTGTTATTCAATATATTTTTCCCATAAATATTTTTAACAATTTGAGGCATTAAAATTTGTTCCTCTCCTTCAACTAATATAACTTTATCTGCAAAAAACATTTCAGCGTTTTTATGTTGTAATTCTATTTTTAATTTCTGAAGTTCTTTTCCATCTCCATAGTTTTCTTTACATATTCTACTATTTCTAGTTCCATCTACTGTTTTTCTTATAACATTAATATTTTCAATATCAACATTATGTATAAATTCTTCCGAATGAGTCGTAATTATTATTTGATTTTTATCATTATTTAAAAAATCATGTAATATATCAGACAACATCCTTTTAGCATGAGGGTGCAAGAACAATTCTGGTTCTTCCAATATAAGCAAAGATGACTGATTAAAAATTTTACAATAAAATTTAAATAACTCTATCATAATGAGACTTTGTAATCCACTACCTTTGTTTTCTAAAGGTGTATCCACACCATCATCAACTGATATTCGTATATTTTTATAGTAATCTTCACTCTTGTTTTCAAGCATATTAATATCTATCTTTATATTCATTAAACTTAAAGTTCTTTTTAGTTGAAGATTAAGATCATCTTTTAAATCTTTATACACATTGCCTATGACAAGTTTTAAATCATTTGATGCATTATCTATTGCAATTTGATGTTGTTTATTACACGATTCATTCCATTTTTTCTGTAATAGTTTACCATACCAACTCCATTTAGTTATTTTTAGTGTGGTATCTGGTGTTCTAAATGCTGGAATTAAAAGACTCGTTATTAATGTTGCTTTAATGTTAGGATTAACATATAGCATTCTATAAAATTTTGTACTTTCCGTTATGTCAAAAGGATTAGAACTTTTTTCATTAACTTTTAGAATTATGTTATATAAATTAATATCGTCATCTTTATTATAATATTTATATACCCACATCTTTTTTGTATTATTTAACAATTTTTTCAAATCATCTTTCTTAAACCATTTTAATAAATTTATACCTTTATACTCAAATTTATTTGGATAAATTTCTTTTAATTCATCATCATCTTTAATAATCCATTCATTATTAAAATCATTAACATCTTCATTAAAGTTTTGAGTAATATCTATTAATGCAGTACTTTTCTTAATATTATCTAATAAAGAAAAGTCCAAATTATTAATTTCTTCTACTTCTGCTATAATTTTAAATTCTCTTTTATACTTATTAGAAGAATCTGTATAAAATATCTTATCCTCGTATGAAGTAGTATTATACTTATCTGCCAATATTTCATTAAGTGCTGAAACAATATTACTTTTTCCTGCATTATTTTTTCCTACAAGTACATTTATTCCTTTATGGAATATAAAAGTTTCATTTTTTATACTTTTATAATTATTTATTATTAATTTACTTATATACATATTTTCACTTCCATTATTATAGTAACTATTTTATTTATTTTCTTCCATCCATTTATACAAAGTATCTTCATCTAATTTGTCTTGTTTAAATAGCTTTATCTTTGCCTGTGCCTCTTTTTTCCATTTATCAAAATCTTTCTTTATCTTTTTATCTTCTTTATTTCTATAAACAACCATAACCTTCTGTTGATACATCTTTCTATATAAACCTAAAGCAGGAACACTCTCCAAATTCTTTTTATAATTTATAGTTGCACCTTTCTCTCTACAAGTTGCACTACCATCAACATTGGGTAAATCACAATATATTTCATTTTGCCTAAATGTTGGAATAAAGTACCTACCACAAATTTGGCAAGTTTTAATTGGTAGATTTTCTTGTCTTACAAGTTGATCTAATATTGTAAAGCAAATACTTCTTAATTTTGTACTTGTATAAACATTATGCAATTCTAAGTTTGGATCTTTATCTTCAATACCTTTCATCAAATGTTCAATTCTCTCATTGTGATGACGATTATGTATATTTATATAATTGTCTAAAATTACTTCCACATCTTGTGAATATGTATAAATATCATTTTTTATTGTGTATGCAACAAACTTTGAATATATAGACTGTTCCTTATATTCTTCATTTCCATTTAAGTTATATACAAAATCCACACATTTTCTAAAATTCTCTTGCCATTCTAATAAATCATCTAAACTTGTATTATAAATATCTTCTAGCATATCCATAAATTCTATATCTGTTATAAATTCATCATTCTTTGAATATATGTAAGGTACATATTCTTTTATAAGTTCAAAACCATAGGCATAAAAGAAAGTATTATATGCAGAGGCAAAAGAAGAAAAGTCAGCATTTAGAAAATTAATTAGTAACATTCCTATACTTTCTGCATAATGAATATAAATAGTTGAAGGATGTTTTATAATTTCCTTTTTTCTATTTAATTTTGTTTTAGAAATATCTTTTTCCAACTTTAAATATACTCTTGTTTCATCTCTCTTCTTTTCTTCATCATTTTCTTTATCTGTATCTTTTCTCAGTACATTATATAAATATAATGGAGTTGAGTAATATTCTTCTTTTTCCTTTATATTAAACCATATATAAAAATCTTCTGATACTAAATGTGAAGGTAACTCTTTCATTTCTATTTCCTCCCCAAAAATTTTGTAAAAAATTTTAGTAAAATATTTAAAATTGTATTGACAAATATAAATTATGATTATATAATAACAATATCAAATTTTATTGTAAGATTTTTTACAATATTATAATACAACATATAGTATAAAATGTCAACAATGAAATAAAAAGTTAATTATAAAATGTAAGTTCCTATAGGATACTTATGTCAAAAATTTTACAAACAAAAAATCAACCATAGAAGGAGGCTAAATGAATATGAGTAATAAAGAAAAAATTTTAGATTTATATTATAATCAACATTTAAAACAAAATGAAATAGCAAAAATTGTTGATACTACTACTCAATATGTTTCAAAGGTAGTAAGAACTGACAAAAGAAATAAAGAAGAAAAAGAAAAACGAAAAAAAGAAAATTCTGAAAATAGAAAAATTTATTTACAAGAATATTTTAAAACTTATAATAGACCAAAGAAAGATGACAACAGTTACGAGCAAATGATAGCACAACAAATTCAAGATTCAATGGAACTATCATTTAGTAATAGTAACATTTCAAATTATGCTTTTATAAAATGGAACTCATCTGCTTATCATACTAATAATAAAGGAAATTTAGTAATAGATAGGAAATTGAAAGTTGGATTTGATGTTCCAAGATCAGTAAATATGAATATTAAAATACCTACACAAAAATATAAAAATAGATGTGTTTATAGTTATTAATGAGATTTATTAAAATTGTTTAATAAGTTTTTTTTATTGTAAATTTTAAAGAAAGGAGGTCTGCCCTATGGGAAGTATTAAAGAAAATTATGAAATGATGTTTACTTCATATCCTGATTTAGTAGACATCACTCAATTAAAAGAAATGCTTGGAATTGGCATAACACTTGCTTATAGATTAGTAAGGAATAAAACAATAAAAGCACTAAAAGTTGGTAGACAATACAAAATACCAAAAAGAAATGTTATTGCTTATTTAACAAATCAAAATGAAATATAGACTAGCTTTTAATTTATAAACCTGGGTATTATTATACCAATATCAATAGTAGGTTAAATCTAGTCTGTTATGAGAAAAGAAAGGAGTTTTAATGAATATAACAGCAAGCCTACAAATAAAAAATAATATTTATCAAGTTGTTTTAAATTATAAAGATATTAATGGCAAAAGAAAACAAAAATGGGTTTCTACAGGATTATCTCAAAAAGGCAATAATAAAAGATTAGCCAATCAAAAAATGCAAGAGATTTTAGCTGATTTTAAAGAAAGTTTAAATAATGAAGGTACAAATAATTCTACAGATAAATTATTAATTGCATATTTGCAAGAATGGTTATTATCTATAAAAAATACTATTGAAGAAAACACTTATGATTCTTACAAAGTTATAGTGAATAAAATTTGCGATTATTTTGAAGATAAGCAATTACTACTTAAAGATTTAAAACCTGTTCATATTCAAGAATTTTATACTACTTTATATGAAAAAAAATTAACTGGAAATACAGTATTACATTATCATAATGTTATAAGAAAGTCATTGCAAACTGCTCTAAAATTAGACTTAATATTAAGTAATCCTGCTGATAAAATTGAAAGACCGAAAAGAGAACAGTATATTGGTACTTTTTATTCTCAGGCTGAACTTAATACACTTTTTAGCTTAATAAAAGATGATCCTTTAAAAATAGTTATTTATCTTGCTAGTTTTTATGGATTGCGAAGAAGTGAAGTTTTAGGTTTAAGATGGGATGCATTTAATTTTGAAGATAAAACAATTACCATTAAACACAAAGCCATTGAAACCAGAAAAGATAATAAAAGAGTTATACTTTTAAAAGATAAAACAAAAAATCAGTCTAGTTACAGAACTCTACCATTAGTTGATGATATTATTGTTCTTCTTAAAGAACACAAAAAACAAATTGATGAAAACAAAAAATTATGTGGAAATAGTTATAATAAAAAATATTTAGATTATATATGTGTCGATTCTACAGGCAAATTATTTAGACCAGAATATGTTACAGACCATTTTACTTTGATTATGAAAAAGAATAAAAACATTTTAAGAAAAATTACTTTTCATGGATTAAGGCATTCGTGTGCCAGTCTTTTACTTTCTAAAGGAATACCTATGAAAGAAATTCAAGATTGGCTTGGTCATTCTACATATTCTACTACTGCTAATATTTATGCTCATTTAGAAAAAGATACAAAAAATAAATCTGCAAATGTTCTTTCAAATACTTTAACATTCGCAGATATTTAATTACTGGTTGGGGTAGTAAGATTCGAACTTACGAAATGACCGGGTCAGAGCCGGTTGCCTTACCACTTGGCGATACCCCAGTATTTTTAATATTATTAAATTAGTTAGATATTTGGTTAGATGTTTTATAAAATTTTCTTATTAATAAAACATCTAAGCCTTATATTTCAAGTGTTTCATAAATTGTTGTTTTAGGGAAACCTACAAGAGTCAGAGTCATTTGGCTTATTAAGTGGAGAAAAATTAACAAATGCAGCTTTATTATATTCTGACCAAAATCCAGTAGTTGGCTCATTTATATCTTGTACTCGTTGGAATGGATTAGATAAATTATCAGCAAAAGATGATATTGAATTTTATGGAAGCATTTTAAACCAAATTGATAATGCAATGGAATTTATCAAAAAGCATATGTCAAACGGCTGGGTTAAAGAAGGTGGAAAACTAGCAAGAAGAACAATCCCAGAATATGATTTAGATGCTATGCGTGAAGCACTTATCAACGCAGAGGCTCATCGTTCGTATCTGATGAGAGGAACAAATGTAGAATTAGCTTTTTATGATGATAGAATCGAAATTGTATCTTGTGGTAAAATTGGAAATGGAAAAACTTTAGAAGAATTATTAAAAAGACCCACAAGTCAAAGGAGAAATCAATTAGTTTGTGACATCTTTTCAAGATTAGACTTTATGGAAAGACGTGGAAGTGGCATTAAAAAGATTTTTCAAGCATATGAAAATGATGAGAAAGAGCCTAAATTTGAAATTATTGATGATGTATTCATTGTTACTTTTTATAGTAGATTGTATAGAAAAGTAGAGAGAAATGATGATAATGTAGATGTAAATGTAGATAAAAATGTAGAGATAAAAATAAAAGAAAAATATCCAGAATTATCTAATACATTAATAGAAATAATTAAGTTAGTAGAAAATAATAACTATATAACACAACCTGAAATTGCAAAAGAATTGGATAAAGCTACTAATACTGTTTATCGAAATATAAAAGTTTTAAAAGATATGGGAATATTGGAAAGAGTTGGTTCTAACAAAAAAGGTTATTGGAGAATTAATTATTAACTTTACAAATTATTCCAGACGCGTCTGAAATTTTGCAACTGTGGTTGCAAAATTATAAAAAAATTACGCTTTGAATTTAGAAATAAGTTCAAGGCGATTTTTTATGGAATAAAGGTCAACAAATTTTACACTGGTGTGAAAATTCAGAAAATTTGCAAAAACTATTTACAATAATTAACAAATTAGATATAATGCTAAAAGAAAGAAAAAAGTACAAAGGAGAACAAGTGAAATGAAGAACTTAAAAGGAAAAAAAGGTGTAAGTATTGCAAATGCGTACACACAAGCACAAAAAAGCTTTACAAAAAAAGAATTTGTAAAGAAAGAAAAAGGAATAACATTAGTAGCACTAGTGGTTACAATTGTAGTTCTGATAATACTAGCAGGGGTAAGTATAAATTTAGTAATAGGAAATAACGGAATAATGCAAAAAGCACTAAAGGCAAAGGAAAATATGGAACAGGCAGCAAAAGAAGAGCAAGAAGGCTTAAGTGCATTAGAGGAAAGATTAAATAGCCTAAATACGGCGAATG
>OGXT01003507.1_pt1 | contig 10703 bp, 8 predicted proteins | sample 1576361 | NCBI WGS metagenome assembly OGXT01 (sample SAMEA3541514, study PRJEB24748) | human gut metagenome | biome: human gut; feature: human-associated habitat; material: faeces | place: China | collected 2012 | reverse complement strand
CGTGCCTGCCGGCCCTGCTGACCGGCCTGCTCGGCGGCTATCCAGCCGGGGCGGCCGCCGTGACGGAGCTGTACCGCGCCGGTGCACTTTCAAAGGCAGAGGCCGAGCGCGCCCTGTGCTTCTGCAACAATTCCGGGCCGGGCTTTTTTGCCGGTCTCATCGGAGCTGCCGTGCTCGGAGACGTGCGCCGTGGGCTGATCCTCTACGGCCTGCATGCGCTTTCCGCCCTGCTGACGGGCCTTCTCCTGCCCGGCTCTGCTCCTCCGGCTGCCCTGCGGACGGTACGCCGGGAGAAGCCCGTTCTTTCTTCCCTGCTGCCGGAAGCCGTGCAGGGAAGCTGCGCCGCCCTGCTGCAGGTCAGCGGGCTCATCGTCTTTTTCTCGTCGATGCTCGCCGTGCTGCGCGCCGCCGGGCTGACGGCCCTGCTGCCGAACCGGCTGGCCGAGGCGCTGGCCTGCGGCGCGCTCGAGCTTTCCAGCGGCATTCTGCTGCTCTCCGGCCCCGGCGCGGAGGCCGCCTGCGCCCTTCTGATGGGCTGGGGCGGACTATGTGTCCATTTTCAGGCCATGAGCCTCTGGCAGGCGGCGGGGCTTTGTCCGCACGGTTACTTTTCCGCAAAGCTGCTGCACGGCCTGCTCTCGGCCGTGCTGGCCCTCGCCTGCTTTGCGCCTTGTCCTGCCGCGCTGCTGTCTGCCGGAGCGTTGACCGCTTGCGCACTGCTGGCTCCCCTGCTGCGAAAAATTCGGGCTGGAAATTTGCGCCACGCTGCGGTATAATAGCAAAAAAGGAGGTGGCCCGCATGCTGTTCCGAAAAAAGATCGATCGATTCTGCTCCTACTGTGTCTACGCCGGGAAGCTCGACGACGAAACGTATCTCTGCGCCAAGCGCGGCTTTGTCGCTGCCTGCCACCACTGCCGGAAGTTCAAATACGATCCGCTCAAACGCGTGCCGAAGCGCCGCAAGCCAAAGGATTTTTCCGAATATGACGAGCTGGATTTTTCCCTGTAAATATAATATCGGTATATCGCTTGGTGAAAAATCCTGAAGGGACTTTTAGAAGCAAGCTGAAGCAGGTCCTTCCCATATTGGGAGGACCTGCTTCGTTCTATCTGGTAAGAATTGCACAGGAAAGGACGCTCGGACCGTTTCTTTTACGCTTTTTCTGCAAGACTTTAGGTCGGTCGGCGTTTTCGGCCTCGTGATTCATGGCAGTCTTTTTACTTGCCTGCTGCGGTACGAATAAACCGCATGATGATCGTTGCGACCTGAGCGCGGGTGGCATTGCCCTGCGGATCGAGGAGAATGCCATTCCCATTGTCGGTCCCCTTTATCAGACCCTCGGCAACCGCCCAGGAGAGAGGCTCCACGGCATAGCCGCTGACATCGCCCCGATCGGGATACTGATCCAGATTTCCACGCGCTGAGGTATCAAATCCGGACATCGCTGCATAGCGGAACAGGATCGCCGCCATCTGCTCCCGGGTGATATTGCTGTCCGGCTCAAATTTATTGTTGCCGACGCCGTTCACGATGCCGTTTTCGGCTGCCCAAGCCACGGCCTGCGTGAACCAGCTTCCGTTTGGCACGTCTGTGAAGGGATTCTCCCATCCGGCCGGGCTTCCGGCGTAGCGCCAGAGCACCGTGACGAGCATGGCGCGCGTCATGCTGCTCTCCGGCTCAAACATGCCGTTGCCGACGCCGTTCATCAGGCCGTGCGCAATGGCATAGTCGATGCCCTCGTGGTACCAGCGTCCGGTGTCCACGTCGTGATAAGGCTTGGAGGGACAGCTTGCGCCGCCGTCACAGCTGCCCTCGGTGTTCCCGCAGCGTGAGCAGACACCATTGACATAATCGTGCCCCAGCGCAGGAATATAGCCGTCTCGATAGCTCTCGCCGCAGGCGCAGAAGTGCTCAGTGTAGCCCGCGTTGATGCAGGTCGGATAAACGGTGTCGGTGCGGTAGGTATAGTCGTGGACGTGCCCGCTGCCGCCGTCGGTCTCATACCACTTCAGCTCGCAGCGGCGGCAGTAATGGCGGATCATGCCGTAATACGCAGAATACTCGTATTCCTCCGTAGCGACGACCTCGTCGTGCCCCAGCGCGGGGGTCTGCGCCGGCTGGGTCAGGGTCAGGCCGCAGAAGGCGCAGTGCGTGCCGCCGGTATAGCCCGGACGGGTGCAGGTGGCCTCGATCGGGTCGTTGTCGACGGGCTTATGCGCGACGGGGGCGGTATTTCCCGACGCGGTCACGGCGCCGCAGACGGCGCAGACCGTGCGCGTGAAGCCGCCGGTGCAGCAGGTCGGCGCGACCGTTTCCGTCACGGGCTGATGGGCGGTGCAGGCGCCAGTTTCGAAGGTGAATTCATTGTCCACGGCGTAGGTCTGCGCAGCCGTCCCTGTCGTGCCGCGGATGACGAAGCCGTCGATCTTCGTCAGACCGCCAAACGGATTCTCCGGGTCGACCGGGCAATATCCGAACGCCTGATAGCCAATGTAGGCGACGCTGGCAGGGATGGTAACGCCCTTGCCCTTGCCATAGGTGAAGAACGCGCCCTCGTCCAGCACGCGCAGCCCGTCGTTCAGATGGATTGCCTTGATATACGGTGCGGAGAAGGCGTTGCTGCCGACAAAGCGCACGGAATCCGGCAGGACGATGCTCTCGCAGGCGCTGTTGTTGAATGCCTCCCTGCCGATGTACTGCACGCCGCCGAGGTCGATGAACTTCATATTCTTCGCACCGGCGAAGGCGTAGTCATCTACGTATTTGCAGCTCTGCGGGAGGATCAGCCCCGCGAGATTCGGCTGGTCGAAGGTGGGGTTCAGCTCTATCTGACCCGCAAGGAACTCATAGGTGACGGAAACCGTGCCTTCCTTTAGGCTCAGGACGGTGCCCTCCGCCATCGAGCCCTTGTAGGCATAGGCGGCCTTGCCGAAATAGACCACGCCGTTCGGCTGATCGTGGAACCAGCCGCAGTTCTGGAAGGCCCAAGAACCGACGTGGGTCACGTTCTTTTCCAGCTCGCCGAAATCCGTCAGCGCGGCGCAGCCGGAGAAGCAGCCGTCGCCGATCTGGCGGACATTCCTGCCGCCCTTGACGGAGCGCAGACGGGCGCAGCCGCTGAACACACCGTCGCCGAGCGCAATGAGCGAATCCGGCAGCGTCACGCTCTCGAGCGCAACGCAGTCGCTGAGCGCACCGCCCGTCAGAATGCGGACGTTCTTCAGGTCGATCGACTTGAGGTTGGAGTTGCCGTCCTTGTTGTTGTAGGGGTCGCCGTTGGAGATCGGGCCGCGCACCTCGAGCACGTCGTCGGGCAGAACCACGTGCGCCGTCCTGCCGACGCTAAGGCCCTTCAGCGTCGTATTGCCCTTCGGGATGGTCAGATTCTTGATCTGGTAACAGCCGGAAAAGCAGCTCTCCTCCAGAACCGCCGTCGTCGGCAGCTTGAGGTCGGTCAGATGGGCAAATTTTCGGAGATTGATGTAATGGACGCTCTCCGGAACGGTAAGCTTGGCGATGCTGCCGCCGCCTTCCGTGATGCTGAGCGATTCCAGCCCGTCGGGCAGGATCAGCTCGTTCACGCCGTCCAGATTGTCCTGCTCGATGCGCACCATTTTTGTGCCGGGACGGACGGTCAGCTTGGAGGGGTATTTTTCCCCCTTGCAGCCGAGGAACACGCTGCCGCAGTATAGCTCCGTGCCGTCGGCAAGCCCCTCATACCACTTCGAGGTATAGATGCTGGAGTCTTCCATATCGGTCAGCGACTTGGGGAAGGTGAAGCTTTCGATGTTCTCGCAGTCGTAAAACGCCCGCTCCTCCAGCGTGGTCAGCCCCTCGGGCAGGACGAGGCTCGTCAGCCCATCACAGTCGTTGAAGCCGCCCTCGCCGATAACCTTCAGCCCCTTGTTCAGCTTGACGGAGGTCATGCCGGTGCAGTCACAGAAGGCGTTGTTGTCAATGCGCTCAACGCTGCCGGGGATGTCCACAGAGGTCAGGGAGGCGCACTCATAGAACGCCGACGCGCCGATCAGCTTGACGCTCGACGGGATGGTCACGCCGGTGATGTCCGACCGCCAGAACGCCGCCGCGCCGATGACCTTCACGGTGTCAGGGATGACGGGCATCTTGCTCGTGCCCTTGTAGTCCAAGAGCTGCCCCTTCCAGATGAAGAAGTCTGAGGCGCTGTCGTCATACAGCCACTGTTGGTGCAGCTCTCTGAGCTTTCCGGCAAAGGCGCCGACGCTGTAGCCGCTCTTCTCGCCGAACGCGCCGCCATGCAGGAGGGTGTTCTCGCCGCGGATGGTGATGTCGGACAGATTCTGGCACTTTGCGAAGGCACCCGCGCCGATCTCCGTCACGCCGGCGGGAATGTCGATCTTTTGCAGGTAGTAGTTGTGGTAAAACGCATTTTTGCCGATGGTTTTCAGGCTCTGCGGCAGGACGATCTCGCGCAGCTCAAAGTGGGTCTTCGCTGACCAGTCGTCGTTGTCGTAGAATGCACCGTCTGCGATGTACGTCACCGTTTCGGGCAGGACAACCTTGCGGACAAAGATATTGGGGTTGCTGTAGCCCTCCTCGTTGTGGAAGCTTTGGATGCCCACGACGGTATAGCCGTCGATGGTCGAGGGGACGGTGACCTCCGCCTCGTAGCCGTAGTAAGCGGTGATCTCAATGGTCGTTGGTGAGACAAATGCGTAGGTAAAGCCGTAGCCCGCGTCGCCGGGCAGCTTTTCCTCGCCGGGGATGCCCGCCGCATTCACCGCCGGAAGCAGGGAAAGCGTCAGGGACAGGGTGAGCAGCAGGGATAAAATAATCCGTTTCATGATACTACAGATCCTTTCTGCATGATTTTCGTTCCTGACCGGTAATCCGAAAGCAGCCGGTCGAAAAGGTCCTGCCGGGATTTGGGCTCGCTTAGGTTCTTCGATAGTTCGATGGTCTGATTCTTTTTTTACTATATCATAGACGCCACCGTTTTTGAAAAGTCTTTCATTTTTGTCATTGACATTTCGGAAACCCATGTACTATGATAACGTTGTCAAACGGTCAAAACCTGCCCAGTCAAAAGCTACGGACGGACGAAATGCGTGAAAGGAAGGTATCCTCTATGAGATTTTCCGAAAGACTCAACGAATGGATGGAGCTGGCAGACTGTACCGCAAAGGAGCTGTCTGAGGCATGCGGTCTGTCTGCCGCAACGCTGAGCCGCTTTCGCTCCGGGGAACGCACTCCCGATCAGGAGGGTCTTAAGCTCCTGCTTCAGGGCCTTTGCTCCATCGCCGCATGTAAGGGAAAGCAGCTTTCACCGGACTCGCTCTATGCGCAGTGCACAGACTGCATGGATCTGCAGCGGTCCGACCCGGAGATACTGCGTACAAAGATCAACCGGCTTCTGACCGTTCTGCATATTTCTTCGGCGGAGCTGGCGAAGGCTATTTCCTATGACCCTTCCTTTCTTTCCCGCATTCGCAGCGGGCAGCGGGCACCTGCCGATCCCAAGCGCTTTGCCGCCGATGTTGCAAGGTTTGTTGTCCGCCGGTTTGATGGGGAAAGCGGTCGTTCGGCCGTAGCGCATATGCTCGGCGTTCCGTTCGGCTCTCTCTCCGGCGAGACTGAATATTTTCGTGCCGTCGCAGACTGGCTTATGGGCAGCGCTGCGGCAGAAGACACGGAGAGCTCCTCTGTTTCCGCCTTCCTGAACGCAATGAACAGCTTTGATCTGAATGAGTACATCCGGGCGATTCACTTCGACGAGCTATGTGTTCCCAACGTGCCGTTTCTCCTCCAGACTGCCAGAACCTATCACGGCCTGGAGGAGATGAAAAAGGGAGAATTGGACTTTTTCAAGGCGACCGTCCTTTCCAAATCGACTGAGCCTGTATTCCTCTACAGTGATATGCCGATGGAGGATATGGCAGCTGATCTGGATTTTTCCAAGAAATATATGCTCGGACTGGCCCTCCTGCTGAAAAAGGGCCTGCATCTGAACATCATTCACAGCCTCAACCGTCCGTTTCAGGAGATGATGCTGGGATTGGAAAGCCACATCCCGCTCTATATGACCGGGCAGATCTCTCCTTACTATCTTCAGAGCGCACCGAACACTGTTTTTTGCCACTTTCTGAAGGTTTCCGGCTCCGCCGCGCTTTCGGGCGAGTGTATTGCAGGCTGTCATGAAGATGGAATGTATCGCCTTTCAAGGGGAAAACGTGATCTGGCCTATTACCGGAAGCGTGCAGATGATCTGCTGCAGAAAGCGAAGCCCCTGATGGACATTTATCGAGAGACGTCGCAAAATGAACTGAATGCCTTTCTGGCGGCAGACAGCGAAACCGCCGGGAACCGTCGAAATCTTCTGTCTGCACCGCCTATCTATACGGCAACGCCCGAATTTCTGACGGCATTTCTGACAGTTCGCCACATACCGGAGGCGGAGCAGCGGAAAATTCTTTTTTTTGCAGAACAGCAGCGCATCCTCTTCCTCCGCGTGCTGCAGGACAATCACGTCAAGGATGAACTTCCACTGCTGACACAAGCTGAATTTGAGGAGACCTCCGTCTCTCTTCCGGTTTCCGGCCTGTTTCCGGAGCACGATTTTCTCTATAGCTACAAGGAATATCTGGAACATCTCCGTTTGACGGAAAATTTTGAAAAGTGCCAGCCGAACTATTCCCTGGAATTGGTGCATTTTCAGCCGTTCAGCAATCTCAATATCCTGATTCACGAAGGGAAATGGGCAATGGTATCAAAGAATAAAGCGCCGTGCATTCATTTCGTCATTCGCCACCCCAAGCTGCGCCGTGCAATTGAGCGCTTTATTCCTCCGATCATAGAGTGCGAATAAGCCACGGTGCGCGGGTACATCGGACGGCATTACGTCATTGCATTTCTTTCCTCCAAAATTGGGGGCCGCGCAGGTTCTCCGATAACCTGCCTTATCCTTGACAATGCTGTGGCGTATCTGCATCCGTTTCATGTCTTTTACTCCGCATCCAGCGGCTTTGTGATGCCCATCCGCCGCTCCCTGGACAGTCCGCCTGCCAGCACGGTGTCCGCTCCGGTAAAGCGCGCCCGCCGGATGACGCCCTCGCCGTATTTTTCGCGCAGGGCATCCACGGTCCCATCCAGGATCGCCTTGCGGGCATACTGCTGCGCGCCGCCCACGGCAAACAGGTCAAGCTGGCGCGGCTGCGGCTCCTCCAGCCTTGTGGCCTGCACGCCGAGCTGGCGCAGCGGCGTCTGCCCGTCCCATGCCTCGGCAAAGACCCGGCAGGCGCAGCGGAACAGCTCCTCCGTCCCGTGCACGGCCTCCCGCAGCATCGTCTGGTGAGAAAACGTGACAAAATCCGCGCTCCGCAGGCTCACGGAAATGCACCGCGCCGCCTTGCCGTCCCGCCGCAGGCGCATGGCGACCGTTTCGCAGAGCGACAGCAGCACGCGCTGCGCCCCTGCCTCCGTTGTGACATCGGCGGGCAGTGTTGTGGAATTGCCATAGCCCTTGTTCGCCTCCGGCTGCGGCAGCAGCTCCTCGCTGCACCGGCCGTTTGCCGAGTGCCACAGTGCCAGTCCCGGCTTATTCAGATAGTGCAGCACCAGCTCCGGGTCTGCCTGCGCCAGCTCGCCGATCGTATGGATTCCGATGCGGTTGAGCCTGCGCTCCGTGGCAGGCCCGAGCATAAACAGCTCCCGCACCGGCAGCGGCCAGAGCTTCTGCGGCACCTCCTCCGGGAACAGCGTGTGGACCTTGTCCGGCTTTTCAAACTCCCCTGCCATTTTGGCCAGCAGCTTATTGGACGAGATGCCGATATTCACCGTAAAGCCCAGCTCCTCGCGGATGCGTGTGCGCAGCAGCTCCGCCGCCGCGACCGGCGAGCCATATAGTCCCTCCGTGCCACTCAGGTCGGCCCACGCCTCATCGATGGAATACTGCTCCACGACCGGCGCGAATTCCCGCAGCAGGGCAATAAAGCGCCGCGAGGCCTCTACATACAGCGCATAGTCCGGCGGCACGAGCTTCAGCCCCGGACATTTTTGCTGCGCCAGAAAGATCTGCTCGCCTGTTTTCACGCCGCACTTTTTCGCTGGAATGCTCTTGGCCAGAATGATGCCGTGCCGTTCTGCACGCTCCCCGGCCACGGCGGAGGGAATGTCGCGCAGGTCCTCCCTTTCGCCCAGAACCCGCACGCGGTAGGCCGCCGACCACGACAGGAACGCGCTGTTCACATCCACATGAAAGATCACCCGGGACATCCGTACACCACCCGGAAAAGCGTCCAGCGATGCGTCCGCACGGTATAGCGCAGCTCCAGCAGCGCCTCCTGCTGCCCCAGCTGCGTCTTGCAGAGGTACTGGATGGCCTCCACCCCGGCATAGGAGATCGGCCGGGAGCAGACGACCTGCCGGATCGGGACGGTGCGCAGCATATGCTCGCCGTCCTCCATGCGGAAGCGGATCGGCGTCAGTGCACCGTCCGCTGCGCAGACGGAGATCATTTCGATCTGCCGGTTCACAATATTCTCCATGTGCTCACCTCCGCTGATTTCTGCTCTCATTATATCAAACATTTGTTCGTAAATCAAGGCAGAAATCCATGGGGAAGGATTTGCATTTTGTGGGAAACTCTGCTAAAATAACGATGGAAAAGAATACGCGGATGTCCCGGTCACGTTTTCGCCAAAGGCTGCCTGCAATCCAACCTCGCCCTGTGAGATCGCTGCGTCGCTTCGCTCCTCGCAATGACACGTCAGGATAATGCAACGGGTGCCCTTCTGCCATTGAATGTTCCCCTACCGGGCGCTCACCGCCGCACACCGGCTCTCGGTCTTTCCCATTTATATCGAAATCCTTCTTGGAGGAACCTATGCTGAACTATCGCTGTCTCGTGCTCGATCACGACGATACCGTCGTGCGCAGCGAGGAGACCGTTAATTATCCCAGCTTTCTCGAAGCCCTGAAGGTGCTTCGCCCCGGCAGGACCATCACGCGGGAGGAATTCACCCGCTGGTGCTTCTCCCCCGGCTTTTCCGCCCTTTGCAGCGACTATATCGGCCTGACGCCCGAGGAGATCGACGTGCAGTATGACATGTGGCGAAGCTATGTCGCCACACATATCCCGCCCCCCTATGACGGCCTGCGCCCCATCCTGACGCGCTGGAAGCAGGAGGGCGGCCTGCTGTGCGTCTCGTCGCACTCCGCGCGTGAAAACATCCTGCGCGATTACCGGCTGCACTTCGATCTGGAGCCGGATCAGATTTTCGACTGGGACCTCGGCGAGGACCGCCGCAAGCCTTCGCCCTACGCACTGCAGGAGATCATGCGGCTGTATGACCTGCGTCCGGATGAGCTATTGATGGTGGACGATCTCAAGCCAGGCTATGACATGGCCCACGCCTGCGGCGTGCCGTTCGCCTGCGCGGGCTGGTCGCACGACGACCCCGAGATCCGCGCTTTTCTGCGCCGCTTCAGCGATTTTTATCTCGAGACCGTGCAGGCACTCGAGCCGCTGCTGTTTGGTGCTTGACAAATATGATATAATTGAAAATAATAGGAAAGCGGGGTGAACAGATGGAGAAGACCGGCGTCAAGATCGTTGCCAAAAATTCAAAGGCGTTTCATGAATATTTCGTCGAGGAGCGCTTCGAGGCGGGCATTGAGCTGTTCGGCACGGAGGTCAAGTCCATCCGGCTTGGCACCCTGAACCTCAAGGACGCCTGGTGCAGCGTGAAGGACGGAGAGCTCTGGGTGCGGCAGATGCATATCAGCCCCTATGAAAAGGGCAACATCTTCAATAAGGACCCTATCCGCCCGCGCCGCCTGCTCATGCACAAGCGTGAGATCCAGCGGCTGGCCTCCAAGGTCCAGCTCGACGGCTACGCCATCGTTCCGCTCTCCGTTTATCTGAAAAACTCCCGCGTCAAGGTCGAGGTCGCGCTGTGCAAGGGCAAAAAGCTCTATGACAAGCGGCAGGACGCCGCCAATAAGGACGCGCGCCGTCAGATTGACCGCGCGATGAAAGAAAGGAATCACTGACCATGGAAAATCCTGTTGTGACCATTGAAATGGAAAACGGCGGCATCATCACCGCCGAGCTCTACCCGGATGTCGCGCCGCAGTCGGTCTATAACTTCATCTCGCTGGCAAACAGCGGCTTTTATGACGGCCTCATCTTCCACCGCGTCATTCCCGGCTTCATGATCCAGGGCGGCTGCCCCGAGGGCACCGGCATGGGCGGTCCCGGCTACTGCATCAAGGGCGAGTTCCTGTTCAACGGCGTGGACAATAAGCTGAAGCATAAGCGCGGCGTGCTGTCCATGGCGCGCGCGCAGTCTCCGAACTCCGCCGGTTCGCAGTTCTTCATCATGCATCAGGACGCGCCGCATCTCGATAAGCAGTATGCTGCGTTCGGCAAGGTGCTCTCCGGCATGGAGGTCGTCGACGCCATCTGCCAGGTCAAGACGGACCGCAATGACCGCCCGGAGACCGAGCAGAAGATGAAGTCCGTCCGCGTCGATACAAAGGGTGAGACCTATCCGGAGCCGAAAAAGCTCAAGGATCCCTACGGCAGATTTTAATTTGTAAGCTTTCGCAGGAGGCAGGCTCTCCCCTGCCTCCCGCGCAGCCCATATTTTCTCGATCCGGGGGCGTACCGGTTTCGACGGGGGTAGTGAGGCTGGAATAGCGGGCCGTGGCGCCTGGCCACGAT
>OGXT01003498.1_pt1 | contig 10723 bp, 7 predicted proteins | sample 1576361 | NCBI WGS metagenome assembly OGXT01 (sample SAMEA3541514, study PRJEB24748) | human gut metagenome | biome: human gut; feature: human-associated habitat; material: faeces | place: China | collected 2012 | reverse complement strand
AAGCTTTTTATAGCACCGAAGGTGCGTCAGGTTTTGTATGAGACGTCACAGCGTGCCCTGGCACACTGTGCGTGCGCGCAGCGCACGGGAATGTCGATTAAATTTATAATCGGCAATCCGTATTAGTTGCCGCGGCCGCCGTTGCCCCGGCCGAAGAAGTAGTCGTACAGGTCGCCGTAGGAATCCTGCTGACCCTGGTTCTGGTTGGAGGAATCGTCCTCGGTGCCGGTGTTCTGAGGCTGCTGGTCGAAGGTCAGGCTCAGGGTGATCTCCTGGCCGCCGCGCCACACCGTCAGGGTGACGGTATCGCCGGCCTTGAAGCCCTTCTTGGCCATGGACAGGTCGCTCATGGAGGTGATGTCCGTGTCGTTGAGCTTGGTGATGACGTCGCCCAGCTGCAGGCCCGCCTTTTCCCCGGCGCCGCCCTTTTCCACGGCGTAGACGAACACGCCCTTGGTCACGTCGATGTTGTACTGGGCGGCCATCTGCTCGGTCATGCTGCCGGCCTTGATGGCCATGTAGGCCTTATCGGTGACCTGGCCGTTTTCCATAATGTCGGTGATGATGGTCTGGACATCGCTGATGGGGATGGCAAAGCCGATGCCCTCCACGGTGGTGTCGGAATAGCTGGAATACTTGGCGGACACAATGCCCACTACCTCGCCGTACAGGTTCATCAGGGGGCCGCCGGAGTTGCCGGGGTTGATGGAGGCGTCCACCTGGAGCATGTTGAAGGGGGTGCCGTCCACATTGATGGCCCGGTCGCAGCAGGACACGATGCCCTGGCTCATGGAGAAGGTCAGCTCGCCCAGGGGGTTGCCGATGGCCATCACCGTGTCGCCCACGTTGACGTCGGCGCTCTTGCCCAGGGTCACGGCCTGGAGACCGGTGGCCTCGATCTTCAGCACAGCCACATCGTAATCGCTGTCGCCGCCCACCACAGTGGCGGGATAGGTATCGCCGTTATACAGGGTGACGTTGACGCTGCTGGCGCCGGACACCACGTGCTGGTTGGTGACGATATAGCCGTCCTGAGTGATGACGAAGCCGCTGCCGGAGGAGGCGGACTGCACCCGCTGGCCGAAGATGTTGGTGGACACGGCGGAGCAGTTGATGGATACCACGCTGTTCACCGTGGCGGCGTACACCTCGGCGGGGGTCATCAGGGTCTGGCCGTCCACGGATTTGACGCTGACGGCAGAGGCGGTGCGGCCGGTTTCCTGGATGGCGGTTTTGCCGGTCTTGCGGGCCAGGGACGCGCCGCCGAAGCCGCACAGGCCGCCCACCAGGGCGCAGCACAGGACCAGGGCCGTGACCTTGGTGCCGGTCTTTTTCCAGAAGCTCTTCCCGTTGGTCTTGGGAATCCGGGGTTCATCCTGATAATCGCCGGTGGGGCAGGAGGTCTGATCCTCCTGCGCCGCCTGGGGCTCCGGCCGGGGAGCGGGCTGCCAGCTGGTCTGGCTGGGGTCCGGCTGGCCGGGCTGGGGCGCCTGGTCCTTGGAATAACTGTAATGATACAGGTTTTCATCGCTGTTGAAGCTGCTCTCGTTGTTCTCGTCGTTGACGCCGTTATACATAACTGTGAACCTCCTATTGTCGGGCGGGGTGGAATGTGGTATCATGAGGTATCGTGCTCCGCCGCCGCTGTGGTTTTCCTTTCGATGGTTTATAGTATACGCGGAAACCTTAACTGGAGCTTTAAAAAACGGCGAAAATTTTGAACTTTTTGTGAAGTCAGGGGGTGCGGCCTATGGTGAAAATTGAGGGGCTGAAGCTGGCCCCGGGCCAGGAGGAGGCCCTGCTGCGGGGAAAGGCGGCGCGGCTGCTGCGGGTGCCGGAGGGGGATGTTCTGTCCCTGCAGGTGCTGCGCCGGTCCGTTGACGCCCGGGAGGAGCTGCGGCTGGTGTACACCGCCGCGGTGGAGCTGCGGCAGGAGAAAGCCGTGCTGCGGCGGGTGCGGGATAAGCGGGTAACGCCGTATACGCCGGAAACGTACCGGCTGCCGGAGGTGCTCCGGGCGCCGGAGACGCCGCCGGTGGTCATCGGCGCGGGGCCGGGAGGGCTGTTCGCGGCCCTGGTGCTGGCCCGGTGCGGGCTGCGGCCCATCATCCTGGAGCGGGGCCGGGACGCCGTGACCCGGCAGCGGGACGTGGAAGCCTTCTGGCGGGGCGGCCCATTGAATACGGAATCCAACGTTCAGTTTGGCGAGGGGGGCGCAGGCGCTTTTTCCGACGGAAAGCTGAATACCGGCACCCGGGACCGGCGGCACCGGTGGATCCTGGAGCAGCTGGTGGCCTGCGGCGCGCCGGAGAGCATCCTCACCGACGCCAAGCCCCATGTGGGGACGGATATGCTCCATGTGACCCTGGTGAACCTGCGGCGGCAGCTGCTGTCCCTGGGGGTGCAGGTACGGTTCGGGCACCGGGTCACGGGGCTGCGGGTCCGGGACGGGGCCCTGGAGGGGCTGGAGGTTACAGGGCCGGAGGGGCGCTATGTGCTGCCGGCCCGGCATGCGGTGCTGGCCCTGGGCCACAGCGCAAGGGATACCTTTGAAATGCTGCACGCCGCAGGGGTGCAGATGGAGCAGAAGCCCTTTGCCGTGGGAGTGCGGATCGAGCACCGGCAATCGGACATGGACGCAGCCCAGTACCGGCAGTTCGCCGGGCACCCGTGTCTGCCCGCCGCCAGCTATAAGCTGTCATGCCACCTGGAAAACGGGCGCAGCGCCTTCTCGTTCTGCGTTTGCCCCGGGGGACAGGTGGTGGCCGCTGCGTCGGAGCAGGGGCGGGTGGTCACCAACGGCATGAGCGCATATGCCCGGGACCGGGAGAACATCAACGGCGGCCTGCTGGTAAACGTGACGCCGGAGGACTTTGGCAGCGGGCATCCCCTGGCGGGGGTGGCCTTTCAGCGGCAGCTGGAGGAGGCAGCCTTCCGCCTGGGCGGCGGCGGCTACGCGGCCCCGTGCCAGCGGGTGGAGGATTTCCTGGCGGGGCGGCCCTCTGTGGGGCCGGGTCGGGTGATCCCCAGCTATCGGCCCGGGGTCCGGTGGACGGACCTGCGGCAGTGTCTGCCGGAATTTGTGCGGGAGACCCTGGCACTGGCCCTGCCGGTGCTGGACAGAAAAATACAGGGCTATACCCAGGGGGATGCCGTTCTGACGGCGGTGGAGACCCGGTCGTCGTCGCCGGTGCGCATCCTGCGGGATGAGAGCGGCCAGTGCAGCGTCCGGGGCCTGTATCCCTGCGGCGAGGGGGCGGGATATGCCGGAGGCATCCTGTCCGCCGCCGCCGACGGCATGCGCTGCGCGGAAAAAATATGGGAGGTATACAGCGGATGAAAAAAATTGCGGTGATGGAGGACTTTCTCACGCCGGAGCACCGGAAAAGGGTGCTGGCAGCGGCGGAAAAGCACGGCTTTGCAGTGGACTTTTACGGGCGGGGCAAGGCTCCGGCAGAGGGGCTGGACCAGTATGAGATCATCTACGGATGGTGCGAGCCCGGAGACCTGAAGCGGGCCACGGGGCTCAAGTGGTACTGCTGCGGCTTTGCGGGGGTGGACCTGCTGTCCGACGACGGGCTGTACGCCAATCCCGACGTGATGCTGTCCAACTCCTCCGGGGCCTATGGGCTGACCATCAGTGAGCATATCCTGATGGTGACGCTGATGCTGCTGCGGCGGATGCCGGATTTCCAGGACATCGTCCGGCGGCGGGAATGGGTCCAGGAGCTGCCTATGCGGTCCATTTACGGCAGCCGCATCACGGTGCTGGGCGCCGGGGACATCGGCACGAATTTTGCCCGGCGGGCCAAGGCCCTGGGAGCCGCCCACATCTGCGGCGTGTCCCGCAGCGGCCGGAACGGGGACCCGGCCTATGACCGGATGCTGCCCCAGCAGCAGCTGGACCAGGTGCTGCCGGAAACGGAGATCCTGGTGATGGCCCTGCCCGCCGTGGCGGACACCGCAGGCATCCTCAGCCGGGAGCGCATTGCACTGCTGCCCCGGGACGCCATCGTGGTAAACGTGGGCCGGGGCAGCGCCATTGACCAGGACGCGCTGATGGAGGCCCTGAACGCAGGGCGCATTGCCGGAGCCGCCCTGGACGTGATGGTGCCGGAGCCGCTGCCCAAGGAGCACCCCCTGTGGAGCACCCGGAATCTGCTGCTGACGCCGCATATCTCCGGGAATATGTCCTTGGGCTACACCTGCGACATCAACGTGGACATGTTCTGCCGGGATCTGGAAAACTACGCCGCCGGCCGTCCCCTGGAGCACCGGGTGGACCGGAAGCGGGGCTATTAAAAGCTTGTCCAAAAAGGCTTGCAAGCTGAGCAGGGCCGCCCGGAAGGGCGGCCCTGCTCAGCTTGTCAAAAAAGTCATTTTGACAAGCTGCGTGCGGTTTTTCAGAACTTTCTAAGTTCTGAAAAACCTGTGATTGCAAACGAAAGACACCCCTGATGGGTTTCTTTCGTAACTATCTTCCTTTCCGATGGCGGAAGATTTCCGGGTTTTTTGACAGTCTCAGCAGGGCCGCCCGGGAGGGCGGCCCTGCTGCTTTATATTACTGCTTTGACGCCTGCTTCATGGACAGGCTGATGCGGCGCTTCTTTTCGTCCACCTCCAGGACCGTCACCTTTACCACGTCTCCCACGGACACCACCTCCGACGGGTGGCGGATGAACCTGTTGCAGACCTGGGAGATGTGGACCAGGCCGTCCTGGTGGACGCCGATGTCCACGAACACGCCGAAATCCACCACATTGCGGACGGTGCCCGTCAGCACCATGCCGGGGGCCAGGTCCTTAATGTCCAGCACGTCCGTTCGCAGAATGGGGGCAGGCAGGTCGTCCCGGACGTCCCGGCCGGGCTTGGCCAGCTCCGCCGCCACGTCCTGCAGGGTGGGCACGCCTACGTTCAGCCGGGCGGCGGTCTCCTCCCAGCCCAGGGCCTTCACCTTCTGGGGCAGGTCCGCCAGGCGGCCGGCGGCAACATCGGCCAGGGTATAGCCGCACAGGGCCAGCAGTCCCTCCGCGGCGGCATAGCTCTCCGGATGGACGCCGGTGTTGTCCAGCACAGACTTGCTCTCCGGCACCCGCAGGAAGCCCGCCGACTGCTGGAAGGCCTTGGGCCCCAGCTTGGGCACCTTCAGAAGCTGACGGCGGCCGGTGAAGGCGCCGTTTTCCTCCCGGTATTTCACGATATTTTTGGCGGTGGCGGCGTTCAGGCCGGACACCCGGCCCAGCAGGCTGGCGGAGGCGGTGTTCACGTCCACGCCCACGGCGTTGACGCAGTCCTCCACCACCCCGGACAGCGTCTCGTCCAGCCGCTTCTGGGGCATATCGTGCTGATACTGGCCCACGCCGATGGCCTTGGGGTCGATCTTCACCAGCTCGGCCAGGGGGTCCTGCATCCGCCGGGCAATGGACACGGCGCTGCGCAGGTTCACGTCATACTCCGGGAACTCCTCCGCCGCCAGCTTGCTGGCGGAGTATACGGAGGCCCCGGCCTCGTTGACCATCATATAGCTGACGCCGCCTCCCAGGGCCCGGATCATCTCCACCGCCATCTGCTCGGTTTCCCGGCTGGCGGTGCCGTTGCCGATGGCGATGTGGGTGACGCCGTGGCGGCGGACCAGGCGGGACAGCCGGTCGATGGCCTCCTGCTTCTGGCGGGGGCCGTAGGTGGGGTACACCACTGCGGTGTCCAGCACCCGGCCGGTGCCGTCGATGACCGCCACCTTGCAGCCGTGGGCATAGCCGGGGTCCAGGCCCATGGTGACGTGGCCCTTTACCGGGGGCTGCATCAGCAGGGGCTTTAGGTTCAGGCCGAAGTTGGCGATAGCCCCCTCGCAGGCGGCGTCAGTCAGGTCGGACCGGGCCTCCCGCTCCAGGGAGGGGTAGATCAGCCGGTCATAGGCATCCTCACAGGCGGCCTTGATAAACTCCATAGCCCGGGACCCGGGTTGCACCACCGCCCGGCGCAGAGTCATCAGACCCAGCTCCCGGTCCAGCAGCACGGTGACGGAGAGGACGCCCTCCTTCTCGCCCCGGTTGATGGCCAGGACCTGGTGCCCGGCCAGCTTGGCGATGGGCTGGTCAAAGTCGTAATACAGCCGGTAAACGGTGTCCTCCTCCGTGGCGGCCAGACTCCGCAGATGTCCCTGGCGGCGCAGCAGCTCCCGCAGGGTCTTGCGGATGGCGGCATCGTCCGACAGCAGCTCCGCCACGATGTCGTTGGCCCCCTGGAGGGCGTCGACCAGAGTCTCCACCCCCTTCTCCGGGTCCACATAGTCCCGGGCGGCCTCCTCCGGAGCCGGGCAGTCCCGGCCCTGGTCCAGCAGCAGAAGGGCCAGGGGCTCCAGGCCCTTCTCCCGGGCCACGGTGGCCCGGGTGCGGCGCTTCTGTTTATAGGGGCGGTACAGGTCCTCCACCTCCGCCAGGGTGGCGGCGCTGTCGATGGCGGCGGACAGCTCGTCGGTGAGCTTCCCCTGGCCGTCGATGGCGTTTTTCACCTCCTGGCGGCGCTGGTCCAGGTTCCGCAGATAGCTCAGCCGGTCCTCCAGGGTCCGCAGGGCGGTGTCGTCCATGCTGCCGTGCAGCTCCTTGCGGTAGCGGGCGATGAAGGGGATGGTATTGCCCTGGTCCAACAGGTCGATGACGTTCTGCACATGGGCCAGGGGCTTGTCCAGCTCCCGGGCCAGGATTTCGGCAATGGTGGGCATAAAATACTCCTTTCTTCCGGGGAAAAACCGGGACGGAGCCTGTCCGTCCCGGTTTTTTCACTTGTGATACAGGCGCTTGATCTCGTACCGGGGCTGGCAGCTGACGTGGATGCCCAGGCGCTTATAGAGCTTCTCGTCCTCCTCGGAGATGATGACGGAGAAGTGGGCGTCGCAGCCCCGGAGGTCGTCCAGCTTCTTCAGCACCCGCTCCGCCAGGGGGTTGGTGACGGCGGAGATGGACAGGGCGATGAGCACCTCGTCGGAGTGCAGCCGGGGGTTCCGGTGGCCCAGGTGGGAAATCTTCATATCGCTGATAGGAGCGATAATGGACGACGGCAGCAGGTCCAGTTCCTTGTCGATACCCGCCAGAGCCTTGATGGCGTTCAGCAGCAGCGCCGCCGAGGGTCCCAGCAGGGAGCTGTTCTTTCCGGTGACCACCCGGCCGTCCGGCAGGACCATGGCCCCGGCGGGGGCGGCGGTCTCCTCCGCCTTTTTCAGGCAGGCCGCCACGGCGGGGCAAATATCCGGCGTGACACCGGCCTGCTGCATGATGATCTCCAGCTTGCGCACCACATCGTCGTCGCACTTGCCCCGGACCCGGTCCACCATACCGGCATAGTACCGGCGGAGGATCTCCATCCGGGAGGCCTCCTGGCATACCGCATCGTCCACAATGGCGAAGCCCGCCATGTTCACGCCCATGTCCGTGGGGGACTGATAGGGGGACGTGCCCTGAATCCGCTGGAACATGGCGTTGAGCACCGGGAAAATCTCCACATCCCGGTTGTAGTTCACGGTGGTCTTGCCGTAGGCCTCCAGGTGGAAGGGGTCGATCATGTTCACGTCGTTCAGGTCCGCCGTGGCCGCCTCATAGGCCAGGTTCACCGGGTGCTTCAAAGGCAGGTTCCAGATGGGGAAGGTCTCATACTTGGCGTAGCCCGCCCGGACGCCCCGCTTGTTCTCGTGATACAGCTGGCTCAGGCAGGTGGCCATTTTGCCGCTGCCGGGGCCGGGGGCCGTCACCACCACGATGGGGCGGGTGGTTTCGATATAGTCGTTTTTGCCCAGGCCGTCGTCGGACACGATGTGGGCCACGTCCGAGGGGTATCCGGCAATGGGATAGTGGCGATAGCTCCGGACGCCCAGAGCCGTCAGCCGCTTGATGAAGGCGTCCGCCGTCGGCTGCCCGGCGTACTGGGTGATGACCACGGAGCCCACATAGAACCCCAGGCCCCGGAACACGTCCATCAGCCGCAGCACGTCCTCGTCATAGCCGATACCCAGGTCGCCGCGGATCTTCTTCTTTTCGATGTCTCCGGCGCAGATGGCCACCACGATCTCCACCTCGTCCCGGATGGAGGCCAGCATCCGGATCTTGCTGTCCGGCTGGAACCCCGGCAGCACCCGGGAGGCGTGGTAATCGTCGAACAGCTTGCCGCCGAACTCGATATACAGCTTGTCGCCGAATTGCTCCCGCCGGGCCCGGATGTGCTGGGCCTGGAGGGCCAGGTATTTGTCGTTATCAAAACCGATTTTCATATGTGCTCCCTCTTTCCGGTAATTGCTTCAACCTAACTATTATACACGACCGGGCCCGGGGAGAAAAGGCCTTTTTGCATTTTCCCCTCCGGCAAATTTGCCGGTTTTCGGGGCGGGATTTTGGGCGAAACGCGCCGTTGCGTTTTGCCCCCGGCGGGGGTATACTAAAAGGTACACCACATATGCAGGAGGATGCACACCATGCGCTTTCAGGTTTTGCTGAAAAAGGAAAACGTTCCGGGGACCAATTTCTTCCCCTTTTTCGAGACCGACGACATCCAGGAGGCCAAGGACTTCGCCATGCGGCTGGCCTTTGAGGAGTTCAACCTGGTGAAGGTCATGGACACCAAGCGCCAGGAGCTGGTGCGGGACTTTGACGCCGCCATCTATCGGGAGTAACGCGAATACGGAAAAAAAAGAGGCGCTGCCGCGGCAGCGCCTCTTCTCAATTGGTGGATCGGGTAAATCAGAACCACAGGCCCCAGGCCAGGAAGCCCAGGCAGGCCACCACGCCGGTGAACAGCAGAACGATGACCAGATAGCCCATGATATCCCGGGCAGACAGCTTGGCAATGCCCAGAGCAGGCAGAGCCCAGAAGGGCTGGATCATGTTGGTCCACTGGTCGCCCCAGGCAATGGCCATGGCGGTGCGTCCGGCGTCGATGCCCAGGTTGGCACCGGCGGGCATCATGATGGGACCCTGAACGGCCCACTGGCCGCCGCCGGAGGGAACGAAGAAGTTCACGATACCGGCCGCCAGGAAGGACAGCATGGGGAAGGTGATGCTGTTGGAGATGTTCACGAAGAACTGGGAGATAACGCTGGCCAGAGACACGCCCTGCTCGTTGGCAGCCACCATCATGCCCATGATACCGGCATAGAAGGGGAACTGCAGCAGGATACCGGCGGCGCCGGCGGCAGCCTCGCCGATGGCGTCCACATAGCGGCGCAGGTCACCGTGGAGCAGGATGCCCAGGAACAGGAAGATCATGTTCACGATGTTCAGACCCAGGGTGAAGCCGTTCTGGACGAAGTAGTAAACGATGTAGGCAAACCCGGCCACCACCAGGATCACCCACAGGATCTTGGAGTGCTCGATGCGGTCAGCGGGGGTCTTGATCTCGTAGGTCTTGTCCTCCTCATCCTGCAGCAGGGTGGGGTCGATGCAGACGGTGTGGGCCTTGTCGGGATGCATGGCGTAGTTGATGAAGGGCATGGCAATCAGGATCACAACGCACATGATGATGTTCACAGGGTGGAACACGGTGGCGGTGATGGGGGCCTGATAGGTCACCTCACCGAAGGCCTTGCCGGCCACCAGGTCCAGGGGGATGGAGCCGGACAGACCCGCGTGCCAGATCACGAAGCCGGAGTAGGCGGAGGCGATCAGCAGAGGATAGTCCACGGTGGGAACGCGGCGGACCACTTCCTTGGCCAGCAGAGCGCCCACCACCAGGCCGAAGCCCCAGTTCAGCCAGCAGCAGATGGTGGAGACCATGGTGGTGATCACGATGGCCTGCATGTTGTTGTGGCACAGACCCGCCACAGCCCGCAGGGCCTTTTTGCAGGGCTTGGCGGAAGCCATGGCGGAACCGAATACCAGAACCAGGGCCATCTGCATGGAGAACGCCAGCAGGCCCCAGAAGCCCTTTGCGTCGCCCCAGGCGTTGAGCACCTTCAGCGGACCCATTCCCGTGGCAAACATGGCGCCGATGAAAACGATGATGCTCAGGATGATGGCGAACAGGAAGGCATCCGGCAGCCAGCGATTGACCACGCGAACGCAGCCGTTGGTGAATTTCTTGAACACAGACTCACTCTCCTTAATTTGGGGGCGCGGCGCACCGCGCTGTTTCGTTTTCCGGTCCGCCGCCCTATACGCAGCAGACCCGTCTGTGTTAATTCTATAACAGTCACAGAATGTTTACAATTGCCAAATCGCTGAATTTTTAACGAACATTTTGTGAAGTGTTACAGATTTCTCGGATTTTTCATATATCACGCTAAAATATCGCAGAAAAGCATAAAGAATCAATAAAGTAATGGAGTTTTCGCGTTAAGTTTTTGGTTGGAGTCACCGAGCGACAGAGCAATAAAAACGGATGAGATTCTCCACTGCGGCGGACAGATTTTCCCGGCAGGAAACCCGCACCTGTTCAAAGGGCAGGGGCAGAGGATTGACGGGGAAGGCGGCGGTGAGGCCCAGCTCATAGGCCCGGGGCAGGACGGAGATATCCACCGCCCCGGCCAGAGCCACGCAGGGAACTCCCAGCTCCCGGGCCCGGCGGGCCACGCCGATGACGGCCTTGCCGCCCAGGCTCTGGCTGTCCAGCCTGCCCTCGCCGGTTATGATCAGGTCCGCGTCCGCCGCCAGACGGGGGAAATCCGCCGCATCCAGCAGCATCTCCACCCCCGGCCGCAGCCGGGCGTTCAGAAGGGCCGCCGCTCCCGCGCCGAAGCCGC
>OGXT01003497.1_pt1 | contig 10725 bp, 9 predicted proteins | sample 1576361 | NCBI WGS metagenome assembly OGXT01 (sample SAMEA3541514, study PRJEB24748) | human gut metagenome | biome: human gut; feature: human-associated habitat; material: faeces | place: China | collected 2012 | reverse complement strand
CCGCTGATGGCACGGCCGAGTCGCCCGAGCATGCAGCGCTGGAGGCACTGATCGCCGAACAGCTCAACGCCCGTGCCGAAGCTCGCAAGGCCAAGGATTTCGCCAAGGCCGATCAGATTCGCGACGCTCTGACCGAGGCCGGCATCGCCATCGAAGACGGCCCGCAGGGTTCCACTTGGAGTCTGAAGTAGTCGCTTCAAACCCATCAATCAGTCAAACACGAAGTCCACGTCCACGATGTGCAGGCGCTTGCTGAGCTCCTTTTCCAGCGAGCGCTTGCATTCGATGAGGTCAGCTACATCAATGGTTTCGCCGATGCCGCTCAGATACACGTCAACGGTGTAGTTCATACCGGTCTTGAAGATCAGCGTCTGCTCGTAGTCGGTGTTGGCAGGCAGATGGCGCTGTGCCTCGGCCTCCACGTAGGCGTTGGTTTCATCGTCGTCATGCACGCCGCCGACCAATTCCACGAACGCCTCTTTGAGCACGCTGAACGGCTCCTTGATGGTCAATGCCACCAAAGCCACGGTGATGAAGAAATCGCCGGTGTAGTGCAGGAAGTCAAGCGGACCGCCGGCCGGTAGCAGCATCAGGAAGATGGCAACTACGCCGATGCCGAACGACATCGATCCGTCGACCAACGTGCTCTTGCACTCGGCGGTGAGCATGGTGCTGGAATCGCCGATGGATCGGTTGGAGCGCCGGTAATACGTGTATAGGCTGAAGCACACGATTACGGTCAGGATCTCGTAGATGACCACCGGGCCGGTTTCAATGCGTTCGCCGGACCCGAACACGAAGTAGTCGTACGCTACTCGGCACACGTCAATCAGCGAATACACCAACAACGACATGGTGAAAATGGCCTTGCAGATCGCGTAGATAGGTTCCAGTGCGAACATGCCATTGGGGAAGCGCTCGGTGGTTCGCACCGTGCGCGACGAGAGGTACACCGCCACCATTCCGGACAGGACGGAAATCGCGGTGAAGGAGAAGTCGAGGAACATGGCCTTGAGACCGGTCATGAAGAACACGGCCATGCCGGCTAAGACCTGCAGCACGTTGATGACGATACCAACGATCAGGGCTTTGCGTTCGAGTAGTTTTTGGGTGGGCATCAGTGGGCCTTCCTTATTGCACGGCATGTCTGCGTTGGCCCGAACGTCATGGTTCGGAGCGCACGGCAGTCTGCGTATAAGCGGTGTCCAGCGATTTTCAAAACAGCGTAAGTATTCCAAAAAACACAGGATTCTTTACGGTTTCCATGGTATCGGAAGCACTCGATTGGCTTCGCCACGAGCGGACGGCACGGCATTTGCCGTCTGAATGCCCAACATCCCTGACTACTACGCGGCACATTCCCCGAAAAGCGTCGTCCCCAACACCGCAATTTCCCGCGTGGCGGCTAGACTGTTGCCCATTATGGCAGCTTTTTCATCTTTGACAGACAGACTCTCGAATGCGTTCAAGCATCTGAAGAGCAAGGGCAAGCTTTCCGAGGCGGATATCGACGGCACGATCCGTGAGATCCGCCGCGCGCTGCTCGACGCCGATGTGGCGCTCGACGTGGTGCGTTCCTTCACCAGCCGCATCCGCGAACGCGCGCTCGGCACCGAGGTTTCCGAAGCGCTCAACCCGGCGCAGCAAGTGGTGAAGATCGTCAACGAGGAACTCACCGCGGTGCTTGGCGCCGGTGTGGACCGCCCGTTGAACTTCGCAAAGAATCCGCCGACGATCATCATGCTCGCCGGCCTTCAGGGCGCCGGTAAGACGACGCTCGCCGGCAAGCTGGGCTACTGGCTGAAGGATTCCGGCCACACCCCGCTGCTCGTGGCGGCCGATCTGCAGCGTCCGAACGCGGTGACGCAGCTGCAGGTGGTCGGCGAACGCGCCGGCGTGCCCGTCTATGCTCCCGAAAAGGGCGTCCAATCCGATGGCGGCGAGGCCGTCGCAGCTCCGGGCCAGACCTCCGGCGACCCGGTGAAGGTGGCCCGCGATTCCATCGAACTCGCCAAGCAGAAGCTCTACGACACGGTGATCATCGATACCGCCGGTCGTCTGGGCGTGGACGAGGAGCTGATGAAGCAGGCTCGCGACATTCGCGATGCCGTGCGTCCCAACGAAATCCTGTTCGTCATCGACGCGATGATCGGCCAGGATGCCGTGCAGACGGCCAAGGCGTTCGACGAGGGCGTGGATTTCACCGGCGTGGTGCTGTCCAAGCTCGACGGCGACGCCCGCGGCGGTGCGGCGCTGTCGGTGGCGAGCGTGACCGGCAAGCCGATCCTGTTCGCCTCGACCGGCGAAGGGCCCAAGGACTTCGAGGTCTTCCACCCCGATCGCATGGCCTCGCGCATCCTCGACATGGGCGATATCCTCACCCTGATCGAACAGGCGCAGAAGCAGTTCGACGAGGAGGAGGCCCGCAAGGCCGCCCAGAAGATGGCGGAAGGCGAGTTCGGACTCGACGACTTCATGGATCAGCTGCAGCAGGTGCGCAAGCTCGGCTCGATGAAGTCGCTGCTCGGCATGATCCCCGGCATGGCGCAGCACCGCAAGGAACTGGAGCAGTTCGACGAGAAGGAGATCGACCGCACCGAAGCGATCATCCGGTCGATGACCCCCGAAGAGCGGCGCAACCCGAAGATCATCGACGGCTCTCGCCGCGCCCGCATCGCCTATGGTTCCGGCGTAACCGTCTCGGCGGTCAACGGGCTGCTGCAACGGTTCGAGCAGGCCGCGAAGATGATGAAGCGCATGAGCAACAAGGCCATGGGCGGCATCCCCGGTTTCGGAGGCCCCGCGGTAGGCGGCGGCAAGAAGGGCAAGGGCAAGAGCAAGAAGAAGGGCTCGAAGTCCGGCAATCCGATGAAGCGCGAGGCCGAGGAGAAGGCGTTGCGCGACAAGCTCGCCGGCAAGGGCTCCGGTTCCGGCAAGTCCGGCGGGTCCGCCTTCATGAAGAAGCCGCAGAATCCGGCTCTTCCGGCCGGGATGCAGGATGCGCTCGACGCGAACGGTGGCGAGCTTCCGCCCAACTTCGGCGGCGGCCTTTCCGGTCTGCTCGGCTGATTCGGCCCGTTTTTCTCTGGCGCCGGGTGGGTATGGACGTTTTCGGCCATCCCCGCCCGGCGCCAAATCATTTGCCATATCTTCGCAGCTTTCCACTCGCCGCGAATTCGCAACGGCTGCCGGTACACTGAAAGCCATTATTCACTCGTTGGAATGTTAGGTAAGGAGTTCGGCGGTGGGCGTGTTGTCGTGGATACTGCTGGCGGCGTGCATGCTATGGTCGGCGTTGCGGTTCCTGCCAGCCGGACGGGAAGCGCACATGCCGACGATGCCTTACATGATTGCGCTGATTCGTTTTTTGTGGATACCGTACCTGGTCATCGCGGTATGGGCCGGTCTGGTCGGCTCGTGGTGGCAGTGCGGTGTCGCCGTCGCCGGCATCGTGTCGATACTTGCCATGCAGGTTCCGTATTGGACGAACATGCCGCGGGAACGATGGCACCACCAGCGTGGAACATCCCATGAAACAGCGTCAGACGACCATCGCCAGACCGCGCGATCCGCCGACGCCGAGCCGACCGCGAACCCGCCGCAGGCGAGCGGCGACACCTACCATCTGATGACGTTGAACTGCCGCTATGGCAAGGCGAGCGCCGACGCCATCATCGCGGCCGTGCGGGAACGACACATCGATGTCCTCGCGCTTCAGGAACTCAGTACGGATCTCATCAAGCGTCTTGAGCGCGGCGGCCTGCACAGGATCCTCCCCTATCGGCAGCTCGGTACGCCCCGCGAAAAGACCGACAACGGCGGCTTCAACGGCATCTGGTCGCGCACCAAGCCGAAACGCGGCACGCATGGCATTGTCTCGATACCTGCGGCCGACGTGCCGGGCATCATGCTGCAAACCGATGACGGCACCTCCGTGGCATTCGCATCCGCGCACACCAAATCGCCGATGCGCGGCTGTCGGGAATGGTCGGACGGCATCCGGTCCCTGAGCGCGCTGGTTCCGATGCCGCGCAAGTCAGTCAGCGCAGGTACTGGCCGCGAGGAACGTGCCACCGGCTCGAAAGCCGGACGCGGCGGTGGTTCCGCATATCCCGACGTCGATATCGCGGTGCTCATGGGCGACCTCAACGCCGATATCGACCATGCCAGCTTCCGCGAGCTGCTGCGGTCCGGATTCCGCGACGCCGCACTGGCACAGGCTCGCGGACATGTCAATACCTTCCCCAGTCAGGTGCCGTGGCCGCGCATCGAGCTCGACCACATCATGGCCGCGACGCGAGAATCCGCGTCAGGCTCCGCCGCCGAGCCGGCACGAGCCGTCGCGTTCAGCGGCGTCGAATCATTCGTCGTGGAAGACACCGACCACCTCGCGCTGACCGCCACAATGACTATTTGAGCGGCATGCCGCACGGACAGCATAGCGGATATGCGTCACTGAGCGCGCCCACCGTCACTGAGCGCGGGCACACTCACAGTGACGCACCCACAAAACCCTTGCAATCACTGGGTTTCCGGGTTGCGTCACGCTGTGCGGGCACACGCAGCGTGACGCAACCCGCTCACAGTGACGCAGAATGACCGAGACGGCCCGCCCCCCGGCACGTCAAAACAACAATGCCGCATGGGCTCCCGTAGAAGTCCATGCGGCGAGGCTTGGATTGCCCGACTACAGCACCGCCATCGCGAAATCCACGAGCAGCTTGATGCCGTACAGGACGATGATGCCGCCGCACACGCGGTTGAGCACTCCGATGATCTTCGGATTGAACTTGTGCGCGAGCGCGTTGACGACGAGCGTGACGCCGAGGAACCACATCACTGAAGCGGTCTCAACGCCCGTGATGAACGGGGTGGCCTGCTGCGCGCTCAGCGTAGCCGCAAACGCACCGAGCATCAATGTGCCGTCGATGATGGCCTGCGGGTTGAACCACGTGACCACGCACGCGGTGCCAACGGTCTTCAGCAGTCCACGCAGACCGAGACGCTTGGCAGGGGCTTCAGCACCAGCGACCGGACTCGCCGTCGAAGCAGTCGCAGCAGCAACAGCACCGGCCCCAGCGCCGTTCTCGGAAGTCGACTTCTTCTTCGGTAGCAGCAGTCCCAGACCGATGCGCACCACGACGGCGCCGCCCAGGCCAAGCACCACGGTCTGCAGCCACGGATGCGCCTGCATCAACGCGCCGATGCCGAAAAAGCACGCCAGCGACAGCACGATATCGAAGAAAATCACGATCACCGCAGTAATCAACGCGTTGCGACGCGTACGCGTCAACGCGGAATTGATCACGAACAGATTCTGCATGCCGATTGGCGCGACATACGCCAATCCCATCGTCAAGCCCTGGAAATACAGACCCATCATCACTCCCGACAATCATTTGGTTGGGTCATCATCACCCAACCAAAACCAGCCAATATGCCATCAGCTGGATTTCCTCACGCGGATTGCAAGTTATACAAAATCCGCCTTATTCCAACACCTTTGCCATATTCTACAGATTCGATTACACTTGGCAACCAGCCAAGAACAGAGCAATGCACCCAACCAAAAATCAGGCATCATGACACGCAGCACACCATTGGACATCAACTGGGAGCCGGACCGCAGCAGCGGCGAGCCCATAACCGAACAGATCGTCGGTTTCATGTGCGCCCGCATCTCAAGCGGCGACTGGCCGATCGGATCAAGACTGCCCAGCCAGCGGGTACTGGCCGAACGCTTCGGCGTGAACCGGTCCACCATCATCGCCGCGATCGGAGAGCTCGCCGACTACGGCATCGTCGAAGGCCGGCACGGCGCCGGCACACGCATCGCCAGCAACACGTGGTCGCTGATGCTGCCGGGCGCGCCGGACTGGGCGGATTACGTGTCGTCCGGGTTCTTCAAGGCGAACAACGACACCATTCAGACGATAAACCGACTCGAATTCGACCGGTCGAAAACCCGTCTCGGCACCGGCGAGCTCGACCCGCGGCTGTTCCCCCGTGACATGTGGCGGCGCGTGGCCGGCGAAGCCGCGGCCGAGATAAGCTCGCTCGGGTATCCGCCGCCGGAGGGCCTTGACGTGCTGCGCGAGGCGATAGCGGCGCACATGGAGGCGTGGGGCATCAGCTGCACGCCCGGGCAGGTCCTTGTATCATCCGGCGCATTGCAGGCGTTGCAGATGATTTCGGTGAGTCTGCTGTCGGCCGGATCCACGGTCTATGCGGAGGCGCCGAGCTACATCAAGTCGCTGCAGGTGTTCCAATCGGCCGGCATGAAACTCGCCGGCGTACCGATGGACGAGCATGGCCTTGACGTGGATGCGCTGGGGAAGCTGATGGGCGGCGGGTCGCAGTCCGAGGGGATGACGGCGGCGGTACCGTCCGCCCCGCAGACCTCACTGCCGCCGCGGGCCAAGGCCACGCGCGAGAACGACGCGGTGCTGTATACAATCCCCACCAACCACAATCCCACGGGCGTCACGATGAGCGAGCCACGCCGTCGGGCGCTCATCGCCTCATGCGTGGCGAACCGGTTGCCGATCATCGAGGACTGCGCATACCAGGACCTCATCTTCGACGGGGATACGCCGCACACGCTCAAATCGTTCGATGAGACCGGCATGGTGATTACGCTGGGCAGTGCGTCGAAGGCGCTGGCGCCGGGACTGCGCATCGGCTGGATCGTGGCGGACGAGCGCATCGTGCAACGGCTGGCCGACGTGAAGATGCAGATGGACTACGGGGCGAGCACGCTGAGCCAGTGGGTGTTCGCGCGGTTCCTGTCCAGCGGCCTGTATGACGAGTACATGGTCTCGCTGCGCATGCAGCTACGCCGGCGGCGGGACGCCGCACTGGAGACGCTGGAGCGACTGTTCGCCGGCCGTGCCCACTGGAACGTGCCGCGCGGCGGTTTTTACGTCTGGCTCACGTTCGACGAGCCGGTGCGCACAGGGCGCCTGTTCCAGCGCGCAATCGAGCACGGCGTACTGCTCAACCCCGGCGACATCTACGATTTCGAGGGGGACAACTCGCTGCGCCTGAGCTACTCCTACACCACGCCGGAGGAGTTCGCGGCCGCCGCCGAAACCCTGGCCTCTTTGGTATAGGCCTCGATGGCGGCTTCGGGCTGGACAGCGTCCAAGCAAACCCGCCGTTATCCGTCTCGAAACCGCCCGCTGCGACCGGCCAAGGTACCCCATGTGGCCGTATCTCGTTTTCAAGGGGTTGATTTCGGCTCCGCCGGACATCTATCTGCGTTTCAAGGGGGCGCCAAAACGCGATATCCGAAGTATGATCGGCGAAATACCACCGGAATCATGCGGTTCTTGGGCCGCTTATACTTTGTGACCAACCCCTCGAAACGCAGATAGGCATTCGGAACAACACGAATCAACCCCTCGAAATGCAGATAGCCCCGAATCCTCCGCCGGTGAATGGCGACCAGGCTTTCAAGCATCACGTCAGACACCTTGCGCGCCGATGTTTTTGCCACGTCGACCCCGACGATCGCTCGCCAGCTCCAGCGTGTCGGGTATCCACCCCTATGCGTTATAATTTATCGGTTATTCGTGATGGGTGGAGCCCTCTCATTCTGCCTTTCATGAGGAACACGTGGGTTCTCGGTTGAGGTGCCCCACACACAATCGAAAATCCGCAAACCTAGTATTACAAGGAGAGCCATTTTGGCAACCAAGATTCGTCTGAAGCGTATGGGTAAGAAGTTCTACGCCTTCTACCGCGTGGTCATCACCGATTCCCGCAACAAGCGTGACGGTCAGTCCATCGAAGAGATCGGCACCTACAACCCGAACACCCAGCCTTCGACCATCCAGATCGACTCCGAGCGCGCACAGTACTGGCTCGGTGTCGGTGCTCAGCCGTCCGAGCCTGTGCTCAAGCTGCTGAAGATCACCGGCGACTGGCAGAAGTTCAAGGGCCTCGACGGCGCCGAAGGCACGCTGAAGACCGTGGAAGCCGGCCCGGACGCCGCAGCTCGCGTCGAAGCCGTGGAAGCCGAAGCCCAGAAGCTGAAGGCCGCGAAGTCCGCCGCTGACGCCAAGGCCAAGGCCGAAGCCGAAGCTGCCGCTGAAGCTGAAGCTCCCGCCGAGGAAGCGCAGGCTGAGTGATCATGCTCGCGCAGGCTGTGGAACACCTCATCAAGAACATCGTCGATTTTCCCGATGACGTTTCGGTCAAGTCCCACGAGAACGCGCGCGGCGAACTCATTCGCGTGCGCGTGAACCCGGAGGATATTGGCCGCGTGATCGGCCGCAGCGGCCGCACCGCCAATGCGATCCGCACCGTGGTGCAGGCACTTGCCGACCACAAAGTGCGCGTCGACATCATGGATGTGCGCAGGTGAACCCTAGCGTGGAGCGTCAACAACACTCTGACGACCCTCAGCAGCGCGAGTTGCTGAGGGTCTGTCGTATCGGACGCGCGCAGGGGCTCAAAGGCGAGGTCACCGTGCAGATCTTCACGGACGAGCCGGAATATCGGTTCGCTCCCGACTCCGTGCTGTACACGCGCGACGGTTCGCAGGAATACGTCGTCGAGTACGCGCGCACATTCAAGAACCGTTGGATCGTTAAGTTCGAGGGCATTGATGACCGCGACGCCTCCGAGGCGGCGAATGGCATCGAGCTGTACGGCGAGGCTGACGATCCCGAGGACATGCTGGAAGAGGACGCCTGGTATCCGAAGGATCTGGTCGGGCTTGAAGCGCGGCTCGCCGAGGGCAACGGGCTCGGCCTGCCGGCCGGCCAGGTCATAGGCAAGGTCGTGGACGTACTCGACAGCGCGCAGACGCTGTTGAAGATTCGCCTGGCCTCGCCGGTTCGGGACGCCGTCACCGGCGAAGTGACGGAATCGACCGCACTGGTGCCGTTCGTCGACGAGTTGGTGCCCGACATCGACCTCGAAGAGGGGTATCTGACGATCGACCCGCCCGGCGGGCTGATTCCGGGACTGTGATTCGGCCCCGGTCACCCTTCAGTGTCCGACAGCTGCGGCTGTCGGACACTGTCATATATGACGGCGTTGTTGCCGGGCGCCGAGCCGAGTCCGGCAACAATGCGGCGCGCCCGGATGCGTAGCAAGGCTGACAGACGCGATTTATAAAATCATGCGATTCCAGTCAGCCGGCGCCGACGAACCTGCCACACATCCAGGCGTGTCGCGACGCTCATGCCGTCGGACTGCGGGATTCGCTACGCTGGAGAACATGAAGATCGATATCGTGTCCGTGTTTCCGGAGTATTTTGACGTGCTGAACCTGAGCCTGTTCGGCAAGGCGCAGGAGAAGGGTCTCGTCACCGTCACCGCGCACAACCTGCGCGACTGGACGCATGACGTGCATCATTCCGTTGACGATACGCCGGCCGGCGGCGGTGCCGGCATGGTGATGAAACCTGAGGTTTGGGCGGAATGCCTGGATGACCTGCTCGGTCTGGCACCCGCAGTCATCGCGCCGGACGCGGTATCTTCCGACGCGCACGACGATGATTCGGCCTCCGTCAGTCCGTCCGGCGCAGTCAACTCGGCGGAAGCAGCCGATACGACCGATGCGGCCGACTCGGGCCATGCAGGTAATCCGACCGACGCAGCCGCTTCCGTCACTTCCATCGTTTCCGATACCACGAGCGACACCAGTGGAGCTGGCGGGAACGCCACGCCGGTTCTCATCTTCCCGAATCCCTCGGCGCCGCTGTTCACGCAGCGCGACGCGACCGAACTCTCGCACACCGACCATCTGCTGTTCGGCTGCGGCCGATACGAGGGCTATGACGCGCGAATCCCTGAGTATTACCGCGCGCAGGGCGTCGACGTACGCGAATACTCGATCGGCGACTACGTGCTGAACGGCGGCGAGGTGGCGGTTTCCGTGATGCTGGAGGCGATCACCAGACTGCTGCCGGGCTTCATGGGCAATCCCGATTCGATCGTCGAGGAGTCGTACACGGGCGGCAACGCACTGCTGGAACACCATCAGTACACCAAGCCGGCCACGTGGCGAGGCATCGCGGTTCCGCCGATCCTTACCAGCGGCGATCACGGCAAGGTCGACCGGTTCCGCCGCGACGAAGCGTTGACCCGCACCAACGACATTCGCCCGGATCTCATCGAGCAGCTCGATTGCCGGCAGCTCGACAAGCAGGACCGCAAGACCCTCATCGCCCTTGGCTGGGAGGTCTCCGGAGCTCGTCCGCGCAAGCTGCAGTAAGTCGCTTGGCACACGTCATCAGCCACTATCCCCGCAAAAGTTGAGTCTCACACACTCAACTTTTTCACTGTGGGTAAAATCCGGGAATGTCAAGACGGAATACCGGTAGGTAGTGGCGCAAGGCAAGAGGAGGAGCTCCGAGAGGGGTTCCGGGAACGGCCACGATAGACCACACCGGCAAGGCCAGTCACCCGGCCGGCGCGGCAAGCCAACCCGTTCCACTCCGATATGCGAGGAGTACCGATTATGGCAATGTTTCCGGCTTTGATGAATGACACGATGTTCTCTGACCTGTTTGACGACCCGTTCTTCGAGGGTTGGCGTTCCGCCGACAACAGCGCGGCGATGACCCCGACGAACATGATGAGTACGGACGTGCGCGAGAACGACAAGGGCTATGACGTGGACATCGACATGCCCGGCTTCAAGAAGGACGACATCAGCGTCTCGCTGAACAACGGCTATCTGACCGTGTCCGCCCATAAGGACGAGGACAG
>OGXT01003496.1_pt1 | contig 10728 bp, 20 predicted proteins | sample 1576361 | NCBI WGS metagenome assembly OGXT01 (sample SAMEA3541514, study PRJEB24748) | human gut metagenome | biome: human gut; feature: human-associated habitat; material: faeces | place: China | collected 2012 | reverse complement strand
GGGGCCAGCGGCAGGCAGCCCCCCCGCTTGCGGCTGGCCTCCACCAGCCAGGCCCGCTCTGCCAGCCCGTCCAGTGCCTGCCTGGTCTGGCGCTGCTGCTGGTGCAGCGCCTGTGCGTCCGGGATGTCCTCCACCTGCACGTCGGTCTTGTAGGCGTCCCGGGCGCAGCGGCAAAAACGCTCCAGCGCCACGTCCACGCCGTCCTCTATGGCCCAGGCGGAAAGCTGCCGGAAGTTTTCCAGCACCGCTTTATGTAAGTCGTTCAGGCGCTTGGCTCCAAAGCCCAGCACCTCGGCGCAGAGATCGGAAGAGCCCGCCACTCCAGCGTGGCAGCGTTGTCCACCGCCATGCGGATCTGCAGCTCCTTCTGCTTGCGGGCCGCGCCCTTGCCCAGCGGCACCCGGAACTCCGTTTCCGCCCCCTCCGGCAAAAGGCTCACCAGCCAGGCCTGCCCGGCTGCAGCCTGTTCCCGGCCGCTCTTCCGGGGCTGGGCCATCACTTCCAGCATCTCCTCGTTGATCTCGTCCCGCCGCAGGTTCACCTTCCGCAGCCGCTGCACACCCACCTCGTACTCGTCGTGCAGGGCAATGGTCACGCAGGCGTGCATAAAATCCACCGCATTGTTCTCCGCCAGGCTGATCTTCTCGGTCAGGCTCAGTTTCTTCTTCATCTCTTTGTCCTTTCGTAGTATTCGTCGTGCAGCTTCTGCCACTGGGCCAGCGGCAGGGCCTTGTCCCGTGCCGCACGGGCCAGTACCCGGTACGCCGGGCCGTTTTTGTCCCGCGGGTTCATCCAGTCCGCCTTTTCCAGCGCCTCGTTCAACTCCCGTCGGTACTCTTCGTAGGTCAAGGCTGCACCTCCCCCTGCCGCCGCATCAGCTCCGTCATAAAGCTCATCTCTTTTTCGCTGCTGACCATATACCGTTTGCCTTTTCCTTGCACCATGGCCAGCAGCCGGTCCTGCATCATCTCGCCAAATTCCTTGGCGGCTTCCTCCTGCTCGGCCTTGGAGAGGTCCTTTCTCATCAGTTGCACCACGGTGCTCAGGTAGGCATCTTCCAGGGCGTCCAGCGCTTTGCCCTTGCTTGTGTTCTGGCCCTGGCAGCGCATCACCACCGGGCCGTCGTCGATCACCGAAATGTTGATTTCAATCTTGCTTTTCATCCTTGTCCTCCTTCACGGTTCCCCGTGGTCGTTCATCCAGCTGGCCGCCAGCGCCCGGGCGTCTGCCAGTTTGTCGCACAGCATGTTCACGGCTGCTTCCTGCATCCACTCCGGCAGCCGCTCGGCCTGCATCATGGCAGCCCCCATGTCCCGCACCAGCTCCTCGCCGTGCAGCTCCATCCGCTGCCAGATCTCTGCCTCGTCCGGCGTCATGTTCTCCGGCCGATTCACTTCAGCACCTCCACGCTGTAGGCCTTGCAGGTACAGCCCCCGTGCTCTGCCCGGGCTTTGTCCTCGGCCATGGCCTTTGCCACGCCCTTGCTGATGGCCTGCACCTCGTAGCTGCAGTGTGTAAAGTATTCGCTTTTGGTCTGTGGCAGCTTCTGGCTGCACTCCACATTCACGCGGTATCTGCCCATCCTTCAGCCCGCCTTTCTGCGGTCAGCCGCTCGTTTTTCCTGCGGCTGCCGCTCCTTGCAGGGCTTTTCGTCCTCTTCCTGCTCGGCGCAGCTGCCCAGGCCCGCCAGCACCACAGCCAGCGCCAGCAGCACCAGCGCCCCCACAAAGCACCCGGCCATGGCCCAGCCCGTGTAGCTTTCCAGGCCGCTTGCCACCAGCAGGCAGCCGATCAGGCTGGCCCAGCTGCCGCAGTAATAGATCCATTTCCGCATTGTCAAAACCTCCCGTTTGTGTTAAACTTCTGGTGATGAGTGCATGCTGCTTTCATCACCCCTTAGCCTTGCCGGTGCTGTCACGCCGGCAGGGCCTTTTTGTTTTCTTGCACTTCTCCCGCTGCTTCTGCCATGCTTCAAACGCAGCCTGGTTCTCCGGGTCTGCGTAAAAATCCGCGGCAATGTCATACAGCGCCCAGATCTGCCACATCTTCAGCGGCCCGCTTTTGCCGTCCATTCGCGCCTCCTGTCAGTCCGGGTTAAAGGTCTGGAAGCGCTCGCCCGTACCGGTCGCTTCCAGCGGAATCTCCCACTCGGCGCAGATGCTCTCGGCCACCGACTTTGCAAAGCCGATCAGCTCGTCGCCCCGCGCTGCCATCAGCACTGCCGGACCTACAATGCTGCTCATGTAGTTGAACGCGTACAGATCCGTGGCGTGCTCATTGTAAGGCAGCTCCTGCAGCAGGCCCTCTTCGTTCACGGCCATCTGGATGCTGTCCACATCCTCCCGTGCCCAGCTGGCAGCCAGGCAGGTGTCGGCCATCTCAATGGGCCCGCCCACCAGCTTCTGCAGCGTCTCCAGCTTGCAGGTGTCCCCGTCGTCACAGGGCAAAAGGTAAGCGCTGGTGTTCACCGGCATCACGATCACAAAACGTTCCATGTCCTTATCCCTCCGTATTGGCATAGCCTGCTTTTTCGGCGTCTTCCACGCTGACATCGTCAAAACACTGCTCCAGCACCATCAGCACCCGGCGCTGTGCGCCGGGGCGCAGGTTTGCCCGGCGCATAGCGATCAGACAATAGCCCATGCAGGCTGCATTGCTCCACGGCCCGTTCAGGTTTGCCAGCATCCGGGCCGCCTCGTTCTTCTTGCCCATCTCTTTGTCCTCCTTGGTTTCATGCATTCTTCCCCGGCTGGCCCTTATTCTCCGATTTGTGCTATACTTGCACTGAAAGGAGATGAAAGCCACCCGTGCTTTACAAAATCATGTTTGAAATTCAATGTCCCTTTGACGCTCTGGGAATTCTGCCTGCAATGGAATCCGAAATCTGCTGCAGCGTTGTCCCCGGAAAGTTTCCGGTTTTCTCGGTTCCTAACGTCTGTGACCACTGCAACGACACAAACTTTGAGCAATGTCAGCAATGCACTGGCGCAATCTATCAGATGTTCCGGCAGGGGCTTATCCCTGTGGAGTTTCTTCCTTCCTGGCCGGTTCGCACTCTGCCAGACCCCATCCGGCCATGTCTTGAGCTGCTTTCAGAATGATTTCTGCATTCTCGGCAATCACCCCGGAAAGCGACCTGTTATAATCAGGGTCATACACAGCCATCTTTCTGGCCGCCATCCACCCCGGCAGGAATTCCCAAAGGGTCTGTGCCGCTTCCAGTGTTCGGTTATTTTCTTTGCTGTGTAAGTACAGCCCCAGTTCGTTGTAGTCCCCGCCCGCCTCTTCCACAGGCGTGCAGGGCTTTTTTGTTTCTTCGTCCACCTTCTCCCCTCCTTTCATGCGCTCTTGCCCCTTTCTGCCGTTCTGTGCTACACTTGCGGCAGAAAGGATGTGTTTTTGTGAATTCTCAATCTGTCACGCTTTTCTCCAGCATCGCCGCATTTCTTACTGCACTGGCTGCAATTGCCACAGCTGTTGTGCAGCTCGTCGTTGCCAAAAGCAATCAGCGCGCCGCCCATCGGCTTGAGCTTTCCAAGCTCTTTTATCACTCCCGTTCCGAGGCTTACCAGCAGTTTCTTTCTGCACTACAAAACTATATCAGTGCCGAATCTTCTGAAACATACCACAAGCTCCAGACTGCCTGTACTTATGCTATGATTTTTTCATCCCCGGAAACCAGCCAGGCCCTCAATACTTTCAGCGGCTGGACTGCACGCTATCATTGTTCCGGCTGCTCTTCCTTGATTCAAAAAGATTATGAGCGTGCACAGACGGCAGCTGTGGAAGCGATGCGCAGCGAACTAACGCAGCTGCTCTATCAGCATCCATGTAAGTGATGCCACCGCTGCGCTTGTGCTGATCAATTGCCCGATCAAGCAGATCTCCAGCCGCAGCCGGAACATCCCCACCACAGCTATAACAACTCCCAGTGCAGAAGCGCTCAGTATGATCACCCCAAGCCAAAAAGGCATCATTTTTACCTCCCGCCCCTCTCTGGGGCTTTTTTCATGCGCTCTTCCCCGGCTGGGGCGGGTTTTCCTGATGTAACCGAGCCGCATCTGCCAGACCTTTCGCATAGCCCAGCGCCAGCGCTTGCATCTGATCCGGCAGCTTTGCCGCCGTCGTCAGCAGCTCAACCATGCGGTTCGTTTGGACATCGCTCTTCTGCGTCATAGATACACACCTCCCTTTCAGCAAGCCATTTCTTGCTGTTAGCATTATTGTAATTGCTATAAGCACTTTTGTCAAGATATTTTTCGTTTTTTCTTGCCAACGGCAACTTTTTGTGTTATCATCCGTTCAGGAGGTGATTTTATGAAAGACCGTTTGAAGATTCTTCGCAAAACGCTTGGTCTGAATCAGGTTGATTTTGGTGCTCGGATTGGAATCGGTGGCACTGCGATTTCCAAATTCGAGAGTGGCGTTAACGCTATTTCTGATACGCTTGTCTTGCTTGTGTGTCGAGAGTTTAACGTAAACGAAGCCTGGCTGCGCAATGGTACTGGCGAAATGTTCACGCATACGGGAAGCGATTTGGTCGCCGAATTATCCGAGACTTACCACCTTGGCACCTATGGTGAACAGCTTCTCGCCACATATCTGCAGCTGTCCGATGCCGACAAACGCGCAGTTGAGCGCTTTGTCGCCCAGCTCACAGCTAATGTTCAGAAAGCCGAAGACTCCCAGTCTGATGCATGCGAGAAGAAAAAAGACATTGCCGAATAATCTTCTATCGGCAGGCTTTGCGGCGCAGATAAACAAAAAACAGTTCCTATGCAGTGCGCAGGAGCTGTTTTTTTACGTTGCATAAGCAACAAAACAATTTTTCTGATGAATTTTTGGGCATTTTGCCGTTTTCTCTTGTGGCTTCTTCCTCTATACTCAAATAAAAGAGTTTGGAGGGATACACATGAATTTCAAAAAAGCCATTCCGTTTTTTCTGTTTCTTGTTCTCGTGCTTTTTGCCGGTTTATTTTTTGGTGTTCGCATTGGAGAAGGACAATATAATTTTTATAAACCCCAGTCTGCTTATTATTTAAAAGCTATTCGCGATGCTAGAAGCGATGGCTATTATGCGGGCTGGGATGCTGGGCACAAAGATAAGCAGGATGATGATTATAACAGTGGCTGGTCGGAAGGTTATAAATTTTGTTTGAATGAAAACAAATCCATCCGTAATAATTATGATGAAGGCTATAGTGACGGTTACGATAGCGGCTTTGAAAATGGTTACCTGGAAGGTTATCATGAAGGCTTTTCTGAGGCCTCACCAGACTAAGTAATCCTTCAAGCAGTAAAGCACAACCCTTCAGCAGGTTCCTATTAAGTCTGCTTATTTATGTCTTGTTTGTGAAGGATTTTTGAATTTTCATTGCTTGTCAAGCCCTAATTTTTAGTTTTTCTGTTGCGTTTGCAACTTTTCACATTTTTTTCGTGTACAAACCCGCTCACCGAGCGTATAATAGACTTGCAGGAACGTATTCCTGCCAAGACAATGAAAAGACTGCTGGTCTTTGCTTGTCCGCTGAAAGAGGGTAGCCCCTCCCTGCCATGAAAAAATGGGGAATTAAAAAAGCGGTGAGCTCTTACCGTGAGTAGAGAATGAAAAAAGCGGAGAACCTCTGCCGTATAGTGAGGAATGAAAAAGGGTGCGGGACAGGTTACTGTTCCGCACCTTCTTGGATTAAGGAGCTGAATTATGGGGAAGTTTCAATTTTACCACATTAACGAACACTATATCAGCTATTTACATAGTATTGACACCCGTGTGCAATACAATAAGGGGCAGCGGCGTCCGTATGTTGGAATTGTACTCTCCATCAACGGCATTGATTATTATGTTTCCCTTGAATCCCCTAAGCCCAATCACGTTAACATCAAAGGCGGCGGTCCTGTTATGAAACTCGACGATGGTCGTCTTGGCCTAATGGGCTTCAACAATATGATTCCTGTTATTCCATCTTGCTTGATCAAATTTGATATTCAGAGTATCGAAAATGAGAATTATAAAATGCTCTTGTTGAATCAGTTAAATTATTGCAACAAGAATCGCGATCTTATTCTCCAGCGTGCAGAATCCACATACCGCAAAGCTCTCAGTCGTAAAATCCCGCTGTATCAAAAGGTATGCTGCAATTTTGAAAAATTGGAACGTAAAAGCAAGAAATATGATCCAAATTACGTTCCATCTAAAAAGAAAATTCGTGCAACCGTACCTTCCAAATAATTGTTCTTTTCAAGGAGCTCCCCGCCGGGTGCTCCTTGTTTTATAAACGCACAAACCCCTCCAGCTGTTTCCAGCCGGAGGGGCAAACAAAAAGCCCGCCAAGGTATGCCTGGCAGGCCACATGGAACTACAATCAATCACCCAGATATTTCAAAAGCTGCACCAAATACTGGCCGGATTGCCGGTCTCGCTCATCTCGGTCAAGATCCCGTTTGCCGAAGATCACAAAGCCATTGTCTCCGTAAAAATTGAGCAGCGCGTCTTTGTCCTCGCATTCCAGATACACAAACTTGCCGCCCAGCACCGCCTGGATCGCGCGCACCTTATCAGTCGCCAGCTTCAACAGCACGTCGCCCGGAATCAGGTTGTCGTATCCGTTGGCAAAATTTTTGCCAAGCTGACCAATCAGAGGTGCTGAGATCATGTAATTGTCCGTCATAGAGCGTCGTGCATCCCTTGCCATTGCAAAACGATTCACTTTCTTTGCAACATTTTTGCTAATGTTCTTGCGTGGAATTTCGAGCACTTTGTTTGACAGTGTAAAATATCCCACCAGCACTGGTTTGTCTTTGTAAGATGTCGCCACCAGCTGCGTCTGGGCAATTCCCTGCCTGGCAAATTCAATGGCCTTGCAATGCAGAAAAAACTCCACGTCCTTATTCAGCGGACAAGAAAACTCGGAAAGGATCTCCTTTGTTCGACCCTCTCCGAGTTCTTGGATCATATCTTTTAGGTTAACTAATCCGTATCCTGTCATTTCTTTCCAAACATCTCACGCAGCGCATCGCCCTTGATCTCATGGACAGTCTTATCCACAACGACATTTTTGCTGCTCTTTCCCTCTGCATTTTCCAATGCTCGTACAAAATTCCGTGCAAGCGGTTTTGAACGAATCACGACATTCTTTGTAATACTCTTTGTCGCCATCAAAAAGACCTCCTTCTTTTTGAAAGTGCAAAGCTATACCTTGCATCTTCATTATATGCAATCCAGCCCCCTTTGTAAAGCCGCCTGTGCAACTTTCACGTAAAAAACGCACAAACCCCTCCAGCCGTTTCCAACTGGAGGGGTCTGCCCCGTCGCCAAAAGGTAAGGATAAAAACAAGAAGGTTTCTTTCCATGCGTTGCCTGCCTTTACAGCATAGCACGCTTTTTGGATATGGGCAAGCAAAAGCCCCGGCGCTGGTACGATGCAGCGCCGGGGAAACATGGAGTACAGCACAAAACCGGACAAAGGAAATTTTATGCTTGCAGGGGTCAGTATACCACACTCCCTGCATATGGGCAAACCGCCCGGAAAGGAAGTGTTATCATGCCCCGCAAAAAAGCTCCTGCGGCCGAAGCGCCGCGCCTGGTGGCTTACTACCGCTACTCTGGCGGCAGCCGCCAGACCGAGCAGAGCATCGAGGGCCAGCGCCGGGACTGCGAGGCCTACGCCCGCGCCCACGGCATGACCATCCTGCGCGAGTATGTAGACCGCCACATCAGCGGCAAAACCGATGACCGCCCTGCCTTCCAGCAGCTGGTGGCCGACAGTGCGGCGCACGCCTTTGACGCCGTGATCTGCTGGAAAACCGACCGCCTGGCCCGCAACCGCTACGACAGCGCCGTCTATAAGAAAAAGCTCCGGGACAACGGTGTGGAGATCCTCTATGCCGCCGAGAGCAACATCTCCGGTGCCGAGGGCATCATCATTGAGGGCCTGATGGAAGCTCTGGCTGAGTATTACAGCGCCGAGCTGGCCGAAAAAGCCCGCCGTGGCATGCGGGAATCTGCCCTCAAGGGCAAGGCCTTGGGCAGCTCCCGCCCGCTGGGCCTCACCGTGGACGCCGACAAACACTACATTATCGAGCCCACAGGTGCCGAGGCAGTCCGGTATATCTTTGAGCAGTACGCCGCCGGGCTGTCCTCTTCCTCCATCGTGGAGCGCCTGAACGCCATGGGCCTGCGCACCAGCCACGGCGGCCCGTTCAACAAAAGCAGCATCAACCGCATCATTCAGAACGAAATGTACCGCGGCATTTACGTCAGTAAAAAGTTTGATGTCCGCATCGAGGGCGCGATCCCGGCCATCATCGACAACGATTTATGGAAAAGGGCACAAAACATGTTTGAACGCAACCGCCAGAGCCGCACCCCGCACGCTTCCCGCGCCGATTATATCCTCTCCGGCAAACTGTACTGTGGAGAGTGCGGCTGCCTGATGAAAGGCGTCTGTGGACGCAGCAGCGGCAACGGCCAGATGTACCACTACTACGCCTGCCCCGGCCGCTCCATCGGCCGCGCCTGCACCCGCAAAAACATCCCGCAGGACGAGCTGGAGGCTATGGTGGTCAACGCCGTCGCCGATCTGCTGCTGGAGCCCGCGCTGCTGGAGCAGATTGCGGATGCCATCGTGGAGCTGCAGCAGGCTGAGGCCGCACGCCCTGACCCGGAGAAGCAGGCACTGGAAAAATCCCTGTCCGATGTCCGGAACAAGATCCAGAACATCCTCTCTGCCATTGAGAACGGCACCTCCAGCGCCGCCCTCTCTGCCCGCCTTGCCGATCTGGAGCAGCAGGAGAGCACACTTTCCTATCAGCTTTCTTCCCTCGATGCAAAAAAGCCCCTCACCTTCACCCGTGATCAGATCCTGTTCCTGCTGCAGCAGTTCCGAGTCTCCCCCTCGGAGCGCACCAAGGCTTACTGCCGCCGCCTGGTTGATACCTTTGTGGATCACATCGAGCTCACCAACACCGAGCTGATCCTCTATTTCAACATCTCCGACGAAACCATTGATAAAAACAAAAAAGCTCCCCGGTCGAACCATTCCGAAGAAAGTTCGACCGAGAAGCGTTTGGTCCGAGTGGCGAGAATCGAACTCACGGCCTCTTGAACCCCATTCAAGCGCGCTACCAAAACTGCGCTACACCCGGATATCTGTAAGCGTTTGTCGCTCACAGCTTGATTAGTATACCCGACTTCTCGCATTTTGTCAAGCACTTTTCGGCAACTTTTTTAAATTTCTTCGTCCGCATCCTCCTGCAAGGGCAGGGTCGGCTGGGCAATGGGCGGAAATTCCACCGTAGCCACAGCCACCGCAAACACGCTCTCCGCACCCGCCGAAAGCAGAGCCTGTGCACAGGCGGCAGCCGTAGCACCGGTGGTGATCACATCGTCCACCAGCAGCACGCGGCGGCCCTCTATGAGGTCCGGGTCCTGCACGCGGAACGCACCGGCCACATTGGCCAGGCGCTGTTCAAAGGGCAGTCCTGCCTGCCGGTTCTTCCGGCGGGCAGGACCAAGAGCCTTTGTTTCCAGCGGAAGGTCCAGTGTCTCTGCCAGCGGCTGCGCCATGCGTTCCGGTACATTGTACCCGCGTCTGCGGCTGGACGCCGGTACCGGCACGATGCAGTCATAGCCGAGCCAGGCACCTTCCACCCGCTGAGGCACCGGTTCCGCGCCCCTCATCCGGACCTCGCTGCCAAAGGCAAGCTCTGCCAGCACCACGCCCAGCTCCACCGCCGTCCATGGTGCAGCCTGATACTTTGCCCGCAGGATGGCCCGCCGCACGCAGCCCTCATACCGGAACGGTGCCGCTGCGCCGCTCAGGCCGCCCAGATAATGCTGCGATGCGTCCAGCCGGATGCCGGGCTTCCGGCGCAGCCGGTCCACTTCTTCCGCACAGTCCGGGCAGGTCCTTATGCTGCCCAGCACCGCATTGCAGAAGGGGCACCGACGCGGATAAAGCAGCTGCCGTACCCCGCGCAGTGCCCGGCGCGGGGCGCTGTAATAGCGCATCAGTCCTTCTTCACGGCCACGATCACGCGGACGCGCTTGCCCGCGGCGCAGCCAAAGTTGTCGTACCAGCCAGTGAGGTAGTAAGCGTCCGAGTTCACCTCGGCCAGCTTCGTGGCGTAATACTGGCCCTTGTACCACAGGTACACCTGGGCATTGTCCGCTACCTCATAGCGGGTGGAACCGGACAGCACTGACGCGGCACCCACCTTGTCGATCTTCATGGGCATCAGCTGCACCATGGCCTTCACCGAACCGTTCACTTCCTGCCGCACGGCCAGGCCGCCGGCCAGCACCGGGTACTTGATGGAGGTGGTGTAGCTGGTGGGCTGCCCGTTGATGTAGCAGACATAGGTGGCACCGCCGCCTATATAGTTCAGGATGGTGCCATAAGGCTCCCCTACCACCTTAGCCAGCTGTTTGACGCCGATGCTCACCAGGGAGCCGGTGCTGCTGGTGACCTTATTCCACACGGTCTGGAGGATATCGCCGTTGATGACGCCCCACAGGATCTCGCTGGTGGTAGGCACCAGCACGCTCCGCAGGTCCTTCAGCACCTGGTTGGTCCCATCAGAGCCTTCGCCCTCAGAATCCCCTGCAGTGGCAGGGGTCTTGGTGGAGGGCAGGTTGGCCGCAATGTTGCGGATATCATCCAGCACACCGTACTTCCACAGGTCGCCGGTGACATCGTTGAGGATCAGCCGGTCGATCTCGCCGTTGTC
>OGXT01003494.1_pt1 | contig 10731 bp, 9 predicted proteins | sample 1576361 | NCBI WGS metagenome assembly OGXT01 (sample SAMEA3541514, study PRJEB24748) | human gut metagenome | biome: human gut; feature: human-associated habitat; material: faeces | place: China | collected 2012 | reverse complement strand
ATCCAGGACCACGTTTCTTCCTTTGGGCCCTAATGTCACGCGGACGGTATCAGCAAGTTTATTTACGCCAGCTTCCAGAGCTTTTCTGGCATCTACGCCATATTTAATTTCCTTAGCCATGATTCAATTACCTCCAAATTATATACTCTCCGGCCAGGCCGGAGCAGCCGCAGCCTTACGGTCTCCCGCCGCTGCTTATTCAATAACAGCAAGAATATCGTTCTGTTTTACGATGTATTCTGCGTCGTCCGTCTTAACCTCAGTTCCGGAGTACTTAGAGAAGATCACCTGGTCTCCAACCTTTACCTGCATGGTAACTTCCTTGCCATCCACAACTCCGCCCGGTCCAACGGCAATGACTTCTGCCTGCTGCGGTTTCTCTTTTGCCTGACCCGGAAGCACGATACCGGACTTTGTCGTTTCTTCTGCAACTAACTGTTTTAAAACAACCCTGTCAAATAATGGTACTAATTTCATTACTGACTCCTCCTTGCCATTTCTGTCTTTATGTTTTTCTATTGGTTGAAATTCCAGAACATTTCAAAATCTCTGTTCCTTTTCACAAGTAATGTTATAGCACGCATTATTAGCACTGTCAAGGGTCGAGTGCTAATTTTATGGAATTTTTTTGGGATTTTTTCATTTTCTTTACAAATATCCCTTCCTTTTTCCTGGAATATGGCTTATTATTAATCTATATCGGTTTACGTTCATGCCGGTTGAAAGGAGAATGAACTATGTCCAAGAAAAAAACAGGTCTGCTCATCGCTCTTGGGGCCGCCATCGGTGCAGCCGCCGCAGGTATTTCCTATTATTTGAAGTATAAATCTTTCAATGATGAGCTGGACAAAGATTTCCATGATTACGAAGACGAGGAAACGTCCTCTGGGGAAACAGGAAAGGGAACTTCTTCCTGTGACGCCGCCAAAGAACGCACGTATATTACGCTGGAACCCGGAAAGTGCAAGGCCGGGGAAGAAAAAAATGCTGAGGGACCGAAAGACGCAGAACCGGCCCCCGAAACTGCTCCCCAGGAAGAAACCGCTGAGGCCGTAAAGGATGCCGCTTCTCCGGTTCCGGCAGAATCAGCCACAGTGGAAGAAGATACGGACGGTGCCGGAAAATGATCCAGAGCCTTCTACGCTCCATTGAGATCCTGGAGGTACTGAAGGAAAGGAACCGCAGCTATTCCATTGCGGAACTGGCGGAGGCCATCGATCTGCCTCCCAGCACTGTGCACCGGATCCTCCAGACCTTCTGTGAAAAAAAATATGTGATCCGCGACGAGCGGTCACATACATACCGTCTGGGGCCTGCGCTGATCCCTCTGGGAAAGGCCGCTGCCAGCGGGATCCGTTTACAGGATGCCGCCCATCCTCTCCTGTCCGCCCTTTCTGCCAGGACCGAGGAGGATTCCTATCTGGTGATCCCCGTAGGCAACAAGGGGCTTGTGATCGAAAAGGTGGACGGTCCCAACCACATAAAGGTGGTGGAGGAATTTGGCTATGAGATGTATCTCCACTGCGGAGCCATCCGCAAGGTGCTCCTGGCCTACCAGTCTCCCTCCTTTATTGAGGAATATGTGAACAAGATCATTGAGCACGACCACGCCTTCCCCCGGGTGGATGCCGGCGATCTCCGTGACGAGTTAAAAAAGATCCGTCAGTCCGGTTACGCCATCACCTATGGAGAATACGTCAACGATGCCGTGGGCATCGGAGCCCCTGTCTTCAACTCAGAGGGTGAACTGGCCGGCTCCATCGGCATCATCGCCCCCACGATCCGCTTAAACAGCGAAGAGCTTTTAAAGGTCCAACTGGAATATGTGCAGAAATTTGCTGCTGATCTTTCCAGGGACATCGGATACTCTCCCCTGTTCAGTTCCAGGGCCTGAATCCTTGTAAATCCAGAAGGGAGCGCTTCCGGTCATCGGTTCTGATGACCAGGAAACACTCCCTCTTTTTTTTCTTATTTAAATCTCCGCCGCCAGATTCCTCAGCCATTTCTTCTGACGGTATCTCCAGTATCCCAGCGCCGACTTATAGACCTCCTCCAGCATGACCATTCCATAGACCACATAGATCGGGAAACGGAACACAAGCCCGCCCAGAAACGCCAGGGGGATCCCAATGCACCAGACGCCGCTGGTATCCAGGAACAGGCACATCTTTGTGTCGCCGCCGCTCCGCAAAACGCCTACGATACAGATCAGATTGTACATCTTTGCCGGCAGGAACAGGGCGAATGTAAGGAGACATCTGGCCGCGTCCTCCTTCACCTCCGGAGAGATCTGGTAAATGGACAGGATCGGCCCCCGGATCATCAGCACGATCACCATTCCGGCAGCCGACAGGAGGAACAGCAGCCGGAAGAAATTGGCCGCATACTCCTCCGCCCGTTCCAGGTGCCCGGCTCCCATCTCATTCCCAAGGATCACCGCTGTGGCGGCGCTCAGCCCCTGGAACAGAACGAATACGATATCCTGGATCGTCATGGCGATGGTAACGGCCGCCACTGCGTTATCGCCCATCCGTCCATAGGCCAGGGAATACATGGTCACACCCAACCCCCACATGAACTCATTGGCAATGACCGGCGCGCAGGTGCTGACAAACTGGCGGATAAACGCCTTTGTATACCCGAACATCTCCCGGATACGGCAGGCAATGGGGAATTTCCGCATATAGACCACAAGGACCAGCACCGCCGCTTCCACGATCCTGGCGATCAGCGTTGCCAGGGCCGCACCCACAACTCCGAGGCCTGCGCCGTAGATGAAGATCTCCTGCCCTGCGGCTGTAACGGTGCGCGCCGGAAAGATCAGCAGAAAATTCAAAACGATATTCACGACGATCGCCAGGCAGCTTGTGAGCACTGGAAGCTTCACCTGACCCACGGCCCGGAGCATGGCCACATAAACGTTGGTGAAAGCCGTAAACGGATAGGATACGGCTGCCACCACCAGATATGCGCTGCCGACCCGTATGGTCTCCGGGCTGACTGTGAAGATCCGCATCACCAGCTCCGGGCATACCATGGCCGGGATCATAAAGGCCGCTGCTCCCGCCAGTGCCAGCATAAGTGCCAGTCCCAGCACCTTTCTTATGTTTTTCACATCATTATTGCCCCAGTACTGGGCCGCCAGGACTCCGCTCCCGCTGACGATCCCGAATACAAGGAGTGAAAATACAAAAAACACCTTATTTGCCAGGCCCACCGCCGCGATGGTCGTTTCTCCCAGCGTCCCGATCATCATGGTATCCACCAGGTTTACGATCGTATTCAGCATTCCCTGCATGGCCACTGGAAGGGCGATGCGTACGGCCTTCTGTAAAAAGATCCGGTCTCCCAGCATCTTTTTCGTACCTGTCAGAAACATAATCTCCTCCCCTTTTCTTTCTTCTTGGACTATCTTATCAGAAAACCTGCGATCCGTAAAGCAAAAAAGGCCCCGGCAGAAACAGCCTTTGCCATCTCTGCCGGAACCTTTCATATTGTTACAGCACCGTTACGACACAAACCGGTCGGCGGACCGGAAATCTTTTTTATTATTTGCTCATCTCCAGCACATCTGCAAAAGCCTGGATCGCAGTCTGGGCCTGGCCGAAGTCGCGCATCTGCTGGTCGATACCCAGTTTGATGTGCGGGATCTTTGCATCATCCAGGGCTTTCTTTAAGTACGGATACTCCATCTCCTCCGGATCACAGAACTGCTGCATGAACAGTACAAGGCCCTGGGCACCGCTCTTCTTAACAAGATCGGCAACGAACTCGCCGCGGCGGTTCTTCTCAGACTGGGGATCGTAAAGGAGAACGTCATGGTCGATGTTGGCAAACTGTTTTGCCAGAGCCATCATCGGACATTCCTCATCCTCCGGAACGTCTGTGTTGAAGGAACGGCTCTCATGGGCAACGTCATCGGCAGCGATGGCAACATTGTTCTCTTCAAATGCAGCCAGAAGCTTCGGATTATCGCAGATGATACCGGAGGTGACCACCTTGGTTCCCTTCCAGTCGCATACCGGAAGAGCCTCCAGCTCTTTATTTAATTCCTCCAGCATTTCTGTGTATGCCGGCTTCTCCATGAAATAGAATGCCTTTAATACTGCAGAACGCCTGGTGGGTGTGATCACATCACAATGGTCGTTGGCCAGCTTTACAAATGCGCGGCGGGCTGCACGGCTCTTATTGTAGACCTTGATGGCATCCCTGATGGCGTCGGCAGTGATCTCATGGCCGCATACCTTCTCCAGCTCTTCCTTTACATTATTGTACTGGTCGATACAGAACTGAAGGCCGAAATCCTCAAAACGGTTCTGGGGATGGGCTAAGAAGATAACTGCCATCTTATCTCCCATGGATACACGGAAGTTCTGGCTCATGGGACGGAGCGTATCGCAGATGGTGGGGGTGATGATGCCGTCCAGGTCATCCATGGTCCCGTCTAAGAGCATTTCCAGCGCCAGCTGGGCGATGGTGCAGTAGAAGGTCGCACAGTATTCTTTTGCACGGCTGATGGTCTTGTTATTGGACCCCCAGATCCCCATGGGAACCATACCGGCTGCGTAAACAAGCTCCTCCGGAGCATAGTATGGCAGAACGCCGATGACCTTTTTACCCTGAGCCTTATATTCAGCCAGCTGCTGCTTGGGAGTAGCTGCTTTTACCTTAAATTCATCTAATAATGCGTTGATACTCATGGTCTATTTAGCCTCCTTTTCCTGCATGTTTGCCTCCATGGCCTCCACAAGGCCCTGAACGCGGGTCTCGTACTGGGCGGCGTTGAAGTTACGCGGGTCAGCCTGGTCGCCGTCAAAGCCGGCAGTGGGAACACCGAGATCCTTTGTAAAGCGGCGCTGCATCTCTGCCATATAGCCGCTCCACGGCTTACAGCTTCTATTGTAGTGTACCAGAACGCCGTCAACCTTGTTGTCGCGGCAGATGCCCTCACGCCAGTCAACGCCCTGCTCGATGCAGACAGAGTTGGGAGCCTTATAATAAGCGCGTGCCATCTCGTCCATATTGTTGTAAACGAAACCGAAGGCCGGAGCGTAAACAACGGCTGTTACGTTGACGCCATGCTCCTTTAACGGTTTGAACAGTGCCGGAAGCTTGGGCCAGCAGGGGATACCCTCGAACATTACACGGTATTTCTCCGGGAACGGCGTGGTGGTCTCGCCCTTCTTGATGGTCTCTTCCAGGTCGGAGGCTAAAAGCTCAAATGCCTCGGCGGCCTCAACTCTTGCACGGGCTGTTACAACGTCAGCCATGTGGTTGAACAGGTCAAATCCAGAGTATGGAGCCGGTTTGTACTGTAAGTAGTCACAAACCTTTAACCATGCCTTCGCAGTATGGTTTGCGTTCTCACAGGCCTTTTCAAATTTCTTCTCGTCGAACTTCTTGCCAGTCAGCTCCTCTAACTGTTTGATCGCCTTGTCAAACTGGGCGCGGACATACTTCACGTTGGAGTCATGAACATCTACGGTGTTATTGTACGGGATGTCGATCATGATCAGCGGAACGTTGCACATACGGGCAATGTTCTCATACCATTTTGTCATACAGTTACAGATGTTGTTGCAGCAGAGAACGAAATCCGGCTGCGGGATCTGCATCTGACGGATGGGAGAGATGGCCTCGATGCGGCGCTCTTTGTCCGGTCCATCCGGCAGCTTTTCAAGCTCCAGGATATTTACAAGCTCCAGGTACGGAGTCTGGGTCTTCGGATCCTTTTTCGGCTTTCCAGTGGCCTCGTCGATGACCACGTTGCCGTTCTCATCCTTTAAGGGCTTTCCAGTGGACGGATCGATGATATATTCACCGGTCTCCGAGTCAAATTTACGGGCAACGCGGACGCCAGCCGCATAAGCAAGGCTGATACGTGCGTATCCGCAGATATCGTTGTCATAGCCCAGATCCTCGGCTGCCTGGCACATCATCTCGCCGTAGCGGTTTGCTGCGATACCAGCGGCCTGGTTCTCGGGATACATAACATTCAGGTCAAATGCTGCTGCGAGCTCACACGGGAATTTGGAAGAAGACCATCCCACTAACTCGCCTCTTTTTTTTGCCTCACGCGCGTCCTTGTGAACGTCGTCCACAACCTTACGAAGGGCAAGAACGCCGGGACTAACCTGCTTTTTAGCCATAATTATTCATCCTCCTCATTGAATGTATAAACGACGGCAGCCAGACAGACATGGCTCATGTCCCTCTGGCCCGTTGTCTTACCGTTTAGCGGGTCGCTGCCTGCCATGCGAACAGGGCGGCACCCAAAGCGCCGTTATACTGGGTCAGCGGAGAAGTGAGGATCGGACACCCCAGCTCCTCTTCCAGCGCAGATACAACGCCTCTGTTCTGAGCTACACCTCCGGTCATCACAAGGTCCTTTACCACGCCGATCCGGTGGGCAAGGCCAGCCACACGGCCAGCCACGGAGTGATGGATGCCGTTGATGATATCGCATTTATCCGTACCCATGGAGAGCTGGCTGATAACCTCGCTCTCTGCAAATACGGTACATGTGGAGCTGATGCCCACATGCTTCTTCGACTGGGCTCCCAGATCTCCCAGATCCTCCACGCGCACCTCCAGGACCCTGGCCATAACGTCTAAGAAACGGCCGGTTCCGGCTGCACACTTGTCATTCATCTGGAAGTTGGTCATGGTCCCGTTCTCGATCCGGAGAACCTTTACGTCCTGCCCTCCGATATCGATGACCGTATGGGCCTCCGGGAACAGGAAAGAAGCCCCCCGCGCATGGCAGGAAAGCTCACTCATCTGCTTATCTGCAAGTCCCATTAAGGAATTGCGGCCATAGCCCGTGGCCAGAACGTAGGCCATCTGGTCTCTTGTCATGCCGGCTGCTTCCAGCACGGCGTCGATGGCACGCTGCGGGCCGCTGGTACCAGCCCCCACATCGATCAGGGATTTTGCCACGATCTCCTTGCCATCTTTTAAAATAATACATTTGGACGCTGTGGAACCCACATCGATCCCCAGTGTATAAACTGCACTCATACGAACCTCCGGGTTTTCTTCTGTATCAATGAATTTTTTGTTTTTTCCTGTCCCAGTATAGCACAAGGCACCCTAAAGGACAAGCCGAAATCATATATCCTTTGATACAACATTATCCAGACCGGGGAGCCCCCGGTCTGGATCAGAATTCACGCCTTCAGTCAGGATCAGGCCTTATGCGCGTCGTTCCACTCGCGGATCGCACGGGGTGTTACCATCTGGTGCATCGGGCAGATGCTCTTCGGATTCTGGTAAACAGCCTCGGTGAATGCCTGGATATACGGACGAAGCTCTGTCATGTCAACGATCTCGTCCACCATGCCGACCTTCGCACAGTATTCCGGACGGGATTTTTCATGATACAGCTGGATCATATCGTTCATCTTGTCGATGATGGGCTGCATATCCTCGCCAGCCTTGCTTGCCTTCACCAGCTTTCTGGAGTACATTGCGTTGGCAGCGGTCTCGCCCGGCATTACATAATATTCACAGGCAGCGGTACCGATGGAGTAAACGTTGGTGTTGTTGCCCTGGGGTCCACCCAGTACATAGTGGGCAGCAGCACTGGCCTTACGGAGCGTAACCTCTAAGGACGGAAGACCGGAGTTCTCGATGGAGTAGATCAGAGACTGGCCAAGGCCCAGAAGCTCTGCCTTCTCTGCATCGTCGCCTACATCGATGCCAGTGGTATCCTGCAGCCAGATCAGCGGGATACGGTCACGGGCACAGAGGGTCACGAACTCGTTCATCTTGATCAAGCCCTGACGGTATAACTTTCCGCCTACGCCTACGGAGTTCTGCTTATACTCCGGATAGTTCATTAAAAGTCCCTGTACGTTGGCAATGACGCCTACTAAAAGACCGTTGACCTTGGCAAGACCGGTCACCATCTCCGGACCGTAGCCCTTCTTGTACTCGTATAACTGGGAACCGTCGAAGAGACGGCCGATCACGTCGTAAATATCATACGGACGCTTTCCGTTTAACGGGATGATGCTGTAAAGGTCCTCTGCCGGAAGTAACGGAGCCTTCTGGTCGTCTACCCGGAAGAACTCTAAGTTGTAAGCCGGAAGGTAGCTGATATATTTCTTGATTCCCTCGATCACGCCGTAATCGTTCTCGTAAACCTCACGGAAGAAACCGGTCTCGTCATAGTGGACCGGAACAGAGCCCGGAGCCGGAACCTTGTTCTTGCCGTTCTCGATCTGGGCAGCCACGATCTGGTCAGCGGCTTCCTTATCGATATACCCCTTGGGATTCATACCGGAAAGGATGCCTGCTCCGCCGACTGCCATGTTGGCCTGGCTGTGGGCGATCAGGATCGTCGGGGAAATGCTGTGGTATCCGCCGCCGGCCGGGTTCGTTCCGTAGATACCTACGATCACCGGAATACCTAACTGGTTTAACTCAGCATTTCTGAAGAACGGAGTACCGCCGCCGCGGCGGTTGGGATATACCTGATCCTGGAACGGGAAGTCAACGCCCGCGCAGTTTAATAAGTAGATCAGCGGAAGGTTCATCATCTTGGCAGCGTCGGAGCAGCGGATCAGGTTCTCAGCCTGGCCCGGCTCCCAGGTTCCAGCCATTTTCTTGTTATCGGATGCGATCACATAGACCCATTTGCCGTTTACGCGGCCAAGGCCGTTGATGATGTTGGTGGAACCCATCTTGTTGTCGTTGGGGTTAAAGAGGCTGTTTAACGGGCAGAAGGTCCCCTCGTCTACCAGAGCGTTGATACGCTGCATGGCGGAAAGCTGGCCGCGCTCGTTTAATTTTTCCTCTGTGGTAATACCCTTGGCAAGGATCTCTTCTACCTTGTCATGGATATTCTTCTCGATCTCTTTAAGCTCTGCCTCGTTTTCTGCGTTGGCATTCACTAACGGCTTACCAACAACGGGCATATCCTGGAAATATTTCGGCATGGAAAAATATCCCATTTTTCTTCCTCCTCATATATCGTGTTCCAGAGGAGAAGGCGCTGCCGCCCTCTCCTTCCGGGACATCATTCACTGTTGCTTATTTATTTTCCTTCGGAACCTTGATGAATGCCTGGCCGGGATCGATCTCCTCACGGATCAGGCGGATGATCTCCGGATCCGGGCCTTCCATGAGCTCAGCTCTGGTCACATCGATCTCAAAGCCGGTGTTCTCCTGTACCATTTCCGGGCTGGAGAATGGATAGTAGTAAGCCAGGTACATTCTCTTGGTCTCTTCATCGAATTTCATGATACCAAGGTCTGTAACCACCATCTGCGGACCGCGGTTTCCGGGAAGACCTGCTCTCTCACGTCCTCCGGGGCCGTCCATCCAGCCGCAGCTTGTGATGTAGTCAACATGCTCCATGAATCTTCTCTTCTGGTGCTGCATCATGATCACAGTATTACAGAAGGTAGCGATTCCGTTTGCACCGCCGGAGCCTGTGAAACGGGTCTGGGGCTTCACATAGTCACCCTTTCCGAAGATACATGTGGAGTTTACGTTTCCGTAGGGGTCGATCTGTGCGCCGCCGATAAAGGCGATCAGACGATCCTCGTCATGGAGCCACTCATTGGCCTCAAAGCCAACGAAACGGACGTTGGGCCACTGAACGGCACAATGGGCCATGAAACGGTTATCGCCAACAGAACGCGGAACCTCTACCGGAGAACAGTCCATAAGTCCGCTCTCTACGATGGGATGGCAGCTGGGGCATACCGCACGCTTTGCAAGAGAAGCGCCAATGAGCGGAAGGCCTGTGCCAACGATAACGATCTGATTTTCTTTAATGCTCTTTGCAATGGCATATGCCTGCATTTCCTGTTTTGTATACTTTGTATAATCAGCCATTTTTCTTTTTCCTCCCCTCAATTAGTGTCTGGTAGAATAGCCAAGGTGCGGCTCATTCTTAAGGTCCATGAGACGGGAACCGCCGATAACATTAAGAAGGTCGTCCTGATCCTTACAGCCGTATACATACTTCTGCAGGTAATCCTTAAAGGTCTCCGGGATCTTTGTGCCGTCGGCAGCGTCCTTTGCAGCCTGGGCAGCAGCCTCAGCGGCAGCAGCTAACTTCTCATCCTCCGGCTTGGCAGCGGCAGCCTTTGCAGCCTTGTCGGCAGCCTTCTGGAGCTGTGCCTTTGCGTCCTCTTCGTCTAAGTACATGGAGGCCTTGTTGTACTCCTTCAGTGCCTTATCATCATCGTCGTAGTAGTTGTAGCACTGGGACGGCCATGCGCCGTAGGGTGCGCGTACAACTGCGTTTACACACTCGCCGAAGATCCTTGTCTTGGTGGGATCGCGGCGGATATACTCATCGCTTACGATCTCCTCACAGGTTACGATGGTGCGCTTTGCAGCGATGGCAATGTCGATATCATGGAACTCATCGCCTTCGATAATGCAGGTTCCATCAGGAGATGCCTGCTGAACATGGATGATGGCGCAGTCCAGCTTCGGAACCGGAACAGCTAACAGCTTTTCGCCCGGCTCAAACGGGTTTTCGATCTCTGCGCATTTTAAGTTGTCAACACCTTCCATGGTCTTTCTCTGCTCTTCGCTGATCCCCCAGTATTTTACAAGACCGGAGCCCTGCATCATTCTTACCGGGAGGTACGGAAGACCAAGGGAAGCTGCGTGAAGCTGTAACATAAGAACGTCCTGAGAGTAGTCCTCGTATGTAAGCTCACCTTTCTCGATTGCAGCACGGAAACGACGTGCAACGTTTGTATAACC
>OGXT01003490.1_pt1 | contig 10756 bp, 9 predicted proteins | sample 1576361 | NCBI WGS metagenome assembly OGXT01 (sample SAMEA3541514, study PRJEB24748) | human gut metagenome | biome: human gut; feature: human-associated habitat; material: faeces | place: China | collected 2012 | reverse complement strand
CCCCCCAGGAGGCGGTGGTCCACAGCGCCCAGCCCGCTGCGGCGCCGGCAGCGCCCAAAGGGATCGACGTAAGCGCCGACGACTTTGACGACGATGAGGATTGAGCGCCTGCTCCCCCCGGCCCAGCCAGGCAGACCCTGGACTGTGGTACTGGAGGGGGGAGATGCCCTCCGGGTCCCAGAGGGGACGGTGGCGGCATTTTCCCTCTACGATGGTCTGACCCTGGAGGAGGAGCGGCTGGCGGAACTAAAGTCTGCGGCCTTCGTGGCCACCCTGCGGGAAAGAACGGTTGCCCTCCTCTCTGCCCGGATGCTTTCCGCCGGCCAGCTCCAGGAGAAGCTGATGGCCAAGGGCGCCACGGACCGCCAGGCGGCGGAGGTGGTGGCCTGGGCCCTGGAGATCGGCCTGCTCAATGAGGAAGAATATGCCAAGACCCTGGCCCGGCACTATCAGGCCAGGGGGTATGGCATGTATAAAATCAAAGACGAACTGTACCGCCGCCGGTATTGGGAGCAGGCCCTGGCGGAGCTGGAGGACCCGGAGGAATTCATTGACGCCTTTCTCGCCCGGAAAGTCCAGGACCCCGGGGACAGGCAACAGATCAAAAAAGCCTCAGACGCCTTGGTGCGCCGGGGCTTTTCCTGGCGTCAGGTGTCTGAGGGGGTTGCCCGCCTGCGCTGGGGGGATTGACGGTCCCTGGTCTGGAACGGGCCCAAACGCGACGGAGAGGAGAAGACCATGAAAGTAGGATTTATTTCCCTTGGCTGTGCCAAGAATCAGGTAAACTGTGAGCAGATGATTTGGCAGACCTACGAGGCCGGCTATGAGGTGGCCTTAGGCGCTGCGGGCTGTGATGTGGCGGTGGTCAACACCTGCGGCTTTCTCCAGGAGGCCCGGGAGGAGGCCCTGGCGGAGATTCAGAAGCTGGTGGAGCAAAAACAGGCCGGTCAGCTGCAAAAGATTCTGGTCACCGGCTGCATGGCCCAGTGGTGGCGGGACCAGCTGGCCCAGCGCTGTCCCCAGGCCGACGGCTTTGTGGGGGTGAGCGGCTATGAGAACCTGCCCCAGGTTATTGACCAGGCCCTCCGAGGGGAGCACCCGGCGCTGTTTGGGGACATTGACGCACCCATTCCCGAGACCGACCGGGTGGTCTGCACCTCGGACTACTGGGCCTGGCTGCGGATTGCAGAGGGCTGCGACAACCGCTGCGCCTACTGCATCATCCCTATGATCCGGGGAAGGTTCCGCAGCCGCCCGGAAGAGGCCATTCTGGCCGAGGCGGAAAACTTGGCTCAGGCGGGAATGAAGGAGCTCATTGTGGTGGCCCAGGACATCACCCGGTATGGCCTGGACCTCTATGGCCGGCGCACCCTGGCACAGCTGCTGCCCAAGCTCTGCGCCATTGAGGGCATCCAGTGGGTCCGGCTCCATTACCTCTATCCCGATGAGATCACCGACGAGCTCATAGATGTCATCGCCCGGGAACCGAAGATCGTGAAGTATTTGGATATTCCCATCCAGCATATCAGCGACCGGGTCCTCCGCGCCATGCATCGCCGGGGGACGGGGCAGGAGATTCGCACGCTCTTTCGAAAGCTGCGGGAGAGAATCCCCGGCCTGGTCCTGCGCACCAGTTTGATCGCAGGATTTCCGGGGGAGACAGAGGAGGAGTTCGAAGAACTTTGTGAATTCCTGCTGGCCTTCCGGGTGGAGCGGGCGGGGGTTTTCCCCTACTCCCCCGAGCCGGGCAGCGCGGCGGCGGCCTTCCCCGACCAGGTGGACGAGGATGTGAAGCGCCGCCGGGTGGAACTGCTCACCGATCTGCAAATGCGGATTGTGGACGACTACTGCGCCGCGATGGTGGGCAAAGTGCTCACGGTGTTGTGTGAGGGCTATGATGAGGAGACCGAGCTTTTCTTCGGCCGGGGAGAGGCGGACTCCCCGGGGATTGACGGACTGATCCACTTTGAAGGAGAGGAAGGGGGCGTCCGCCCAGGCGAATTCTATTCCGTGAAAATCACCAACACCTATGACGGGGAACTGGTGGGTGTGCTGTATGAGGAGGAAGAGGCATGAACACGGCGAATAAACTGACCCTTTGCCGGGTGGTGATGATCCCCATCTTCATCGTCCTGCTCTATCTGGAGTTTACCGGCCATCTGTGGGTGGCCCTGGCGGTATTTATCCTGGCCAGCATCACCGACTTTGTGGACGGATATGTGGCCCGGCACTACAACCAGGTCACCGACTTTGGCAAGTTTATGGACCCTCTGGCGGATAAGCTCTTGGTGATGTCCGCCATGGTCTGGTTTGTGGAAGTGGGTTGGATGCCCGCCTGGGCATGCTTTGTTGTGATTGCCCGGGAGCTGGCGGTCACCGGGCTGCGCCTGGTGGCGGTGGAGCAGGGGCTGGTCATTGCCGCCGGCAAGTCTGGAAAGGTAAAAACTGCCTCCACCATGGTCTGTATCTGCTTGCTGCTGGCCATTCCCAACGAGACTCTCCGGCTGGTCTGTGTGGCGGTCATTCTGGTGACGACGGTCTACTCCGGGGTGGAGTATTTTGTGAAGAACCGGCAGGTTATTTTGAACGGGAATATGTGAAAGCCGTCCTGAGACGGGATGGAAGCGCAGCCGCCTCCCCCTTTCGTGCCCCGGCGCGGACACGAGAGGGAGAGGCGGCTGGCGGTTTGAGAGGGGGGCTGGGCGAGCCCTCTTTTTTTATGTTCTAATCTCAATTTCCTCTTGCAATTTGTAAAATATAGAGTAAAAATAAGAATCAGGCCAAGAAGAATGCTTTTCTTAATAGTTACTTTTGCGCGCCTGTAAGCGGCGAAAGCGGGGCGGAGAGAGGGAGAAGGTCCCCCGGCACAGGTGCGCCGGGGGATTGGAGAATGGAAACGGGTTAGACGGAGGATTTTTTCCGTTTCTCAGCCTCCCGTGCGATGATCTCAATAAACTCAGAGACCTTGGGGTAGGTAAAGAGCGTATAGCCTGCCATTTCCCGGAGCTTGGCAGGGTCCTTCCGCCAGGCCTGCTGGATGATGGTGCGGATGTTCCGTTCCACGTTGTCGGAGGTACAGCGGCAGCGTTTTGCCGCGGGTTTATAAATTTCGTCGATCACGGCGGAGAGTCGGTTGGGGTCTTCCAGGTAGAGCTCGACGGAAGCCACGAGCATGGGAAAGCCCGCGTAGCGAGGGGTTACGCCAAAGGGCCGCATGATGTCTTGGATGATTGCATTCATAACAGTGTCTCCTTTGTGAGATATAGATTTGGCATTTAGAAAGAAGAGAATAAAACGTTATGCACGATTTGGCGGGGGAAATGCCCGGTTATATGCCATGGTGAAGGGCGGGGAAATGTAGTGGGTCACAACGAATCACCTCTTTTCCAAAGGGGGTCTCTGCCCAGCCGGTTAGCCGGCGTTGGTACCCTGGATGGGGAGCATGGCTTTTTTCAGGTGGGAGACCATGATTTGCAGAAAGTCAGAGACAGAGGGCGGCGCGAGCAAAGGGTATTCTGACAGGGCCTGGAGCCCCGTCCGGTTGACTTTCCAGGCGTGGTGGATCACGGTACGGATGTTTCGCTCCACATCGGACCGGTTGCATCCGTGCAGCTCCGCGGTCTCCCAGTAGACCTCCTTGGTGACCGAGCGCAGGCGGCTGGGGCGCTCGAAGCAGAGGCTGATGGCTGTGACAGCGAGGGAAAACCCAGCATACTTCTCTGTGATCCCCAGACTTCTCAATGTACTTTGCAGAATGAGCTTCATTAACAAAACCTCCTTGTTAGTTGGTAATTAAATCATACGACAAATTCCAACAAAAATGTCAAAAACGACTATTTTGGACATAATTCGACACATAGAAAGCTTGCAAAACAGAAAATCCCCTGACGCAGCACGTCAGGGGAAGGGAAGAAAGGGGATCGGGGAAGGGAAAGGCCCCTCTTGACACCTTCGATGGGGCATGGTAATATACTACTACCATAGTAAGATGGAAAACTTTATCTCGTGTGGAACGGGAAGAGTACCCTGTCAGATCCGGACAGAGAGGGGCGGCCACCGACTGCAAGCCGCCCTGCGGGGAGGGAGGGGAACGTGCGCCCGGGAGCGAGAGGGATGCAGATGCCCTCCGGTTTGGCACCGTTACCGGCCCTTTGAGTGAGAAACAAGAGTGGAACCGCGGTAGACATCGCCTCTTGACCCTGGGGGTCGGGCGGTGTTTTTTCTATGCGGTTTTCCGTCCCCTTTGGGGCGGCGCGGGCATAGCATGCTATGGTATTTGCTGAAATTTTTTGTGAGGTGACCGGAAATGTCCCATCTGAGTGAAACCCTGGCGGCCTATCAGGCCCGAGACCCGGCGGCCCGGAGTAAATTGGAAATCTTCCTTCTTTACCCCGGGGTCCATGCCACCCTTTACCATCAGGCGGCCCATTTCTGTTACTGTCACAAGATGAAATTTTTGGCCCGGACCATCTCCCAATGGAGCCGGTTCTGGACGGGGATTGAGATCCACCCGGGGGCGAAGATCGGACGCCGGCTGGTCATCGACCACGGCATGGGCATCGTCATTGGCGAGACAGCTGAGGTGGGGGACGACTGCCTGATCTACCACGGGGTCACCCTGGGCGGCACCGGAAAGGACCAGGGAAAACGCCACCCCACCATTGGCAACAATGTGCTCTTGTCCACCGGGTCTAAGGTGCTGGGGCCCTTTAAGGTGGGGGATGGCGCCCGCATCGCGGCCAACGCGGTGGTGCTGAAGGAAATCCCGGAGAATGCCACCGCCGTGGGCGTTCCCGCCCGGGTGGTTCGCATCGCGGGGGAGAAGACCAACTTTGTGGGGGATGTGGACCAGGTCAGCGTGACCGATCCCGTCCAAAAGGAGCTGGAGGCCATCAACGCCCGCCTGACCTGGCTGGAGAACTATTTAGACCGCACCCATCAACCGGAAGAGAAGAAAGACAGGAAGGAGAACCAACATGAAGCTGTTTAACACCATGACCCGGCAGAAAGAGGAGTTTGTCCCCCTCACCCCCGGAGAGGTTAAGATGTATTGCTGCGGCCCCACGGTCTACAACTATATTCACGTGGGCAACGCCCGCCCCATGATCCTCTTTGACGTGCTGCGGCGCTACCTGGAGTACCGGGGCAACAAGGTGACCTTTGTGCAGAATTTCACCGATGTAGACGACAAGATCATCAAGCGGGCCAATGAGGAGGGGACCACCTCCCAGGCCATTTCGGAAAAGTACATCGACGAGTACTTCAAAGACGCCCATGGCCTGGGGGTGCGGGACGCCACCATTCACCCCAAGGCCACGGAGAACATCCAGCAGATCATTGACCTGGTGCAGACCCTGATTGACAAGGGGTATGCCTACGCGGTGAACGGAGATGTGTACTACCGCACCAAAAAGTTTGCCGATTACGGGAAACTCTCCCACCAGCCCATTGAGGAGCTCCAGGCGGGGGCCCGCATTGATGTGAACGATGTGAAGGAGGACCCGCTGGACTTCGCCCTCTGGAAGGCGGCGAAACCTGGGGAGCCCTATTGGGACTCTCCCTGGGGACAGGGCCGGCCTGGCTGGCACATCGAGTGTTCCGCCATGTCCAACCGCTACCTGGGCAAGACCATCGACATCCACTGCGGTGGGGAGGACTTGCAGTTTCCCCACCATGAAAACGAGATTGCCCAGTCGGAGGCTGCCAACGGCTGCAAATTTGTCAACTACTGGCTGCATAACGGCTTCCTGAACATTGACAATCAGAAGATGTCCAAGTCTCTGGGCAATTTCTTTACCGTGCGGGAGGCCGCGGAGGCCTACGGGTACGAGGCGGTCCGCTTCTTTATGCTCTCGGCCCAGTATCGGTCTCCTCTGAACTATTCCCGAGACTCCCTTATCATGGCCCAGAATTCCCTGGACCGGCTGTACACCGCAGAGAGCAACCTGGAATTTTTGGTCAAGAACGGCGCCGATGGGGAGATGCCCCCCCAGGAGAGGGCCTTTACCGAGACCTTTGACAGCTACCGGCAAAAGTTTGACGACGCCATGGACGACGATCTGAACACCGCCGACGCGGTCAGCGTGATCTTTGAGCTGGTCCGGGCCATCAACATCGCGGTGGAAAAGACCCCCACCAAGGCGCTGGCCCAGGCCTGCCTGGAGATGCTCCACGAATTTACCCAGGTCCTGGGGCTGCTCTATCAGAAAAAAGAGGGGGAGGAGAGCCTGGATGCAAAGGTGGAAGCCATGATCCAGGCCCGTCAGGCGGCCCGGAAAGAAAAAAACTTTGCCGAGGCGGACCGCATTCGGGATGAGCTCAAGGCCATGGGGATTACCTTGATGGACACCCCCCAGGGGGTGAAATGGTCCAAGGCATGAACTTTGCCAGGATAGAAAAAGCGCACCGGGAGCCAGGCGGTCAGCCTGGCTCCCGGTTGTTGTGCAGGGAAACCCATTTTGAGGAAACTGGAAAAGGAGAGGAGAAAACGATGCGTGTGAAAGGAACATGGCTTGCCCTTTTGCTGGTCCTATGGAGCCTGCTGCTGGCAGGCTGTACCGGGGGGACACAGCCTGCGGTGGACTTGGGGCAGGTGGAGATTGGACAGTTCCGGACGGAGCAGCCCTGGGTGGAGCTCAACGGCAACCAGCCGGACTTTGCCCAGGAGGAGTGCACCACCGAAGCCTTTGAGACCTATGCCCCGTTGGATGCCCTGGGGCGCTGCGGGACGGCCTATGCCAACCTCTGCCCCGCGCTCATGCCCACCCAGCCCCGGGGAGAGATCGGCCAGGTGAAGCCCGCCGGCTGGCACACGGTGAAGTATGACTGGGTGGACGGGAAGTATCTCTACAACCGCTGCCACCTCATCGGCTACCAGTTGGCCGGGGAGAACGCCAACGAGCGCAACCTCATCACCGGCACCCGTTTTCTGAACACCCAGGGAATGCTCCCCTTTGAGAATCAGGTGGCTGACTATATAGAGGAAACCGGCAACCACGTCCTCTACCGGGTGACCCCTGTCTACGACGGGGCCGACCTGCTGGCCTGGGGGGTTCAAATGGAGGCGTACAGTGTGGAGGACCAGGGGGCGGGGGTGTGCTTCAATGTCCTGTGCTTCAATGCCGAGCCCGGCGTGGCCATAGATTACGCCACCGGAGCGTCCTGGGCGGACGAAGGTGTGGGGAAGGGGACTTCCCCGGCGGCGGAGGGAGAGGCGCCCGAGATGACCTACGTTCTTAACACCAGCTCAATGAAGTTTCATTTGCCGGACTGCGCCGGCGCGGCGCGGATCGCGCCCCAGAACCGACGGGAGACCACGGCCTCCCGTCAGGCACTTCTGGACCAGGGGTATACGCCGTGCGGCAGTTGCGGCCCGTAAAGGGCGGAAAGCACGTCCCACAGCCAGGGGAGAAAAGGCATTCTGGCGGCTCTGTCTGTTCCCACTGATCGCTTCACGCCCTCTGCCGGTGGATGCCAGCAGAGGGCGCAAAAGGTTATCGGTGTTTTCGGCGCGGTCCCCTGCCCGGGCGGGTGGGGGATTTGCCCTTTTTATGGGCGGATTGGCCGCGTTTGCCGGCGGCGGGTTTGGCCGGGGCGGCAGCTTTGCTGGGCCGGAGCAGGCACTGGGGACCATAGCCGATCAGGTCTTCCCGCCCCGCTTTGTGCAGGGCCTCCATCACCAACCGGCGTTTCTCCGGCCGCTTCCACTGGAGCAGGGCCCGCTGGAGCTCCTTCTCGTGGGGGGATTTGGGAATGTAAACCGGCTGCATGGTCCGGGGGTCCAGGCCGGTATAATACATGCAGGTGGACAGCGTGCCCGGCGTGGGATAAAAATCCTGCACCTGCTCGGGCCTGATGTTGTTTTTATACAGATATTCAGCCAGCGTCACCGCGTCCCGCAGTGTACTTCCCGGATGGCTGCTCATCAGGTAGGGCACCAGATATTGTTTCTTTCCCGCCTGCTTCGTCAGCTCATAGAACCGCTTGGAAAATTTGTTGTACACCTCGATGGGCGGCTTTCCCATATAACGCAGCGTATCCGGCGCGCAGTGCTCGGGCGCCACCTTCAGCTGCCCGCTCACATGATGCTCCACCAGCTCTTTGAAAAAGCTCTCGTCTTTATCGCGAATGAGGTAATCATAGCGGATGCCGCTGCGGATGAACACCTTTTTCACACCCGGCAGTGCGCGCAGCCTGCGCAGGATGCCCAGATATTCCCTGTGGTCCACGATGATCTTGCCGCAGGGCTGCGGCGCCAGGCAGTGCTTGCCGCCCGCGCACATCCCGTTTTTCATCTGCTCTTTGCAGCTGGGCAGGCGGAAGTTTGCAGTGGGGCCGCCCACGTCATGAATGTACCCCTTGAAACCCGGCGCATGCGTCATGGCCTCGGCCTCGCGCACCACGCTGTCCGCGCTGCGCGAGGTGACCCTGCGCCCCTGATGGAGCTGGATGGCGCAGAAATTACAGCCGCCGAAGCAGCCGCGGTTATGGATGATGGAAAATTCCACCTCTTCAATGGCAGGCACGCCGCCCAGCGCTTCGTAGGAGGGATGATAGCGCCGCGTAAAGGGAAGCGCATACACGGCGTCCAGCTCCCGCCGGGTGAGCGGCGCCGCCGGGATGTTCTGCACCAGATACCGCTCCGATTGTTTTTGCACCACGGGCTTGCCCGAGACAACGTCCTGGTTGTCCATCTGGATGCGGCAGGCTCTGGCATATGCCGTCTTGTCCGCGCGCACTTTGGCAAAAGAGGCGCACTCCACATAAGACGCGGGCAGACCGGCGAAATCCGTCAGATAACAGGTCCCCGCAACGCCGGTGATCTCCTCCACCGGCTCCCCGGCCGCCAGTCTCCGTGCAATCTCCGCCGTCTGGCGTTCCCCCATGCCGAAGGAAACGATATCCGCCCCGCTGCTCTCGACGATGCTGGGCAGCACATCATCCAGCCAATAGTCGTAGTGGGCAAAGCGGCGAAGCGACGCCTCCAACCCTCCCAGAATGACCGGAAGATCCGGGTAAGCCTGCTTTGCCAGCTGCGTGTAAACGGTGGCGCTGCGGTCCGGCCGCTTGCCTGCCGCACCGCCCGGTGTGTATTCGTCCTGGGCGCGGCGGATCTTTGCCACCGAATAGTGCGCCACCATACTGTCCACATTGCCGCCGCCGATGAAAAACCCGTAGCGGGGACGGCCGAACTCCTTCATGCTTTCGCAGGTGGTGAAATCCGGCTGGGAAAGAACGCCCACGCGGTAACCCTCGGCCTCCAGCAGACGCGAAATAATGGCCGCGCCGAAGCTGGGGTGGTCCACATAGGCGTCCCCCGTTACCAGCACGAAATCCACGTCCCGCCATCCCCTGGCAAGCATATCGGCTTTGCAGACAGGCAGAAACTTCTCCACAGCCGGATTTTTTGTATTCTCACTCATAAAACGATCCTTTTCCGTTTCCGTATTCACTGTGCCTTCCAAAATCCCGGCGGACAAAACCGCAAATGCAGGGCGGACCAGTCCGCCCTGCATCCGGTATCTCCTGTCAGACCTCCGGCGTCGAATCCGACGCCTGCTGCATCGTCATCTCGATCCACTGCTGGCGGGTGATGAGCACCTGCCGCGGCTTCGAGCCTTCGTACGGGCCGATGATGTGCAGCTGTTCCATCTCGTCCATGATGCGGGCCGCCCGGGCGTAGCCCAGCTTGCAGCGCCGCTGCAAAAGACTTGTAGACGCCTGTCCCGCGTCGATAACGACCTCCACGGCTGTTTTGAGCATCGGGTCCTGGCTGTCGTCCTCGTCCCCGCTGTCGCCCGCGCCCTTTTCCGGTACCGCGCGCTTGTCCATCTCCTGGATCATCTCCTCGCTGTAATCAGCGGAAGAGTGCTTTTTGATGAAGTTCAACACGTCGCTGATCTCTTCGTCGCGCACATAAGTCCCCTGGATGCGGACGGGCTTGCTTGCGCCGACAGGCATGAACAGCATGTCGCCCATGCCCAGCAGCTTTTCCGCGCCGCCCGCGTCCAGAATGGTGCGGCTGTCGATCTGGCTGCTGACGGCGAAAGCGATGCGGCTGGGGATATTGGCCTTGATAAGGCCCGTGATGACGTCCACCGAGGGGCGCTGCGTGGCCACGATAAGGTGCATGCCCGCCGCACGCGCTTTCTGGGCAATGCGGCAGATATAGTCCTCCACTTCCTTGCCGGCCACCATCATCAGGTCGGCCAGCTCATCGATGACGATGGCGATGTAGGGCAGCTTCTCCATGCCCTCCGTCTCTGCGGCCATGCGGTTATAGCTCTTGATGTCGCGCACGTTGGTCTCCGCGAACAGGTGGTAACGCTTTTCCATTTCGCCCACGGCCGCGCCAAGCGCGCCCGCAGCCTTCCGCGGTTCAGTGACGACGGGCATCAGCAGGTGCGGGATGCCGTTATACTCGGCCAGCTCCACCACCTTGGGGTCGATCATAATGAGTTTCAGATCCTCAGGAGAGGATTTGTACAAAAAGCTCATAACAATGGCGTTGATGCACACGGATTTGCCGCTGCCCGTCTGGCCCGCGATGAGCAGGTGCGGCATCTTGGCCAGGTCGCAGATCACGGCGCGTCCCGCGATGTCGCGGCCCAGCGCAACGGCCAGGGGCGACTTGGCGGACTGCATTTCAGGGCTTAAGAGCACCTCGGCCAGCGATACGCTCTGAATCTCCTTGTTGGGCACTTCCACGCCAAAGAGGTTGGTGCCGGGAATGGGAATCTCGATGCGCACCCCACCG
>OGXT01003486.1_pt1 | contig 10770 bp, 10 predicted proteins | sample 1576361 | NCBI WGS metagenome assembly OGXT01 (sample SAMEA3541514, study PRJEB24748) | human gut metagenome | biome: human gut; feature: human-associated habitat; material: faeces | place: China | collected 2012 | reverse complement strand
GGCTTGCGGAGATTCTGGCTATGAATACGCTGACCACACTGACACCAACGGCGACGGCAAATGTGATGATTGCGGCGCAACGGTTTCGCTGACGGTCACATGGGATGCAGGCAGCAACGGCGGCTCGATCAATGGAAAAGCATCGTTCAGTGAAACTGTCAAGCCGAATTCTGCGCCGACCGCGCCCAGCGCTTCTCCTGTGAAAACCGGACACACCTTCAAGAACTGGTATACCGAAAAAACGGGCGGTAAGCTCTATACCACAATCACGGCAGTCACTTCCAGCCAGACGTTCTATGCGCAATTTGAAGCCAATACGTACACCGTAACATGGGATCTGGGCACCGGTCAGAGCGAAACGACCGAGCAGACCTACGGTGAAAAGCTGGTGCTGCCGACTGAACCGGTTCGTAAAAATGCAGAGTTTTTAGGCTGGTTTACGGAGAAAGCCGGCGGTACGGAGGTCAATTCCAACACCACCTATTCAACGGATGGTGAAACGACCTACTATGCGCACTGGGAAATTACAGAGATCTTTTCTGTCACTGTACCGGTTACATTGCCGCTTGTCATTGACGAGAGCGGCGAGGTACACACGGGCAGCGCAGAGATCATCAACGGTTCCACCGGCGTGGTTGTTGTGTCCTCCGTCAGTATCAGCACGAAGAATGGCTGGCAGCTCGTTCCGTTTGATACCGATATGGCGCATGAAAAAGTGGATGCACGGCTGCTTGGTTTCAAAATCAATGATTCTGAAACGACAAAAACCGGTGATGCAGAAACTTTCTCGCTGACCTCGCCGTGGACGATTGCAGAGAACGGCAGACTTCCTATCAATTATGATGCGGTAGTCAGCGCTGTTTCCAAAGCAATCACCGAACAGGAGGTCCTGTCCGTCGTATTCGTGCTGGAATGGGGCGGAGAATAACTGTATGGATGAAGAAAAAGTCACAGAGCAAATGACCGTGCTTGTCGTCGAGCCGGGCTATGCGCCCTATGAAAAGACGATTCCGCATGAGCTTCATGCCATGCAGGAGATCGTCGGCGGCCTGATTACTGCTATTTATCCATACGAGGAACCGGTCGGCATTGTTGCAAACGATGAAGGACTTCTTTTGGGTATGGATTTCAACCGTAGCGTCGAGGGCGGCTATGGTGGTCTGGTGGGTCCTTTTTTCGTGTGCGGTTTGACCGAGGACAGTTTCTGTTCGCTCCCTCCCGACCAGATCGAACGCTTTAAGGAGAAGTTCCATAAAGCGGAGATTTTGTTAGGCTTTCGCGGCGACGAGCCGGTTACGCTGAAAGTTGAGCCGAAGCAGAAAAACGCGACGCCGGAAAAGCTGCACAAGCCGCCGTCGCAGGAGCGCTGACTATGGGTTTTGAGCTGACCGGCGCAACACCGGACGAACGTCTCAAAGAACTGACCGAAAAACTGGAACAGGGTGTCAGCGAGATTTTTACCAGTGGGCGCTACGCGGAATATCTGTCTGCCATGTCCAAATTTCACACATACAGTTTCGGCAACGTCATGCTCATTCTCATGCAAAACCCGGCTGCATCCTGTGTGGCCGGGTTTCACACATGGAAGAAAGAGTTTGGGCGCAATGTAAAGGCACATGAAAACGGCCTGAAAATTCTCGCTCCGTGCCCGTATCGGCGGTTCATTGAACAGGACAAGTTGGACAAGGACGGTAAGCCCGTACTTGATGCAACCGGAAAACCAGTGCGGGAACGGACGCTGGTGCAGCTTATGAGATTCCGTATTGTTACCGTCTTTGACATTTCACAGACCGAGGGCAAGGAACTTCCCAGCATCGGCGTATCGGAACTGAGCGGCAATATAACACAGTTTGAGGAACTGGCGGACGCGATCACAAGTGTTTCGCCGGTTCCCATTTTGTATGAAGCACCGCATGGAGCAGCAAAAGGCTGTTTCAACCACGTCACGGAAGAAATTTTGGTACGTCCTGGCATGAGCCAGAAGCAGACGGTCAAAACCATGCTGCATGAAATCAGTCACGCCACGCTCCACCGGCGCAAGAAAAACGAACCGCCGTACAAAGACCAGCACACGCGCGAGGTCGAAGCCGAAAGTGTGGCGTATGTCGTTTGCCAGCATTTTGGGATTGATACGTCGGATTATTCGTTCGGCTACGTCGCCGGGTGGAGCAAGGGCAAGGAACTGGATGAGCTGAAAGCGTCACTTGATACCATCCGTTCCTGCGCCGCCAGTTTGATTGACGCCATCGAAAAGCAATGTCCGTCGTTAGCAGTTTCCAGGCAGCGTACCGTGTCTGCCACGCTGGAGCGATAGCGGGAGGTGCATGACGTATGCCCGTTTACACCCGGCAGGATTTAAGCATCATGCAGGCGTGGCCGCTGGAACGCAAAATTCGTGTGACACAAGCTAAAATTCTGGAATGGTATCACCACTATGGCGGCAAGATTGCCGTTTCCTTTTCGGGCGGAAAGGATTCTACCGTGCTTCTGGATTTGGTGCGGAGGGCATTTCCGGACGTTCCGGCTGTGTTTGTAGACACCGGCTTAGAGTACCCAGAAATCCGTGAGTTTGTAAAGGCCGTTCCGAATGTGACGTGGCTGCGACCGGAAATGCCGTTTTCAAAGGTTTTGACGACGTATGGCTATCCTATCATCTCTAAAGATGTTGCCAAACGCATCTATTACGCGCGGCAAGGCAGTCCGTGGGCGATCCGACACCTGAATGGCCTGAACGCAGACGGCACACCTTCAAAATACAACGAGCGATATGAAAAATGGCGTTTTCTTCTGGATGCGCCATTTCTCATATCAGACAGGTGTTGCGCTGTAATGAAAGAGCGCCCCTTACATAAGTACGCCAGAGAACATCATCTATATATGATCCTTGGCACGATGGCAAGTGAAAGCGTTCGCCGCCAGAGCAGCTATTTGAAAACCGGCTGCAATGCGTATCTCAAACGCGACCCAACTTCCCAGCCGATGTCATTCTGGACAGAGCAGGATGTTTTGGCCTACCTCAAAATGACGGGTATCTCGTATGCGTCTGTCTACGGTGAGATTGTCGAGGGAGCCGGAAAGCTGACAACGACCGGCGTAAAGCGCAGCGGTTGTATGTTTTGTATGTTTGGCGCACATCTCGAAAAAGAGCCGAACCGGTTTCAGCGCATGAAGGTCACGCATCCAAAGCAATACAATTTCTGCATCCACAAACTCGGCTGCGGCGACGTGCTGGATTATTTGCATATCCCATATACCACAAAGGAGAGAACGCTAAGCATGGAAAACGAAAAAGACTACCAACCGGACATCCTCAATTTTTTAGAAAAGATTGTCCAGCGGAACACCATTGCCTACAAAGAAGATTTTGACGTTGACAAAGAAATTCTCTGGAACAGTGCGCAGGAATCCAGTTTGGAGCATCGTTCTTTTCTCTGGATGAGCCGTCCGTGTGGAACATGGTGCGTTCCGGAGCGCGAGACGTATTTGCAGGACAGCCGCGCATACAAAACGTGGACGTTTTACGCAGACCAGCCGAACGGCATCAAAGCGTACCGCGTTGTGGTAGATGGTGTCCGCGACGGCAAGCTGGCGGGGAAGGTCATTCATCTGGACTATGCCAAACAGGTACAGCGTGTGGTCAAATCTGCGCTGCCCATTGCAAAGGTGCAATACCGCGATAAAGACGAGTATTTTTGCGAAAGCAGCCATGAAACATTCATTCACCGCGTATTGCGGCTGGAGGAAAACACACACGATATTCGATATGTGCCGGAAAACGAAGCGGAGCTGCAAAGTCTTTTGATGCTGGAGCATCAACTGGAACAGCAGGATAAACGCCCGAAACGGGCAAAATCTGTTGCAAAGCAGCCAGACGCCCGCTGACACCGCCTGCGGTGCCAGCGGATAGCAAGTATGTCATTCGTTTAACACGAACGACCCTTGTTAGGGGTGTACCCCTAAGACCCCTGCGTTTTGCGTCTCACCGTGAGACGCATTTTTCATATAGCGCAGATTGCGAAATACGTCTCACGGTGAGACGTATTTCAAATAGACAGGAGGGATTTTTTGCGCAGTCGATCACATTTCACAGGCGTCTGGCTGAGTGACACGGAATATCGGCAGCTCATGCAGCTTTGCCAGAGCAGCGGTCTGTCCGCCAGCGCCATGATCCGCAAATGTATTCTGGGCGAAACCGTCAAGCCGCGCCCGCCGGACTGCTATGCAGAGCTTTTGCGTGTGCTGTCCGGTATCGGCACAAACATCAACCAACTTGCGCACTGGGCAAACGGCAAGGGCTATGTCACACAGGCGCAAATCCATGACGCCGCACGCTTTGCGCGTGAAGCATGGGAGCTGGTGCGGGAGTCGATATAATGGCATACGATAAAATTATCGTCATTCATTCCCGGCTGGATCGCTGCCTGGATTACGTTCAAAACGACGGGAAAACGGATTTAGGGAACGCCGTAGATTACATCTGCAATCCCGTCAAAGCAGGCTTTCAGACGGCAATCAACTGTACGCTGGATAACGCATTTTTGCAGATGCAAGCGACAAAACAGCGCTGGGACAAGTACGGTGGGATTCTCGGGTATCACATTGTCCATTCCTACTCACCGGGCGAAGTGACCCCGGAACAGGCACACGAAGCTGGCGTGGAATTTGCGCGGCGGCTGCTGGGCGACAAGTACGAAGCCGTCGTCTGTACGCACACCGACCGTGACCACCTGCATTGTCACATCGTTTTCAACTCTGTTTCGTTCATAGACGGAAAGAAGTATCGGAGCGATTTCAAGAGTTACTTTCACGATCTGCGTGACACATCGAACGCCGTAAGCCGGGAATATGGATTTTCTGTCATAGATTCCGATGGGAAAGGCAAGCATTATTCCGAGTGGAACGCCGAACGGAACGGCAAAACAACCGTTCGTGACCTGATTCGCCGTGATATTGACGCGGCGCTGGCTGGAAGTTTAACCTATGATATGTTTCTGGAAACCTTACGCCGACAGGGCTATACCATCAAGCGCAGCCCAAAGGTCAAGCACACGGCGATTCGTCCACCCGGAGGGCAGCGCTTTGTTCGTTTGGACAGTTTAGGCGACGGATACACGGAGCTTGATCTGATGCAGCGTCTGAACGAACAGCGGCACGAACCGGAACCGACAGCGCCAGTATTTTCAGCACAAAAGCGCTATACCATTCGCCGCCGTCCGCGCCGCTATCCACCCGTCAAACGCGGCAGTTTCCGGGCGCTATACCTATACTATCTGTATCTGCTGTCACCGCGAAAGAAACGCCCGCAAAAAGTTCCGTTTGAAACGCGGGCAGAGATACGCCGTGCAAAGCAATACCGGCACCAATTCTTCCTTTTGCAGAAGTATCACATAGATACAAAGCCAGAGTTAGAAATGCTGTCCGATGCACTGTCAAATGAGATGCAGATTCTAGTAGACCAGCGCAAGGAGTTATACGCTCTGCGCCGGGAGCAGCCGTCTGAGCAGCTTGACGCGGACATTGATGCGTTGACCGCGCAGCTCAGGCCCTTGCGTCGGGAACTGCGGTTATGCGGAAAAATCGTGGAATATGCGCCGCGGATGCTGCGGCAGGTGCAGGAAAGCACTTCACCATCAACAGAAAATCATGCGCCAGACAAGGCGCGGGAAAGGAGGTCACATTTATGGAGGTAAGTGGCGAAGCTGCTGACCTTGTAATGAAGGAAGGCATACAAATTTCAGAAGAAGCCATTAAACTACTTGCGCGGGGCGCAAAGAATCTCGCGGCGCTGTTGTATGCACTGGCAAAGGATCAGAAAAAGCTCTACGGCAAGGTGAACATGAACCGGCTGCTCAGTGAACAGCGCCCCATCGAAGTTTTGCCCTTGCGCACAGAGGATTTTGACGAGTTCAAGCGCAGAGCCAAGAAAGTCGGCTTGTTATTTTCAACCATTTTGGATAAGAAAGGCGACGCACCATATCTTGAAATCCTGACCAACATTGACCATCTCTCGCAGGCAAATTATATCCTAGAGCAGATGGGATACCTGCCCAGACAGTTGGAGGACGCGCAGCCAAAAAAAGAGCAGACCCCTGCCCGACCAGAACCATCCTTGCAAAAGCAAAGGAGTGGCTTGACGCAGGGGCCGATTTCGACCAATGAGGAAAAGCAGCCCGTTCGCGGACGGCTGGCAGCATTGCGCGCCGCCGCAGAGCGAACCAGACCGGAACCCCAGCGCGAGCTGGAGCATATCAGATAGGAGTGAGTATTATCGCAAACTTAGGCAGTATTATCAATGAGAAAAATCAAAGCGCGGAACTCTGGCAGGCGCAGCGACAGGCCGACCGAGAAAACACAAACGCTATGCAGGACGCGGGCATCGTTCAGATCACCAGCGACCCGGAAACGTATCTGCGATACTTGAATTGCCAAGCAGACAACCCAAGTTATAGCGCTGGCAATGTTGCGCTCGTTATGGTGCAGGATCAGGATGCAACCATTTTCGGTACAAAAGACCGTTGGAAAAGTCTGATGCGCAGCGTATCTCCGACCGAGGAAAAGAATGGCGTGAAAATTTACACCCGTTCCTCTTTCGGCAAAGGGTATGTACTGACGGACGTTTACGACGTGCGGCAGACAAGCGGGCGCGACCTGAAGCACACCGCATTGCAGCCGGACAGCAAGGAAATGACGGAAGCCCTCAAAACGCTCCTGAATTATTGTGTTGTGCCGCTGGTGAGTGATGAGAGTATCCCCATGCCTGCGCTCTACGACCCAAACCAGATGAAAATGGCGGTCAATCCGAAATATAACGATGCAGAAGCGTTCGCAGGCATCGCAACAGAGATCGCCCACGTCCGTCTTCATGCCAAAGGCTACAATCAGAATTATTCGCGGGAGGATTACGAGCTGGACGCGCAGAGCGTCGGCTACATGATCTGTCGTCGCTTTGGTGTTCCGTGTGAAGCGCCCGACGTATCAAATCTGGCGGCGTTCTATGACGGGTTTGACCCGCAGGATCGGCGTCAGGCGCTTGGACAGATTCAGGACATGGCGCAGAAGATTGGCGGCAGCATTGAACGCGCGATCACGCCGCAGGTTCGGTCACGGAATATGAACCGCAGCGCACGTTAAAGAGGTTTGCTCCCCTCCGGGGGAATATCTTCCGCTGGCTGTCCGCAGTCAAGGCCGGTCGATGCTGACGCATCGGCCGCAGAGCCAGCCAGTGTGCGCACTGGCTGGGCCTTGACAGCAGCCACCCAGCGGAAGTGTGGCAGCCAAGGGGAGCAAACCAGAGAAGCCCGCTTGCGCGGGCTTCTCGATCATGGGGAGACGTGCGCGCCCGACCGGAAATACGTCTCACCGTGAGACGCATTTATGATATTGGAAAAGAGGTATCTGAACATGATAAAAAAGCTGTTTTGTTTTGCTGCGCCGGTCCTGCTGCTGGCCGTGGCCGGTGTCCTGCTTCTGTGCAAGCGCCACGCCGAGCGGACCGGTCTTGCCTGTCTGGACAGTGACCTGTGATACACAAGAAAAAATCATTTCGCAGCGCCGCCCCAGTGTGGGCGGCGTTTGCCGTTCCCATTGTCTGGCTGGCAATTCTTATGGCAGGGCGTTATGAAACCGGCATGACGGTCTTTGACCTTGCCGCGCAATTCTCCGAAGCGATGAAAACGCCGTTTTCCCTGCGCTGGACGCCGTACACACCGAAGTTTATCGGCATCTTTTTACTGCTCTACGGCGGCGCGATCCTGTTCTACTACACCGGACAGAAGAACACCAGACCCGGCGAAGAACACGGCTCCGCGTCGTGGGGCAGTGTCCGGGAGCTGGATAAGAAGTACCGCGACAAGGATGCAGGCAAAAACGTCATTCTGACGCAGCATTTGCAAATGAGCATGAACGGCAAGCTGCACCGCAGAAACCTGTTGCAGATCATCGTCGGCGGCTCCGGTTCTGGCAAGACGCGATTCCTCGCAAAACCAAACCTCATGCTTGCCAATGCGAGTTTTATCGTCACTGACCCAAAGGGCGAAATGCTCCGTGCCGTCGGAAATCTGTTTCTGGAGGAAGGTTATGTTCTGCGCGTTTTTGACCTGATCGACCCGTCAAAATCAGACTGCTACAACCCGTTTTGCTACATCCGAAAGGATGCGGATGTGTTCAAGCTGATTGACAATTTCATCAAAAACACCACGCCGAAAGGTGCAAAAGCAAATGATCCATTCTGGGAGAAATCAGAAACAGCGCTTGACGCCGCGCTCATGCTTTACCTGCTCCACGAAGCGCCGCCCGAAGATCAGAACATGGAAACCATTCTCTACATGATTGAAAACGGCGGTGCAAAGGAAGAAGATGACGATTATCAATCTCCGCTCGATCTGCTATTTGAAGCGTTGGAGGAAGAACAGCCCAATCACATTGCCGTGCGACAATACCATATTTTCAAGCAAGCCGCGGGCAAAACAGCTAAGAGCATCTTGGTGAGTGCGGCTGTTCGCCTGGCATCATTCACGTTACCGGAAATCCAGCGCATCACAGCAAGCGACGATATGGAGCTTGGCAAGCTGGGCGAACGGAAACAGGCAATTTTCTGCATCATCCCTGACAGCAACGACGCATCGCTCAATTTCCTCGTCGGTATGCTCTATACGCAAGCGTTTCAAGAGTTATATTTTCAAGCCGACAAAGTGCATCAAGGAGCGCTGCCCGTTCCGGTGCGGCTCATGTTCGACGAATTTGCGAACGTGGCCTTGCCCGACGGCTATGCCCGATTGCAGGCGACTATGCGCTCTCGAAACATTATGTCAACCATCATTCTGCAAAATATTTCGCAGCTCAAGGCGCTTTTCAAGGACGATTGGGAGGGCATCATCGGCAACGCGGACAGCTTTGTGTACTTAGGTGGCAACGAACAATCGACGCACAAATATATTTCGGAGCTGCTTGGAAAAGAAACGATTGATACGCGCACGTCAAGCCAGAGCAAAGGCAGGAACGGTTCATTCTCGCAGAACTTCCAACAAACCGGGCGCGAGCTTATGACCCCGGATGAAGTACGGCGGCTTGACAACAAGAACGCAATCGTTCTGATCCGCGGCGAGAAGCCGGTCATTGATGAAAAGTACGACATTCTGAAGCACCCAAATATTCACCGCACGGAGGACGGCGGCGCGCCGCCGTATCTCCACACGCCGCTGCGCGCGTTCGCGGCAGACGATCTTTCGTTCCCCATTGAAAACATCGACGATATTGAATTTTTGGAGGATTAACATGAAACATGAATTAACCCCGCGGCGCAAGGAGCGCCGCATTATGGTCGTCTGGACAAGCCTTGTACTGACGACGGCACTGTTCACGACCTCGGCGTTCGCCGCTGACAGTGACCCGCTGACCATCGTAAATAACCTGTCCGACTTCATTTTTTCTTGCATCAAGGCCATTGGCATTATCATCCTCGGCTGGGGCGTCGTGCAGCTCGGTATGTCTGTGCAGTCGCACGACGCGACGCAGAGAACGCAGGGTGTTCTTTGCCTGTTCGGTGGCTTACTGATCGCCTTTGCAAAGGAAATTCTGACGGCCATCGGTGTGGTGTAAGCAAAAGAAATGCGCCCCGACTTGGGACGCATTTCAGTTAGACTATACTTTCTTATATGCAGTAATTTTCTTCCAGTTTTCCGGAAATCCCATAAGCCGAAGCAGATCCGTACCGGCTAACTGACGATTTTCACGATCCGCCTTATCAATCAGCTTGGCTAACTGCGCCTTATATGTCAGGAAGTCTTTGTTTGGCAGCAAGTAGCGGAAAGACAATACTAACGCAAAATAATCATGTTTTCCATATATGTACTGTTGACCATTCTGCGGAATCTGCATCTTTTTATGGAGCGGCAAGTCCGAAATGTCATTCTTTGTGTTGTAGGAGAAAAGACGCTCATTGTGCGCGCAGACATTGCGGAATTTAGTTAGCACCTCCAGCATGGAGACTAACTGCTTTTCCCGAACGCCCACAAATTCCTTGCTGATTGCAGCTTGGATTTTAGACTGAGAAAGGGCGTACATCTTGGATAGAGTTCCAAATGTCAACGCATTGATAAGTACCCATAACGGCACATTTCCATGTACCTGTTTATGATGCTCGATATACGGATAGTCTGTCGTATGCGAAAGAAACGGTTGTAAATGCCGCGTAATCAACTTTTGAACCTCGCGCGGGTTTATACGCCCCATGAGATTATAGTTATTTGCGTCCAGATAACTGTTCTGACTCTCTCCAAACTGACTGCAAAACGCATACGAATACGCAGAGCGGATGTGTCGCTCCACTTGCAGCAAATAGCGCAGCGTGAGTTCCCGAAGCTGTTCATCGAAACGATAGAGCGCAACAATATCATCCAGCGTCGTTCCGTCGCGGTAATCTTTTGTCGTGGGATTTTTGAACAAGTCCTTGTAGCCGGAAATCAGCGCAAAATATCCATAATGGTGCAGCGTGATAGTTGCTGCGGCATCATCCTCAATCGTCAGGTTCTTATCTTTCAATTTTTGAAGCTGCTGGAGATATGTCAGAAACGGTTTCGGCATTTACACCATCCTCTCAGGTGTGAAAAAGGGAGCCCCCGCAGGGACTCCCCCGGTTGCAGGCCCCGCGAGCATCTGCAACTCGATCACTACGGTAAGTATAACGCAAGATTTTGTATCTGTCAACCAGAGAACAGGCAACAAAATTACGTTTACTCGCCCTAGCATTATGAAGTATAGTCGCTCCATCAT
>OGXT01003481.1_pt1 | contig 10784 bp, 4 predicted proteins | sample 1576361 | NCBI WGS metagenome assembly OGXT01 (sample SAMEA3541514, study PRJEB24748) | human gut metagenome | biome: human gut; feature: human-associated habitat; material: faeces | place: China | collected 2012 | reverse complement strand
AGAAGGTGTTGGTGAACAGCATGAAGACGATGAGCACCCACAGGGTCGGCATCTTGAGGACGGAGACCATTTCCTTGAAGGACGGGTTGGTCGGAGCCGCGTTCGGATCGGCCTCCTTCTTGAGTTCTTCCTTTTGCTCGGCCGGAACCCAGAAGGCGTAGACGCACAGCATGCCGAGGCCGCAGATGGAGCCGACCCAGAAGTTCAGCATTGGGTTGATGTTGAACAGGAAGCCTGCGCACAGCGCCACGATGGCGTAGCCGAAGGAGCCCCAGGCTCGGGACTGGCCGTATTCGAAACCGAATTTACGGGAGTAGCGTTCGGTGATGGCTTCGAACAGGGAGCAGCCGGCCATGAAACCCGCGGACAGCACGATGGAGCCGATAAGCACGCCGATGAAGCGGGTGGTGCCGCCGGCGGTCAGCATCGGTGCGTACACGAACTGGACGAACGGGCCGACGAGCGCCGCGACCGCGGAGATGAAGATCACGAGCTTGCGCTTGATGCCCAGCTGGTCCTGGATGGCGCCGTACGCGAACATGATGACCAGGGTTGCGAGGGAATTGATGGAGTAGATCTGGCCCTGCTCCGCCGAGCTCATGCCCAGGCCGTGGGTCGGGTCGGTGAGCCAGCGGGAGAAGAAGGACCACCAGATGCCCCAGGAGCAGAAGAACATGAAGATGCCGAAAGAGCTCTGCAGGTAGGAAGGATTCTTCCAAGCAGAACGTGTGTTGCTTGCCATTTTGATTCTCTTTTTCTCTTCGCGATGCCGCTGCCGCGCGGCAGCGATCGCTTCCGATGTTGTTTTGGCTTGCGCCTGCTCTGATTTCAGCTGCCGTGCCGAAAAGCGAACATGGCTTCAAGATAGCATATGGCAACTGCTTCGTCAATCGTTTGACGTCAATCGTTTGACGTCAAACGTTTGTAGGGATTTGCGGATAGTTGAAATTAAGCCTGAATCAACTGCTGGCGGACTGTTGGCACGATTGCTTTATTCGGCGTGTCGTGAACAAACGCACAATTTTCATGTATAGAAAATGGCTGTGCGAACAATCGTAAGCATTTGAATCGTTGTAAAAACAGAAAAATCAGGATATGACGGAATCTTTTTCCAACAATGCGCAGTGGATCTTCGCCGGAATCGGCGCATCAAGCGGCGGCAGGGAAGCTCTGGCGGATGGACATGAACTGGTATCCACATCCTTGCCTTCAATCATGGAAATCAGCTTGCAGGCTGACCAATAGCCCATTTCGTAATGTGGCAGTTCGACGGTGGTCAGCTGCGGTTCAAGTGTCTCTGCGAACACGCGGTGGTTGTCCACGCCGACCACGGAAATATCCTTGCCTACCGTAAGCCCTCTTCTTGCCGCGCATTCGTACACATACCAGGCGCGCGCATCATTGAAGCAGAAGAAGCCGTCCGGATGCTCGTCGTCGAACAACTTGTTCACGGCGCGTAAAGCTGGACCGTTGTGCACTACGTTGCATACCAGCGATGGGTTGAACGCACGTCCGGCCTCCTGCAACGCGGTGCGGTAGCCGGCAAGACGACCGTCCTGCGCGATCATGTTTTCCGCGCAACCCACGTACGCGATACGTTTGCAATCGGCCTGCAGCAACCGTATCGTGGCGTCATAGCCGATCATGAACTCGTCGGGCTCGACGCTGGGAACCTTGTTCTCATGATCGGTGGCGTCCACCATCACCACGGGATAATCGCTCAACGATTCAGGCACATGCGCGATGCGGTTCGACATCTTCGAATAGAAGAATCCATCCACGCCGTATCGTTTCAACGTGGCGATTTCGTTCTCCTCGCTCGCCTTGCCGTCGGTGCTGACTGTGAACAGCATGTAGCCGTAGGCACTGGCCGCATCCTGTGCGCCCAGAATGATGCCGCCTGCGTATGGTGTGGTGGCAACTTCCTCGCTGATGAAGCCGAGGATTCGGGTTTTGTTGGTGCGTAGGCTTCGCGCCAACGGGTTGATCTTGTACCCGAGTTCGGTCGCTTTGTTGCGTACGAGTTTGGCGAGCGCGGGATTTACCCTGCCTTCGTCGCGTCCGTTGAGCACCAGGGATACAGTGGAGATGGATACCCCCGTTTGTTCGGCGATTTCCTTCATTGTCGTCATAATCGCAACACTATACCCAAATAAACGCGAAAAGCGCGCTTTTGCCAAGAAAAAGCGCGCTTTTTTACATGGAATGGTTTCGTTTCACCACTGTAAAGGGGGTTATTTCGACAGAATCTCGTTTACCAGTTCCTGCTTGGCATGGATCTGTCCTTCGAAACCGGGGCGGATGTCGAGACGGATCACTACGTCGGTGCGGTATCCTTGGCCGGCGAGCTTCATGGTGGCGTCGCGGATCACCTTGAGCACATCGTCGATGTCTCCTTCGATGTTGGTGAACATGGCGTTCGTCTCGTTCGGCAGGCCGGATTCACGGATTACGTCCACGGCCTGCGCCACGTACGTGGACTTCTCCGGGCTGGCGCCGGCGGGGGAGATGGCTACTGCGGCAAGCGTGTTGATATACGGTTTGCCGGTTTCCGGATTGACGGGCACTTCCTGCTTTTCTGCGTTGCGATCGAGCGTCATGATTACCTTTCTCAGCGTTGTCTCGTGTGTTTTCGTGCGATTACTTGTTGTACTGTTCCAACGGTTGCCGTGGTTCGCGTGGTTTGCGTGGCTTGGCTCAACGCCACTTCCACGCGTGGTCCATCGGACCGGAACCATGTCCAAGATCGAGCTGCGCTTCCAAAGCGCCGGTCAGGTACAGCTTGGCATGGTCGACGGCCGTCGGCAGCGCCTCGCCAAGAGCCAAATGGCTGGCGATGGCGGAAGACAGCGTGCAGCCGGTGCCGTGCGTGTTCGGGTTGTTGATGCGACGGGAACGGAACCAGGTGATCTTGCCATCCGGCTCGACAAGCACGTCACTCGCGTCATGCGTGCCGTGGCCGCCCTTGACGAGCACCGCGCAGCCGAAATGGCCGGCGAGCAGATGACCTGCGGTCACCATGTCGTTCTCGGTGGAGATGGATTCGCCGTTCTCATAGTCGATTGCGCCCGCACCCTGTTCTACGGCCAAGTCGCACAGTACCTGGGTCTCCGGCATGTTCGGCGTGATCACAGTGGCCAGCGGGAACAGTTTGGACGTCAGCGCCGCGATGGCATCATCCTCGATGAGCTTCGCGCCGGACGTGGCCACCATCACCGGGTCGAGCACCACGTTCTTCGCGTTGTGCGCGGTCAGACGGTCGGCGATCACTGTGATGAGCTCGGCGCTGGACACCATGCCGATCTTCACCGCCACCGGCGGAATGTCTTCGAACACCGCGTCGATCTGCGCCGCAAGCATTTCCGGGGGAGTGTTGGTGACCATCGTCACGCCGGTGGTGTTCTGCGCGGTCAGCGCCGCGATCGCGGTCATGCCGAACACGCCGTTGGCGAGCATGGTCTTCAAATCCGCCTGAATGCCGGCACCGCCGGACGAATCCGATCCTGCGATGCTCAATACCGGTGGCAATGTGCTAGTCATAATGTTCCCTTCCTGACTCCTTCAATAGCGTTCGTTATGCAAACTGGCGGATTCGTATGAGACTCACCTCACAAATCCGCCAGTCTACGCCGTGTGTCCATCAAAGCGCGTCACGAACACACGTGCATATTCATATGCTCACTCTCACTGGTACAGTGTAGAGCCGCCTTCGCGGAATTTCTCGCTCATCGCCCGCATTCCGGCCGCGATCGTCTGCGCGTCGGCGACGAGCTTCTCCTGTGCTTCGGCATTACCGAACTTTTTGCGGATGTTCTGCGAAATCGCCATCGAGCAGAACTTCGGGCCGCACATCGAGCAGAAATGCGCCATCTTCGCCGGCTCAGCGGGCAACGTGTCGTCATGGAACGCGATCGCGGTGTCCGGATCGTAGCTCAGGTTGAACTGATCAAGCCAACGGAATTCGAAACGAGCCTTGCTCATCGCATTGTCGCGGTCGATGGCGTGCGGATGGTGCTTGGCGATATCCGCCGCATGGCAGGCGATCTTGTATGCGATCACGCCTTGCTTCACATCGTCCTTGTTCGGCAGTCCAAGGTGTTCCTTCGGCGTCACGTAGCACAGCATGGCGGTACCATAGCGGGCGATTTCCACGCCGCCGATCGCGGACGTGATGTGGTCGTAGCCTGGAGCCGTGTCCGTGGTAAGCGGTCCGAGGGTGTAGAACGGGGCGTCCTTGCAGATCGCCTTCTCCATTTCGATGTTCATGCGCACGGTGTCGAACGGAATGTGCCCCGGTCCCTCGATCATCACCTGCACGTCATGCTTCCATGCGCGCTGAGTGAGCTCGCCAAGCGTCATAAGTTCCGCGAACTGCGCCGCGTCGTTGGCATCGGCCAGCGAGCCCGGACGCAGACCGTCGCCAAGCGAGAACGCCACATCGTACTTGGCGAAGATCTCGCAAAGCTCGTCGAAATGCGTGTACAGGAAGCTTTCCTGATGATGCTGCAGGCACCATTCGGCCATGATCGAACCGCCACGGGAAACGATGCCCGTCATGCGGTTGGCGGTCAGCGGCACGAAACGAAGCAGCACGCCCGCATGGATGGTCATGTAGTCTACGCCCTGCTCGCACTGCTCGATCACGGTGTCGCGGAACAGCTCCCAGCTCAGCTTGGAAGCATCATCCTCCACCTTTTCGAGCGCCTGGTACATTGGCACGGTGCCAATCGGAACGGGGGAGTTGCGCAGGATCCATTCGCGGGTGGTGTGGATGTCGTTGCCGGTGGACAGGTCCATCACGGTGTCGGCGCCCCACTTGGTGGCCCACGTGAGCTTCTCCACTTCCTCGTCGATGGAGGAGGTCACAGCGGAATTGCCCATGTTGGCGTTGAGCTTGGTGAGGAACTTCGAGCCGATGATCATCGGCTCGGCTTCAGGATGGTTGATGTTGCATGGCATCACGGCACGGCCCGCGGCCAGTTCGGAACGCACCAGCTCCACGTCGCAATGCTCGCGTTCGGCCACATAGCGCATTTCCGGCGTGATGATGTTGTGGCGCGCGTACCACATCTGCGTCACCGGATGATCCTTCGCGCGCATCGGCTTGTGCTGGCGGCCGCGCCATTCCTTGGATGCCTTGCCACGCTTGATGGCGCGCTTGCCGTCATCCTCCAGATTGCGTCGGCGTCCCTCGTATTCCTCGACGTCGCCGCGGTCGAGAATCCAGTCCAAGCGTAGGGGAGCGAGGCCTTCCTTCGGGTCGCACTTCGGGCCTTCGGTGTTGTAGTCCTTGAACGGCGCGTTCGGGCCGACTCCAGGGGTGTCGGACAGCTTGATCTCGGTGTATGGCACTTGCAGATCGTACGAACCGTGCTCGTTCTCGAAATGAATCGGCGTGGTCTTACGGATATGCGCTTTGTCACGCTGCTTGGAATCGCGTGCCGCGATGTCTACACGCTGTTGCTTGGCCAGCTTGGACGCGGCCTTCGCCTCCTTGGCGTTGGTGAACTTCTTCTCACCTGTCTCGGCAGGCTTTTCGGTCTCTTCCACAGCGGCTTTCACACGTGGCGCGTAACCATGCTTCTTATCGCCACGTACCGCCTTCCAACGCGTCACCATTTCACGGGTGGCGTTTTCCGGATCATCCGCGCCTGCGATCGCGGATACCACGAACCAGCCTGCCGCCTTCGAACGCGCCAGCATCTCCATATCGTCGGCCTTGACACCGCCGCCGACCACTACGGGGAATTCACTTGCCGTGCAGATCGTGTTGATCTGTTCCTCATCAAGCGTGTGGCCGGAACCATCGTTGCCTCCCACGGAAGCCTCCGGCTTGGTGGTGGACACATGCAGTGGACCGGCGCCGATGTAGTCGATGCAGCCGTTCGGCAGCTCGTTGATGAGCTTCACCAGGCTTTCGGTTTCGGCGGACAGTCCGACAATGGCGTCCTCACCAAGCAGCGCGCGGGCTTCGCGCGGCTCCATATCGGTCTGGCCGATATGCACGCCATCCACCTTGATTCCCTTGTTGCGGGCCTGCCATACCACGTCCGTGCGGTCGTCGATCACGAACGCCACGGAATCGGACTTGCCGTTGTCTTCGATGATCTGCGCGATGTCGCGGGCCATCTCGGTGATATCCTTCGCGTCGGCGTCCTTGGCTCGAAGCTGGATGAACGTCGCGCCCCCACGCAACGCGTCATCCACCACATCCGTCACCGGACGGCCCTTGCAATCCTGCGGACCGACCACGAAATACGCGCTCATATCAAAGCAGTCACGCATCGAGGCGAATGGATAATTATTCATTGGTTTCCCCTTTGTTGTTCTTTGGGTAAGTGCTCCAGAAGAAGTCTTGTTATTTTCCGTTTATTTTCCGTCGCACCGCACTGAACGTATATATTCCGTATATACGATTGCGATGGTGCGAAACCATCCACGGAACGTTGCGGTCAGTTGGTTTCGATGATGTCGGACGCGGCCACCTGGTCGGCGGTGACGTTCCACAGCGCGTCGAGCAGCGCCACCTGGAACGAACCGGGGCCGTTGCTCCGTTTCTCGGCTATCTCGCCGGCCGTGTTGTACAGCGATGTGGCGGCGAGCGCGGCGATCAGCGGCTGCGCGACGGCGAGATACACGGCGGTGACGCCGCCGAGCGAGCATCCGGCGCCGGTGATTTTCGTCATCATGGCGCTGCCACCCGCCAGCCGGTACACGTGTTCGCCGTCGGTCACCATGTCCGTCGCACCGGAGACGGCCACCGCCGCCGTGCCGTTGGTGCCGTGCCTCGCCATGAACCGTGCGAGCCGCTGCGCCGGTGCGATGGCGGATTCCACGTCGTCGACGGATTCCACGCCGGCGGGCTTGGATGCGGTAGCGGTCGCGGATTCCTCGTTCAGCCCCCACATGGCGTCGAGCGCGATGATCTCCGAGGCGTTGCCTCGGATCACGGTCGGCGGATAGCGCTTGAATGACTGCAATATGGCGGTTCTGGTCTCTCCAATGCCGGCGGCGACGGGGTCGAGCACCCAGGGATGGCCGGTGTTGTGGAACGCCCTCGCCACTTGCGGCAGCGCGTCCTTGTAGAACGGCAGCAGGGTGCCGACGTTGATGTAGTCGGCGCCGCTGATCGTGGCGGTGTCGATGATGTCGTCCGGCAGGAAGCTCATGGCCGCCGCGCCGCCGGCGGCGAGCTGCGCGTTGGCGACAAGGTTGATGGTGACGAAATTGGTGAAGGACTGCGCCAGCGGCGTAGTCTCGCGTACCGTGCGCACCGCGTCCGCTATCTGCTCGCGCAGTGATGGCTGTGTTTGCGGCGATATCCGCGTGTTCGGCGATTCCTCGCTCATAATCATTGCTCCCTACGATGGTCTTGACCAACAGGTTCAAAGGGTCAGGCGTGTGGCCTTTCTCAACTCGCGTACTGCTGCGGGTTCCCCTGCATTGTGCCCTTCAACGCTATGGCCCAATATGGACATTGTGTCTTGCGTTTCTTGAAGGTACGTGGTAGTGGCGCCCTTTCGTTGCCGGCATGCGTTGCGTTGCGATTTTTCCGGCCCTGTATGGGGGATACAGGATTGGCGATGGCGACACGCCGTTTTTGTTAATGGCATTTACATGAAATACAGGTAATGAGATATCATTCTCATGATCACCGTGTGGATATCGCATTGGTGCGTATACACTAACAGCAACAGAGCGGCGCGGCAGGCGCTCGTGGATTCAATGAAGAAGGAACGTTTATGGCAGTTCGCAGACTTGGTGGCCGCATCGTGGCTTTCGCCGCCACAGTGGCCTTGTCAATACCGTTAGGGTTGTTAACAAATTCAGCGTGGGCGGTCGAGGACGCCACCCGATCCGACTCCACCACGCAGATGAGCTCCACGCCGGAGGTGGTCTACTCCAGCGCCGTGGATTCCAAGCAGAATCGCACCTCGGATTTCGACGCCAACTGGAAGTTCATGCTGTCCGATTCCGTGCAGGCGCAGGATCCGGCGTTCGACGATTCGGCCTGGCAGCAGGTCGACCTGCCGCATGACTACAGCATCACGCAGAAGTATTCGCAGAGTAATGAGGCCGAAAGCGCGTACCTCCCCGGCGGCACCGGCTGGTACCGCAAGTCCTTCACCATCGACCGGGACCTCGCCGGCAAGCGCATCGCCATCAACTTCGACGGCGTGTACATGAACGCCACCGTCTGGTTCAACGGCGTCAAGCTCGGCACCCATCCGTATGGCTACTCGCCGTTCTCCTTCGACCTGACCGGCAACGCCAAGTTCGGTGGGGAGAACACCATCGTCGTCAAGGTCGAGAACAGGCTGCCGTCCAGCCGCTGGTACTCCGGCTCCGGCATCTACCGCGACGTCACCCTCACCGTCACCGACGGCGTGCACGTCGGCAATAACGGCGTGGCCATCAAGACCCCGAGCCTCGCCACCCAAAACGGCGGCAACGTGACGATGAACCTCACCACCAAGGTCGCCAACGACACCAAGGCCGCGGCGAACATCACCCTCAAGCAGACCGTGTTCCCCAAGGGAGGCAAGACCGACGCCGCCATCGGCACCGTCACCACCGCATCCAAGTCCATCGCGGCCGGTGCCAGCGCGGACGTGACCTCCACGATCACCGCCGCCTCGCCCAAGCTGTGGAGCATCAAGAACCCGAACCTGTACACCGTGCGCACCGAAGTGCTCAACGGCGACACGGTGCTCGACACTTACGACACCGAATACGGCTTCCGCTGGACCGGCTTCGATGCGACCAGCGGTTTCTCGCTCAACGGCGAGAAAGTCAAGCTCAAGGGCGTCTCAATGCATCATGACCAGGGATCGCTCGGTGCGGTCGCCAACCGCCGCGCCATCGAGCGCCAGGTCGAGATTCTCCAGAAGATGGGCGTCAACTCGATCCGCACCACGCACAACCCCGCAGCCAAGGCGCTGATTGACGTCTGCAACGAGAAGGGCGTCCTCGTGGTCGAAGAGGTCTTCGACATGTGGAACCGGTCGAAGAACGGCAACACCGAGGATTACGGCAAGTGGTTCGGCCAGGCCATTGCCGGTGACAACGCCGTCCTGGGTGGCGACAAGGACGAGACCTGGGCCAAGTTCGATCTGACCAGCACCATCAACCGCGACAGGAACGCCCCGTCCGTCATCATGTGGTCGCTCGGCAACGAGATGATGGAAGGCATCAGCGGCAGCGTCTCGGACTTCCCGGCTACCTCCGCCAAGCTGGTCGCATGGACGAAGGCCGCGGACAGCACCCGCCCGATGACCCACGGCGACAACAAGATCAAGGCCAACTGGAACGAGTCGAACACGATGGGCGACAACCTGACCGCCAACGGCGGCGTGGTCGGCACCAACTACTCCAACGGCGCGAACTACGACAAGATCCGCACGGACCACCCCTCATGGGCCATCTACGGTTCCGAGACGGCGTCCGCCATCAACAGCCGAGGCATCTACAACCGCACCACCGGCGGCGCCCAGTCAAGCGACAAGCAGCTGACCAGCTATGACAATTCCGCAGTCGGCTGGGGTGCCGTCGCCAGCTCCGCCTGGTACGACGTGGTCCAGCGCGATTTCGTCGCCGGCACATACGTGTGGACCGGCTTCGACTATCTCGGCGAACCCACCCCGTGGAACGGCACCGGCTCCGGCGCCGTGGGCTCCTGGCCGTCGCCGAAGAACTCGTACTTCGGCATCGTCGACACCGCAGGATTCCCGAAGGACACCTATTACTTCTATCAGAGCCAGTGGAACGACGACGTGCACACGCTGCACATCCTCCCCGCATGGAACGAGAACGTCGTCGCCAAGGGCTCCGGCAACAACGTGCCGGTCGTCGTCTACACCGACGCGGCCAAGGTCAAGCTGTACTTCACACCGAAGGGCAGCACCGAAAAGCGACTGATCGGAGAGAAGTCCTTCACCAAGAAGACCACCGCGGCCGGATACACCTATCAGGTCTACGAGGGCTCCGACAAGGACTCCACCGCCCACAAGAACATGTACCTGACCTGGAACGTGCCGTGGGCCGAGGGCACCATCTCCGCCGAAGCATACGACGAGAACAACAGGCTGATCCCCGAGAGGTCCACCGAGGGCAACGCGTCGGTGACCACCACCGGCAAGGCCGCGAAGCTTAAAGCCGATGCCGACCGCAAGACGATCACCGCGGACGGCAAGGACCTGTCGTACATCGAGGTCGACGTGACCGACGCCAACGGCCATATCGTCCCCGATGCCGCCAACCGCGTCACCTTCGACGTCAAGGGCGCCGGCAAACTGGTCGGCGTCGACAACGGCAGCTCGCCGGATCACGACTCCTATCAGGCCGACAACCGCAAGGCGTTCAGCGGCAAGGTGCTCGCCATCGTCCAGTCCACCAAGGAGGCGGGCGAGATCACCGTCACCGCCAAGGCCGACGGTCTGCAATCATCCACAGTGAAGATCGCCACCACCGCCGTCCCCGGCACCAGCACCGAGAAGACGGTCCGCAGCTTCTTCTACTCGCGCAACTACTACGTCAAGACCGGCAACAAGCCGATTTTGCCGACTGATGTCGAGGTGCGCTACTCCGACGGCACGTCGGACCGTCAGAACGTTACATGGGACGCAGTCAGCGACGACCAGATCGCCAAGGCCGGTTCGTTCAGCGTGGCCGGCACGGTCGCCGGGCAGAAGATCTCCGTGCGCGTGACGATGATCGACGAGATCGGTGCGCTGCTCAACTATTCGGCCAGCACACCGGTCGGCACGCCCGCCGTGCTGCCTGGC
>OGXT01003473.1_pt1 | contig 10817 bp, 7 predicted proteins | sample 1576361 | NCBI WGS metagenome assembly OGXT01 (sample SAMEA3541514, study PRJEB24748) | human gut metagenome | biome: human gut; feature: human-associated habitat; material: faeces | place: China | collected 2012 | reverse complement strand
TCGACCGGCACATCGCCCTCGTCAGCGCCCTCGTCCTCGGCAGCATCTTCGCCGTTCGCAGCAGCGACGGCCTCGTGAGGATCCTTGCCCTCGGCCTCGGCGCGCATGCCCAGCACCAGGTTGCGCAGGCCCGCGACCGTACCTTCCACATCGGGAGCCGGCTGGTCGGCGTGCAGGTACGCCCAGTCCATCATAAAGGTGGCCGACGACAGCGCGCCGATGGCCAACGCATCGTCGGGGCACGAAAGCTCAACCTCAAAGACACGCTCGTCGTGCTCGCTCACGCGAGTGCGGCCGCACGAAATGCTGCCAGCGAGACCGGTCTCGTTCATGAGCTCGACCGTCACGTGCTCCAGCAGGTGGCAGAGCTCGGTCTGACCCATGCAGTCCTGGAACTCGCGGCCGGAATCGCCCAGGCACAGGTGCTTGGCAATCGCCGGCACCAGGTAGTACACGCGCGCCGTGGCCTCTATGTCCTCCGAGGTCATCAGCGGCATGCCGGGGTTCACCAGCACATGCGCGCAGATCTTGTCCTCGCTGACGGTGACCTTAAGGATGTTGAACAGGCCTGCCATAACTCTCCCCTACTCTTCCTTGTCCTACTCGTCGCCATCGTGCGGGTCCACAGAGCCCGCACCCAACGCCGCCGGCTTCTCTGCCGAAAACTCGGAATCCTTCTTATCGGTTTCGGCCGGAGCAATCACGCGAATGAGCGAGATGCGCTGGCCACGCATCGACTGTACCTTGAACTTGTACCCCGCGACCTCAAACACCTCTCCGATGTCGGGCACCGAGTCACAAAGCTCCAAGATCCAGCCGGCGATGGTCTCATAATCATCGCTTTCCTCGAGCGGCCAACCAAGCTCAATCGCGTCATCGCACGAAAAACGCCCATCGACGAGCCACTCGCGGCGTGAGAGGCGCGTGAGGTACTTGTTGTCGGGGTCGAACTCGTCCTCGATCTCGCCCACGATCTCCTCGACGATGTCCTCGATGGTGATAATACCGGCCGTGCCGCCGTACTCGTCCACGACCACTACGATCTGGTCGTGCGAGGTCTGCATCTCGGACAGCAGCGGCAGGATGTCCTTGGTGTCGGGCACAAAGGTGGCGTCGCGCAAAAAGTCGGCGATAGGCTGGTCGCCCTTGCCATCGAGCGCGGGCTGGATCAGGTCCTTGATGTGCGCGATGCCCGCGACATTGTCGGGGTCCTCGTGATAGACGGGGATGCGGCTGAAGCCGGTCTGGCGCATGGTGGACAGCACGTCGGCGACTGTCTCGTCGTCCTCGCACATGGTGGTGTCCACGCGCGGCACCATGACCTCGCGGGCAACGGTGTCGCCCAGGTCGAAGATCTCGTGGATCATGCGCTTTTCCTCGTCGAGCAGGTCGTCCTGCTCCGAGACCATGTACTTGATCTCTTCTTCCGAGACATTTTGGCGGTCATCGGCGCTCTTGATGCGCAGGATGCGGGCCAGGCCATCGGAGCAAGCGCCAGTCAGCCACACGAGCGGGCGGGCGATCTTTTGGAACACGGAGAGCGGTCCCACGACCTGCTTGGATACGCCCTCGGCATTGGCCAGGCCGATGCGCTTGGGGACGAGCTCGCCGATCACGATGGACACGAAGGCGACCGCGACGGTGATGATGACCGGCGCCAGGCCGCGCGCGATGGCGGAGAGCGGCGCGATGCCAAAGCTCATGAGCCACGTGGCGAGCGGGTCGGACAGGCTCGTCGAGGCAACGGCGGACGAGGCGAAGCCCACGAGCGTGATGGCGACCTGGATGGTGGCGAGCAGCTGGTCGGAGTCGGCAGCCAGCTTAATGGCACGCTCGGCGCGCTTGTCGCCTTCCTCGGCCTCATGCTCCAGCACGGCGCGCTTGGCCGTGGTGAGCGCCATCTCGGACATAGAGAAGTAGCCGTTGATGAGGGTCAAAACGAGGGTGGTGATAAGGGAGATGGTTATGTCCATCGGGAGTTTCTCGAACCTCCAAGATTCGGGACGTTGGGTAGTAAGCGTAGGTGACGGATAGGGCAATTGCGCCGGTCGCCCGTGCGAGCGGGGCTGTGGGCGCGGTCGCTAGATTACGAAGAGGATCACCGCCATGAACTGGAAGATGCTGCCGGCGAGCACCCACAAGTGGAAAACACTGTGCAGATAGCGCACGTTTTTGGCGATATAGAACGGCACGCCCGCGGTATAGCACACGCCGCCGACGGCGAGCAGGGCAAGTGCCACGGGGTTGAGCAGCGACACGAGCTCGGGCAGCTTAAAGACGACAAGCCAGCCCATCAGCAGATAGACCAGGCCGCTTACCCAGTGCGGTTGACGCTCGCGCATAAAGCACTCGAGGACGATGCCGATAATGGCGATGGCCCATACGGCAAAGAACAGCGCAGGGCCGCCGTCGTTTGCGAGCGTGATAAGGCAAAACGGCGTATAGCTGCCCGCAATGAGCAGGTAGATGCAGCTGTGGTCGATGATGCGAAACACGCGCTTGGCGCGCGCGGGCTGAATCGCGTGGTAGAGCGTAGAGGCTAGGTATTCGAGGATAATGCTGACACCATAGACAATCGCCGCGGCCATGTGGGCCGGGCCTCCGCCGCGCAAGGCAGCGAATACGATCAGGAGCACCAGGCCCGCGATACCCAGCAGGCAGCCGACACCATGGGTGACGGAGTTCATGATCTCCTCGCCCACCGTGTAGTGTGGAACGGCCGCGGTCTTGGGTCGCGGCTTAGAACTGTCGCTCGAATCGGACATGCCGGTTACATCCTCCAACGTAAAGAGTTCTCAACACTATATCAAAGCGTCTGGGCGCGTGCGAAATTTGCACCATACGTGACCCTTTGTTTACCCATTCTTTGCCTGTTGACGCATCAACGGTGAACGTCCATAATGCGCTTCGTTTAGTTGTTGACGCATTAACATCTTAGAGGAGAAGGCCGCATGGACCAAAGCTCACATCACCATCGAAAACTTAAGATAGCCGGTGTTATTGCGCTGGTGCTCGTTGTCGCGCTGCTCGGTTTTGCCGGCAACTTTTTGTTTGACTTTGCCCTGAACCCTCGCGCCCCCTACACCATGAAGATGATGCAGGACGGCAAGGACACCAAAAAGGGCGAGCAGATGGATGCCGAGGCAGTCGAGGCGCGGGCGTGGTTTAAAGAGCATCGCGAGAGCAGCAGCCTCACCGCAGATGACGGGACCGAGCTTGCTGGCTGGTATTTTGCCGCCCCGGAGAGCACACACGATTACGCTATCTGCCTGCATGGATACACCGACGAGCCCATCGGCATGGCCCGATACGTCAAGCGATTCCACGACCGCGGCATGAACGTACTCGCACCCGCCGCCCGCGCCCACGAGCGTTCCGGCGGTGACTACATCGGCATGGGCTGGCCCGAGCGACTCGATGTCGTCGCGTGGATCGGGCGGATTGTTGCGGCCGATCCCAAGGCGCGCATCCTGGTCTTTGGCGAGTCGATGGGCGCGGCGACTGCCATGAACGTAGCGGGGGAATCTCTGCCCGCAAATGTGAAATGCATTATCGAGGACTGCGGCTATACAAGCGTTTGGGACGAGTTTTCCCTGCAGCTCAAGGATGTATTTGGCCTGCCCAGTTTTCCCTTGCTCGATGTAGCAAACTTGGTGTGCAACGTGCGCGCGGGCTACGACTTTCATAAGGCGAGCAGTGTGGAGCAACTCAAACACGCGACGGTTCCCATGTTGTTCATCCACGGCGACCAGGACACCTTTGTGCCGTACGACATGCTCGACCAAAACTACGACGTGTGCGCCAGCAAGGTCAAGCAAAAGCTCACCATCCATGGCGCCACCCACGCCAAGAGCGCGCAAGTTGACCCCGAGCTCTACTGGAATACGGTCGACGAGTTCCTCGACAAGAATTTTTAAGCAAATAGTACGGTTTACTGGTCTATCTGGCCCCTAGCACTTCCAAAAAGCCGCCCGTGGGCGCTGTGCTCACGGGCGGTTTTTACTAACGTTGCGCTACAAAAGCGCTTGATATGTCCAATAGCTAGGCGCTATTTGACCTCGATGAGCTCGTACTCGCTCGTGCCCAGGCCGATCTTCTCGGCATGCGCGATGCACGCGCGCCAGTCGGTGTCGGGATGCGTGATGCAGAAGGGATCCTTGGCCTGCTCGCCCTCCAGATGCTCGTGATTATGCTCCATCTTGGCCGCGCTGTCGGTAAGCTCGGTGTTAGGCAGCGGCTCGGATGCCAGGACGGCGTCGGCGCAGGCCTGGTCGATGGCGACCGGGTCGAAGCTCGCGAACATGCCGATGTCGTTGACGATGGGCGTGTCATTCTCGGGATGGCAGTCGCAGTTGGGGCTGATGTCCATGGCGAGCGAGATGTGGAAGCTCGGGCGGCCGTCGACGATGGCCTTGGTGTACTCGGCGATCTTGTAGTTGAGTACGTCGGCCGCGGCATCATAGTCGGGCTTGATGCAGTCCTGGTTGCACGCCGCAATGCAGCGTCCGCAGCCCACGCAGCGATCGTGGTCGATGGCAGCCACGCGAACCGTGCGGGTGCTGCCGTTGGCAAGCTCGCGCTCGCGCGTGTCGTCAAACGTGATGGCGTTGTGCGCACAGATCTTTTCGCAGGCACGGCAACCTACGCAGTTGGTGGTATCGACGCTCGGCTTGCCGGCGGCATGTTGTTCCATCTTGCCAGCACGACTGCCGCCGCCCATGCCCAGGTTCTTCATGGCGCCGCCAAAGCCGGCCTGCTCATGGCCCTTAAAGTGGGTGAGGCTAATCACGATGTCGGCGTCCATGAGCGCCTGACCGATCTTTGCCTCGCGCACGTACTCACCGCCCTCGACCAGGACGAGCGCCTCGTCGGTACCCTTGAGGCCGTCGGCGATGATGATCTGGCAGCCCGTGGCATACGGGGTAAAGCCGTTCTGGTAGGCGGTATCGATGTGCTCGAGCGCGTTTTTGCGGCTGCCCACATAGAGCGTGTTGCAGTCGGTGAGGAAGGGCTTGCCGCCCAGCTCCTTCACGACGTCTGCGACGGCGCGGGCGTAGTTGGGGCGCAAAAAGCTCAGGTTGCCCAGCTCGCCAAAGTGAATCTTGATGGCGACAAACTTGTTCTCGAAGTCGATCTGCTCAATGCCGGCGCGGCGAATGAGGCGCTTGAGTTTGTCGAGCTGGCTCTCGCGAGCATGCGTGCGCAGGTTGGTAAAGTACACCTTAGCGGGTGCTGTGGGTGCAGTTGCGGTCATAGTTATATCCCCTCGGTCTATATGGCGTTACAGACATAGAGGATGGTACCCGTTGAAGTAGGGTCGAAGTCAAGCGCAACGCCGAGTCGTTAGGCACTCATTGGGGACAGACTTAAATGAGTGCTTGCCGCCCGGCCGGCGAGCCGGCGATCCGGCAAAGACTGTCCCCAACGACTAGTCGTTTAAGAACGTCCCCAATGACTACTCCTGCACCTTGAGGGCTTCGGCCAGGCTGACGCGCTTGATAGAGCGCGTGTGTAGCAGCGCCACGACCAGGTAGGTCGCAAAGCCAATGCCGACGCATGCAGCCATGGACCAAGCGGGCACGTAGATCTCGATATTGCCGTTGTAGGCGAGCAGCATCGAGCGGAAGATGGCCGTGAGCGAGCCAATAATGACCGGCAGGCTCAGCACGAGCGACGCCGCCACGCACAGCGCGATCGAGCGGATGTACAGATGCGAGATCTCACTATCGCGATAGCCAAAGACTTTCATGTAGCTGATCGAACGGGCGCTGTGGTCGATCACCGCTTTGGTCAGCAGGTACATAAACAGCAGGAAGATAAACACCGCGAGCCCGATCATCATTCCGATCATTTTGCTCATCATGCCGATGAACTGGTCACCCACGGCGCGCATGTCGTCGGGCGTGGTGTCGCCGGCAAAGTAGCGCGCGTCGAGGTCGAGCTTCTCGTTGCTCACATAGCCGTTAAAGTAGGCGGCATCGTTGTCGAACAGCTCGTTAAAGTCATCGATGCTCATATAGATGTTCATGTCCGACTTGGAGCCCCAGGCACAGTCCTTGCCCGCGTACTCAAAGGAATAATGCTCGCCCTCGTACTTGTCGCTGAGCGTGACCTTCTGGCCCTCGCTCCAGCCAAACTTATCGAGCAGACCGCCGCCAAAGACGACGCGGCCATCGCCGATGTTGAGGCCCTTCCAGTAGCGCGAATCGGACGAGATGCCGTAGACAGAAATCGTCTCCTCGCCATTACCGTCGCCACGGTCGTACTGCAGCTGGTAAACGGCATATTTCTCGGCCTGCGCGATTGCGCCCGCGCCGTTGTCGGTCGTATTGACCGGGTGGATATCGTCGTTGTCAGTGTCGATCTTAGAGGCCTTGTCGATCAGGTCGATAGCCTCGTCGCGGTCGCAGCCAAGGGCATCGGCAAGATCGTCAAGGCGCGCGTAGAGCGCATCCTTCTTGTCCTGGACCTTGGCAAGCGCATCCTGCGCTGCGGTCAGGCTCTCGGCAGACGGAGATGCGGTCGCGGCATCGGCTGCCGTCTGCGCCGCATCGGCCGCGCCGTCAAGCTCGTCATCGGCATCCTGGGCGGCAGAAAGCAGCGCGCCGTCAACCGACTGCAAGCGCTCGAGTGCCGACCACTGCTCGCGCTCCTCGGTAGTGCCCTCGAGCTCCAGCGGCGCCTTGAGTGTGTACTGATGCTCGGCGACCAGGCTCGTCTCGAGGTTGTCCGCATAGTGCGTCATCGTGGGCAGGATCGCCAGGCCAAAGAGCAAAAGCAGCGACCCAAACGCGATACCCACGAAGAGCGTGGCGAAGTTGCCCAGGTTGCGCAGGAAAACGCGCAGACGGAAGCGGGAGACAAAGCCCATGCGTTCCGGCAGCTGCAGACCGCGCTTGGTACCCGACTTACCGCTCGCCTCGTGACGAAGGAACTGCAGCGGCGTCTTGCCCATCTTGCGGAGCAGGCCCACCAGCGTGATAAGGATGAGCGCGGCGGCGGGAACCACGGCGCACTTCACGAAGATCTCCCAGCTCCAGTACACCTGGAAGGGAGGCAGGCTATACGAACCGTAATAGAGGCCGCGCATGGGCTCGGTAAAGAACGCGACGCCGAGCGCGGTGCCCAAAAGCGCCGCGAGCACGCCCACGATGGCGGGAAGCGCGAGGTAGTGCAGCACGATCTCGCGGCGGCGATAGCCGCTGGCGAGCAGCGTGCCGATGATGGCGCTCTCCTCCTCGATGGTGGCGTCGGTGAGCACCACAAAGACAAACGCCATGATCACGATGATGATGTCGAGCAACGTCATCCACATCATGGAGTCGCCGTCGACGTCGTCGCGCGCATAGCCAATGCCCTGATTGGAATCGGCATCGATCAGATCGTCCACGCGCGCATCGGCATCGGCCAGCGCCTCGACCATATCCTGCTCCGCATCGATGCGATCCGCGGTGGGGAGGTCGCGGTCGTTAAAGGTAAAGGAGTACGTGTAGGCAGGCGCGCCGCCGGCATCCTCGAGCGCGGCAAAACCGGCGTCGGTGACCTCGGCGACACCATACGTGATGGTGTTCACCGTAAAGTCCGAATTGTCGAGGAACAACGCCTGGCTATCGGGCTGGGTCATGATGCCGCAGATGGTGTAGGTGCGCCCCTCGAGCTCGACCTTATCGCCGATGGCGAGGTCGTTGTTGGCGGCAAAGACGCGGTCGATGGCCACCTCGTCGTCCGCCTTTGGCTGCTTGCCTCCGCAGTAGGACGCAATATCGACCTTGGCGCGATGCGCGTAGGTGCGCAGGGTGCGCTTGGTGCCGTCGTCGCCGGCGGTCTTTTTGATGATGGCGTCGATAGAGAAGTTCTTGTAGAGCGTAACGCCGCCGACGCCCTCCGCCGCGTCCTCGGCAGCCTTGAGCTGGTCTTTGGTGGCCTCGAAGGAGGTAGTCACGCGGCCGTCCTCGATCGTATACTCATCGCGCATGTCGTCAATGAGGCAACCGATGGAATGCGCCGCGAGCAAAAAGCCCGAGGTAAGGGCGATGCTTCCGCACATAAGCAAAAAGATGCCCAGGTACTTGCCGATATTGCGGCGCAGCTCGCGCGGGAGACGTTTTGCGAGAGGTGTCATGGCGCCGCCTACCAATCGAGCTCGGCGGCCGCGACGGGCGACTCGTTGAGCTCATCCTCGACGATGCGCCCGTCGCGCAGGCGCAGCACGCGATTTGCCATGCGCGCGATGGCGGCATTGTGGGTGACAATGATGATGGTGCAGCCGTAGGTGCGGTTGACATCCTCCATGAGCCGCAAGATTTCCTTGGATGTCTTGTAGTCGAGCGCGCCCGTGGGCTCATCGCACAGCAGCAGGCCCGGATTTTTGACGAGCGCACGGCCGATGGCGCAGCGCTGCTGCTGGCCACCTGAGACCTGGCGCGGAAACTTGTTGCGGTGCTCGTAGAGGCCCAGCGAGCGCAGCAGATCGTCGACATTGAGCGGGTTTTTGGACAGGTGCGCCGTGACCTCGATGTTTTCCTTGATGGTAAGGTCGGGCACCAGGTTGTAGAACTGGAAGACAAAGCCCAGCTCGCGGCGTCGGTACTCGCCCAGATCGGCGGGCTTGAGCGCCGTGAGATCGCAGCCGTCCACCATGATGGAGCCGCCGTCGGCATCCTCCAAGCCGCCGATCAGGTTGAGAAAGGTCGACTTGCCCGAGCCCGAGGGCCCCAGCATGACGCAGATCTCGCCGCGGTTGATGGACGTGTCGATGCCGTCGAGCACCGTCAGGCGTGCATCACCGTCGCCATAGTGTTTCTTGAGTCCGTTGACCTGGACGTAGGCACGCTTTGTCGCCATGCTATCCCCCGTTGTTAGCCTTCTGCTACTTTTCTAGGCTAATAGTAAACCCGGGCGAACTATTTTTAAGCGACGTGCGCGAACTATTTTCCAACCTACTCATTGGGACAGTCCCTGCCAGCCCTGCCGGCGAATCGGCAAAGACTGTCCCCAATGACTAGGTGGCTAGGCGTGGGATTTGGCGCGTGCGAGGGCTAGGCCTACGGCGGCGATGGCGGCGGCGAAGAGCACCGTGACGCCCAGATCGCAGGCGATGTCGCCCAGCACGGTGGACGTCAGGTCCGCGGCGAGCGCCTTGCTGATCGCGTCGTTCACCCAAAACGTCGGCACAAAATGCGCCACGGTCTGCACGGCCGAGCCCATCATCGAAAGCGGCATCCAGGCGCCGCCCAAAAACGTCATGAGCATGCCGAGCAGGTTGCCCACACCGTTGAGCAGCTCCTCACGCGCGCCCAGGCTCGACAGCGTAAAGCCAACAGCCAGCGGCGTGCACGCCAGGGCAAACGTTGCCGCCAGCGCCAGGCACACGCGACCCACGCCGACCTCGGCAACCGCGCTGGCAAAGCCCACGACGCCCATCATGCTCGACACGAGCCAGATGCAGACGGTGAGCACGGCGGCAGCCGCGAACACAGCGAGCGAACGCTGGCGCTCAGAGACCGGGCTGGCATCCATGCGGCGCACGCGCTCGGGCTCGTTCATGCCCGAGAACACCAATCCCACCGACACGATGACCGACGAGATGATCGCGTACGCGCCAAAGTTGAAGTACGACTCGAGCGTGGTAGCAGCAGTCGAGTCGACCTTGACCTGCTCGATCTGGACCTCCGCGCGCTTTGCGGCCGCGTGCTCGGCGGCCCGTGCGACGTCACCGTTGGAGGCAGCGGGTTCAAGCGCCGCCGCGCTGCGCTTTGATGCGCTCTACTCCGTGCGCGGCGGCATCCCCGTCTACCGGCCGCTGCCGAAGTTCCCCGCCGTCACGCGAGACATCGCCGTGGTGTGTGCCGAGAGCGTCACCGTCGGCGCGCTGGAGGACTGCATTCGCCGCGGCGCGAAGGGCCTTTTGAAGAAGGTCGAGCTGTTCGACATTTACCGCGGCATCGGCGTCACGTCGGGTAGCAAGTCCGTCGCATTCAGCCTGACGCTGCGCGCGGACGACCGCAGCCTCACCGGCGAGGAGGCCGACGAGGATGTGAAGAGCATCCTTGCGCTGCTCGAAGCCGAGCTGGGCGCGAAGCTGCGCTGACAAAAGAGCATTTTTATCAGGGACCGCATGGCACGAGAATTGCCGTGCGGTCTCTTCCCATTGCCCAAATTTCTTTCGTTTTTCGGCAAAAAGGCATGGACAAGCGCGGGAAATCGTAGTATACTCCATGCAACAGATATCACGGATGTTTAAGCCTAACATTAGAAATAATTATGATAAAGCAAGAACAGGAGGATCGTGACGATGGCATACAAGGAAAGCTACGCGGGCAGGATCAACCGCAAGCTCAACAAAAAGCTCCATGTGGTAGAGGTCGCGGCGGGACGGCAGAAGGCCGACCTCGTTTTGAAGAACGCGACCTATGTAAATGTGTTCTGCAACCAGCTCAGCCGCGGCGACATCGCGGTAGCCGAGGGGCTGATCGCCGGCATGGGCGGCCACTACGAGGGTGAGGTCGAGGTCGACATGAGCGGCAAGCTCGTGCTGCCCGGCTTTGTGGACGCGCACATCCATCTGGAAAGCTCGCTCGTCAGCCCGAAGGAGTTCGCCAAGGCCGTTCTTCCGCACGGTACCACGACTGTTATCACCGACCCGCACGAGATCGCCAACGTCATGGGCACCGACGGTATCGAGTATATGCTGCAGGCCACCGAGGACCTGCCGCTCGACGTGCGCTTCATGCTGCCGAGCTGCGTGCCCGCCACCCCGCTCGACGAGAGCGGTGCGAACCTTGATTACCGCGCCATCGACAGCTTCTACGAGCACA
>OGXT01003466.1_pt1 | contig 10825 bp, 8 predicted proteins | sample 1576361 | NCBI WGS metagenome assembly OGXT01 (sample SAMEA3541514, study PRJEB24748) | human gut metagenome | biome: human gut; feature: human-associated habitat; material: faeces | place: China | collected 2012 | reverse complement strand
TGCCCTTCGGGCAATTAAAATCTTTTCTAAAGATTTTAATTGGAGTTCAGTATGATTTAATAGTATAAAGAAAAGGCAGACATCATGGCGGTTTTCCATGTGTCTGCCTTTTTATTATTTTACTGAACGCCGGAGGCTTTGATCGAAATGCAGTGCTGACTTGCACTTACTTCGCCTGCTCCGCGATCTGCCTGAGCAGGATTTCCTCCGCGTACCCGCAGGCGCGCTCCACGGAGCCGGGCTCGAAGGGGTTGGCCAGATTCGCGTAGCGCAGCGTTTCCAGATAGCTGCGGCTGCCGCCGGTCTTGCAGAGCTTGAGATAGTCCTGCCACGCCGCGTCCCTGTTCTCGGCGTACTTCTTCTTGAACTCCATCGCGCCCATGGTGGTGAGGGTGTAGTTGATATAGTAGAAGGGGTAGAGGTAGATGTGCAGCTTGTGATACCAGTAGCCGCCCCGCTCCATGAAAGCGTCGTCCTCATAGCGCCGCCATGGCATATATTTTTCTTCCAGCAGGTGCCACTGATATGTCCGCTCCTTGGGCGTCATCTCGGGATGGGCATAGCAGATGTGCTGGAACTCGTCCACGGCCACGCCGAAGGGGACGAAGGTCAGCGCCTCCTGCAAATGGGCGAAGCGGAACTTGTCCGCCTGATTGCCGAAGAACCACTCGGCATAGGGGTAGGCGAACTGCTCCATGGACATGGAGTGGATCTCCGCGATGTCGGTGGATTCGCTGTAAAAGTCTGCGATCGGCTGGCTGCGCATGGCCATGTAGCCCGCGAAGGCGTGACCAAGCTCGTGGGTCAGCACCTGCATGTCGAAAATCGTGTGGTTGAAGCAGGAGAACACGAAGGGCGCCTTCAGGCTGGGCAGGCTCGTCATGTAGCCCGTGGAGGCCTTGCCCGGTTTGTTCTGCAGGTCCATCAGCTCGTGGTCGATCATGAAGTCGATGAATTCGCCGGTTTCCGGGCTGATCTCGTGGTACATCTTCTGGGCGGTCCTGACCATGAAGGCGTCGTCGCCCGCAGGCTCGGCGTTGCCGTCCGGGAAGACCATCTTCTCGTCGTACCACATGACATGGTCGATGCCGAGACGCTTTGCCTGCGCGTCATAGAGCTTCTGGCACAGCGGCACGAGGAATGTGCGCACCTGCTCCCGGAAGGACGCGACTTCCTTTTCGCCGTAGTCCGTGCGTCCCTGCTCCAGATAGCCCACGGGAATGTAGTTTTCATAGCCCAGATTTTTGCCCATCTGGTTGCGGATGCGGATGAGTTCGCTCCAGATCTCCTCCAGACGCGGCTCGTTGTCCTCGTAGAACTTGGAGTACGCCTTGACGGCGGCGGCACGCACCGTGCGGTCGGGATGCTCGAAGTATTTCTGGACGCCGTAAAGGTTCAGGGTCTTGCCGTCGAAGGAAATCTCGGCGGTGGCCATGATCTTCTGATACTCGTTGGTCAGGCGGCTCTCCTGCTGACGCAGCGGGATGTTGGCTTCACAGAACAGCTTCTTCTGCAAGTCCATGGAGACAAAGTATTGCTTGCCGAATTCCCGCTCGATGTCCGCACGGAAGGGGCTGGCCGCGATGGCTTCGCTGAGCGCCACCTCGTCGCCGCTGAGGGTGGGCAGCGTGTCCTGCAAATAATTGATCTCCGCCTCATAGAATTCGTCCCGGGTGTCCAGCGTGTGGCGGATGTGTGCGATGGAATACTGGGTGAACAGTTCGCAGCTCTCGCGGTCGATCTCAAAAATCAGGCTGCGCAGGGCTTCGTAGCTCTCCGCCTGCCCGACTGCGGCTTTCCATTGGGCGAGCTGTGTGCGGTGCGCTTCCAGATCGGGGCGCTTGTATTCCAGTGTTGAGAATTTGTAATTTTCCATAGTGTCCTTGTCTCCTTACATGATTGATAGGGGGGCTAAAATCCTTTTTCGGGAACATTGACTGCTGAATCATTCCCGTGCGGCGCTTCCATCTGCTGCACAGGAACGGCTGCATCCTTCTAAAAAAGCTTGCAGCACATTTTATACATGCCGAAGTCCCGGGTCCGCAGAGCCTTTACCAGCGTGCGGTTTCCGGAAACGTCCAGATCGGCGGGGAAGGTATTGCAGAAAAGGTCACAGGTCAGAACGAACACGCTCTCCTGAATGTTTTCCGGGAGGTCTGCGATGCGGTGCTGGTTCAGACGGATTTGCAGCAGAATGTACCGGAAATAGGCGTCGTCTGCCGGAAGCCCCGCCTGGGCGTGCTCTGCCATCAGTTCCTCCGTGATCCAGTAGGTGTCCACGGACTTGGGCTTGCCGTGGGAGGACTTGACAATGCCGGCCTGATTGATGCGGTAGCCGTAGGCCATATGTCCTGTGACCCAGACGTTTTTGGCATTGGGGAAAATCAGGTAGGAGAGCAGGGAGTCCTCGTACCAGTAGCCCTCGGGGAAGCAGAGGTGTTCAAATAGTGCGCCTCGGTAAACTTTTCCCCAAGGTTGTCCATGCAGTGCGTAAGGGGAGGATATCTTTTGGTCGGATTTGTAGCGGTGCATGATGGCTTTCCCATGGTCATACACGTAATATGCGCCGCCCTCCACCAGATCGCAGTCGTGGGCAAATGCGGTATCCAACAGGGCGTCAATGGCACCGGGCAGAAGAAAATCATCGGAATCAACAAACATAATGTATTTGCCGAAAATTTCCAGAATCCCGGTATTTCTCGCGCCGGAATGTCCCTTGTTCCGCTGGTGAATGACTGTCACCCGCGGGTCGTCGGAGTAGGTGTCCGCGATCGCGGGGGTGGTGTCGGTCGCGCCGTCGTCCACCAGAATGACGCGGTATGTATACTTTGTCTCCTGCGCCAGCACGGAGTCCATGCACTGGGCAAGATAGGCTTCCACGTTATAGGCCGGGATCACGATCTGCAAATCGCACTCTGGCTCCAGCAGCCGGTTGTCGGCGGCCGCAGTCCCCGTGGGGGGAGGGGAGAAGCCCAGCAGCGTTTCCCGTGCGCTGGCAGAATCCATGGCGGATCTCCGGCTGAAAACCGGCGCGGCTGTGTTCAGGATGCCTTTCAGGGTGCCTTTGATCGCACCTTTCAGCGTCGATGCTGTCATAGTATCACCTCAAAAAATAGTATACTGTTTCCCGGATGGAAAGTCAATATCCCGGCGTCTGGTTGACATTTTCAGCAAAATGCAGTAGAATTTGGGCAAATCGGGAAAAAGAGGGAAAGCACATGGTTGGGCTTGGAACGGTCATCAACACCGCCGCGATTCTGGCAGGCGGTGTGTGCGGTGCGTTGTTTGGACGCGTCCTGAGCCAGGGCGCGCAGGATACGCTGATGAAGGTCTGTGGTGTGGGCACGCTGTTTATCGCCATTTCCGGCGCCATGGAGGGTATGCTCACGGTGCAGGACGGAAAGATCTTCAGCAGCGGCGCGATGCTGATTATCGGGTGCCTTGCCATCGGCGCTGTGATCGGGGAAGCGCTGAACATTGAGGGCGCGTTTGAGCGGCTGGGGCAGTGGCTGAAGGTCAAAACCGGGAACGCCAAGGACAAGACGTTCGTTAATGCCTTCGTCAGCGCGTCCCTGACCGTCTGCATCGGGGCAATGGCCATCGTCGGCTCCATTCAGGACGGACTGACCGGGGACTATTCCATCCTCGCAACCAAAGCGGTGCTGGACCTGATCATCATAATGGTGATGAGCAGCTCCATGGGAAAAGGCGCGGCATTTTCCGCAATTCCCGTGGCGGTGCTGCAAGGGAGCATGACGGCGCTTGCGGGACTGATGCGGCCGGTCATGACCGAAGGGGCGCTGGCGAACCTGTCGCTGGTGGGAAATGTGCTGATTTTCTGCGTCGGCATCAATCTGCTTTTCGGGAAGAAAGTGAAGGTGGCGAATCTGCTGCCCGCCATTGTGATCGCGGTGGCCGCGGCGTTTCTGCCTGTTTGATGGAGGAAAATATGGCGAACATTCTGGTATCCGGGCTGATCAACACGGAGACGACCGTGCGGGTGCGGCAGTTCCCGGTGAACTATTACCCCATTGATTACCCCTTTTTCGGGGTGAACACCGCCGTGTCCGGCGTGGCGTACAACATTTCCAAAGCACTGAAAACCTTGGGGGACGACGTGACTCTGCTTACCATGACGGGGCGGGACTTCCCGGCGGAATATATCCAGAGCCAGCTTTGCACGGCGGGAATCGGAACGGACTGGGTCAAACCCAGATTGAAGGAGACGCCCAACTCCGTGGTGCTTTATGACGGCGAGGGGAAGCGGCAGATCTACTGCGACCTGAAGGACATTCAGGAAACGCCCTACGACTTCCCGGAGGACATTTGCCGGGATGCCGACGTGGTGGCCGCCTGCAACATCAATTTTAATCGCCCGCTGCTGCATCAGGCGAAGACGCTGGGCAAAACCGTGGCCACAGATGTCCATGTGCTTTCGGACATCCACGACGAATTCAACCGGGAATTCATGTCCTGCGCGGATATTCTGTTCCTCAGCGACGAGGGAATTCGTGGAGACTACCGGGATTTTCTGCGGGCGCTGGGGGACACTTACGGAAACCGTATTATCGTTCTCGGCAGGGGAGCCGAGGGCGCGGCCATGTACCTCCGGGAGGAAAACCGCATTTTCGCCCTGCCCGCCGTGCAGGTGGGGGAAATCGTCAACACCGTGGGCGCGGGGGACGCCCTGTTCAGCGGCTTCCTGCATCATTTCGCGCGGGGATACCACCCGCTGGATGCGCTGGCACGGGCGCAGGTTTTTGCGTCCGCAAAGATACGTGTCAGCGGCGCGGCCAACGGCTTCCCTGCGGAAAAGGAAATGGAATCGCTCTGCCGGGAGTACGCGGGGAGAATGGAATATTACGAAGTATAAAAATCGAGGCAGCACGAATTGGGGCGCTTTTCTATGTTGTGCGGACACCCCCTTGCCTCTCCCTTTGGGAGAGGTGGCTGAGCGGAGCTAAGACGGAGAGGGGAGACTAGGGTGCGGTACCCTCTCAGTCACCTTCGGTGACAGCTCTCCCGGAGGGAGAGCCAAGGCATAGCGTGTTGGAATGAGAAATGGAGCGTATCTGTACCGATACGCTCCATTCACTGTTTTACGATCACCCATTAAGAACGCTGCCCCGATTTTTCACTCCAGAACGTGCTCCAGACCCATTTGCAGAATGGTCTTCACATGGTCGTCGGCCAGAGAGTAGAGGATGTTCTTCCCCTCCCGGCGGAATTTGATCAGGTGCATTTGCTTCAGAATCCGAAGCTGGTGGGAAATGGCGCTCTGGCTGACGTCCACAGTCTCCGCAATGTCCGTCACGCACAGCTCCTGTCGGGACAGAAGCGCCAGAATATGCACCCGGGTAGAATCGGCAAAGCCCTTGAATAGCTCCGCAATGGCGTCCATGGTTTCCTTTTCGGGTACTGACTGCATTCAGATCCCTCCTTTTATCCCGTATATTCTAGCCCATTTTTTCAAAAGATGCAACTGTTTTTTCCATAGCGTCTTGCAGCGCTCTGGAAATGGGCAGCATGGTGTCCGCGTCCAGCTTGACCACCCGGCGGTCGTAGGTTATCAGGCCGTTCACCTCATCCTCCACGTCGCTGACCTGGGTGTAGATGGCGGCGCACAGACCCTTTTCCACGGCGGGGACAATGGATTCCCGGTAGAGCGCCGCTACCGCTTCGTTCAGAGCTTCTCTCGTCGGGCAGGCACCGTAGCCGTAGGTTTTGTCGGGGTTGAAAATGTGCCCCTCGACCCGCCATGTTTTCCCGCCGAACTCTGATAGCACCAACGGACGAAGACCGTCGCCTGTCAGACGCAGCTTTCCGAAATACTGGTGGCGGCTGTCCACATCGGTGTTCTTTCCACGAAACCAGCCGGAGGTGGTGTCGATGAAGCGGGTAGCGTCCAGCGTGCGGAACCATCCGCAGACGCGGTCGCTGTCGAACTGCCCCCAGCCCTCGTTGAAGATCGTCCAATAGCAGATGCAGGGGTGGTTTTTCAGCTGATTCACCGCGTCGGCTGCGCCCTGACGGAAGGTATTGCGGCTTCGTTCATCCAAGTGAAGACGCCGGTCGTTCCATTTCTGAATGCCGATTGTGGGAAGCACGGTGTCCCGGAAATAGCGGTAGCTGCCGTTGTTGACCATGTCCTGCCAGACGATCATGCCCAGCCGGTCGCACTGATAGTAGAATTCCTCCGGCTCGACTTTGATGTGCTTGCGCAGGGTGTTGAAGCCGAGACGCTTCATGGCGAGGATATCGTCGGCATAGCTTTCCGGGGCGGGGGCGGTGAGCAGCCCCTCCGGCCAGTAGCCCTGATCCAGCAGACCGTGGAAGAAATAGGGTTTGCCGTTGAGACACAGGCGGGGGTATCCCCCCACTTTTTTGATTTCCAGAGACCGGATGGCAAAGTAGGATTCCACCTTATCCTGCGCCGTTTCCACAGTGAAGCGGTAAAGATAGGGGTCGTCCGGGCACCAGAAATGGGGATTTTCCGGGGCGATGGTCACTTGCCCGTGTTCCAGCGGGAACTGCCCCAGCTGCTCCACGCTGACTGTACCCTCCAGTGGCGGAACCGTGGAGATCGTCACGGACGCGCCGTGATTTTCAATGTTCAGATTCTCTATATAAGTGCCCGGCACGCTTTCCAGCCACACCGTCTGCCAGATACCGGACACGGGGGTGTACCACATGCCGCCCCGGTTCATCACCTGCTTGCCGTAGGGGAAAGCCTGATCGTGAAGATCGTCGGTGCAGCGGATGACGAGCTCGTTTTCCTCCGCCAGCGCTTCGGTGATGTCCACGCAGAAGGAGGCATAGCCGCCCTCGTGGCGGCACAGGTGCTGCCCGTTCACGAACACCTCTGCAATTTGATCGGCAGCGCCGATGTGGAGCAGCACCCGCTCCCGGCGGAAGCCCTCGGGCAGAAGAAAGCGGCGGCGATACCATAATGGCGCGCCCTCTTCAAAATGCCGCCCGATGCCGGAAAGCCGGGACTCCGGGCAGAAGGGCACGGTAATGCGCATATCAAATGTTTCCGGTTTCCCGGATGATACGGCAAAATCCCATTCTCCGTTCAAGTTTATGTAAGAATCCCGGCGCATCTGCGGTCTGGGATAGACCTGCCATGGCGTGCCGGAAAGCGTTTCGCCTCTGGGCGTGGTGAGCGTCTGCAGCATGGACATCCTCCTTTTGCCGTCCGATGGAAGTTTTTCCCGGGCGGAACACTGGAATACAGGGTGTTTTGTTGGATATTCTACTTACTAATCTACCATACCCGGGCAAACGTGTCAAGCGAAGCCGCAGACGGCGGACGGGGAAGCGTTCAAATCGACTTTTTCTATTAAGTTTTTACGAAAACTCTTTGCAAATGAAAAGAAATATGCTATAGTATACTGAGTTTCGTGTGACTATCTGCGCCAAGAACACGGGCGCGCACGTAAGAGTGTATCTGAAAACTGTCAAAACGCCCAATCAGCGGCTCTTTTTGCCCTGTGCCGCGCCATTTTCCCTTGAAATGCAGCAAGCATTCCTGCGGAAAAATGGCTTGCTCAGGACAAAAATCCCTCGCTGCTGGTCATTTCGCCAGTTTTCAGATACACCCTAGAAAGGCAAAAGAGATGCAAGATCTATCGAAAATTTCTGTCGTCCTGCCTTCTTTGGACCCGGACGAGAAGCTGAACGCCGTCATCGACGGCCTGCTGGAATACGGCTTTTCCAACATCATTCTGGTCAACGACGGAAGCAAGCAGGAAAATTTACATTATTTCACGGACGCCGCCGCGGCTCATCCCGAAATTCATCTGCTCCATCATGAGGTGAACCGGGGGAAGGGCGCGGCTTTGAAGACCGCTTTCCGGTGGTTTCTGGACAACTGTCCCGAAGGCGCCGGCGTCGTGACGGTGGACGGCGACAACCAGCACCACCCCGAGGATACCCGGGCGTGCTGCGAGAAAATGCTGGAGACCGGGCACTGCATTCTGGGCTGCCGGGACTTTACGCTGGACCACGTGCCGAATCGCAGCCGGTTCGGCAACCACACCACGTCGCTGGTGTTCAAGACCTTCGTGGGCATGACCATTTCCGACACCCAGACCGGCCTGCGGGCGCTGCCCCGGGAGGCAGTGGAGGAGCTGGTGGACGTGGCGGGGGACCGGTTTGAGTACGAGACCAATATGCTTCTGGCGTTCAAGGAAAAGGCCATCCCCTTCGAGGAGAACAAGATCCGCACCGTGTACATTGAGGAGAACAAAAGCTCCCATTTCCGCACCTTTGTGGATTCCTGGCGGATATACAAGCTGATTCTGGCGCATTTCTTCCGGTATACGGTGAATTCCATCGTCTGCGCCGCAGTGGACACCGGCCTGTTCACCCTGTTTACCGCTCTGCTTAAAAAGACGCTGGAGGGCTTCGCCCTCACCGCCGCGGCGGGCGTGGGTGCGAGAGTGATCTCGTCTCTGCTGAACTTCTTCCTCAATAAGAAGCTGGTGTTCAGGAGCAACGCGGATACCGGCAAGACCATGCTTCGCTACTACTGCCTGGCGGTCCCCCAGATGCTGCTGCAAATTCTGCTGACCGACGGCGCGTATGTGCTTTTCCACGTAAAGCCCACCGGCGTGCTGCACACGCTGATTTACGTGGTCGTGATGATTCTGCTTTACATCATCGGCTATATGATTCAGCAGCGCTGGGTGTTCGCGCCCCAGAAACAAAATGAACCCGAGGTTGAGAAAAAATGAGCAAACGAAACACAATGCCCGATTATGATCCCGTTCCTTCCCAGCGGGGCGGGGCTTCCAGGCCGCCCAAGAAGAAAAAGAAGAAGGGCAGCGGCCTGTTCGGGCGGATTGTCCGGCGGTTTTTCCTGGTGCTGTTCACCGTGATCGCCCTGATCCTGGTGGCGGCGTGTCTGGCGGCGAACCTGATCTTCAACGGCCCGTCCCCCGCAGCCCGGGATATTTTGACCATGACGCTGCTGGAGCCCAGCGGAACCAAGTGGATTCCCGGCCTGTTCATGGACGCACAGACCCTGGATTCCATCCGCGCACGGGACGACTCCAACCTGAAGGACGAGTTCTCCAACGCGTCGGAAATCGTCATCAACAAGGACACGGCGATTTCTGCCGGCACCGACGAGTGGGCAAATTCCCCCGACGGTATCCGCTTTGAATCCCACTCCGGCGACACCTATAACGCCCATATCATGATCGTCCGTGACCCCAGCAAGGTCTACCTGGGTACCTCTACGGAGAATTTCTCCACCTCCATTCCCGGCACCCGCATCGACGACCAGATCGAGACCGACGGCGCCATTGCCGGTGTCAACGCAGGCGCGTTCTTTGACAACGGTACCTCTGATCCTGCTGTCGGCTCTGTGCCGGAGGGACTGGTTTACTCCAAGGGCGTCTGCAAGTGGACGACCGGCTCTCCCCCCAACGGCATCAAGGGCTTCGCGGGCTTCAACAAGGACAACATCCTTGTGGTCGCTCAGGACAATCTGAGCAAGGCTCAGGCGGAGGAGCTGAACATCCGGGATGGCTGCTGCTTCGGCCCCGTCCTCATCATGAACGGGGAAATCAACCAGGAAGCCTACAACTCCAACTCCGGCTGGAACCCCCGTACCGCCGTCGGCCAGCGGAAGGACGGCGCCGTGGTGTTCGTGTGCATTGACGGCCGTCAGGCCGGTTCCGCAGGCGGCACCTATAAGGACGTCATCGACATCATGATCGAATACGGCGTCGTGAACGCCTGCAATATGGACGGCGGCTCGTCCAGCATTATGGTCTACCGGGATACCTACGGCCTGTTCGGCGAAGCCGGTACCGTGCAGGTGATCAACAGCTATTCCCTGCTGCAGGAACGCCCCAGAAAGATGCCGACTTTCTGGATGGTTGCGCCGTAAGGAAGTGAGGGAAACCATGTATCAAGGAAAATTCGATTCTAAAAATAAAAAGACCGCGGTGGATGTTTCTGAGCTGGTCGCCCAGCGCAACAGCGCACCTTCCCAGGAGCAGCCCCAGCGCCAGCCGGTGCGGGAAAATCTGCCGAGAACCAACCCTGCCCGGACGCAGCAGCCTACCAGACAGCAGAATGTACGGCAGAGCCAGCCGACCCGGCAGCCCAGCGGAAAGCGGCCGCCCGTGACGCAGACCGTGCCGGAAAAGCACCGCAAAGGCCCCCGGCTGGGCGGCGTGATCTTCTACACCCTGTATTTCATGTTCATTCTGGTGTTCTTTGTGGCCACGTTCTTTGGCCTTCAGTGGCTTCAGGGCTGGCTGACGGATTACCAGGCCGCCCAGCCTACCACCAAGAGCCAGGAGGTCTTTGACCAGCTGTTTTCCCATCCCGACTGGGGCGCGCTCTACGATGCCGCCGGGGTGGAGGACACCCCCTACGAGGGCAAGGAACAGTTCGTCGCCTATATGGAAAACAAGGTGGGCGATTCGGCGCTGACCTTCAAGGAGACCTCTGCGGGACTTTCCGGCGATAAGAAGTATCTTGTCCTCCTGGGGGATGAGAAGATTGCCTCCTTCACCCTGTCTGGTCAGACGGCCGCCATCACCGACATTCCCGACTGGGAGCTGGGCAGCGTTGAACTGTTCTTCGACCGGAGCGAGACATTCTATATCAAGAATACCGACGGCCACACCGTCGAGGTTAACGGTGTGCCTCTGGACGACAGCCACGTGATTCAGATCGCCACCACTGCGGCGGCGGAGCGGCTGCCCATCGGCATCACCGGCGTGAGCATCTGCACCCAGGAAATTTCCGACCTGATGGCCACCCCCACCGTCACGATCTTTGACGAGTCGGGCAATCCCATGGA
>OGXT01003462.1_pt1 | contig 10838 bp, 7 predicted proteins | sample 1576361 | NCBI WGS metagenome assembly OGXT01 (sample SAMEA3541514, study PRJEB24748) | human gut metagenome | biome: human gut; feature: human-associated habitat; material: faeces | place: China | collected 2012 | reverse complement strand
TACTGCATGCCCACCCGGGAGTGTGCCGGCGGCGATGAGGATGGGGACGACGATCCCTGCGAGATCTTCCGCCAGATTCGCTTCCCTGTGGGCGAGTTCTTCCCCCCCAGCACCCTGCCGGGGATGGAAGAGGAGGAAAACTGCGGCGGCGGCGCCAGCTGCAGCTGCTGCCGATAAACGGGCCGGAAGGCCTTGGAGCGGCGCGGAACAGGCGCAACCGGCTGACCAAACTTTGGTCAGCCGGTTTTTTGTTGGCGGGGGAGGGAAGGACTTAGTGGGCCGGGTTGGTGCAAAACCGCATTAGAACAGCGGCGGTTTGAGCCCGGGTGGCGGTGCCCTGGGGCAACAGGGTGTCTTGGCTTACCCCGGTGAGAAGCCCAGCTTCTGCGGCCCAGGCCACGGCGTCCCGGGCATAGCCGCTGATCTGGCTGGCGTCCTGATACCCGGAGAGGTCCGTGGTTTGCGTGGTGTCGTATCCCTTATATTGGGCATACCGAAGGAAAAAGACCGCCATCTGTTCCCGGGAAACGGCAGCGTCAGGGGAAAACGTGGTGGGACTGGTGCCCTGGGCGATCCCCGCGGCGTTAGCCCAGCCGACCGCCTCACGGTACCAAGCGGTGTCGGCCACATCGGCATAGGAGAGGCCGGTGTCTGCGGCAGGGCACCCCTCCAGCCGCCAGAGAAGGGTGACTGCCTGGGCCCGGGTGGTGACCGCCTGGGGGGCAAACCGGTCTTGAGAGACCCCGGCCATGAGCTGGTGGATGAGGACATAGTCTATGGCCTCGTGATACCACTGGGTGGGGTCCAAATCAGAGAAAACCCGGGCGGGGCAGGTGTCCCCACCATCACAGGGGAGGGGGGAAAAGGTGACGGTGATGGTCACCCGGCCGCTGGGCTGAGAGAAGGTGTAGGTGCCGTTCCCGTGGTCGGTCACCGGAAGGGCGGTGCCGTCCCGGTGGGTGACTGTCACTTGTTCCACCTGGTAGCCCTGGTCGGGGACAGGGGTAATGGTTACGGTGTCGCCCCGTTTGGGCCGGGTGGGAGAGGGCGCCGTGTACAGGCTCTGTCAGAATTGGGGGATACCGGGTGGGGCCGGAGGAGGCGGGCCGGCTCACCGTGACGGTGCAGGCGGCGGAGGCCTCCCCTGCCCTGGCGGTGATGGTGGCGGTTCCCGGCCCGACCGCAGTGACCAGACCGGCCTGGTCCACCACGGCAACCGTCTGGTCGCTGGAGGTCCAGGTGACGCGCGGCTCGGTGGCATCCGCCGGGAGAACAGAGGCCTGAAGGGCTGCGGTGCCGCCTGTGGTGAGGGAGAGCGCGCTCTGATCCAGGATTACCTGTTCCACAGGGATGGTGGTGACGGGGATGATCTGCACATAGGGGTTTTGGAAGACGCTGGCGGTCAGGTCGTCTCGGTCAACCTTGCCGGCGCTGCCGGCCTCTGCGCCGGCTGTCACCTGATAACTGTCTGTATAGGTTAATGTGGGCAGGGCGGTGTATGCAGAGGAGGCGGCCTGAACTGTCACCGTGCTGTCGGCAATCTCCACCGTGCCGGAGGAAGCGGAGATGCCCTTGGGGCCGGAGCAGGTGATGGAGACCTGGGCGCTGTTTTGTACGGTGATCTTGGTCTCGGAAGAGGAGGTGCTGTTTATGATGCCGGCGTACGTGGCGGTAATCTCCAGCGCGCTGGCGTCAATGAGGATGCTGCCTTGGGAACTTCCGATGCCGACAGCGCCGGATACGGCGGTTTCCCCGCGGATGGTCAGAAGAGACAAGGCAGAATCTCCCTGTCCCATGGAGATGGCTGCATAATTTCGGGTGGTATCGGTGGCTTGGGCGATGGTTTTTCCGGTGCTGTCAATGGTGATTGGGCCGGAGAATGCGTTGAGACCGCCGGTGGTGCCGATGGCGGTGACGCGGGCCTGGTCGGAAATGGCAATCCCGCGGTTGCCGTTTATGGCAATGCCGGCGGGATTTTCCACGGTGACGGTGGCGGACCCGGTGATCTGAATCTGCTGCAAAGCGGACAGGCGTTCCGCAGTGACGGATGCGCGGCCGGAAATGACCAGATCTCTTGCCCGCTGGGCTTCCTCCGTGTTGGGGTCTCCTCCCGTGGACAGGGAGCCGGCCGTCACCTGGGCGCTGCCTGTGATGCAGATGCCGCCGTACCGGGTGGAGATGGAGGACCCGTTGGTGTTTATGGTGCCGCCCTGGAGGCGGATGTCACTTGTCACTTGGGGGTCTGTGGCGCTGTCGGGCTGTACCGTGACGATGCCTTCTGCGCTGCTGTGAATGGAGCAGGAGCCTGGGCCAGTGATGGTGATGGCCCCGGGGGTGACGCCTTGGATGCCCACGTCGGTGGGGGAGTCTTTCGTGCCAATGGTGTTTTCTCCCACCAAGTGGATGGTGGTCTCTCCAGGCACAAGGAGGTAATCCGGCAGCGCCGCCGCGCGCAGGGTGAGCGTCCCGTCCTTGTAATAAATATTGTAGTTGTCTGCGTTGACACCCTGAGTGGTGACGGTTTTGCCGCGGACCAGGTAATAGGTATCTTCTTGGATTTCCGTCCCGTCGTGACTGCCGATGTGCAGAGTTTCAATGGGAGGGTTGGGGTAAACAGCGGCCCACGCGGCGGGAGCCAGCAGAAGGCACAGCACCAAGGCGGTGCAGAGGGGCAACAGTCGTCGTTTCATGTTGTGTTCTCCTTTTGTTTCAAAAAGTGTACGTTTACAAACAAAAGAATCGAAATGGAAATGGGGGAGAAATGCCTTGAAAAAAGAGATTTTTTCGGCTATTATAAAAATGGCAAGGGATCATTTCGGCAATTTGTAAACGTACACCTTTTCAAATTATCCCATGGGTCTGGAGGGTGTCCCTGCTTGAGACGGAGGGAAAAAGGGCTTGTCCTTTTTGGGGAAACTGGCTATAATAAAACAATCCATAACCCTGGAAGGGAAGGAGTGACAGCCCATGAGCCGGACTGGATTTATCCATGACAAACTGGACATCAAGTTTTTGATCCTGTATCTGATGGCCCGGGTGGCCTCGCCGGTGGATTTTGCCACGCTGGCGGACCTGACCTTTTGTGATGACGGGGTGGAGTATTTTGACTTTGCCGCGTCGGTGGCGGAGTTGGTGGAGACGGGACACCTCCAGCTGGAGGGAGAACGCTATACCATCACCGAGAAGGGCCGGCGCAATGGGAAAATCTGTGAGAGCAGCCTGGCTTTCTCTGTCCGGCGGAAATGTGACCGGAACCTGGCCCGGGTCAACGGCGTCCTCCGCCGGGACGCCCAGGTGCGGGCGGAGATCCTTCCCCGGGAGGACAGCGGGGTCACCCTGCGGCTGATCCTGGACGATGACAAGGGGAATATTATGACCCTGGACATGCTGACGGTGTCCGAGGAGCAGGCCGGCCAGCTGGCGGAGAACTTCCGGGCCCAGCCGGAAAAGCTCTATGAGAGCATTCTGCAAACCCTGTTGGAAAATCAGGAGGAATAACCGGCCCCTGCGGCAACGGGGCCCTGTAACCGATGAAAACCGACCAGCGGAGTATCCTCTGCCGGTCGGTTTTTTGGTTCTGTTCCGTTGTCATTCGGGGGAAAGGGAGGGGGAGGGCCCCTTGTTCTGGCGTTGAGAAATGCGATGGAAACGCATTCAGACGCCCGAACCCGGCGGCACTGCTTGGATGTTTCCGTCGGATCAGCCATTATTTTTTGGTGTTTTTTCGGGAAAAGAAAGAAATTCCGGGCTTTTTGTGGCAATGTTGGCCCCAATTTGGTATACTACGATTATATGGAGTGGAGCCGGCAGCTTGGCTCCGGCCAAAAACCCGGGCCGCTGCCCGGCGGGGACATGCCTCCGCCGGCGGTGTGCCCCGAAGGAGGACGACGTGTACAAACCCACCCACGCGGCCCAGCCGGACCGGCGCCCCCTGTGGGAGGCCCTGATTCTGGCGGCCCTTCTGGCCCTGTTTTTGGCCATCCAGCTGCCCAAGCTGGACAGCGTCCCCTGGGACCAGTATGAGTCCTGGCGTCAGTCGGACACGTACAGCATCGCGGTCAACTATGTCCAGTACGGTATGGATCTGCTCCACCCCCAGCTGAACTATGACGGGGTGTCGGAAAACTACGCCCAGCTGGAGCTGCAGATCGTCCCCTATCTCTCCGCGCTGGTGTTTCAGCTGACAGGCACCATGACCCCGGTGGTGCCCCGGCTGCTGTGTATGCTGTTCTTTTTGGGCTCGGCCTGGTTCCTGTACCGGCTGATGCGAGGGATCTCCGGCCGGTGGCCTGCACTGGTTGGGCTGGGGATCTACCTTTTTTTGCCCCTGTCGATGATGACCGCCCACGTGATCCAGCCGGAGGCCTGCGCCCTGTTTTTTTACTGTGGCGGGGTGTGGCTGCTCTGGCGTTTCCAGCAGACCCGGCGGCTGGCCTTCCTGTGGGGGGCCTCAGCCATGACCGCCGTGGCCATTATGGAAAAGACCCCGGTGGCCTTTGTGGGGCTGGTGTTTCTGTATGTGCTCTTTTCCCTGGGGGGCCTGGCCTGCCTGCGCTCTCCGGTGTTCTACGGCTGCGGGCTGCTCACCCTGGGGCCGCCGGTGGCGCTGATCCTGTATACCTCCCACCACTCGGTGTTCCGCTTTGTGGATGGCATTGGCCTCAAGCACATTTTCAGCAAGGAGATTCTCTCCATCTTTACCGCCGAGGGGCAGCAGTTTTTCTGGGAGGCGCTCCCCTCCCGCTTCGGCTGGGGCGCGGTGATTTTGGGCTGTGTGGGGCTGTTTTTTGCCGTGCGGCGTAAGCTCCACTTTTATGGGGTGTGGGCTCTGGCCTTTGCCCTGGAGTGTGTCACCATTGTGGCAGTGATTCGCTTCCCCTATTATCTGGTGTTCCTGCTGCCGCTGTGCGGCGCCCTCTCTGCGGTGGCGGTCCAGTCTTTGGCGCGCCTCCGCCTTCCCCTGGCGGCGGTGGCCTGCGCGGCGGTGGCGGTGACGACGGTGCAGGGAAACCTGGCCCTGTGGCCTCAAACCCAGGCGGACCCTATTATTGCGGAGGTGGGTCAGTTTATCCAGGCGCACACCCAGCCCGACGAGGGGGTTGCCATCGGCGTGAACAACCCGTCCTACCTGAACGCCGCCAACCGCCGGGGATACCGGGCAAACATCGCCTATTATGACTACATTCCCACCGGGCCGGAGGCGGAGGTCACCTATTTTATCGAACACGGCGTGCGCTGGTTCGTGGTGGTCCAAGGGTGGGTTTACAATGACGAGGACGGGGCTTACCGGACCTATCTGCGGGAGCAGTTCCCCGTGGCGGCCACCGGGACCAACTGCGTGATCTATGATCTGCAGGGAGAGTGAGGCGTCGGCAATGATGCGTTGGGTGCAGGCGATCTGGCACCGCTTTGAAAAAATCATTCGTTATCTATTTTGTTCTATCATCTCCACCGTGTTTGATGTGGCCATTGTCTGGTGCCTGTACCATTTGGCGGGGGTGTCCCTGGTGGTGGCCAACACAGTGGGCGTGGTGGCCGGGTTTCTCATCAGCTATGTGCTCTCGGCCCGGCAGGTGTTTGAGACCCGGTATGACGCGGCCTCCTTCGCCATCTTTTTTGCCACCTTCCTGATGGGGCTGGTGTGTGCCGACGGGCTGATCCTGTGGACCGAACACCTGGTCTCCCCCTTCCTGCCCAAGGGCTGGGCGTTTTTGGTGAGTAAGGGGGTATCCATTGTGGGGCCCTTCTTCCTGATGTATTTTGTGCGGAAATATGCTTTCCAAAAGCTGGAGAGCAAGAGAAAGGGGTCGTAGGATGCCAACCTTGTTTGTCTATCTGCCCTGCTACAACGAGGCGGGAAACCTCCGGCGGCTGACCGAGGAGTGGCTGGCCGAGGCGGAGGCGCTGGCCCGGACAGGCTACCAGCTGACAGTGATCCCGGTGGATGACCGAAGCACCGATGACACGCTGGCCATTGCCCGCCAGCTGGCGCAGGAGCAGGCGCGGGTCCGGGTCATTGCCCACGCAGTCAACCAAAACCTGGGGGGTGTGGTAAAGACCGCCATCGGGGACTTCCTCCAGGTGTCCCAGCCGGGGGACCTGATGTGCCTCATGGACGGGGACGACACCCATAAGCCCCGGTTCATCCACGGGATGCTGGCGAAAATTACCCGGGAAAAACAGTGCGTCATCGCCTCCCGGTATCAGCCGGGGGCCCGGGTCCAGGGGCTCCAGGCCAGCCGAAAGCTCTTCAGCGACGGCGCTCGCCTCTACTACACGTTGGTCCTCCACGTCCCCGGGGTGAAGGACTATACCTGCGGCTACCGGGTGTATACCCGCCCCGCCCTCCAGGCAGGGGTGGCGCGCTATGGACAGGCGCTGGTGGAGAAGAAGAGCTTTGCCTGCATGATGGAGCTGCTCTACAAGCTCTACCGCTGCGGCTGTACCTTTGCCGAGGTCCCCTTTACCCTGTACTACGACAGCAAGGAGGGGGAGAGCAAGATGAACCTGGGCAAAACCATCCGGGACAGCTTCCTCACAGCTTTGAGGCTGCGGGTGCGGGGATGAGATCACAGGAGAAAGCCTGGACAAAAACCAGTGGAAAAAGAGAAAAACCGCCTGACAGAGCAATGCTCTGCCAGGCGGTTTCTGTATGGTGCCATTAAAACAGCGGCGCGAACAGCCGGTAAATGGATTGGAGCAGCCGGCGGAACAGGGGAAGGGTGCGGCAGTCTGCCAGGGTGATCTCCTGGCAGACCTCCAGGGTCTGGAGAAAGTCGTCCCGGACCGAAAGGACGGCGGGGTCGCCGCAGAGCCAGACGCCGTTTTCAAACTGGAGATAGAAACTCCGGTAGTCCAGGTTGCAGCTGCCCACCGAGGCGTAGAGATCATCTGCCACCACGGTCTTGCTGTGGATAAAACCGGGGGTAAATTCATAGATGCGGGCTCCCGCCTCCAACAGCACGGGGTAGTTGGACTGGGTCACGGCGAAGACCACCTTCTTATCAGGGATATGGGGGGTCATGATTCGCACATCCACCCCGGACCGGGCGGCGGTGCACAGGGCGGAAGTGATGGTCTCGTCAATGGCCAGGTAGGGGGTGGTGAGGTAGAGGTACCGCTTGGCCTTGGTGATCATTTGCAGGTGGAGGTCGGCGCAGACGGTGTCGGCGGGGTTGGGGGTGTCGGTATAGGGGACCACGATGCCGCCGGTGGTGTTCAGGGGAGGCAAGGTCCGGGGACGGAAGAGCCGGAAGTCGGACCGGGGATTCTGGTGGTCCCACATGGTCAGGAAAAAGACCGTGAGGCTCCACACCGCCTCCCCCCGGAGGCGGAGGGCGTTGTCCTTCCAGTAGCCGAAGCGTTCCTTCCGGTCAATGTATTCGTCGGCCATGTTCAGGCCGCTGACAAAGCCGGTCACCCCGTCAATGACGCAGATTTTCCGGTGATCCCGGTTGTTCTGGTGAATGGAGAGCACCGGCAGCAGGGGCTGGAACACCCGGCAGAGGATGCCCCGGGCGTGGAGCTGGTCCGGGTAGTTGATGGGCAGGGTGGCGGCGGAGCCTACCCCATCGTAGATCACCCGGACATCCACGCCCTGGGCGGCTTTGCGGGTGAGGATGTCCAGGACGTCCGACCACATGGACCCCTCGGCGATGATGAAGTATTCCAGAAAGATATAGTCTTTCGCCTGTTCCAGCTCCTCCAGAAAGTTGGGGAAAAAGGACGCGCCGGAGGAAAAATACGCGGTCTCCGTGTTGGTGTAGGCCGGGCACAGGGCGGCGTGCCCCAGGTACCAGGCCTGCTGCATGGCGTCGGGCCCATACCGCATCAGGTCCGTGGTGGACAGCCGGGAGGGCAGCTGGCGCTTGAGGGTCCGCCGGGTCTCCTCCCGGTGGTAGTGGGGGTCGCGGGCGCCGCCCAAGATAATGAACATGACCCCGCCGATCAGGGGGACCAGGAGGATGGGGATGATCCAGGCAATTTTATAGGCCAGCTTGGATTTCCAGGTGGAGATGAACAGTGCCATCACCAAGCTGACCAGCACGCAGATCCAGTAGAAGTAGACGAAATACTGGGAAAAGAGGACCAGCAGCACCACATAGATGGCAAACTGCAGGGCAATGCCGGCGGCAATGAGGAACATGCGCTGCCGGCGGGGGGAAAAGGCGCTGTGAACTTTTTGCTGGACTCGTTTCATAGGGATGGTAGGCCTTTCTTATGGAGAGGGCGGAGGGTCATTGGAGCACCACATTTTCCTCCCCCAGCAGCTCTTTCAGCTCCTGGAGCAGGGCGGGGTGGAGCAGGCACCGGGCCCCCAGCCGGCGCTTGGAGTCGGCCAGATAGAGCACGGCGGTCTGCTGGCCGGGGAAGAGGACAAAGAGGTTGCGTACCCGGGTGAGCAGGGGATCGTCGCTCCGGGCAAAGCGCAGATAGAGCTTCCCGGAGAGGGGAGCGGCAGCGCCGGCCGGTTCCGGGACCTGGCTGAGGGGGGTGACCCGGTCACACATGAGCTGGGGGGCTTTCTCGTCCCGGACGGAGATTCTGCCCTCTGTCAGGATGGGCAGGTTGACCTGGAGGTAGCTGCCGCTCTCCTCCAGCACCCGGGAGAAGACCAGCAGCTCCAGGGAGCCGGTGTCGTCCTCCAGGGTCACATAGGCCATGAGGGAGTTGTTCTTGGTGGTCTTGGTCTTGGCCGCGGCCACCACCCCGGCCAGGAGGATGCGCTGGCCGTCCTGGAACTGGGTGGGGCCCTCCTCCTGGGCGAAGTCCTCCAGCACCGAGGCGATGGGGACCGCTCCCTGGGCCCGAACCGTATCCCGATAGGCGTCCATGGGGTGGCCGGAAAGGTAGAGACCGGTGACCTCCTTTTCCATGGTCATCAGCTCCTCTTGGGAGAACTCCGGCAGGTCCCGGAGGACCAGCTCCACGGGTTCCGGCTTTTCCTGCCCCAGGGAGAAGAGGTCAAACTGTCCCTCCAGGTTTTTCCGGCGGTTCCGGGTGAGGCTGTCGATGAGCTGCTCATAGGCGTCCAGCAGCTGGGACCGCCGCACGCCCATGGCGTCAAAGGCCCCTGCCCGGATGAGGCTTTCCAGCACCCGCTTGTTCAGGTCCTCGTCCAGCAGCCGCTGGCAGAAATCCGGGAAGGAGGTAAACGGGCCATCTGCCTGGCGCCGGGCCAAAACCGCGTTGGTGAAGCCCCGACCCACCCCCTTCAGGGCGGCCAGGCCAAAGCGGATGTCCCGCCCGGCCACAGTGAAGTCGGGACCGGACTGGTTGATGTCCGGGGGGAGCAGGCGGATGCCCAGGCTTCGGCACTCGGCGATGTATTCCGCGATCTTTCCCTGGGAGTCCAGCACCGAGGTGAGCAGGGCGGCCATGTACTCCCGGGGGTAATGGCACTTAAACCAGGCGGTTTGGTAGGCCACAATGGCGTAGCAGACCGCGTGGGCCTTGTTGAAGGCGTAGTTGGCGAAATCGGTGATCTCGTCGTAGATGCTCTCCGCCACGTCCTGGGGGATGCCGTTTGCCGTGCAGCCGGTGATTCCCCGGTCCGGGTCCCCGTGGAGGAAGGCCTCCCGCTCCCGCTGGATGTCTTTCATCTTCTTTTTGGACATGGCCCGGCGGACCATGTCGGCCTGTCCCAGGGAGTACCCCGCCAGCCGGCGGAAGATTTCAATGACCTGCTCCTGGTAGACGATGCAGCCGTAGGTGTTGGAGAGAATGGGAACCAGGGAGGGGTGCTTATAGGAGACGCTGTCCGGGTTGTGCTTGGAGGAGATGAACCGGGGGATGGATTCCATGGGGCCCGGCCGGTAGAGGGCGATGATGGCGGTGATGTCCTCAATGTCCTTGGGCCGCAGCCCCACGCACACCCCGGTCATCCCCGCCGATTCCATCTGGAAGACGCCGCAGGTCCGGCCGTCGGAGAGCATTTGGAAGGTCTCCGGGTCGTCGTCGGGAATGGCGTGCAGGTCAAAGTCGGGGGTATGGCTGCGGACCATCTGCACCGCGTCGTCCAGGACGGTGAGGTTGCGCAGGGCCAGGAAGTCCATCTTCAGCAGTCCCAGCTCCTCCAGGGTGGTCATGGTGTACTGGGTAACCACGGCCTCGTCGTTTTTGGCCAGGGGAACGTAGGTGTCCACCGGGTTGCGGGTGATGACCACCCCGGCGGCGTGGGTGGAGGCGTGGCGGGGCATGCCCTCCAGGCCTTTGGCGGTGTCGATGATCTTTTGTACGGTGGGGTCACTCTCGTACATCTCCCGCAGGGGCTTGGACAGGGACAGGGCGGAGGCCAGGGTCATGTGCAGGGAGTTGGGCACTTGCTTGGCGATGGCGTCCACCTCGGCGTAGGGGACGTTCAGGGCCCGGCCCACGTCCCGGATGGCCCCCTTGGCGGCCATGGTGCCGAAGGTGACGATTTGAGCCACGTGGTCGGCCCCGTATTTTTGGTTGACATAGTCGATGACCTCGCCCCGGCGGCGGTAGCAGAAGTCCACGTCGATGTCGGGCATGGAGACCCGTTCCGGGTTCAGGAACCGCTCAAAGTACAGGGAGTACTTCATGGGGTCCACGTCGGTGATGTCCAGGCAGTAGGCCACCATGGACCCGGCGGCGGAGCCCCGGCCCGGCCCCACGGGAATGTCGTGGGACTTGGCGTAGCCGATGAAGTCGGAGACAATGAGGAAATACTCCACAAAGCCCATCTGCCGGATCATGTCCATCTCGTAGGCCAGCTGTTTTTCATATTCCTCGCTGCCCTGGGGATAGCGCCGGGCAAAGCCCTGGCGGCAGAGGGTCTCAAAGTAGGCGTCCCCGTCGGTGTAGCCCGGGGGAAG
>OGXT01003460.1_pt1 | contig 10844 bp, 9 predicted proteins | sample 1576361 | NCBI WGS metagenome assembly OGXT01 (sample SAMEA3541514, study PRJEB24748) | human gut metagenome | biome: human gut; feature: human-associated habitat; material: faeces | place: China | collected 2012 | reverse complement strand
TAAGCTTTCTTTTTCCCCCGGTAGAACCGGGGGTTTTCAACTGTTGCGAAACAATGAAAAATACCGGCAGATTTTACTCTGCCGGTAAATTGTTTTTTTGAAGCTTTTCTTATGCCTTGTTGACCGATCCAAACAGCTCCATCTTCTCTTTGACGGTAGCCTTGATAGCCTCGAAGCCGGGTGCGAGAAGCTTTCTGGGATCGAAGCCCTTGCCCTCGAGATCCTTGCCTGCCTCGATGTACTTTCTGGTAGCGTCAGCGAAAGCGAGCTGGCACTCGGTGTTGACGTTGATCTTGGAAACGCCGAGGGAGATAGCTTCCTTTATCATGTCTGCGGGGATGCCCGTGCCGCCGTGGAGAACGAGGGGCATCTCGCCGGTGAGCTCCTGGATGTTGGCGAGAACGTCGAATCTCAGACCCTTCCAGTTCGCGGGATACTTGCCGTGGATATTGCCGATGCCCGCTGCGAGCATATCGACGCCGAGATCAGCGATCATCTTGCATTCGTTGGGGTCAGCAACTTCGCCGCCGCCGATAACGCCGTCCTCTTCGCCGCCGATGGCGCCGACTTCGGCTTCAACGGAAATGCCCTTCGAGTGAGCGAGAGCGATTATCTCCTTGGTCTTCTCGATGTTTTCCTCAATGCCGTAGTGAGAGCCGTCGAACATGACGGAGGAGAAGCCCGCCTCGATGCACTTGAGCGCGCCCTCATAGGAGCCGTGATCGAGGTGAAGAGCGACGGGAACGGTAATTCCGAGCTCGTCGACCATAGCGTCAACCATGGCGGTGACGGTCTTGAAACCGCACATATACTTGCCTGCGCCCTCGGACACGCCAAGGATAACGGGCGAGTTGAGCTCCTGAGCGGTGAGAAGGATTGCCTTTGTCCACTCAAGGTTGTTGATATTGAAGTGACCGACCGCATATTTGCCGGCCTTTGCATCTTTGAGCATTTTTGCTGCGGAAACTAACATAGTAAAAACCTCCTAAGTTTTATGGCTTTATTATACACCATGAGTTTCAAAAAATCAATATTATCGATCCTCGCGGAAGTAAGAAAGTCCGAGGCTCGCGGGCGGCAGATTCTCGCGCTTGCGGCGCATGCTGACCGCGACAAGGACGATTATCGTAACAACATAGGGAGTCATCATGAACAGCTCCTGCGCGCCGAAGCTGAGGTTCGGGATGTAGTTGTGAACGACCATGAGACCGCCGAAGAGGAACGAGCCGAGGATGCCGAGATCGGGCTTCCAGACGGCGAAGATAACGAGCGCGATTGCAAGCCAGCCGCGGTCGCCGAAGCCGTTGTTCGACCAGACGCCGTTTGCGTAGTCCATGACGTAGTAGAGACCGCCGAGACCCGCTATAACGCTGCCGACGATTGTCGAGACATATTTGTATCTGCCGACGTTGATGCCCGCCGCGTCACTTGTTGCGGGATTCTCGCCGACCGCGCGCAGCTGAAGTCCTGTGCGCGTGTGCTTGAAGAAATAGGCGGTGATGAGCGCGATGATTATCGCGGCGTAAGCGAGGAAGCTGTAGGAGAAGAATATATCTCCGACCTTTCCGAGCTTAGCGGCGAACGGGAGCGTAGTTTTGAAGCAGTTGCTTGTTGCGCTCAGCGCTATCGAGGGAATGTCGCTGCCGGTTATCTTTATCAGCGAGCCGCCAAAGAAATTGCCGAAGCCGACGCCGAAAGTTGTCATCGCAAGACCAGTGACGTTCTGGTTTGCACGCAGAGTGACGGTCAGGAAGCAGTAGAGCAGACCCATGAGCGCCGAGCCCAAAATGCTCGAGAGCAGGGGAATGAACACTGCGAGGAACGGGTTCACCGTCTCGACGCTCTTCTCATAGAAGAACGCGCCGATAACGCCGGAGATGCCGCCGACATACATGATGCCGGGGATACCGAGGTTCAGGTTGCCGCCCTTTTCGGTTATCGTCTCGCCCGTTGAGCCGAAGAGCAGAGGAATGCTCTGCATTATAGCACGCTGAATGAATGTGATTATCATTATGCCTTCGCCTCCTTGCTGCGGAACTTGACAGAGTAGTTGATGAAGAACTCACTGCCGATAATGAAGAAGATTATGATTCCTGTGATGATATCGGCAAACGAGTCGTTGAGTCCGAGGCTCGTCGATATCTGAATTGCGCCCTTCTGGAAGAAGACGATGAGCAGTGAGGTGAGGATCATGTAAGCGGGGTTGAACTTCGCGAGCCACGATACCATTATGGCGGTGAATCCGCGTCCGCCGACTGTGTTTGTCGCGATGGTGTGGTCGGTGCCGCTGACGAGCAGAAGTCCGGTGACGCCGCAGAGCGCGCCGGAGAGGAGCATCGTGCGCATGATGACCTTTTTGACGTTGATGCCTATGTAGCGCGCGGTGTTTTCGCTCTCGCCGACGACGGAGAGCTCATAGCCGTGCTTGCTGTATTTGAGATAGATGTACATGAAAACGGTCAGCGCCGCAACGATAAGTATGTTGAGCAGGTAGTCCTGACCGCCTAGGCTCGGAAGCCAGCCGTTGTGGCTTACGCTGTTGATGACTCCGATGTGACCCGAGCCCTTGGGGTTCGACCACTTGTAGCAGAAGTAAGCGACGATCTGCGTTGCGATGTAGTTCATCATCAGCGTGAAGAGCGTCTCGTTGGTGTTCCACTTCGCCTTGAAGAATGCGGGGATGAAAGCCCATATCGCGCCCGCAACAATGCTCGTTATAATCATAACGGGGAAGAGAAGATATGACGGGAGCTTGTCGCCGAAGAGGATCATGCACGCCGCCGTCGCGAAGCCGCCCATGAGAGCCTGTCCCTCTGCGCCGATGTTCCAGAATTTCATCTTGAATGCGGGGGTGACTGCGAGCGAAACGCACAGGAGCATTGCAAGATTCTGGAGCAGGCTCCATATACGCCTCGGCGAGCCGACCGCGCCGAAGATTATCGCGGAATAGACCTCCGCGGGATTCTGTCCGGTGATGACGACGGTCACGACCGCGCAGACGAGCAGCGCAAGCACGACCGCGCCGATTCTGATGAGCCATGCCGCCCATGAGGGAACGGCGCTGCGCTTGACTATGTGGAAAAGAGGCTCGCGCTTCTGTCCGTTTGACTTACTCATGGGTTTCACCTCCGTCGGTTTTGGTCATAAGCAGACCGAGCTCTTCCTTTGTGGAAGTCCTCGCGTCAACGAGTCCGGTTATCTTGCCGGAGTTTATGACGAGGATTCGGTCGCACAGCTCGAGCAGAACGTCAAGATCCTCGCCGACGAAGATAACGGCGACGCCCTTTTCTTTCTGTTCGTTGAGCAGGTTGTATATAAGATAAGATGAGTTGATGTCGAGTCCGCGCACGGGGTAAGCCGCCATAAAGACCGTGGGGGAGGAAGCAATCTCACGGCCGACGAGCACCTTCTGCACGTTGCCGCCGGAGAGACGGCGGACGGGCGTATTCGCGCTCGGGGTTACAACTTCGAGGTCGCTTATAACTTTTTCTGCGAGCGTCTTGGGCTTCTTGCGCTCAAGGAACGCGCCCTTGCCCTTGCGGTAGCTTCGCAGCATCATGTTGTCGATGATATCCATGTTGCCGACGAGTCCCATGCCGAGTCTGTCCTCGGGGACGAACGACAGGCGCACGCCGAGCTCGCGGATCTGCATAGGCGTCTTGTCGCGCAGGTTGTCCTGGCCGCCGGTCTTGGGGTTGTTGTACATGATCTCGCCGCTGTTGAGATGCTGAAGTCCTGCGATGGATTCAAGCAGCTCGCGCTGACCGCTTCCGGCGATGCCCGCGATGCCGAGAATCTCACCCGAACGCGCAGTGAACGAGATGTCGTCAAGAAGCTTGACTCCGTCGCGGTTGATGCAGCTGATGTCCTTGACAATGAGCCTGTCCACAGGGTCAACCGGATCGCTGCGGTCGATGTTGAGGCTTATCTTCTTGCCGACCATCATCTCTGTAAGCTCTGATTCGTTCGTCTCTGCGGTGTTGACCGTGCCGATGTATTCGCCCTTTCTGAGAACCGATACGCGGTCGGAGAGGGAGAGCACCTCGTGGAGCTTATGGGTGATGATTATGATAGCCTTGCCGTCGTCGCGCATGCGGCGCAGGATGTCAAAGAGTTTGAGCGTCTCCTGCGGGGTGAGAACGGCAGTGGGCTCGTCAAGAATAAGGATGTCCGCGCCTCTGTAAAGCACCTTGATTATCTCAACGGTCTGCTTCTCCGAGACGGACATTTCGTATATCTTCTTGTTCGGGTCAATGTCGAAGCCGTACTGCTCGCTTATCTTTTTGATGCGCTCGGCGGACTTCTTGACGTTGAATTTGCCCTCGTCAAGTCCGAGAATGATGTTCTCCGTTGCAGAGAACACGTCCACGAGCTTGAAATGCTGATGGACCATGCCTATTTTGTAGTCGAGCGCGTCCTTGGGGGAGCGGATGACTACCTCTTTGCCGTCGATGAAAATCTGACCGTGATCCGGATAGTAGATTCCGGCGATCATGTTCATCAGCGTTGTTTTTCCGGAGCCGTTCTCGCCGAGAATAGAGAGTATCTCACCGCGGTTGACGGTCAGACATACATCCTTGTTGGCGATGATGCTTCCGAAGCTTTTTGAAATATTTTTCAGTTCAATTGCTGCGTTCAAGCCCACTTATCCTCCTATTTTAAATCTCAAAAGCCGATTAAAACAGGAAGGATAATCGGCTTTTCAAACTTAAAAATCTTGTTTTTTGAACTGCTTCAGACGGAGCGGCTTTCGTCGCCCCGTCTGAATGAAAGTTATAGCTTAATTATTTGTTGAGAAGAGTGATGCCGTCGATGTCAACATCGAAGTAAGGAGCGGAACGCTTCTCAGACTCGTGGAAGTAACCGTTGGAAACAACCTCGGTGTCGGGGGTGTAGTTCTCGTCGGTGTCGACGTCAGCCTTGTAGCTGGTGAGAACCTTGCCGCCAACAGTGAAAGTGGAGGTGTCAAAAACATGAAGAGTGCCGGCCTTGAACTGCTCTTCGGCAGCCTTGATAGCCTCGGCAGTGCCGGGAGCTGCGACCTTCTCGTTGATAGCGGTCAGCTCAACAGCGCCCTCGTTGATGCCCTTGCACCAGTCGGTGTCAATCTCTTTGCCGTCTCTGACGCACTCGATCATGTACTTCATGTAGGGAACCCAGTTGATTCTGGACGAAACGATGAAGGTGTTCGGGCAAGCGTCAAGAGTGGAGCCGTTGTAAGAAACGTTGGGGACACCTGCGTTCTCGCAAGCGGTGGGAGCGCCCATGGAGTCAGCGTGCTGGCTGATGAGCTTGCAGCCTCTGCCGATAAGCAGGGTAGCAGCTTCCTTCTCCTTGGCCTCATCGTACCAGGAACCGGTGAACTGGACTTCCATGGTAGCCTCTTTGCAGACGGATCTTACGCCGAGGAAGAATGCGGTGTAGCCGGACTTAACCTCTGCATAGGGGAATGCGCCGACATAGCCGATCTTAGCGTCCTTAGCTTCGAACTTGCCTTCCTTGATCATAGCGTTGAGCTTCATACCTGCGGCAATACCTGCAAGGTAACGGCCCTCGTAGATGGAAGCGAAAGCGTTGTGGAAGTTCTTGAGACCCTTGGTGTGAGCCTGGGTGCCGGTAGCGTGGCAGAACTGAACGTCCGGATACTTCTCGGCAGCCTGGATCATGAAGCTCTCATGGCCGAAGCTGTCAGCGAAAACGATTGAGCAGCCCTGATCAGCAAGGTCAGCCGCTGCATCGTAGCAAGCCTGAGTTTCGCCGATGCCGGTCTTCTTGACTATCTCAACGCCAAGCTCCTTGCAAGCTTCCTCAGCTGCGGTGATGAAGTTCTTGTCATAAGTCGAGTTCTCGTCGTGAAGGAAGATAAAACCAACCTTCATCTTCTTCTCGCCGCCGTCCTTGCTGCTGCAAGCTGCAAAGCTGAAAATGGTGGCGAGCGCAAGAACGATCGCGAGGATTCTTGTGAATTTCTTCATTTTTTGACTTACCTCCAAAAAATTTTTTATATTTATCCCGCAGTCCTGCACGGGAAAAAATAACTCAGTCGTCCTGTTCTTTGAATGTTATTGTTCCGTTGCCCATCTTCTCGATGATGGCGAGGGATTCGACTCTCGCGCCCTTCTCTTCGAGAACCTTTCTGCCGGGCTGGAAGCCTTTTTCAATGGCGATGCCGACGCCCTCAAGCTCGGCGCCCGCCTGGTTGATTATATCGATAAGTCCCGAAACGGCGGCGCCGTTTGCGAGGAAATCGTCGATGATGAGTATCTTGTCGCCCTTGTTTATGTAGTCTTTCGACACTGTAACGTTGCTGTCCGTGCCCTTTGTGAAGGAGTGGACAACGGAGGAGTAGACATTGCTGCCCACATTTTTGTGCGCGCCCTTTTTGGCAAAAACAACAGGCACAGAGAAATATTGCGCAGTTATGCACGCGATCCCTATGCCCGATGCTTCGATAGTCAGAATTTTATTTATATTACACCCGTCAAAACGGCGCTTGAACTCCTTGCCGATCTCCTGAAGAAGGTGCACGTCGATCTGGTGATTGAGAAACATATCCACCTTGAGAATATCGTCCCCGATCACTTTGCCGTCAGCAATTATGCGCTCCTCAAGCAACTTCAAATCCTCGTTCCCCCTAAAGAAAAGTTCGGTGAAAATACAATAATAGTATAGGGCTTTTTGGGGGTAAAAGCAAGGAAAAGTTTAAAAATCTGCATTTTATACAAACGCCGTCGTAAAAAAGCGTATAAGTGTATAAATATGTCAATTTTGTGTACAAACTGTGTCAGTTTCTCTTGATGTTTCCTGCAAAAACGTAACCTGTTGTGTTTCCGAAGTCGATGGCATACCACCCGTTGAGTGCGCCGGTTATTTTTACGGCGCGTCCGTTGGGGAGAGTGCCGATAACGGCGGAGGTCGTATTCGGCGCACGGCGGACGTTCAGAACCCCGCCTCGCGTGCTAACGGTACCCGCGGCGGGAAAAACGGGCGGATAGTACGGCACGCCGAGAAAATCCGCAATGCTTATGACAAGATTTTCGGCTATCGCGTCGATGTTGTCGGCTATCCACCGCGCGTCCTGCTCGTTGTCGTGGTAGGCGAGCTCAAGGTAAACCGCAGGAGCCTTCGAACGTTTTAGCTCGAGCAGTGTTGTTGAGGTGCGCGTGTTCACAAGCTCGGGCTCGGGGTAAATCTCGCGCAGTCCGTTCGCGATTATCTCCGCCGCTCGCTTTCCCTGCGCGCTCGTCGGATAGTAGTAGACATCGGGTCCGCGCAGAGTGCCCTCATATATGGCGGGCGCGGCGTTTGAGTGCAGGGCGAGATAGAGCCGATAGTTTCCTCTGTTTCCGCGCGCGACAGCCGCCGCCGCGTTGCCGTTCGGGTCGTTCCTGCCGTAGCTTATCCCGCTTGAAGAGAGATACGGCTCCATTGCGTCGGCGAGGAGATTCATATAGTATTTCTCACTCTCGCCGATTATATATGGATTGTAGCCCTGAGTTGAGGGGCTGAGATAGACATCGGGCATAAAAATACCTCCGCATATTCATTTACTATAAGAATATGCGGAGTCGGTGCTGTTGGTTAATTGCCTCGCTTGCGCCCAATAATAAAGTCTGATTTTGTAGGGTACGGCGACCCCGACGCCGCCGACGATAAAAAGAGCAACCACGCACGAACCTGTCCGCAGGCTCCCCTGCAGAGTAGCTGTCACGAAGTGACTGAGGGGTTACTCGCATACGCTCAACTGACGGGATATGCGAAAATGACGGCTGTCATCAATACCCCAATAAAAAACAGGGGAAACAGATATCATCCGTTTTCCCTGCATGATTTTTATATATCCAGCGCAGACGCATCCTCGGTTATGTCGCTCTTTGCAAAGCCGTTGTCTTTGTCAAAATAGAACACGCTTCCGCCGTCGTTTCCGCACATGGCGGAGAAATGACCGTCTTTGAATATGAGCGCCGCGCCGTCCTCGGCTCCGATGCCCGAGACTCGGCAGCCTATTACGGCTGTCCCGAAACTCTGCCAGCGTTCGCTGATGAAATGCGGGCAGTAGCAGTAGGGGAGAAGTCCGATGCAGTCGATGAACATGAAGCTGCCGTTTTCGCCGCAGTCGTCATATCCCATGTCGAACCAGCACATCGCGCCGGAGCTGAGCCCCGAAAGGACTTTTCCGCGTTTGTACGCTTCTCTGAGCGCCTCGTCCGCGCCGGTCGCCTTGAATGTGTTCATCATGAACTCGAGGTTTCCGCCGCCGGCGTAGACAATGTCCGTGTTTACGAGCGTATCATATATGTGCTCGCGGGTGTTCGCGGGGTCGGTGAGCTTGAGTATTTCAACCGTGCATCCGAGCTTTTCGAAGCTCTCCCAAATAGGCTCGTCGCCCTCGGTGTCGTCGTGCCCGGCAGTCGGCAGGAACACGACATGAGGATGCTCCTTGCCCGATTCGCGGACTATCCTTTCAAATATCGGCATGACCTCGCCGTCGTCATAACGGCCGCCGCCGAGTGCGATTATCGTTCCCATTTTTCCTCCGTCAACCGATAATGCTCACGTTGAAGCCGTTATCCTTAGCATATTTCTCGGCGCCGCTTCCGCTCTCGGTTATAACCGTAAGCTCGCCGACAGCCTTGAATATTTCGCCGCCGAATACCTTGACTCCGGAATGAACGGTTATCTCGTCGAGTCCGGTGCAGTTGTAGAACGCATATTTGCCGAGCTCTTCCATGCTCTCGGGCAGGACGACTGTCTTGAGCGATTTGCACTCTTCAAACGCGCCCTTTTCGAGCTTTTTGATTCCCTCGCCGATGGTGAGCTTCTCGAGAGAGGAGCAGCGGTAGAATGTGCTCACCGCAATGCTCTCAACCGTGCCGGGAATCGATATCTCGACCGCTCCGGTGCACTTGAGGAACGCGTGGTCGTCGATCTGAGTGACGCCCTCGGGGATAATTATCTTCTTTGCGCTGAAGCACTTCGCGAACGCCCAGTCGCCGATGGTCTCAACGCCCTCGGGCAGGACTATTTCGGTCAGCGCGGAGCAGAAGTAGAAAGCCTTTTCGGATATGGTCTTGGGCGCGCCGTTGAAAACAACGGTCGTAAGCTTGCTCTTTCCGGTGTAGGCGTTCTCCTGCGAGCCCTCGAACGCGCTGATGCCGATGTGCTTGATGTTCTTGCCGATGGTTACTTTCTCAAGACTGTCGCAGTACATCGCGGCATAGTTGCCGATTGCCTCGACAGAGTCGGGAAGTATGAGCTCCTTGAGCGTGCTGCTGCTCTTGAGAGCCTTGTTCTCGAGACCGACTACCTTTGCGCCGTCTATCTCCGCGGGTATGGAAACAACGGGGTTGCTCCCTGTGTAGCCCGTGATGCAGGCGGTGTTGTCGGTATATAATGTATAGGTGAAGTCGCCGCTCTTGACGGATTCCGTCTTGACGGTCTTGTCGAGTATATCCTCAACCTTGATGAGCGCCGGGTCGTCGACCGTGACATCGAGGGAGAGGGCGGAGATTATCGCGTTGCCGAGATTGCCGCAGCCTGTGAAAGAGAGGCAGACAACGAGCATCAGCGCAACAACGGCTGCTATTTTACTGAATTTTTTCATCGTCTGTTCCTCACTTTCCGTTCTTCTTTGCCAGGCGCTCCTGCTTCCTGCGCTCGAGGTCTGCCTTGCGCTCCTCTTCGAGTCTCTCGATCTCGACTCTGCGCGCCTCGTACTCGGCGTCGGTGTTCGCTTTTGCGTCGGCGTATCTTGCGCGGATATCGTCAAGATGCGCGTAGTTTTCTTTTTCCGTCAGCTGGCGTCTTGCGTCGAGAAGAGGCTTGACGCTTCTGATGTACTTCGACTTCTCGTTGACGAGCTTCTTGACGGTTCTCTTCTTCTCGAGCTGATGCGCGAAGGTGTCGTCCGGCAGAGCCTCTGCGGCCTTGAACGCATCGTCTGAAGGCTCGACGATATTTTCGGGCGAGCCGTAGAACTTTATCATTGCCTTTCTGGCGTTCTTGAGCGCGCGGGCGTGGGTTATGGCGTCGCTGCGAATCTCGCGCTCCTCGTGAGTGGACTTCGGCAGAGCCTTGGCTTCAGCCATGTCCTCTTTGCTGTAGTTGAATATTCCGGCATATCCGGCTCTGTCAAGCGCGATAGAACGCTCGACCTGCTTCTTGATGCGCAGGGTGTCGTATTTGTTCATCTCGTCGATGATGAAATCGCACACGGAGATGTCCGCATTGAGCTTGTTGAGCTCTCTGTTCTCTTTCTTCGCGGCCTTTATCGCGGCTTTTCTTGCTGCCTTCGCGGCGTCGATGCCCTTGGGCATAGCCTTCGCTGTATTTATCGCGGCTTTTCTCGCCGCCTTCTCGGCGTCGGTGCCCTTTGGCATAGCCTTCGCGGCCTTTATCGCAGCTTTTCTCGCCGCCTTCTCGGCGTCGGTGCTCTTGGGCATGGCCTTTGCCTGATTTATGCGGTCTTTCTTTATGCCGCGGTTCTGAGTGTTGAATTCTTTGTAAGCGGCTTTCAGTCGCTTGATTTCGTTCTTCTTGAACTCTTTTTCCTCGGGCGTTCTCGCGGGCAGTCTCTCTGCCTTCTTGATGTCGTCCTTTGTGGTCATGAGGGTTCTGTCTTTGTAGAGTAGATTTGCTTCGTCGATTATGTCTATGGCTTCAACGATGCTCTCGTCGCGGAGAATACCGTTGCCGTAGTCCTCGAACATCGCGCGTATCTTGAGCACCTTGACTATGCCGCGCTGCTTGGTCTCGGTCAGATCGTAGAAGAGGTAGGGGACGAAGTTGATGTCAAGCCCAGATAGTGAACAAAATGTTCGGGATGATTGTTAACACTTTAAGAT
>OGXT01003455.1_pt1 | contig 10869 bp, 9 predicted proteins | sample 1576361 | NCBI WGS metagenome assembly OGXT01 (sample SAMEA3541514, study PRJEB24748) | human gut metagenome | biome: human gut; feature: human-associated habitat; material: faeces | place: China | collected 2012 | reverse complement strand
TGTGTGCCGCACCGGGCGGAAAGACAACGCATATTGCGGAATTGATGAACAACAAAGGCAAAATATACGCCTTTGACGTACACGAACATAAAATAGAACTTATAAAAAAGAATGCCGAAAGGCTCGGAATAACGATAATCGAACCTAAACTTTCGGACGGCTGTAAAATAGACGAAAGTATGATAAATACGGCAGATAAAATACTTTGTGATGTTCCGTGTTCGGGTTTGGGAATAATCGGACGAAAGCCCGAAATAAAGTGGAACAGGGCAGAGGATAACGATTTACCGAAAATTCAAAGACAGATACTTGACAATGCGTCAAAATATCTTAAAACAAACGGTGAGATTGTTTACTCAACGTGTACGATTGAAAAAGAAGAAAATGAGACTGTTACAGACAGCTTTACAGCGGATAACGAAAATTTTGAAAAAGTATTTGAAAAGACATTCTATCCGCACATAGATAACACAGACGGATTTTATATCTGTAAGATGAAAAGGATTAAGTAAATGATTGATTTAAAAGATTTTGAATATGATGAATTAATTGAATATCTTACATCCGTCGGCGAGAAGAAATTCAGAGCCGAGCAGATTTTTTCATGGCTTCATAAAGGCGTGGAAAGCTATGATGAAATGACGAACCTGTCAAAGGCAACAAGGGAAAAACTTGAAAAAGAAACGTATGTTTCAACGCTTAAAATAAGAGAAAAATATGTATCGAAAATAGACGGTACTGTAAAATATCTCTTTGAACTTCCGGACGGAAATTGTATAGAAAGCGTTGTTATGCGTTATCATCACGGACTTACGATTTGTATATCAAGTCAAGTCGGCTGCAGAATGGGTTGTCGTTTTTGTGCATCAACGATAGGCGGACTTTACAGAAATTTAACGCCGGGTGAAATACTTAATCAAGTTATTTTTGCACAAAAAGACGTCGGCGAGCGTATAAGCAATATTGTTATGATGGGTATAGGCGAGCCGCTTGACAATTTCGATAACGTCATAAAGTTTTTGCACAATGTAAACCATGAAAAAGGACTTAACATAGGATACAGACACATTTCGCTGTCAACCTGCGGTGTTGTGCCGGGGATATACGCGTTGGCAAAGGAAAAACTTCCTATAACGCTGACAATATCTCTGCACGCGCCTAACAATGAAATTCGTGACAGTATAATGCCTGTAAATCATAAATACGATATTGAAGAATTATTGACGGCTTGCAGAGAATATGTAAAGACGACAAACAGACGTATCAGTTTTGAATATTCTCTTATTCACGGTGTAAATGACAGTATGGCAAATGCAGAGGAACTGGCAAATCTTGTCCGTGACCTGCATGGGCATATAAATCTTATACCTGTAAATAAAGTTGAAGAAAGAAATTTTGAAAAAGGAAGTAATGACGATATAAGAGCGTTCCAAGAAAAATTGACACATCTTGGTATAAATGCGACAGTAAGACGTGAACTCGGCTCAGATATATCAGCTTCCTGTGGACAACTGAGAAAAAAAGTGATATAATATCAAAAACTATAATTCTTTAGTGAAATGAGGTGATTTTCAAAATGCAGTTTGGTGCGGTTACCGATATAGGAATGCACAGAAAAATTAATGAGGACAATTATTACGTAAATGAAAGCGACACGTTCCCTTACGCAGTTGTTGCGGACGGAATGGGCGGTCATCAAGCCGGTGAAGTCGCAAGTATGATGGTTGTCGATATTATAGAAAACCACTTAGAAAAAAATCTTGATACCGGGCTCGACTATGTAGAGGCAGGAGAAGTTATACGTCAGGCGTTTATATCGGCGAACAGTATCATATACAATTATGCAAAGAATCATTATAAAGTAATGGGAATGGGAACAACGGCGACGCTTGCAATGATTTATCAAAACAAGATTATTACGGCACACGTCGGAGATTCACGAGCCTATATGATAGGTGACGAAATCAAACAGATAACAAAAGACCATTCCTATGTACAGGAACTTGTATCAAGAGGTGAAATAAGTCCCGAAATGGCAAAAAATCACCCTAAAAAGAACTACATAACGCGTGCTATGGGTGCAGAGGACACCGTAAAAGTAGATATTTCGATTAAACCTTATAACGGTGAAACTCTTGTGCTATGCTCTGACGGCCTTACAAATTTCGTAGAGGACGATGAAATCAGAACATATATTAAAAATAAAAGCAACCTTCAGAAAAGTGCGGAAGAACTTGTAGCACTTGCAAATGAACGAGGCGGCGGAGATAATATTACCATTGTGGCTTTGGAAAGGGAGAAATGTGATAATGAACAGTGATAATTTAGTTGGAATAACACTTGGAAATAGATATGATATGCTTGAAAAAATCGGTACCGGCGGTATGGCTACAGTTTATAAGGCGAAAGATACGCTTTTAAACCGATATGTTGCGATAAAAATACTTCGTGATTCGCTTGAGGGTGAAGAACAGGTTGTTTCAAACTTTATAAAAGAGGCTCAGTCATCGGCGAGCTTGGTACACAATAACATTGTGTCTGTTTACGATGTCGGCGAAGAAAACGGGCTTAATTATATGGTTATGGAATACGTTGACGGCATTACACTTAAAGAATACATAAAGCAAAAGGGTGCACTTCCTTGGCAGGAGGCCTGCGACTTTGCTATTCAGATCGGACAAGGTATAAGCGAGGCACATTCTATTAATATAATACATCGCGATATTAAACCTCAAAATATTCTTATGACAAAGGACAAAACTTTGAAAGTAACGGACTTCGGTATTGCCAGAGCTGTTGCGGGAGAAACTACCGTTGTCGGCGGAAGTGCTTTGGGTTCGGTGCATTATATTTCGCCTGAACAGGCAAGAGGCGGATTTACGGACGCAAGAAGTGATATATATTCACTTGGTATTGTGCTTTACGAAATGCTTACCGGAAAAGTTCCTTTTGACGGTGATACTCCTGTGAGCGTAGCACTTATGCACCTTGAAAAAGAACCTGTAAACGTTAAATGCGTAAATCTTGATATACCGACTGATTTGGCATATGTTACAATGAAAGCAATTTCAAAAGAACAAAGTAACAGATACCAAAATGTACAGGAATTTGTTGATGATCTTCATGCTGTACTTGCAGACGAGCCGCTTCCGAGCCGCGATGATGTATATGAAGAAGTTGCACCGCAGGAAGATTATGCGTATGACGACGAAAGTGATTTTGACGATAATCTTGATGTGCCGGAAACGGTAGAGGAGGAAGAACCTTATGAAGAGGAACTTCCTGCAAGAGGTCGTACAAAACGTAAAAAAGTGGTAAAGAAAAAGAATAAAAAGCAGAAGAAAGAGGACAGAATTGCTGTTGTTCTTGCAATTTCAACGGCGGCGGTTATTTTGCTTATAGTACTCGGAACATTTTTCTTTATAAATATGCGTAAAGAGGCGATTGTGCCTAATCTTACAAATATGACTGTTGAAAAGGCAACTGCGGAACTTGAAAAGGCAGGACTTCATTTGGCTGATGAAATCGAATATTCGCTTTCGGATACAGTTGCGGAAAACTGCGTAATTTCACAAGACCCTACAGCTAAAAAGGTTGTGGCAAAAAATTCTGATGTAAAACTTATAGTTTCAATAGGTTCATCGGGCGGTGATATTGTAGCGCCTGATGTTACCGGAAAACAGTTTGATGAGGCTATTGCGGAAATTCTTGAACTTGAGCTTAACTATACGGTTGTTGAGGAAGAATCTGATGATGTACCATCGGGATATGTAATTCGTCAGACACCTTTGGGCGGAACAAAGCTTAACAAAGACGATATTATAAATATTCACGTCAGCAAAGGTAAGGGAGAAAGCAGTGCGCAAGCTACTCCTGCAGCTGAAAGAGTATCAGTTCCGAGCATAATCGGTTTGGGCAGAGAACAGGCAGAGGCAACACTTAAAGCAAACGGATTAAATCTCGGTAACGTTTCAAGAAAAGCGTCTTCGGCACAAGAGGGAACTGTTATTTCGCAAAGTCCTGAACTTGGCAAGACTGCGAATAAAGGCTCATATGTAAGCATTGTACTTTCAAAGGGTGAAGAAGCTCAGGCAGATCAATCAAATCAACAAGCGGAACAAAATAATTCATCACAGACAAAAAATGAACAAAACAATGCAAGCACAAACCAAAACAGTTCAAGCAATTCAAACACATCAAGCAACGACAATTCAAGTTCAAACACATCTGACAGTTCAAACAGTGATTCGGGTTCATCAAACCAAACATCAACAAGAACTTTCACTGTAAAAATTCCGGACACTGCAGATGATTCGGTTGATGTTGAAATTGTAGCAAACGGAAAAACAGTTCATAATGCAGTTCACTCAAAGGACGAAGGCACTGTATCGGTTGAAATTACAGGCTCGGGAACTGCGGAAGTTCAGGCTTATATAGACGGAAGTAAGGTAAGTGACAGAACAATAAACTTTAATTAGAGGTAATTATGGTTGGAACTATAATGAAAGGTATTGGAGGCTTTTACTATGTAAAGGCCTCTGATAGCATATACGAATGTAAAGCAAGGGGAATTTTTCGCAAGGAAAAGATAACACCTATGATTGGCGATAAGGTGAAGATTGAAACGGACGGCGAAAAAGGCAGTATTATTGAAATAATGCCGAGAAAATCGTCGCTTATAAGACCGCCGGTTGCAAATGTTGATACAATGATGCTTGTCGTTGCGGCGGCGTCACCGGAGCCGAATTTGTTTTTGATAGACAAAATGCTTATAAATGCGGAGATTAATAATATAACTCCTGTTATTTGTATTAATAAAACAGATATAAAAAAACGTGAGGATATAGAAGAAATATATTCAAAAGCGGGATATAAAATATTTTCTGTAAGTGCCGAAAGACAAGACGGCACGGATTTACTTATGGATTATTTGAAGGATAAGACGACTGCATTTGCGGGACTTTCGGGAGTGGGTAAGTCGAGTCTTTTGAGTATTATCACAAACGGAGAACTTGAAACGGGAAGTATTTCCGAAAAAATAAGCCGCGGAAAACATACGACGCGTCACGTTGAATTGTTTGAACTTGAAAGCGGAGGTTTTGTACTTGATACACCCGGTTTCAGTTCACTTGAAATTGAAAATATAAAGGCTGACGATTTGTGGCGGTATTTTCCAGAAATGGCGGACTCTCAAAATAAATGCCGTTTCAGAGGATGCTCACATATAAACGAGCCTGATTGCTATATAAAAGAAAAGCTTAAAAACGGAGAAATGGCTCAGTCACGATACGACAGCTATACTCAAATATACAATAAACTAAAATCAGTAAAGGAATGGGAAAAGAAATGATATTATCACCGTCTATATTGTCGGCAGATTTCGGTATACTTGCCGAGCAGGTAAAAAGGGCAGAGAACGCAGGAGCACAGTGGTTGCATATTGATGTTATGGACGGACATTTTGTTCCGAATATGACTTTTGCAATGCCTGTTATAAAGTCATTACGCAAGTATACAGATATGTTTTTTGATGTACATCTTATGATAGATAAGCCGGAAAGATATATTGATGAATTTATCAATGCCGGTGCGGACGGTGTTACTATTCATATCGAGGCAACCGAAAAGCCGAAAGAATGTATTGAAATGATACAGAAGAGAGGGAAAAAAGCGGCGATTTCGATTAATCCGAAAACACCTGTATCGGCGATTGAAAAGTACCTTGATAAAGTCGATATGGTGCTTGTTATGAGCGTTGAGCCGGGTTACGGCGGTCAGAAATATATTGAAAGCGTTAATGAAAAGATTGCGTATATTCGTGAAAAAATGGGCAGTGACTTTGATATTGAAGTTGACGGCGGAATTAATGCAAACAATATTGACAATGCGATTAATGCAGGCGCAAATATAATTGTTGCGGGAACGGCTGTGTTTAATGACGATATTGAGGGCTCTGTAAGGAGTCTTATGAGATAATGCGTGCGGTAATAATCGGTAACGGTGATATAAAAGACTATCAATATATAAAAAGCAAAATCCATGACAATGATTTTATAATATGTGCCGACGGCGGTTATAACCATGCGGAAAAGATGGGGATAGTGCCTGATGTGCTTATAGGTGATTTTGATTCGGCAAAGAATTTTGAAAAAGTTAAGGACAGAATTGAATATCCAAAACGCAAGGATTTTACAGACGGTGAACTTGCGGTAGCTTACGCGGTAGATAATGGATATGAAGATATAGTCCTTATCGCAATGACGGGCGACCGTTTTGACCACAGTATAGCGGATATTTTATTGCTTGAAAAATGTAAAAACGGTGTGCTTATAGATGATAATAATGAAATTTATTTGTTAAAAGATAAATTGTCGTTAAACGGGGGAAAAGGACAAACTTTGTCTATAATTCCGATTAAGGATAATGCGGTCGGAATAACGACAGACGGACTTGAATATCCGTTGAATGACGAAACTTTGTATTTCGGCAGCAGCCGCGGCATAAGCAATATTATGCTTGCGGATAAATGCAATATTACAATAAAAAGCGGAATGGCATTGGTAATAAAGGTGGAAAGAGTATGATATATCTTGATAATGCGGCAACAACAAAACCGTCAAAAGCGGCAGTTGATGCAATGATTAAGGCGGCGGAATGTTTCGGTAATCCGTCGTCGCTTCATGGTTTGGGTATTGAGGCTGAAAAACTCATAAACGAAAGCAAAAAAAATATTGCCGATATGCTTGGCGTTGAAAGCAAAAATATTTTGTTTACATCGGGCGGTACCGAGGCGAATAATTTGGCTGTTTTCGGCGTTGCGGCGGCACGTCACAAAATCGGTACAAAAATTGTTACGAGCAAAATCGAACATCCGTCTGTACTTGAGGCATTCAGAAAACTTGAAATTGACGGATTTAATGTTGAGTATCTTGACGTTGACAGTGAGGGCAGAGTAGACCTTGATATGCTTAGAAACGTTCTTGATGAAGAAACGATACTTATAAGTGTTATGCACGTCAATAATGAAACAGGCGTTATTCAGCCGATTGAAGAAATCAGAGAAATTATGCTTGAAAAAGCACCTTATGCACATCTTCATACTGACTGTGTGCAGTCGTTTGGTAAAATAGATGTGAAACCGAAAAAAATGGGTGCGGACCTTGTTACGATAAGCAGCCATAAAATTCACGGCTTTAAAGGTACGGGTGCATTGTATGTAGCAGATACAAGAATGATACGTCCGATATTGTTCGGCGGTGAACAACAGGGTGAAATAAGACCGGGTACGGAAAATGTAGGCGGTATACTTGCGTTCGGCGCGACGGCTGCTGAATGTGACACCGACCAATCAAAACTTATACATTTGAGAAATATAATGAAAGAAAAACTTCAAGAAATACCGAATATTAAGATAAACGGCTCTGACGAATATAATTCCGGCAGTGTTTTAAACGTATCGTTTATCGGCATAAAGGCTGAAATACTTCTTCATTCGCTTGAGGCACATAAAATATACGTTTCAACAGGTTCGGCTTGTTCAAGCCACAAACCGCAGCCGAGCCATGTACTTACGGCTATGGGACTTGATAAAAAAGAAATTAACGGTGCGGTGAGAATCAGTTTTGACAGATTGACAGAAGAAGAGGACGTTATAAAAGCGGCAGAAATTATTGCAAAAGAGGTTGCGACAATAAGGAGATTTATGTAAATGAAAGAGATTATTCTTGCAAAATACGGAGAAATTATATTAAAGGGCGGTAATCGTCCGAAGTTTGAAAATATATTGATGAACAACATCAGAAATTCACTGAAAAATGTGGCGGAGGTAAAGGCAAGACTTGCACAGGCTACAATTTATGTCGAAGTTTTTGATGAAGACAAAATGGATATTGTAGTGGAAAGATTGTCGAAAATATTCGGTATTGTTTCAATTACAAGAGCGGTTGTTTGTGAAAAGGATATTGAGGATATAAAGGCAAAAGCTAAGGAATATTTGAAGAAAGACTTTAAGGATGGCGTTAAATTTAAGGTTGAGGCAAAGCGTTCGGATAAGCAGTTCCCGCTTAACTCACCTCAAATTTGTATGGAAGTCGGCGGTTATCTTGACGACGAATATCCGAATATAGTCGTTGACGTTCATAATCCCGAAGTTACGGTTAAAGTCGAAGTCAGAGATTTCGGTGCATACGTTTATGCAGATGAAAATAAAGTGCAGGGACAGGGCGGTATGCCGATAGGCACAGGCTCAAAGGCAACCTTGCTTTTGTCGGGCGGTATTGACAGCCCGGTTGCAGGTCATATGATTTCAAAACGCGGTGTTGAAATTGATGCGGTAAACTTTTTCTCATTCCCATACACAAGTGAGAGAGCAAAAGAAAAGGTTATTGAGCTTGCAAGCATAATCGCACAATATACATCAAAAATCAATTTGTATATCGTGCCGTTTACGGAAATACAGTTGCAGATTGCAGAAAAGTGCCCTGAAGAACATTTGACACTTGTTATGCGTAGATTTATGATGCGTATTGCGGAAAGATTGGCGCGTAAGCATAAATCGTTGGCACTTGTAACAGGCGAGAGCGTCGGACAGGTTGCAAGCCAGACTCTTGCGGCACTTGACGTTACAAATTCGGCTGTTGATATGCCGGTATTGCAGCCGCTTATCGGTATGGATAAGATTGAAATAGTTGACAGAGCACACGAAATCGGTACATTTGAAACATCGATTTTACCATATGAGGACTGCTGTACAGTGTTTACACCAAAGCACCCTACAACAAATCCAAAACGTGCAAATATTGAAAAGTCTGAAAACAGACTTGACGTTGAAACACTTATCGAGGCTGCTTTGGCAGGCGTTGAAAAGATTGAAGTATATCCTAAATAATAAGGCTTGGGTGATTGATATGAAAGTGGAAGTAAACGGTTTAAACGAAAAAGTTGTAAAAATGCTTGCGGAAAGACAAATGACTGTTTCGGCGGCTGAAAGCTGTACAGGAGGACTTTTTGCGGCACTTATAACAAATGTTTCGGGTGCGTCGGAGGTTTTGAATGAAAGCTTTGTGACTTATGCAAATTCGGCGAAGATGAAATATCTCGGTGTCAAGGGCAAAACGCTGGAAAAACACGGTGCAGTGAGTTATGAAACCGCTTTTGAAATGGCAGAGGGACTCAGAAAAAACACAGGTGCGGACGTTACTGTCGGCATAACAGGCATAGCAGGCCCGACAGGCGGAACGAAAGAAAAGCCGGTAGGACTTGTATATGTCGGCATATGCGTTATGGGTGAAACGGAAGTGAAAGAACTTCATTTAAACGGTACACGCGAAGAAGTTCGTGAGTGTACTTGCAAAATTACGTTTGAAAATATCGCAAACCGTATTGAAAATATCCCTAAAGTACAATAAATCGTACTTTGCACGGCATTGAGTTAAAAACTGCTTGAAAAAAGAGTGTTTATGTAATATAATTGACGTATAAAATATAAGTGATACTTTAAAGGAGAAAATAAATGGCAAAAGAAAAGGATAAGAGTAAACCTAAAGTTGTAAAAATGACTGACGCAGAGGAAAAGAAAAAGGCTCTTGAATCTGTATTCAGTGTTATAGAAAAGGAATACGGTACAGGAAGTATTATGAAACTCGGCGATGCAAATTCGGTTGACGTTGAAGTTATTCCGACAGGCTCGTTGACGCTTGATATGGCGCTGGGAGTAGGCGGACTTCCGAGAGGCAGAGTTATAGAAATATACGGCCCTGAATCTTCGGGTAAGACAACCGTTGCACTTCACATGGTTGCGGAAGTGCAGAAACGAGGCGGGATTGCCGGATTTATTGATGCAGAACATGCTCTGGATCCTGTCTATGCAAAGAATATCGGTGTAGATATCGATAACCTGTACATATCACAACCGGACAATGGAGAACAGGCACTTGAGATCACAGAGACGATGGTGCGTTCCGGAGCTGTGGATATTGTGATCGTTGACTCGGTTGCCGCACTTGTACCGAAGGCGGAGATTGATGGAGATATGGGTGACAGCCATGTAGGTCTTCAGGCCAGACTGATGTCACAGGCTCTCCGTAAACTTACAGCAGTGATCAGTAAATCTAATTGTGTAGTTATCTTTATCAATCAGCTGCGTGAGAAAGTTGGAGTTATGTTTGGAAACCCTGAGACAACGACAGGTGGGCGTGCTCTGAAATTTTATTCATCTATCCGCATGGATGTCCGAGTAGAGACATTGAAACAGGGCGGTGAGATGGTGGGAAACCACACCAGAATCAAAGTTGTGAAGAATAAGGTGGCTCCGCCGTTTAAACAGGCAGAATTTGATATTATGTTCGGAACCGGCATTTCCAAAGAGGGAGATATTCTTGATCTGGCAGCGGAATGCGGAATTGTAAATAAGAGCGGTGCATGGTACGCATATAACGGAGATAAGATCGGACAGGGACGTGAAAATGCGAAGATTTTCCTGAAAGAGCATACAGATATCTGTGATGAGATTGAGAAGCAAGTCAGAATCCATTATCATCTTCTTCCGGATGAAGAAGGACAGGCCAAAGAGCCGGTGCCGGCAACAGGTGATGCACCGGATGCTTCTGAGGAGTGATCATGGGGAATTCATCCGGAGATCTGAGAGAATTTCTCAGGAATGCAGAGGCTTTAAAGAGACAGACTGTACAGAAACAACAGAAAAATTTAACGGAAGAACCTGAAGAATACAGAGACGCAAGGCGTAAAGCCATGCGTCTCTTAGAACATATGGATCGGACGGAGAAGGGATTGAGAGAGAAATTGCGCCAGGCGGGATTTACCAGTCAGGCGGTTGATCATGCTCTGACATATGTTGAAGCCTATGGATAT
>OGXT01003443.1_pt1 | contig 10895 bp, 7 predicted proteins | sample 1576361 | NCBI WGS metagenome assembly OGXT01 (sample SAMEA3541514, study PRJEB24748) | human gut metagenome | biome: human gut; feature: human-associated habitat; material: faeces | place: China | collected 2012 | reverse complement strand
TCGGGAAATGAGCATTGTGCCGCATGGGGAAACCTGTGCGGCATTTTGCTTTTTAGAGTTCTATCTCATGCTTCCGTCTGTGTTTCGGCTGCTGCGGCTGTATCGCCATCTGATAGTTGCGCTGCATGGTCATCAGCTCATGCAGCCGCTCGCTTTTCTCGCGGTAATCGTTGTAGCACTCGTTTTTCTCTGAAATGAGAGATTGAATCTCCGCAACGACATCTTTGCGTTTCGGAAGCTGCTTGGGTACGCCCAGCTTGTCAAGCTGGTGCTTGGCAGCGTCGTTGATGATAAAATCCGCTTCATGCGCGGCATAGAATTTCTGCTTGTCCTTTTCCTTGCGGATCATGCGATACTCCTTGATAACGGGATCGGTGTTGCGGTAATTGTCCATTGCTTTCAGCATTGCCTTTTTGTCCGTCACCTTGGCAGCGGCAGCGTCATAGCGGCTGCGTGCTTCCCGTGCTTCCGCACCGGCTGCATCCACGGCGGCGCTCAGCTTATCCGGAGATAGAAGGTCAAGGAAGTGTCCCGCTGCTTCTGGTCATCGTGGCCAGAGGTGGGGCAAGGTCAAAGGACGGCGCTTTTGTGCCGTCCTTTCACGTTTCCCCACGGACAACGGGAAACAGGTGTAATCAGTTTTTATGGGAAAAGGAGGTCATAACTATACCTCCCAATCAACGGGCAACAGATAATCTACATTTCCATTGAAACTTCAGTTAATTTGTGGGCCTCTTTGGTGTTTTCAATTGGATAGAACATAGATGTCAAAGTCCCCGGCAGATTCGCCCCCACTGTTGCTATATACACGTCTTCAACCAAGTTTGATATGAAGTATCCAAATGACAAATCATTTATTTCATAAAAGCTATAATGTGGTCTTACATTCTCTTGTTTAGGAGTATACTCGGGCCAGTATTTTATAAAGCAATTCTCACCTATACATAGATGGTTTACTTTTCCATTACTTCTAATTAGCGTAGAGCGCACTTGTCGATTTACATTTCGGTTTAATATCCCATCATACCCCTCGAACGAAAAGATGCCCGAAAAAATAGGTTTACAAACGATTTATGAGGCAACCGAAAGTTTATCTATAACTTGAGTCAACTGTGTTGCCCCTGTAATGCGAGATTTTACCTGTCTTATACCAAAACCTGTTAAAAAGCTTGAAAGGCTTTTTATAGTGCCGAAGGTGCTTCCGTTTTTTATGAGACGTCACATCGCGCTTTCGCACGCCGTGCGTGCGAAAGCCTGAGAAGAATTCTTGTTCAGGTACACGCCCCGGCCAAAAAATAATTGCAATTTATTTGCCGCCTGCGGGCGGCAAACTCTGCGAGGCTTTTAATATTTTTTTCGTTAGGCTAAGGAAAAGACGGGATTTTGTAACAGTTTCGTTAATAATTGCCCGCCCCTCTTGCGCGCGGCGCTTTAGAATGTTAAAATTCTTTAAAATGTTTTTTACAGTCGTGTAACAACTGACTTATAATGCGCAAGGAGCGATACGATTATGCCCAAATTCAGCGTAAAGAAGCCGCTGACGGTGTTCGTGGCGGTGCTGGCCATTGTGGTGCTGGGTGTGGTGGCCTATCTGAAGATGACCCCCGACCTGATGCCCAACATGGACTTCCCCTATGTGATCCTGGTGACCACCGACCCCGGGGCCAGCCCCGAAACTGTGGAGGCCGACATCACCAAGCCCCTGGAGCAGTCCATGGCCACCCTGGACCGCATCAAGAACGTCACCTCCAGCTCCATGGACAGCGTGTCCATGGTGGTGCTGGAGTTTGAGGACGGGGTGAACATGGACACCGTCAGCGTGGATATCCAGCAGAAGATCAACCAGCTGAAGGGCTCCTGGGGCGACACCGTGGGCGATCCCTATGTGCTGAAAATGAACCCCTCCATGCTGCCGGTGCAGGTGGCGGCCCTGTCCTATGACGGCAAGGACATCACCCAGCTGTCGGACTTCGTCAACGACACCCTGTCCCCCAAGCTGGAAGGCATCACCGGCGTGGCCAGCGTCACCGTCAGCGGCACGGTGGAGCGTCAGCTCCATGTGATCCTCAGCCAAAAGAAGCTGGATGCTCTGTCCCAGCGGCTGTCCGATGCCATTGCGAAGCAGCTGGACGACGCGGCGGGACAGCTGGCCTCCGCCCGGGGCCAGGTCAACAGCGCCAAGGCGGCTATCCGCAGCGCCGAGGAATCCGCCGTCCGGGACGCCGTGACCCAGGCCCTTACCACCATTCAGGACAGTCTGAAAACCATGCGGGACAGCCGGGACCAGCTCCAGGACAACCTCCGGGAGCTGGCGGATATTCAGCGGGAGAAGGCCCGGCTGGAGGCGGAAAACGCCCCGTATCAGGCGAAGATCGAGGCCATCCGCCAGAACCCCTCCATGACGGAGGAGGAAAAGCAGGCGGCCATCGCCGAAATCGAAAGTGACCCCGAATACGTCCGCATCCAGGCGGAGCTGGCGGCGCTGGACCTGCGCATGGCGGCCCTGGGTGTCAAGTGGGACGAGGCCGTCCAGCGGGCCAAGGAGTGGCAGAAGCAGCTGGAGGAGCTGGAAAAGCAGCTGCGCGACCTGGAGACCGACGAGGGTGTGGCCAAGCTGGCGGACCAGGTATCCGCCGGGGTCCTGACCATGACCGACGCCGTGAACCAGATCATCTCCGCCAACATCCAACTGGACAGCGCCCTGAGCCAGATCGACCAGGGACTCCAGACCCTGGAGGAATCCCGCTCCACCGCCCTGAGCCAGGCGGACCTGTCCTCCAGCCTGAGCCTACCCACCATCACCGCCCTGCTGACGGCCCAGAACTTCTCCATGCCCGCCGGATATCTGAAGGAGGACGGCGTCAACTACATGGTCTCCGTGGGCGATGCCATCGACACCCGGCAGGACCTGGAGGACCTGGTGCTCTTTGACCTGGGGATGGACGGCATCGACCCCATCCGCATGAAGGACGTGGCCGACGTGGCCATCACCGACAACTCCTCGGAGATCTACGACAAGCTCAACGGCAAGGACGGCGTCATCGTCTCCCTCAACAAGCAGTCCACCTACGCCACGGCGGAGGTGTCCAACAACATCAACAGCCGCTTCCGGGAGCTGGAGGCGGAGTACGAGGGGCTTTCCTTCGTACCCCTGATGGACCAGGGGGACTACATATACCTTATCATCAACTCCATTCTGTCGTCTCTGGGCTGGGGCGCACTGTTCGCGGTGCTGATCCTGTACCTGTTCCTGCGGGACCTGCGGCCCACGGTGATCACCCTGTGCTCCATCCCCATCAGCGTGATCTTCGCCGTGGTGCTCATGTACTTCTCCGGCGTTACCATCAACATGATCTCCCTGTCGGGCCTGGCCGTGGCGGTGGGCATGCTGGTGGATAACTCCGTGGTGGTCATTGAGAATATCTACCGTCTGCGCTCCAAGGGAGCCACCGTCATCCAGGCGGCGGTATCCGGGGCCCGGCAGGTGCTGGGCGCCATCGTGGCCTCCACCCTGACCACCGTGTGCGTGTTCCTGCCCATCGTATTCGTGGAGGGCATCACCAAGCAGCTGTTCACGGACCTGGCCCTGACCATGACCTATTCCCTGCTGGCCAGCCTCATTGTGGCCCTGACCCTGGTGCCCGCCATGGCCGCCGGTATGCTCCGCAAGGAGAAGCCCCAGAAGCCGGGACTGCTGGATAAGGTCTACCCCGCCTATCGCAAGGCGGTGTCCTGGTCCATCCACCACAAGCTGGTGGTGCTGGGGGTGTCCCTGCTGCTGCTGGTGGGCTCCGCCGGAGCCGCCCTGGCCCGGGGCTTTGCCTTTATGCCCAATATCGACATGAACACCGTGAACCTGACCATCTCCATGCCCGAGGGCTGCACCCGGGAGCAGGCGGTGGCCCTGGCGGACGAGGCCCTGCAGCGCATCGCCGCCGTGGACAACGTGGAAACCGTGGGCGCGATGATGTCCTCCGCCTCCGGCGCCGGGAGCATGGACATGACCAGTATGATGACCGCCGGCGGCGGGGAATACGACGTCACCGCCTACATCACCCTGCCGGAGGGGGCCTCCGGCGCGGAGGCCGGCAAGCAGATGGAGGCCGCCTGCGCCGGTATGGACTGCACCGTCACCGCCTCCGGCGCCATGGACACCTATATGTCCTACCTCACCGGCAGCGGCATCACCCTGAACGTCTACGGCGACGACATGGAGCAGATGCAGTCCGCCGCCCGTGACCTGGCGGCAAAGCTGGCCACCGTCCCCGGCACGGAAAACGTGTCCGACGGCCTGGAGCAGGCGGCCGCCGCCCTGCACCTGTCCGTGGACCGCAACGCCGCCATGGAGAAGGGCCTCACCGTGGCCCAGGTGTACATGGCCGTGGCCTCCGCCCTGACGGACACCGACAGCTCCCTGTCCCTGACCCTGGACGGGCTGGACGTCAGCGTGTCCATCCAGTCCCCGGAGGAGAGCCGCATGACCCGGGAGAAGCTCCTGGATCTTCAGATCGACCCCTCCTCCGCCTCCGCCATGAGCAGCATGATGAGCAGCGCTTCCTCCGGCAGCTCCATGGGAAGTATGAGCGGCATGTCTAGTATGAGCGGCATGTCCAGTATGAGCGGCATGAGCAGTGCAAGCGCCTCCGGCAGTACCCAGAGCGGCGAGTCCGTCCGTCTGGGGGACATCGCCCAGCTGGAGGAGACCGTCAGCCTGAACACCATCAACCGGGACCAGCAGCGGCGGTATATCACCGTGTCCGCCGACGTGGCCGACGGCTATAACGTCACCAAGGTCACCTCCGCCGCCGAAAAGGTCATCGGCCAGGCGGAGCTGCCCCAGGGCGTCACCGCCGCCTTCCAGGGGGAGAACGAGGCCATCATGGACGCCATCCGGCAGCTGCTGCTGATGCTGCTGCTGGGCATCGTGCTGGTGTATCTGGTGATGGTGGCCCAGTTCCAGTCCCTGCGCTCGCCGCTGATCGTCATGTTCACCATCCCCCTGGCCTTCACCGGCGGCTTCCTGGCCCTGCTGCTGGCAGGGGTGGAGGTCAGCGTCATCTCCCTGATCGGCTTTGTGATGCTGGTGGGCGTCATCGTCAACAACGGCATCGTCCTGGTGGACTACATCAACCAGCTGCGGCTGGAGGGCATGGGCCGCCGGGAGGCCATCATCGAGGCCGGCGTCACCCGTCTGCGGCCCATTCTCATGACGTCCCTGACCACCATTCTGGGCCTGATCGTCATGGCCTTCGGCAACAACGTGGGCACGGCGCTGATGCAGCCGGTGGCCCTGGTGTGCATCGGCGGCCTGCTATATGCCACGCTGATGACCCTGCTGGTGGTGCCGTGTATGTACGACATTCTCAGCCGCCGGGATCTGCGGAAGGTGGACGAGGAGGAGCTGCAGCTCCTGGATATGTGAAAAATAAGCGCAAAAAAGCAGCCTCGCGGCTGCTTTTTTGCGCTTATTTTTTCGCTTACAGAATGATCACCGGCCCGGCAGCGGCCAGGCGGCCCTCCCGGACGGTGACGGACTCGCCGGTCAGGGCGTTTTCATAATTGCCGTCGGCCAGGGGGACGGCGGCCGTCACCGGTCGGCCCGCCAGGGGGAACACGCCCACCGCCAGGTGTTGGCCGTCCCGATAATCGGCCACGGCCAGGCCCTGCTCGTCGTCGGTCTCCACATGGAAGGCGGCGTCTGTGGGCAGGCGCTTTTTGATGTCGTACAGCTTCCGCAGCAGGGGGGACAGGTCCTCCCCGGTCCAGTCGATGGGCTCCCGCTCAAACAGGGAGGGCGTATGGACGGCAGAGAACTCCTGCCCGGCATAGAGCAGGGTAGTCCCCTTCTGGAAATAGCTCAGGGCCGTCCAGGCCAGCAGGCTGTCCCGGCTGGGGAAGCGGTCCGCCGCCCGGCGCTGGTCGTGATTTTCCAGGCAGCTGAGCTTATTGTACCAGGTGGGGAAGCTCAGCTCCTGATAGCTCAGGGCGGCAAAATACCGGCTCAGGGGCATGGTCCCGCCGGTGGCCCCCTCATACAGGGGCCAGATGTCGTAGGGGTACAGAATGTCGAACACGTCAAACAGCTCGTTGTCCGTGGCGGCGTACAGCCCCTGGCGGCGGAAGGCCAGGATGTGGTCCAGGTGGACGCTCTCCCCCAGCCAGATGGCCCCGGGGCGCACCCGTTCCACCGCCTGCCGGGCCTTGCGCCAGAACGCCACCGGCACGGTGCTGGCCACGTCGCATCGGAAGCCGTCCACATACTGGGCCCAATAGCACAGGGACTCGATCTGATAATCCCACAGTCCGGGAACGGCGTAGTCCAGGTCCACCACGTCGGTCCAGTCTCCCACCTTATTGCCCCGGCTGCCGTCGGGCTTGTGATAGTAATACTCCGGGTGCAGGGCCACCAGGGTGGCGTCCGGGGAGGTGTGGTTATACACCACGTCGATGATGCACTTCATGCCATTATCGTGAATGGCGTCCACCAGGTGGAGGAAGTCCTCCAGGGTGCCATACTCCGGGTTCACCGTGCGGTAGTCCCGGTTGGCATAGGGGCAGCCCATGCTGCCCTTGCGGTTGGCTTCCCCGATGGGGTGGATGGGCATCAGCCACAGGATGTCCGTGCCCAGGGCCCGGATCCGGGGCAGATCCGGCTCCACGGCCCGGAAGGTGCCCTGGGGCGTGTGGCTGCGGACGTACAGCTCATAGATCACGCTGCGGCGCAGGGCGGGATTGGTTTCAAGGGACATGGCAAATACCTCCCAGAGAATTATTTGAGACTGTCGAAAAACTCGGAAATCTTCCGCCATCGGAAAGGAAGATAGTTACGAAAGAAACCCATCAGGGGTGTCTTTCGTTTGCAATCACAGGTTTTTCAGAACTTTTTAAGTTCTGAAAAACCGCACTCAGCTTGTCAAAAAGGCTTTTTTGACAAGCTGAGAATTATTTCAGCGTGCTGCTGTTGTTCAGCACGGAGGTGCTGTAGAGAAACCATACGTCCTGGCGGTCAAAGGTCAGGAAATTTCCCAGTTGGGACGGGGAGAGATAGCGGATATCCACCAGGGTCACCCGGCTGTAGCCCTCCAGCAGCAGAGGGGCCAGGCTGGACCCGAAGGAATCCCGGAAGATCACCAGCTCCCGATCCGTCCGGGCGTTGGGGTTGTCCACCGTCAGCAGGGATACGGACCCGGACAGGAACAGCTCATAGGGGTCGCTGCCTGCGGCCTTATCCAGGTCGTATACAGGGCCGGTTTTGCCGGTCTCGTAATTGGTGACCCGGCAGGCGTCGATGGTGTCGTTGGTGAGATAACTCAGGCGCTCGCCTGCCAGAGGCAGGGCCGCATAGCCGGAGTACACCCCGTAGAAGGGGCGCTCCAGCGTTACCTCCCGATAGGAGGCGCCGGCGTCCGTCCCCATGGCGGCGGCGATACGCCGGGCCACCGGCTCCAGCCGCTCCTGCCGCCAGTGGGCGTCGGTGCGGTAGTAGTCGTCGATGGTCAGCAGGTCAAACAGGTCGATATACGTCATATACGGCGTGCTCTCCCGCAGCTGTGACACCAGGGCGGCATAGTCCATGGAGGGCCGTCCCGAGGACGGGGCCATGAAATATCCCTTGTCCGGGATCACCGACAGATAGACCTTGGTGTCGGTGCCAGAGAGATATGTGTCGTACACATACCGGAACCGGTCCGCCGCCCGTTCCACGGAGGTGGTATTCAGGGGGAAATCCAGCTTGGCGGCGTAGCCCTGAGACAGGTACACGCCGTTTACGTCCCGCTGCCCCATCACGTCATAGGACACCAGAGAGCGCAGGGTCCGCAGCTGCTCCCGCAGAGGGAACTGGTCGGCGGCGAAATCGTCCAGAGCGTCGGAGAACTTGCCGGACAGAAAGCCCGCCGCGGTGAACGCCGGCCGCTGGGCCAGGGGGCGGCGCTCCGCCTGGGACACGGCATCCGGCGTCCGTAGAACGGACCACAGGCCAAAGCCCGCCAGAAACGCCGCCAGCAGGCACAGGGTGATGATTTGCTTGGTCTTCATGTGCACCTCCTCAGAACCGGAAATACAGGAAGGGGTTGGCAGAGCCGCTGACCAGGAATGCCGTGCACACCGCCAGCAGGGTCAGCAGCGCTATGGGCTCCAGCGCGTCCAGCACCCGCCCAGCCCGTCCGGCGGCCATGCGGCGGCACAGGACGGCAGGCAGCGGCGTGGACCCCACGGCAGCTGCCAGCAGCACCGGGGCGTAGCTGTGCAGGTAGTACAGGGTGCCGCCGTCCCACACGGGCAGGTGCCCCAGGCCCAGCATGGCCCCGGCGGCGCCTATGGCGGCGGACAGGGAGGATGCGTCGAACAGCACAAAGCTGAACAACGCCGCCGTCAGCACATAAACGTGCCGCAGCACCGGCAGCCGCCGGAGCAGCCGGCCCAGAAACAGCTTTTCCAGCAGCAGAAATACGGCGAAATACAGGCCCCACAGCACAAAGGTCCAGGCGGCTCCGTGCCACAGACCCGTCAGGCCCCATACCACCAGCAGGTTCAGCACCCAGCGTCCCAGCCGCACCCGGCTGCCGCCCAGGGGGATATACACATAGTCCCGGAACCAGGAGCCCAGACTGATGTGCCACCGCCGCCAGAACTCCGTGAGACTCCCGGAGATAAAGGGATAGTTGAAGTTCTCGGCGAAGCGGAAGCCCATGATGCGGCCCAGGCCGATGGCCATGTCGCTGTAGCCGGAGAAGTCGAAGTAAACGTGCATCATATACGCTGCGGCGTACATCCACGTCAGCAGCACGGTTTTCTGTCCGCTCTGCTGATACACCGTCACCAGCTCATACAGGACGTTGGCCAGCAGCACCTTTTTGCCCAGGCCCAGCACGAATCGCCGGGCGCCCAGGGCTGCATCCTGCACCGTGTGGGTGCGGCTTTGCAGCTGGGGAGCCACATCGGTATAGCGGACGATGGGCCCGGCCACCAGCTGGGGGAACATGGCGATATACGCCGCCAGGTCGATGAGGCTCCGCTGGACCGGGGCGTCGCCCCGGTACACGTCGATGACATAGCTGAGGATCTGAAAGGTATAGAAGCTGATGCCGATGGGCAGGGTGATCCGCAGCAGGGGTACCGACAGGCCGGTGACGGCGTTGAAGCCGGAGATCAGAAAGTCGGCGTATTTGCAGTAGCCCAGAAGCCCCAGGCTCAGCACGGCGGACAGGGTCAGCAGCAGCCGCCTGCGGGCGGGATACCGCTCCATAAGCCGGGCGGCGGCATAGCCCTGTAAAATGGCGGCGGCCATGAACAGCACGAACCGGGGCTCGCCCCAGGCGTAGAACACCAGGCTGCTCAGCAGCAGAGCGGCATTTTTCAGCCGCCTTGGGGCCAGAAAATAAAGCCCCAGGGCGCAGGGAAGAAAATAGAAGAGAAACGGCAGACTGGAAAACAGCATGACCGCGGCGGGTTACTGGATGGGCTCGTTGCAGGCGGTCTGGACGCCGGTGTAGGTGGCGGTCATGGTGTTGACAAAGTCGTCCACCAGGTCGTCGGCACCGAACAGCGCCACCACATACTCGCCATAGGTGAGGACCACCAGCTTGTCAGGGAAGCCGCACATCCACTGGGTGTTCTGGACATTCTGGCGCAGAGCGTCGGCCACAGCGGAGACGTCGCCGCTGTTTTTCACATGGAACGCGCCGCAGGTAAAGCTGTTGGCGTTCATCATGTGGGTCAGCGACGCGGCGTCGTCAATGAGATCGGATTTGTCGGCGGGGAAGTGCAGCATATAGTCCAGATTGTCGGCATCGTCCACCGGGAAAGCGCCGGGGGCGTTGTCTACGGGGTTATCCAGGCTGCCGCCCACCACGGAGAACTTCTCGCTTTCGGGATAGGCGTTCCACACGGCGGTCAGCAGGTCCACGGCGCTGGCGGGGAAGCCGCCGTTGACGTCGCCGCCCTTCTGGGAGGAGCAGGCCGCCAGGGACAGGACCATCACCAGGGCCAGCAGCATAGTGAGAAACTTTTTCATACTAAAAATACTCCTTTGTTATCGTTTTCAAAAGCCATCCGTGCATTTTTGAAGGGCTATTGGCAATGCATCATATCATATTCCCGGCGAAAAGGCAAGCCAGGACGCAAAGATTTTATCAAAAAGGCGTCCCCCACCCCAGTGCTCCCCCATACTTTACAAATCCTTTACTTGACGCAGGGGGCCGGGCCTGGTATAATACTTCCAATCGAATACCGCTGTGAGGGAGTAATTCCGCCCCGCTTTGGGGTTAGGCAGTTTCGTCAAAACGGCGCTTCTGCGCCCGGACTGCTTTGAAAGAATGAGACTCATGCATAGGCTTTGCCTGTGCATGAGTCTTTTATTTTCCTCCGGCGGGTATGATCCTACTATAAGGAGTGAAGCGTATGCACAAGGAGTACAACCAATCCCCCCGGCAGGTCCTGGAGGACCTGCACGCCGCCGAGACCGGCCTTTCCGGCCGGGAGGCGGAGACCCGCCTGGGGCAGTACGGCCCCAACCGCCTGCGGGAGGCCCCCAAGGCCACCCTGCTTCAGCGTTTTCTGCAGCAGCTGAAGGACCCCATGCTGCTGATCCTCATGGCCGCCGCCGCCGTGTCCGCCGTCACCAACTACCTGTCCCACGAGCCCTTTACCGAGGTGCTCATCATCCTGGCGGTGGTGCTGCTGAACGCCGTCCTGGGCGTGGTCCAGGAGAGCAAGGCCGAGGCCGCCATCGAGGCCCTGCAATCCATGACCGCCGCCACCAGCAAGGTCCTGCGGGACGGCTCCGTCACGGAGCTGGAGAGCAGCCGCCTGGTACCCGGCGACATCGTCCTGCTGGAGGCCGGGGACGCCGTCCCCGCCGACGGACGGCTGCTGGCCTGTGCCTCCCTGCAAAT
>OGXT01003431.1_pt1 | contig 10932 bp, 9 predicted proteins | sample 1576361 | NCBI WGS metagenome assembly OGXT01 (sample SAMEA3541514, study PRJEB24748) | human gut metagenome | biome: human gut; feature: human-associated habitat; material: faeces | place: China | collected 2012 | reverse complement strand
CCAAATGCCGTATCGGGCAATCCACAAGGCGAAGTCCGGCCTTTATGGCACGCTTGCGAATATCCTTTACCTCCTCGGTATTACCTATTCCCTCCACCCTGGTGCTTGCTCCGAATTCAAGATAAATCTTATCCGCATAATCTATCGTTTCCTGCGCAACGTCCGTTCCTATGAGACTTGGCAGGTCGCCTCCCACCTCGCAGCTCAGCGACAGCTTACCGTCAGAAAACGCGCCCGCGCCGGAAAAGCCCGTAGTAATGTGGCAGTATGGCTTGCAGTTCATGCAGCGGCCGGTCTTCGCTTTCGGGCAGCGGCGGTTCTCGATAGCCTGCCCCTTTTCCACGATCAGTATGCTCTGCCTGCTTCCCTTGCGCAGCATTTCAAGCGCGGTGAATATGCCCGCCGGTCCCGCGCCGATTATCACTACGTCTTTTTTCATTGGCAATACCTCCGTCATTAAAAAATTAAGCCGGCAAAGCGCCCTTTAAAATTGGCCTTGCCGGTTGTTGACTTATGTTCCGGCCCCTGTTTTATACGCGGGGATCCTCGGTTCAGCAGGCGTCGCCCAACTCAGGGGGCGGAAGCTGCTCTTTCTGTTTTCTGTACTCAAACACCGGAGGCGCCTTCTTTTCGATGACGTCCTTGGTTATGGTACAGCTCTTTATATCGCTCCTTGAGGGTATGTCGAACATGATGTCCAGCATTACGTCCTCAAGTATGGCTCTCAGACCTCTGGCGCCGGTCTTGCGCTCTATGGCGAGATCCGCAACCCTCTCCAGCGCGTCCTCGTCAAACTTGAGCTCCACGCCGTCCATCTCGAACAACCGCTTATACTGCCGGGTAAGGGCATTCTTCGGCTTTGTGAGTATGTCTATCAATGCCTTGCGGTCAAGCTGATGCAGCGTGACTATCACGGGCATTCTTCCCACGAATTCCGGTATAAGGCCGAACTTGAGCAGATCCTCCGGGAGTATGTTCTTCAGTATGGAACCTACGTCCTTCTCCACCTTGCTCTGCACGTCCGCACCGAATCCCATTACGCTCTTGCCGGTGCGCTTGGTTATGATATCCTCAATGCCTGCAAACGCGCCGCCGCAGATGAAGAGTATGTTTGTGGTGTCTATCTGTATAAACTCCTGATGGGGGTGCTTGCGGCCGCCCTGAGGTGGAACGCTCGCTACCGTTCCTTCCAGTATCTTCAGCAGCGCCTGCTGAACGCCCTCGCCCGAAACGTCGCGGGTTATGGATGGATTTTCGCTCTTACGGGCGATCTTGTCGATTTCGTCGATGTATACTATGCCCTTTTCCGCACGCTCAACGTCGTAATCCGCCGCCTGAATGAGCTTGAGCAGTATGTTTTCTACGTCCTCGCCTACGTAGCCGGCCTCCGTGAGCGATGTAGCGTCAGCAACGGCAAATGGAACGTTGAGTATCTTCGCAAGGGTCTGAGCCAGCATGGTCTTGCCGCAGCCGGTAGGCCCCAGCATGATTATGTTGCTCTTTTGCAGCTCCACATCGTCCTTCTGCTTGCCGGCGTTTATACGCTTATAGTGGTTGTACACGGCGACGGCCAGCGCACGCTTGGCGGCTGTCTGACCTACCACATACTCATCGAGAGTATCGGAAATCTCCTGGGGTTTCGGTATGTCCTTGAGGTCTGTCTCCACCGTGGAGAAGTCCTCGTCTATTATTTCCTGGCAAAGCTCTATGCACTCATTGCAGATGTACACGCCGGGGCCCGCGATTATGCGATTCACCTCGTCCTGTGGCTTTCCGCAGAATGAGCACTTTATCGTGCCGGTGTTTTTTTCTTCGTTTTTCGCCATCAATTACCTCCTGGGCGGAATTATCTCGTCTATGAGACCGTAGGCAAGCGCCGCCTCGGCATCCATATAGTTGTCGCGCTCGGTGTCAGTCTGTACCTTTTCAATCGGCTGACCGGTACGCGCGGAAAGTATCCCGTTCAGTTTCTTCTTGATTTTTACCAGCTGTTCAGCCTGAATGGCTACGTCGGTGGCCTGGCCGCGCGCGCCTCCCAGAGGCTGGTGTATCATTATCTCGCTGTTGGGCAGCGCCCTGCGCTTGCCCTTTGCGCCTGCCGCAAGCAGAAAAGCGCCCATGCTTGCCGCCATGCCTATGCATATGGTAGATACATCGCATTTGATGTACTGCATGGTATCATATATCGCCATGCCCGCAGTGACGGAGCCACCGGGGCTGTTTATATACAAGCTAATGTCCTTATCCGGATCGTCCGCTTCAAGGAACAGCAGCTGAGCCACGATAAGGTTGGCAGAATCGTCGTCGACCTCGCCGCCAAGGAACACTATACGATCCTTTAGCAGGCGGGAATATATGTCATAGGAACGCTCCCCCTTGTTTGACTGCTCTACTACCATCGGTATAAGATTCATAGTGTTCATCTCCTTTATTGTCTGAATACATCGTGCCATTCGTTATAAATGCCTCGCCGCACGGCACGGTGCGGCGAAGCAGTACAGGTGACAATTATCGGAAGATACTCGCGCCTTACTCAGCGTCCTTCTCCTCAGTCTTTTCCTCGGTCTTCTTGGTCTTCCTGGCAGAAGCCTTCTTTGCAGGCTTCTTCTCGGCCTTCTCTACCTCTACGGCGGTATCGGTCATTACTGCCAGAGTCTTGTCGACCATTATCTGATCCGCAAAGAACTTCTTGTCGTCCTCGCTGAGGCCCTTCTTGAATTCCTCGGCCTTGTCGCCAAACTGTGCGCAATACTCATCTACCTTAGCGTTTATTTCTTCTTCGGTAGCCTTGATGTCCTCAGCCTTCGCCACGGCGTCGATCACCAGCTGGCTCTTTACCCTGCGGGCCGCGTCTATGCGGCTCTCCTTGCGGAAGGACTCCATATCGGTGCCGGTGTACTTCATGTAATCCTCAAGGCTGATGCCCTGCATGCTCAGGCGGTAGCGGATATCGTTGAGTATGGCGTCTATCTGGCGCTCTACCATGATATCGGGTATGACTACCTCGGCGTTGTCAACGGCCTTGGCTACTACGGCGTTTTCCTTCTCGGTCTCAGCATCGCGCCTGGCCTTCTTTTCAAGCTCCTCGCGCTTTGCCGCCTTCAGTTCGTCAAGAGTGTCATATTCGGATACATCCTTAGCGAACTCATCGTCCAGCTCCGGCAGCTCCTTTTTCTGTATGCCGTTCACCTTTACATGGAAGGTGGCGTCAGCGCCGGCCAGGGCTTCGCTGTGATACTTTTCGGGGAACTTTACCTGAATATCCCTCTCCTCGCCCGCATTCATACCTATCATCTGTTCTTCAAAGCCGTCGATGAAGGTGTGGGAGCCTATCTCAAGGGTCTGGCCCTGAGCGGAGCCGCCCTCGAACTTGATGCCGGATACGCTGCCCTCATAGTCGAGGTTTACGGTATCGCCGTTCTCAACGGGGCGCTCAACATCTACCATGCGCGCAACCTTTTCGCGCTCGCGCTCGATCTCCGCAGCCACGTCGTCATCCGTAACATTATACTCGCGCTTTTCTATTTCTATACCCTTATACTGACCCAGCTTGACCTCGGGGCGCACGGCAACCTCTGCGGTAAACACCAGATCCTTGCCGTCCAGTGGCAGGTCAACTATGGAAATGTCAGGCCTGTCGATCACTTCTATGTCGTGCTCCTTTATGGCTGCCTGATATACCTCGGGGTAGACGATATCGAACGCATCATCAAAGAAGGCCAGCGGGCCATAGGCGTTTTCGATCATCTTGCGCGGAGCATGTCCCTTGCGGAAGCCGGGGACGTTGAACTTCTTGCCGTTGGTATGATAAGCCTTCTCAACGGCCTCCTCAAACTTCGCCGCAGGTACCTCGATAGTGATTTTCACCTTGCCGTTTTCCAGCTTTTCCAAAGTTGCCATTTATAAACCTCCGAAACCACATATATATGTGTATCAATTTGCGGGCACACCGCCATTAGCATATAATAGCATACAATATCACTGTTTGCAATGAATCATTGTGTATAAAATATAATAAAACGGAAAACAAAAACGGCGGGATACATTTGCCCGCCGTTCTTTGTCTGTGCTTTACCTTTCGCTGCCCCAGAAGAACAGTGCGATGGTGCCGGGGCCGGCGTGGGCGCCTATCACGGGGCCGACATAGTTTATAACTATATCCTGCACGCCTGTGCGCTCACGTACCAGATTCGCCAGATACTCCGCGTCCTCGAGGCTGTCGCCGTGGCTGATGAAGATAGTCTCGTTTCTGCCCGGGAGCATGGTGGATTCCATGCTGTCCGCCAGTGCCTTCAGCGCAGCCTTCCTTCCCCTCGCCTTTCCGACGGCTACCAGATGGCCCTCATTGTCCATATGCATAACAGGCTTTATGCTGAGCATGGTGCCTATCGCGGCGGTGGCGGCGGAAATGCGCCCGCCCCGCTTGAGGTAATTCAGATCGTCGACGGTGAACCAGTGGCACATATGCAGCTTTTCGCTTTCAACGAAGTCCCGCACCTCCTCTATGGTCGCGCCCTCTTCCTTTTTCTTCGCGGCATAGTATGTTATCATGCCCTGGCCGAGGGACGCGGCGAGTGTATCCACAGTATATATCTTTCTGTCGGGGTACTTTTCCCTGAGCTCGCGCGCGGCGGATTCGCCGGAATTATATGTGGTGCTGAGTCCTGCGGAGAAGCCTATATAAAGTATATCTTTCCCCTCCTTGAGAAGTTTTTCCATTTTCTCCTCGAAAGCGGCGGTATTCACTGCGGAGGTCTTGAGTTCCTTTCCTTCTCTCGCCAGCTTATAGAACTCCTTAAAGCCTATCTCCCGTCCGTCCAGCCAGTTGCGGTAATTTTTTCCGTCCGCCATAACCTCAAGAGGCAGCACCTCAAGGCCAAGCTGATCCGCCAGTTCCTGAGGCAGGTCGCAGGAAGAATCAGTCATTATCACATATTCTTTACTCATATAGCATCGTTCCTCCCGGTAATATTCTTTATTAACGGCAACATTATACCTTGACTTTTGGCTGTTTTCAACAAATCTGCCACAGTTCACCGATTGTTCAAATTTTCAAACTATTTATATCTATTTAAATATTTCCCTCTTGCTGAGCGCCCGGTACAGCAAACAGCCAAGCAGTCCGCAGCACACGACCTCTCCCACTGTTACCGTCAGAAAAAAGTACCAGTAGCTTCCGGGAAAGGCGTATACGTATTTGAGCACGAATGGCACTATCAATCCGTTTGACAATATGGGAAACACAGGGGCAAGCTTAGGCCTGTTCCGGAACCTGTATGTCAGGTATGCGCCTATCAGCGTCGCAAGAGATCCTATGGCCACGTCCCACGGCAGCGCGCCGGTGACGAGATTTGCTATTGCGCACCCTATGAACAGCCCCGGAACCGCGGCGCCCGTAAACACAGGCAGCACCGTCAGCGCTTCCGAAAGTCTGAACTGTATCACTCCGCCGGACAGTCCGGCCGCTGCCGACACCAGAGTCAGCACCACGTATATCGCGGCTATTGCAGAGGCATATACCATGCCTCTTGTATTACCCTTTATCTTCATCATAAGATTATGCTCCTTTATCCCTCTCGTTTGTTTTCCATATGGGCCTTATATTTTTTGCCCACGTTAGCGCCGGAGCCCATAACTGAGCCGCGCATTATGGTATCCGCGCCGAAGCGGCCGCGTATGTCGTCCACCGCCCTATCCAGCTTTCGGGCCCTGTCCTTACCTTCATCGCAGAACATACACTGCTGGGCGTATTCCTCTTTTGTCACGTTCAGCAGCCCTATGCCGAGCAGACGAAGCGGGGTATGCTTATCCCACAGCTCATCAAACAGGCTTCGGCAAAGCTTATATATTTCGTTGGTTATATCGGTAGGCTCCGTCAGCTTTTTCTGGTGGGACCTGTTTTTGAAGTCGTTGCCCCGTATGGTGACTGACACGCCGTATGCCTTCGCCCCTTCGGAGCGCATCCGGGCCGCTACGCTGTCCGCAAGGGCCAGCAGTATTTTATACGCCTGCTCCGCCGTTACAACGTCCTCTTCCGTAGTAGTGGATATGCTGTACCCTTTTGCCTCCTCCGCCTCTGTAAGCACGGAGGATTCGTCCCTCCCGTTGGCATACTCCCACACCTGCCTGCCCATTTTCTGCCCAAGCAGCGCCTGTATGCTTAAAAGGCTGGCCTTTGCCAGTGCGCCTATCGTGGTCATTCCTGCCTGCTCCAGCTTTCTCGCCGTAGCCGGGCCTACCGTAAAAAGCTCGCCTACCCGCAGTGGCCATAGCTTTTCCCGTATCTCCCCGTCAAACAGGGTATGGACCTTATCCGGCTTTTCAAAGTCGCTGGCCATCTTTGCCAGCAGCTTGTTGTTGGCAACGCCTATATTCACGGTAAAGCCCAGGGTATCCCGTATCTCGTCCTTTATTCTTCGGGCAAGTTCTACCGGGTCGCCATAAAGTTTTTCCGTGCCCGTCATATCCAAAAAGCACTCATCGATGGAATACTTTTCAACGGCTGGGGCGTACTTACGGCATATATCCATGAACGCTCTTGAGTTGCGTTCATACAGTCTGAAATCAGGCTTGGCAAGAAACAGGTCCGGACACTTGCGCAGTGCCATGGCCACAGGTTCGCCTGTGGTAACGCCGTATTTCTTTGCGGGTATGGACTTGGCAAGTATCACGCCGGTGCGCTTATCCCTGTCTCCTCCTATGGCCGCGGGTATCAGGCGTATATCCTGTTCGCCCTCTCTTACCCGCTTTGCCGCCTCCCATGAAAGAAAGGCACTGTTTACGTCCACGTGGAATATGATCCGCTGCATGCTCGCCCTCCTTTTTATTTGCTGCTCAGCAGTTTTTTCCTCGCCTTCCAGTCAGGCATGAGCGTCTGCATCAGCGCGTAGAAATCCTTTGAGTGGTCAGGATGGACGAAATGGCAAAGCTCGTGCAGCGTCACCATTTCCGCCGCCGCTATGGGGTAGGCTATGAGCCGCTTATTAATTGTGATGCGCCCCTTTGTATAGGCGCAGCTGCCCCAGCGGGAGTTCATTGTGCGGAGCTTGATTTCAGGCTTTTTTACGCCCCAGCCCCGTATAAGCGGATACATTCTGTCCAATACCTCACAGAAAATCTCCGCGCACAACCCATCCAGATATTTTTGCATCAGCTGCCGGCGCTTACCGCCGTCAGAGATCTCCTTCAGCGTGACATATAGCCTGCCGTTCTTCTGCTCAACGCCCTCTCCGGCGCCCTGCACCACCGTCACCGGCAGTTCGCGTCCCAGCACTGTTATGCTGTCGCCCGCCGGGTCGTTAAGGGGTCTCTGCGCCAACTTTGCCCCTTCTATGGCTGACAGTATAAGTCCTGATCGGCTCTGCATGAATTTTTCTATTACCGTAAGGCTCACCGTAGGGCTTGCGGAGACATATACCGTGCCGTCCTGCCTTATGCGGAGGTTTATGTTTTTGACCTGCTTTCGCTGTAACTCGTACTCTATATCCTGCCCGTTCAATACTATGCGCCTCAGCGACAGCCCCTTGTTCATGCCCTCTTGTCTTCTATTGGCTTTACGCCGTAGGCAGCCCCTTCCTTTACGGTCTTGAGCCTTTCCACAAAGTCTTTCATGACCTCGGATATCTTTATCTCCTGAGGGCATACCCTCTCGCAGCTGCGGCAGCCTATGCAGGCGGAGGGCTGCTTGTCGGCGGGTATGGATGCCAGCCACAGAGGCGCCCTGAGCCCGCCCTGAGAATACACATGCTCGTTGTAATGCTCGATAAGCATAGGTATATCCAGCCCCTTGGGGCACTTGGCGGTGCAGTAGCGGCAGCCTGTGCATGGCAGCGCTATCTCACTTATCATCTTATCGGCAACGCCTGTAAGCGCCGTCAGCTCATGGCTGTCCAGAGGCTTATCCTCGCTGAATATCCTTATATTATCCGCAAGCTGCTGCAGGTTTGACATTCCGGAAAGCACCATCGTTACCTCGGGTATGCTCTGGAGGAATCTGAATCCCCAGCCCGGTACGCTCTCGTCCGGACGCAATGCCGTGAGTTCCGCAGCGTATTTATTCTCCACAGCCGCGAGCTTGCCTCCCCTCAGCGGCTCCATTACCCATACCGGCAGGCCGTATTGCCTTATGAGCTCCACCTTTTCCTTCGCGTGCTGAAACTTATAGTCCAGATAGTTCAGCTGTATCTGGCAAAACTCCAGATCCTTGCCGTAGGCGTCCATAAAGCGGCGCATCACATCCGCCCTGCCATGAGTAGAAAAGCCCAGATGCCGTATGCGGCCCTCCTTCTTCTGCTTCAGCAGGTACTCCATCACTCCGTACTGCGGATCCATATAGCTATCCACATTTATCTCGCACACGTTGTGGAAAAGATAAAAGTCAAAGTGATCCACGCGGCACCTTCTGAGCTGCTCCTCGAATATCTCCTCTACCCTGCCTATGTTTTCCCGTATATTTCCCGGGAACTTTGTGGCGAGGTTAAAACTCCCTCTAGGGTAGTCAGCGAGTATTTTGCCTATCATCCTTTCGGAATTGCCGCCGTGATACATCCATGCGGTATCATAGTAATTTATTCCGTTTTTCATGGCGAAGTCTACCATTTCCCGCGCTTTTGCCTCGTCAATGCTGTCTTGTTTGCCGTCTACCACCGGCATACGCATCGTGCCAAGCCCCAGCGCGGAAAGCTTTTCTCCCTTGAAATCCCGGTATATCATGGTCGTCCTCCCTATATGTTCTGTTCAAAGCAAATCGCGTGCATATAGATTATACTATAATCCCCATATATTTTTAACAAAAAAATACCGCCCCGGTAATTCGAAGCGGTGTAGGAACTGTTTTTACTTTCTGTACCAGTCCAGTATTCTCAGGCTTCTGTCTGCCTTATTGAGGACCTCGGTCTCGCCCTTTTCGTTTATGCAGACGATGTTCTCAACGCGCATGCCAAAGCGGCCTCCGAGGTACACCCCCGGCTCTATGGAGAAGCACATGCCCCTCTCCAGCCGCCTGTGGTTTATCTGATTGATGTAAGGCCCTTCATGTACCGAGTAGCCTATACCGTGGCCCACGCGGTTAACAAGGGTATGTGCGTAGCCTTGCTCGTCCAGCACATCCCGGGCGGCCTTATCTATATCGGGTATGAATGCGCCTTCCCTGGCGGTGTTCTGGGCAGTCATCTGAGCTCTGTCTACCAGCTCGTATATCCTGCGCTGCTCGTCGCTTATGCTCCCTACGAATACCGTGCGGCTCAGATCCGACATCATCTCGTTTATGGCGCAGCCCCAGTCCAGAACTATGCAGTCCCCTTCCTGTATGACCCTGTCAAAGCTGTTGTAGTGCGGATAGCCGCTGTTAGGTCCGGAAGCGACTATGCAGTCGAAGTTGCAGCCACCCTGTTCCGCCATAGTACCCACTATGACGTCCCTCACCTCCGCCTCGGTTATGCCGGGCCGTATCATGGCGCAGGCCTTTTCAAAGGCGCTGTCGGCCACCCTTGCGGAAAGGCGCATATTTTCCAGCTCCTCATGGGTCTTGATTATGCGCACCTCTTCAAGGAGCGGCTTGCCGTTTACAAAGGTTATGCCGCAGTTTTTGCCTATATCCAGCACGTTGAAGGCCTGGGCGGTGGAGTTCACGCCGATGGTCTTTCCCTCAAGGCCCTCGTTTTTTAGTATCTCATAGGCCTTATCCATGCCCTGGTTATCGTGCCAGCTGTACACGGGGCACTGATGCTTCAGCCCCTCGGCGACCTCATCGGCATAGAGGGTGTTGCAAAGGTAAAAGCACTCGCCGCTCTTCTTTACGAACAGCGCCTGAAACCTCTCGCACATCATGGGCGAAAAGCCGGTAAAAAAGCGCAGCTCCTCTGAGGGGGATATGAGCATGGCGTCGTATTCCATCATATCGGCGAGCTTTTTTATGTATTCCGTTCTCATTCCTCTTTCCTTTCCTCGATTAAAAGCATAAGGGCTGCTCCGGCGAACAGCCCTTGTCCTTTTCCCTTATATTATCTGGTGGTTCCTGAATTTATCACCTGATCCCTTGCGTTTTCCGCGACGCGGGGCTCAAGGGTGAGCTTGCTCTGCTTGTTTGCCTTCCAGACATACAGGCCGAGGGAGAGTCCGATTACGCCGTATACCATGAAGGTACGGAAGTATTCGCCAAGTATGGCCTGACCGAACACGGCCTGGCCGATCTCGGGGCTGAGTATGAACATGGAGTGGAACAGCAGGGTTCCCATTATTGCCTGAGATACAGTCGCCTTGTTTACGGAGGCGCCGCCTACCAGTATCGCCGCCACGGAGAACAGGCCTATCTGGTTATGGGCGGTATAGACGTTAAGCGTGCCTATATTCTGTATGTAGATTATTTGGCCCCACGCGGCAAGCACGGTGGATATTATGGTGGCTATGATGCGGGTACGGTCCACGTTTATGCCGTTGGACTCCGCGATGTACTGGTTCTGGCCGCAGGCCCGGAAATCCTGACCCAGCTTTGTGGTCATTATCCACTTGGTGAATACTGCCAGCAGCACTATCATTATCACAGTGCCCATAGGCACCTTGCGAACCATGGTGAGCCTGCCCTTAGTCGCGGCCTGATACGCAAATACGGCAAGTATCACAACGGCAATCGCCGCGTACAGCGCGAACTTGAAGTTGCTTAGGCGGGCCTGGCCGGGCTTCAGCTTGCGTATGTACTGGCTCCATACGAGGTACAGCACCACCAGAGCAGATGCCACTATCATAAACACAGCAAAGGGTATCTGCCATATGCCTTCAAGGGCATACTTGATGGTATCCATATCCACAGTCATGCGGATTCCCACGCCGCCGGGAAGTATTATCGGATGATCCGGCTGAACGGGGATAACGCCGCCGATGAGGAACAGCACTATAAACATGTAGATGCCGGTGCCGAAGTAGCCGACTATCAGC
>OGXT01003428.1_pt1 | contig 10938 bp, 9 predicted proteins | sample 1576361 | NCBI WGS metagenome assembly OGXT01 (sample SAMEA3541514, study PRJEB24748) | human gut metagenome | biome: human gut; feature: human-associated habitat; material: faeces | place: China | collected 2012 | reverse complement strand
ACAGTATTAAGTGTAGATGTTGCTAAAAATAAAAGTATGATAATGCTTATGAATAGTGATGGAGAGATACTTATTGATACAAAAGAAATAAAACATAACTTAGAAGATTTTGAGAAAGCAAAAGAAGAAATAAAAGAAATTAATCCAGAAAATCTAACAGTATTTATGGAATCAACAGGTACATATCATTTACCAGTAGAAAGATATTTTAAAGAAAACGGATTTAATACTTTAGTTATCAATAGTCTAACTACTAAAAATAATTATGACACTATTAGAAAAACAAAAACAGATAAGAAGGATTGTTACAGATTAGCAAAGTTATTTTTTGTAAATGAAGTAGAATATCATGAGTTATCTAAAAAGGATTTATATGCTAATTTAAAAGCAATGACAAGACAATATTTTTATTTACTTCAACAGAATGTTAGTTGTAAAAATAGATATAAAAGGCTATTAAATATATGCTTTCCAGAGCTAGAAAAAATCTTTAAATCAACAAGAATTTATGATGATACAGCATTGAATTTTATTAATGAATTTCCACACGCAGAAATAGTGAAAGAAAAACAAATTGATGCATTGTATAATAATTTATACAAGACTAATGGAAGAAATTTAAATTTCTATAAAAGATTATCAGAAACAATAAAAATAGCTTCAGCCAACTCATATCCAGGAGTTGATAAAGAGCATAAAGATGTCAAGAATCTTTCAGATATGGCTAAAATAGTACAAAACAATAATAATGTGATAAATGAATTAAGAGATAAAATGATAGAAACAGCAAAAAAATCTCCATATTATGAAATAATAAATTCATTTTACGGAATTGGAGAAATATTGACAGCAGAAATACTTGGAGAATTAGGAGACATAACAAGGTTTGATAGTCCAAAACAATTAATAGCTTTTTGTGGACTTGATCCAACAATAAAACAATCTGGAAAAAGTATAAATGTGAAAGGAGCAATATCAAAAAGAGGAAACAAATATGCACGATATATATTATTTAATTGTAGCCAAATGGTAGTAAAACTTGGTGCTTCAAATTATCCAGAACATCCAGTATATATTTATTACCAAAATAAAAAAGCAGAAGGCAAACATTATTACGAAAGCCTAACTGCTTGTTCTACAAAAATTCTAAGAATGTTATATTCTATGTGCAAAAATAATAAACAATTCTTAGAAAACTAATCATAAATTAATTTTATCATAAAAGAAGTGAAAAAGATACAATTTTTAAAAAAATATATCGTTTTCGCTTGTTTGCCATACAAAAAAATAATATAATAAATCCATAAAAAAGGACTTGACAAAAATTAGATAGTCAATTTATAGATTAGTTTGAAATATAACTAATCTATTTTTTAGTGTGATAATCGGTAGATATTATCTATAAGTATTGAAATATAAATAAAAGATACATACCGAAAAAAATAAAGACCACCCCCGCCTCTAATCTCTACAAAGTAAAAAGGGGGAACGGCGAGGGGAGTACTTTAAAAACTTTCGGGAAATAGGAGGGGGAGGGGGTACATTATTCCTTTGAAATCGCTTCCAGCAGTAAAGACACAGCCAAAGAGAATCCTTCTGTAAATACTTCTTCCATTTCAATAGCAGATAATTCACTTTGATATTCTAAAACTTTTTCTATTAACGAAAAGGTTTCTTTATCCACTAATTGAGCTAATTTCTCTTGTAAGTCAGTACATTTAGACAAAGCTTTAGCATATTTGGAATCTTTAGGTATAGGTCTTTCAATACAAGAATAATCTCCATTATATAGAGATAGTATAGTCTTTGAATTCATATTATCACCTCCAGTTGGTTGTGTATTTAAGCTTAAAAGATTCAAAATATCAAGTAGATTATAAAAAATATGTTGTTTTTTGTAGAAATATGATATACTTATATAAAGTAATATTAGGGAGGATTTTAATTGTGGAATTTGAAAAAGTAGAATTATCAGAAAAGTTAATAAGAGATTTATATATTGATTTGAGAAAAAAAGTTAACAAATGGTCAGAAATAACGAAACAAACCCCACAGGCTCGAATGGGATATGTAGGACAACATTTGGCTAGTATTGTTACAGGATTTCCAGGAGGAAAATCAGGAGCTAGAGGATATGATATGATAATAGATGATAGTGATAGACACAATATTAAATTTGCAGAAATAAAGACTTGTTATAGAGTAGACCAACTAGGAAAATGTAATGTATGTAATAGTGTAGTTTCTAGTTTAGAAAAAGAATGTTCTTTTTGTGGGAGTAAAAATATTAAAAGAAATGATGATTCTAAATGGCTGATTACAATGAAAAGAGAGGAAGACTTAGAATTGACATTTGAGCCAATATACTATTATTTTGTTTTATTTGAATTTGAAGAAATAAATAACCCCAATAACACAAATATTGTTGCATCAATATGGAGAGTAAAAACTGATGAACCAGGATTCTTTTTATGTATGTTAGATTACTATTATAATATTAGAGCCAATAGCGAATCGAAGGCACCATTTAATATGTGGCCGCATATGTTGAAATTCCATTTAACAAAACCAGTAAAAATATATGAAGCAGTTATTTTTGATGATGATAGAATAGAAACAAGGTTATTGGATAATAGTTTAGAAAAAGAAGATGAATTAGATGATTTGGAAAAATATAGTGCAGCTAATATAAATGTTGAAACAATAAAGGATGTTTATAAAATTTTAAATATAGATTTACCAATTAAAAAGAATAAGAGAGAATTATTAAAATATTTACAAGAAAAGAGAAAAAGTATTAGCAATGCTGATTTAGCAGATATAATAAGTTATGCTATGTATTATAAGAGAATAGAACCCTATATAGAAAAAATGCCTAAACATATACAAGATAGAATAAAAGAAATTCAGGAAGCTATTTCATAGTTCCTGAATTCTTTTTATAGAATCTGAATAATATTTTTTATCAATTTCAAAACCTATAAAATTACGATTGTTTTTTTTGCAAGATATCGCGGTTGTGGCACTACCGCATGAAAGGATCTAGAACGTTGTCATTAGGATTACTACTTGCTAAAACTAATCTATTAATTAGTGATTCAGGTTTTTGAGTAGGATGAATTCTTTTTTCTGAATAGAAATTTATATCAGACCATACATCAGTTAAACCCATTTGAGCATTAAAAGTCATTTGAATATCACTATATGGAATATCAAAATCAAGAATTTTAGATAGTTTATCCCAAAGTTCTTTAGTAGGTAGCTGTTTACACACATTATTTCCAGTATAAATACTCCACATGCCTCCGCCATTAGATTTTACTCCTAAAGATTCATTTATTTCTTTAGACGTCAAATGTAATTGCTTTTGTCTATTTTTTAAAAAGGATTTTACAAAAGGTTTACTATCTTTAACAAGAAATAAAATACTTTCTGTTACATTCGGAAACATTTTATAATTTTTAGTAGCTCTTCCAGAAACTGCTTGAATACCTTTATCTATAACAATTTGTTGCCTTAACTCAAATCCTAAATCTTCTAAAATTGGTAGTAAGTGAGATAACATTCGAAAATATCCAAATAAATAAAAAGAACCACCTTTTCGCAATGTTCTACATGCTTCTGATAACCAATTTTTTGACCATTCTATATAATCATCTTCAGTTCGCCACAAATAATCCCATTTTTCATTAATAACTTTAAAATATGGAGGATCAGCTATAAGTAAGTCTATACTTTCGTCTTGAACCTGTTTTAATCCTGATATTGCATCTTCATTATAAATATTATTAAATTGTAACATAAAATTACCTCCTTCAGTATTGTATAGTAAAACAAAAAATAAATCAAGAATTAAATCCTTTTTGTTTAAAATAATATAACATAAAAAGAACAAATGTTCAATAGAAATGTGCAAAAAAAAAGAAAAAATTTCGACATAAAGTGACAAAATACACCCGTAGACAAAGTTTGGCAAAATATGGTATAATATTACAAGAAAATACAAAAGAAAAATGGCCTATACTCAAATAGGACATTTTTCTGTATATGGGGGAAATATGTTAAATAAAAGTAGCAATGAAACGGGATTTAAAGAAACTTTTGAAATGAAGCATTTGAAGGATTTAGAATTACCAAATGAGAACTATTTGAAGATATATGCATTACCAATATCAAATAGTAAATTTGATTATAAAAACCTTAAAGAAATAGTGGCTAATAATATAAAAAACTATGTGTATTCTAGAAGAGAAATTAAAGAAGCTATTGAAAAAAGTGTAGCAGATGGACTATATGCAAAGGCACTAAATAAATTTAGAAATATAAAAAATGAAAAAGATAATGGTAGTGGATCTGAGTTGGGAGAAATTTTATTGTATTTATTTATGGAATGCGATTTAAAAGCTCCTAAAATATTAAGCAAAATGGAATTGAAAACTAATAAAAATGATTATGTTAAAGGTGCAGATGGAGTGTTTTTACATTCGTATAATAAAGATGAATACAAAGTCTTTGATTTAGTAATTGGAGAAGCAAAAATTGAGAATCAAATATCTAAAGCAATATCTGATGCAATAGATTCTATAAAAGATCATTTAGAACAAGAAGATTTTGAAGTGGATTTGGTTAATGAAAATATATTTAAAGAAAAATTTGATATAGAAGAGGCTGAAGAGTTGAAAAAGATTATTGTCCCTTCAAATACAAAGCCTAAAGATATAGTTGCTAATAAAGCGTTTGGTATTTTTATTGGTTATAGTTTAAATGTAGATTTAAATGGAATTTCGAACATTGATGCAATAGAATTAATAGAAAAAGAAATAGAAAAAAATAGCGAAAGTATAGTGAAAAATTTAAAGAAAAAAATTAGACAAAATAAATGGGAAAATTATTCTTTTTATGTGTATATATTGCCATTTAATAATGCAAAAGATGATAGAAAAGATATTATGAAGTATATATTAGGATAGGAGAAAACATAGAATTAGGTGAATACATATATAGTGATATAGAAAAAAATACATATTTAATATCATTATACACAAATCTAATAAAAAAATATGCTATAAATATTTTTAAAATTACAGACATAGAAGGTGAAGTTTCTATAAATGTAAGTGATTTATTAAGATTTGCTGATATATTATCGAAATCAACAAATGACTTAAAAAAACAAAAACATAATAATATAGCACAAAACATTGTGGTATTATTAAAAGAATTATATCCTGAAAATGAAGAAGTCAAAAAAATATATGTATCTGTTTTAAATAATATAAGAAATTATAGAGGGATAAAAGAAAACAACTATTATAGTACAGATATTAGAGAATTCATAAGTCAATATATAGAAAAAGAACTATATAAAATAGAACCAAATGATGATGAAAATTATTTTGTGAGGGATCAAAAGAATATGTATGATTCTCTTCAAAAAGAAAAATTTTATAGTTATTCTGGTCCAACATCAATGGGAAAAACTTTTGTAATAAGGAAGTTTATTATAAATCAAATAAAAAATAATTATAAAAAAAATTATGTTGTTGTGGTACCAACAAAAGCACTAATATCTGAAATTACAAGTGATTTTATTACAGAACTAAATAGTTTATTAAAAGAAAAGAATTACAAGGTTATAAATACATATAGTGAGGCTAATGAAAATGATAAATATAATTATGTAATGATTTATACGCAGGAAAGATTGTTAAGCCATTTAATTAACAGCAGCATAAAAGTTAATTATGTTTTTATAGATGAAGCACACAAATTATTTTATAAAGATACTAGGACAATGTATTTTTATAAAATACTAGATATTTTAAGAAATCAGGATAATGTACCTAATATTTATTTTTCTGCTCTATTAATAAAAAATCCGAATGAATTTCTAGATTTACTACCCGAGATAGGGACTAAAAGTTCAAGTGTATTTGAATTTACACCAGTTAATCAGCAAAAGTTTATGATTGGCTATAATAGTAAAAATATAAGAATTTATAATGATTTAAGTTCAAATTTTATTGAACTAGAATATGATAAAATAGAAAAATTTGATATTAATTATATACTAAATCAATTAGGAGAAAATAGAAAAAACTTGGTATATTGTGAAAGTAAGAAAGAAGCAATAAATTATGCTTTAGAATATTCTAAAAATAGAAAGCCTATAGAGGAAAATGAATATTTAAATAAAGTAAAAAAATATATAAAAGATGAGATACATGAGGATTATTGGTTAATTGATATGTTATCTAAAGGAGTTGCTTATCACATTGGATATATTCCAAATTCTATTAGGAAACATATTGAAAATTTATATAAAGAAAAAACAATAAACACGATATTTTGTACTAGTACATTGCTAGAAGGGGTAAACTTACCTGCTGATAATTTATTTATAAATGTGAAAGATAAGGCTAAAATAATATCAAATGAAATAGATTTTAAGAACTTAATAGGAAGAGTGGGAAGAATAAAGTATAATTTAATAGGAAATGTGTTTATTATACCAAATGGTTCTCCAAAATTAATGAATACTTGTACAGAATTGATAGAAAATGATGTTTCAGATAAAGAGCTTAGCATAAAAAAAGTGTTATCAACTATAGCTAAAAAAGAGATTATTAATAAATTGAAAAAAGGAGATACATTAATAGACAAAAGAAGTAAAACACATGATGAATATGAATCAACAAGATACATTATGAATAATTTAATAGATGATATAATGAATGATAGGAAAGGAATTATATATAAACAATTTGAAAAATTTATAACTAAGCAAGATATAAGAGAAATAAAGGAACAATTTAGAGAAAAAACTGTACCACAAGATTTACCAATAACAACAGATCAAATTGATAAAGTTGATAAATATATTAAAGAAAATAAATTAGAATATCCAGATAAAATAACATATAATAATGTATTAACATTTTTAAAAGAATTACATGAGTATTATAGTTGGAATATATATGAAGACAAGACAACAATTGGACATAAAAATAATTTGGCATATTATGCAGTAATATTACAACAATGGATGCTAGGATTTGGAATCAAACAGATTATACAACAAGCAATTAAATATCATGAGAATAATAATACTTTTTATGATATAAATTTTGGAATGAAAGTGGATTATACAGGTAGCTTAGAACAGAAAAATTCAATTATTAATGAAACTTTAAATGCAATAGAAAATATAATCTTATTTAAAATATCAAATTATTTTTCAAAATTTTCGTCTAGATATAAAGAAGTAAACAAAATTGATGAAATAGCTAATGATTGGTATGAATATATTCAATATGGAACGAATGATAAAATAGTAATAATGATACAAAAAATAGGTTTTAGTAGAGAAGCAGCATTAAAAATAAATAAAAAGGGATATTGGATTTTAGAAGAAGACAAATTATATATAAAATCAGATATATTTTTAGATAGTGACGAGTTATTAAGAGAAGAAGCTAAAGCGGTTCAATTAAATAATTATTATAAATTTAAATAGATGCTATTTTTAGCATCTATTTAAATTTGCTTAACTTCAAGGGTAAACCACGGGTTATACCCGTGGTACAGGAAAGCTTATAGCGTTGAGCAACGGTTACAAAAATACCCACCCCAAACATGATATAATATCTAAAGTTTGACGGCTAAAAATATTAATTATGAGAGGAGTGGGGCGTATGAAAAGTCCATACACAGATAGTTTAGCACACACAACATGGGAATGCAAGTACCATATAGTGTTTGCACCAAAGTTCAGAAGAAAAGAAATATACGGAAAATTGAAACAAGAGATAGGAATGATATTGAGAGAATTATGTAGAAGAAAAGAAGTAGAGATAATAAATGCAGAGGCATGTCCAGATCATATACATATGTATGTAAGTATACCACCAAAATTATGCATATCATCGTTCATGGGATATTTAAAAGGAAAAAGTACATTGATAATATTTGAGAGACATGCGAATTTGAAATATAAATATGGAAATAGAGCATTTTGGTGTACAGGATATTATGTAAGTACGGAAGGAAATAACAAAACAGCAGTATACAGATATGTAGAAAATCAACTAAAAGAAGATATGATGTCAGATCAATTAACAATAAAAGAATATAAAGACCATTTTAAAGGGTAGTAAGTAATAAGAACGCAAGCGAAAGTGGCGTAAGCCGTCAAACTGATACCGCTTAAGCGGTGGCTTGTAACAAGGCCTTATAGGCCTAAATGAAAATCCACGGGTTTTACCCGTGGATTGTTATAAATTAAAATTATAAAAAAATGAATAAAAAATTTCCCTCGGAGAGCCAAAAAGGGTTTTAGGGATTTTTCCATAAACAGCAAAAAAGGTGTCAAGACACCTAGCTGGCGAATATTGGGCACCAAAAATGCCACACTATTCGGAGCAAAATAAATTTTGCTAATTATTAATGCTTCGTAAACTAGCATTAATAAATTTTTATAGCAAGGAAGTGATGAAAATGTGGAGAGATTCAGAACAAATTTTAGATAGTATTTTTTTATCATATAATAAAATTTTAAAAAGATTACAACTATTAGGAATAACAACTAAACATGGTAAAGAAGTAAAGCATATAGATTTAAGAAAAGCTGTAGATGTTATGCTAAAAAAACATCCAATATGTAGATGGAGAAGTGAAAAAGTAAAAAGTAGAAAATACTTTATTTTAGATGAAGGATATGTATGGTTGCTTAAAGTGTATTTTCAAAAAGAAAAATCATTAACCGATGCTGATATAGATTTTTTTGAAGATAGAATTAGGCAATATGAAGAATTATTAAAAATAGAACATAATGAAAATTGGTTGAATGAAGATATGAATATAAAACAACTATGTGAGTATTTTGATAGAAGAGATATTACTGTTAGAAAAGCAGTTAAAAAAATGTGTGATAATGGATTTGAGCAATATAAATTTTTAGTTGATGGCAAAGTTGTTATTTCTAGTAAAGGTGTTGAATGGATTTGTAAAAATGTTTTTAAACAAAAGTATTTGGAATTATTAGAAAAGAAGAAAATGGAATTGACGGAGAAGTATATAAAGGCAGGTTATATATATGATCATTTTTTTCATAGAAATTAATTGTAAATATTTAGAAGTACCTGTTGAGAAAAATGTCGTTTTGTGATAGAATACATCATGTAATAATGTAACTATTGGAGGAAAAGATGGAACAAGAAACAAAAAGTATTATAGATAGAATTTGGACAAACTTTTGGGAAGGTGGAGTAACAAACCCATTAACAGTAATTGAGCAAATAACATACCTTTTATTTATAAAAGGATTAGATGATATAGATATAGCACATGAAAAAAGTGATCATATGTTAGGAATAAAAACAAAAAGAATTTTTGATGAAAAACATCAGGAATGTAGATGGAGTATATTTAAAAACTATCCAGCTGAAAAAATGTATAGAATAGTTGGAGAAGATGTATTTCCATTTATAAAGTCATTAAGTAATAATAAAAATTCTGGATATGCAAAATATATGGATGATGCTATATTTATCATACCAACACCTATTATGTTACAAAGAGTTGTAACAGCAATAGACAAACTTAAAATGAAAGACAGAGACACAAAAGGTGATGTATATGAATACCTTCTTTCAAAATTATCTACAGCTGGTACAAATGGACAATTTAGAACACCAAGACATATTATTAAGATGATGGTAGAATTAATGAAACCTACTCCAGAGGACATAATTGTTGATCCAGCTGCTGGAAGTGCGGGATTTTTAGTAGAAGCAGGAGAATATTTAAGAAATAATCGAAATGATTTATTTTTAACAGAAAATTTAAAAGAGCATTTTAATAATACAATGTTTTATGGATTTGATATGGATAGGACAATGCTTAGAATTGGTGCTATGAATTTAATGCAACATGGTATTGAAAATCCAAATATATCATATAAAGATTCTTTATCAGAAGATAATGAAGATAATAGCAAATATACATTAGTACTTGCAAATCCACCTTTTAAAGGTTCTATTGATAGTGAGAGAACTTCAAAAGATTTATTAAATGTTACAAAAACAAAAAAGACAGAATTATTATTTTTAGCATTGTTCTTAAGAATATTAAGAACAGGGGGACGAGCTGCTTCAATAGTTCCAGATGGAGTGCTATTTGGAAGTTCAAATGCTCATAAAGCAATAAGAAAAGAAATTATTGAAAAGCATAAATTGGAAGCAATAATATCAATGCCAAGTGGCGTATTTAAACCTTATGCTGGAGTTTCAACTGCTATTATGATATTTACTAAAACAAGTGATGGTGGAACAGATAAAGTATGGTTTTATGATATGACAGCAGATGGATTTAGTTTAGATGATCAAAGACAAACTGTAAAAGAAAATGATATACCCGATATTATAAAAAGATTTGATAATAGGAATTCTAAAGAGGAACAGGAAAGAGCAAGAACAGAAAAATCTTTCTTTGTACCTAAAGAAGAGATTGTAGAAAATGATTACGACTTATCTATTAACAAATATAAAGAAATAGTAGTAGAAAAGAAAGAATATGAAGAACCAAAAGTTATTCTTAAAAGAGTAATTGATATGGAGAATGAACTTCAACAAAAACTAAGAGAGTTGGGGGACATCTTATGAGTGATATGGTAAAATTAAGAGATTATGTAAGTATAAAAACAGGAAAATTAGATGCAAATGCATCAAATATAAATGGACAATATCCTTTTTTTACTTGTTCAATCCAGCCATTAAGAATTGATAATTATTCTTATGATTGTGAATGTGTATTGGTAGCAGGAAATGGAGACTTAAATGTTAAATACTATAATGGAAAATTTGATGCATACCAAAGAACTTATATAATAGAATCAAATAATAAAAACGTAATAAATAATAAGTATTTATATTATTTAAT
>OGXT01003426.1_pt1 | contig 10948 bp, 9 predicted proteins | sample 1576361 | NCBI WGS metagenome assembly OGXT01 (sample SAMEA3541514, study PRJEB24748) | human gut metagenome | biome: human gut; feature: human-associated habitat; material: faeces | place: China | collected 2012 | reverse complement strand
ACACAAAACACAAGGGGTCAGGCTGAGTTTTTTTGTAAATTCCGTGATTCTTTTTAGTGGTAAACGCCATGCTTAAAACGCCCGCCCGTTTCCGGGCGGGCGCTTGGTTCATGTGTTGTTTTAGGCATCGAGATAACGCATGATGAGCGTCGCTGCGGCGGCGCGGCTGGCGCTCGCCGCAGGGCTCACAGCGCCCGTCTCGTCGCCCTCGATGAGGCCGGTGGCCCAGGCCCAGCACATGGCCTGCTGCGCCCAGGTGCTGATGCTGCCCGCGTCCGGCACACGGCTGAGATCAGCCGTATACACTGGCTCGCCCGCGAGGCGCCACAGCATGGTAACGAACTCCTCACGCCTGATGGCCGCGTCCGGGTTCTCGCCGTCGGAAATGCCCTTGGCCGCAGCCCACTCCTGGGCCTTTGCATACCAGCTCGCACCGCCGTCGGTGTCCACACCGCTGGCGCGGGCAAGGATGGTCCAGACCATGGCGCGGGTCAGCGTGCCGTTCGGAGCGAAGGAGCCCTCCGCGACGCCGTCCATGAGGCCCTTGGCGCAGACGTATTCCACGGCCTCGTAATACCAGTCGGAAGCGGTGACGTCGCCGAAGTCCACGGCGGGCGTCTCGGGCTTCGGCTCCGTGGGCTTGCTCTCTGGCTGGCCCGGCTCCGTCGTGCCGCCCTGTGACCCGCCAAAGCCGGGGAAAGTGCCCGAGTCGGGATGGGACACCCAGGAGGCGGTAAAAGTCATGTTGCCGTCCACCTTGACGCTGTCGCCGGCGCTGTAGCTCTCGCCGCCGCACTGCCAGCCGAGTAAGGCGTAGCCGCTCCTGTCTGCGTTGGGAAGAGTCGTGTTTTCGCCCTTGATGACGTTGTAGTATTTGACGACGTCGTTGTAGCCGTAGTCGAGGGTGACGACCCAGTTGTTCGGCATCTCGCCGCCGCCGCTGACGAGGCCCTCGGTCTCGCCGTTTTCGTTGTAGGTGCCCTCGTTGTCCAGCGTGCCCTCTATGACGACCTTGCCGTTGTTAGTCATCGTCGCGCCCGCCTCGACCGTGAGCGTGCTGCCCTGCGGCACGGTCAGCGTGCTGCCCTCAGGTACGGTGAGAGTGGCACCCGCAGGTACGACGGCGCCGTCCGGGGCCTTCGCGCTGCCCTCTACCGTGCCGGCCGTGCCGGTGAACACAACGTTGTTCGAGGTGTCAATGCCCTCATAGCTGCTGCAATCCAGCCAGCAGTTGTTGATGTTCACTTTGCCCTCTTCACTCCTGGCGACAGCCTCGGCTGTTGACGAGAACACGCAGTCGTGGATGTTCACATCTTCGCCGCCGGCTGCGACGGTGTAGTCGCTTTTGGCCTCGATTTTGACAACGCCGCCGGTGATGTTCACACCATAGTCGGCATAGACTCCGGCGTAGATCGCGTAGTTCTCGCTCGTTACGCCGCCGCTGTAGGCGTTGAGGCTGCCGCCGCTGATGTTGACGGAGCTGTCGGCGTAAACAGCATAGTCATGGGCGGCGTCGAGGCTCACCTCACCGCCGGAGATGTTCAGCTGGTAGCCGATGCTCAGGGCCTTGCCCTGAGCGCCCGGGGTCTTTGCCACCAGCCTGCCGCCGCTGACGTTCAGGGTGTTGGCTTTGACGGCGTTTTGGCCGTTCACGTTTCTGACGTACAGCTGGCCCCTGTCGGAAACATTCAGGGTGCCGTTGACGTACACCGCCTCAGAATCCGCCTGATGGTCAATGTTCACCACGGCGGTTCCCCAGACGTTTACATCGTAAGTGGTATGGATGGAGTAACCGTTGGCGCATTTTATGTTGACAGTGCCGCTTTCAAAGTTGATGTTGCTCATGGCGGCCACGGCGGTCATGGCCTCTGCGCCGTCGTAAACTATTTCGAGCGTGCCGCTGCCTTTGAGCGTCAGCCTGCCCATGGACACGATGACGCCGCCCACCGTGTTGTCTCCGGTGAACTCCACAGAGGCATCCTCTGAGACAGCGTTGAAAATTATGGAGCCGACCACGGCGCCGTCCAGCTTCAGGGTGTTGCTGCCCGCGTCGTAGGATACCTTGCCGTTGCCGAGCACGTCCGCGGCGTTGCCGCTCGTCACCTGTGTCTCTCCGACAAAAACGCCGTATTCAACATCGGCGGCCATGGCCCCGATGGGCAGGAGCGATACGCAGAGGACGAGGGACAGGAGCAGGACCAGCAGCTTTTTTCTCATGAGTTTACCTCCATTCGTGTCGTCTGGTGAGGCTATTTGAGCGCTGAGAAGTAGGCCTCTATCTCGGCGCGCGCGGCCTTGCAGCTGCCCTGGAGCATGGCGTCGGAGCCGCCGCCGCGGCCTGATATGGCGGCGTTTATCTCCTTTGCGAGCGCGCGCAGCTGTCGCGTGCGGCTGCCGATTATGTATTTGTAGTCCCCGTCCCGGCCGGCAAATCCTGCGCAGAGCACGCCCGCCAGCTCAGAACCGGCGTTCACCAGCTCTCGGAGAGTCACCATGTCGATGTCTTCCTCAAAGATACAGATGCTGCCATCCGTAGGCCGCAGGGCGGCGGATTTGAGCTGCAAGATCTCTCGCTTTAGGCGCGTGAGCTCCGCCTTGCGCTCCTCCTGCTCGGACATTATGCGCGCGATGGCCGCGCCAGTCTCAAGCCGCTTTGCCGAGAGAGCGGCGGAAACGGCGGCGTTGTTGCGGTGCAGGGCCTCGTAGTCCGCAAGGGCCGCCTCGCCGCAGAGGATGCTCAGGCGCGTTCCGCCCCGGTGACGCATGCTGTCGATTATTTTGACGACGCCGACCTCGCCAGTGTTCCCGACATGCGGCGCGCAGCAGGCGCAGCGGTCCACGCCCTCTATTTCGACTATGCGCACCTCGCCGGAGAGCTCTTTCTTGCTGCGGTATTCCATCTCCGCCAGCTCACCCGGCGAGGGCAGCAGCGTCCGCACCGGCACATTGCGCCAGACGGCGCGGTTGGTCTCCAGCTCCGCTCGGGCCAGGTCCTCGCGGCTCAGCTCGGCGTTGAAGTCTATGGTGATGTCCTCCGCGCCCATGTGGAAACCTACGTTGTCGCAGCCAAAGAGGCGGTGTACCGTGCCGGAGAGTATGTGTTCCCCCGAATGTCCCTGCATCCGAGCAAAGCGGAGCGGCCAGTTGAGCTTTCCCTCGACCAGCGCGCCCGGCTCCAGCGGCTCCGAGACGAGGTGGACAATGTCCTCCCCCTCCTCACGCAGGCCGAGGAGATTGAGGCCCGAGAGCTCACCCTCGTCCGCCTCCTGACCCCCGCCGCCGGGGAAAAACGCCGTCCTGTCGAGCTTTACGGCCCAGCCCTTCTCATCCCTTGCACAGGAGAGCACGCGGGCAGTGAAGCGGGCGAGATGGCCGTTCTGGTAATACAGTTTTTCAGTCAAGTCCTTCACCTCTTATACTATTAATTTTAACACAGCCCGTCCCTCGCGGCAAGCGCCGCCTTGCTTGACGATGGAGATGGGATATTATATAATAAGTGGAATCAATTCCGGGAGGGATACCAACTGAGGATACTCTTTCTCATAAACTTTGCGGGCAAGGCGGGGACGGAAAAATACGTCGAGAATCTCGTCCGCATCTTCTCCGCAGCCGATAACGACTGCCGCCTCGCCTACAATATCTCGGGCGAGCTGTCGGAGAAGCTGGCCGCGCGCGGCGTGCCCTGCTTCCAGATAAAGCTGGACGGCAACCCCCTCGCTGCGGCAAAGCAGCTAGCCGCCTACTGCCGGGAGCATGAAATCGAGGTAATACACGCGCAGTACCCGCGCGAGAACATCATCGCCCTGCTCTCCCTGCGGCACTACGCTGCGCCCAAGGTGGTGTATACTAACCACCTGACCATCCGCAGCGGCCTCAAGTGGCGGGTGCTCAACCGTATCTTTACCCCGCGCGACCACAAGATCATCGCCGTCTGCCGCGAGGGGCGGGACATCATGGTGCAAAACGGCGTCTGCCCGGAGCGCATAGAGGTCATCTACAACGGCGTGGAGCCGGAAAAGGCCCCCGTGCGCGACCTCTCCGTCCGTCCGGAGCTGGGCGTCGGCGAGGGTGAGTTCATGCTGACCATCCTGGCGCGCTACGCGCCGGAAAAGGGCCTCTTCTTCCTGCTGGACGCCCTGGCGGAGCTGAAAGAGCTCACGGACAAGCCCTTCCGCTGCGTCATCTGCGGCGATGGGGAGCAGTTTGACGAGGTGAATCAGAAGGCCCAGGCCCTGGGCCTGGGCGAGACGGTCATTCAAACCGGCTTCAGGCGGGATGCAGGGCGCATCCTGCGCGCCTCGGACATCTACCTCAACACCAGCTCCTGCAACGAGGCCATGAGCTTCGCAATACTTGAAGCCATGAACTGCGCGCTGCCCCTGGTCGTCACAGACGTCGGCGGCAACCGCGACCTAGCGGAGACGAACATTCCCTGCGGCTTCGTCGTCCAGTATGGCGACGTGTCCGGTTTTGCCTCGGCCATCCTCCGGCTCATGGAGGACGAGGTGCTCTACAAGCAGTTCTCGGCGGATGCCCTGCGCAAGGTTTCCGAGGAGTTTGACCTCGAAAAGCTGGCCTGGGACGTCTACCGCGCATATCAATAACACATTTGGAGGCACATCATGATCGACGAAAAAGGCAGACTGTTCGGAAAGGTCAACATCGTTGACCTGCTCATAGTTATAATAATCCTCGCCGCGGGCGCGTTCCTGGGCATGAAGCTCCTCGGCCCTGACAGCGCCGTCGCCAACACCCAGAAGGTCCGCGTCACGCTCTACTGCGAAGAGACGCCGAATTACGTCGCAGAGCAGCTCGAAGCCGGCGCCGAGGTCTGGGACAGCGAAAACAACGTCACTCTCGGCTACCTCACCGACTGGCGCACCGGCGACAGCAAGAGCGCCGTCACCGACGTCACCGGCAAGGTCGTGGAGATCACCCGCGAGGACTATTGCTCCGCCACGCTGGTCTGCGAGGGCGAAGGCGTAATGGGTACGCACGGCGTCACGATAGGCGGCACGCTCTACGGCGCGGGCCAGTCCATGAGCGTGTATTTCAACGACTGCAAACTCTTCCTGCGCGTTCAGAGCATCGAGGTCATCGAGTGATAATGGCCTCAGTTCCTGAAAGCGAGGTGTTCCGCGTTGCTCTCTAACAGCATACTTGGGCGGCTGTACGGCTGGTGGCTCTACAGCGCCATATACCGCCTCCTGCGCGGCATATACCGGCCCTTCTCCCGCGCCTTTCCTCACAGTGCGGTAGTGCGCTTCCTGCGCCGCGCGCCGAAGGTCGAGGTCTGGTACGGTGCAAGCCTCTTTACGAGGATAGTGAACGCGGTGTGGGATTTCCTGCTGCGCATATTCGGGGCGCTCTTCCGCTGGTTACGGCCCGCGGCGCAGACCAGCGTCATAGTCAGGCTCGTCTCAGGCTCCGTGCTGCTGAGGTTTGAAGTCCTGCTGGGCGGCTTTGTGTTCCTCATGTTCATCGTCCCGCACGCCTATTGGTCGAACTCCTACGCCGTACTCGCGGCCGTGGGCTTTTTCGGGCTGTGGTTCCTCATGACCTCGGCCGGCAAGCGCGAGAAGCTCTATCCCAAGGCCCTGGGCCTGCCCTTCCTGCTCTTCGTGTTCGCCTGCGTGGGCAGCCTCATCTTCACCAGCGCCCTGAGCGACAGCGTGAGGATACTCAGCTTCTTCATCTCCGCCTTCCTGCTCTGCTTCGTGATAACGGCGGACACGACGGACGAACGGCGGCTGCGCTCACTCATGGCCTGGATATATGCCGCCGTCATCCTTACTTCGCTCTACGCCATCGCGCAGAGGTTCATGGGCGTCGAGGTCAGCGCCTCGTACACGGACCTCGACCTCAACGCGGGCGTCCCCGGGCGCGTGTATTCGACGCTGGACAACCCCAACAACTACGCGGAGTTCCTCGTCCTCTTCACGCCCCTGTGCGTCTCCTTCGCCATGAACCGGCAGAACCCCACGCTCCGCTTTGTGCTCAGCTGCTGCATCGTGTTCCCGCTGGCAGCCATAGTTATGACTTACTCGCGCTCCAGCTGGCTCTCGCTGGCCGTGGCGGCGGTGGTATTCGTTTATTACGTGGACAAGCGGCTCATACCCATCGGCTTTGTGTGCATACCGCTCGTCATACCCTTCCTGCCGGACAGCATCATCACGCGCTTTTCCACCATCTTTAACTCGCACGACAGCTCGGCCAGCCACCGTATACGCACCTGGCAGAGCCTGCTGCCCATGCTGCGCGACCACGGCTTCACCGGCATCGGCATGGGTCCCACCACCTTCGCGGACCTCTACCCCAGCTACGCGCTCACCGGCGCTACCAAGGGCGTATACCACACGCAGATGCTCTACATGGAGCTTTTTATCGAGACAGGCGCGCTTGGCTTTGTCTCCTTCATGTGGCTGATGCTCCGCGAGGTGAAGAATGCGGCCCTTGCCCTCTTCCGCGCCCCGGGGCGCGAGACGCGCGGTGCGCTCATCGGCTGCTGCGCCTCCTTTATAGGCATCGCCGTGGCCTCAGTGTTCGAGTATATCTGGTTCTATCCCCGCGTGCTCTTTGCGTTCTTTATTCTCCTCGGCATTTGCCTTGCGTGCATACGCATGTGCCGGGCAGGACAGGGGGCTTCCAGCGTTGAAAGGCAATAAAAAGCTCATATACGCCGCCCTTTTCGCGGCGCTCTGCTGCGTCATAACCATGTACCCCAAATTCCCAACGCTTTTCGGCTATATCCATGCCGGCGACGCGCTGGTACTGCTCGGCGCATATGTGCTCGGGCCACTGTGGGGCGCGCTGGCGGCGGCGCTCGGCTCCAGCCTGGCAGACCTCATGGCGGGTTATGTGCAGTATTTCCCCGGCACCTTTGTCATCAAGGCGGTAATGTCCCTGATAGCCGGAGCCCTGCTGCTCAAGTTCGGCGAGAAGCGCCCAGTGCTCACCACCGTGCTCGCTGGGCTTGCCGCCGAGTGCGTCATGATACTCGGCTACTTCGCCTACGAAGGGCTGCTGCTCGGCTACGGCTGGGGCGCCGCCGGGAGCATACCCACAAATATCGTCCAGGGCATCTTCGGGGCCGCTGCCTCCTCCGCCCTCTTCGCCGCGCTCATAAAAACGCCCTACGCCAGGCGCGAGCTCGGCCTCAGCTTCAACCGCGACCCTGACAAGCGATAAGGCCACGTAAATTCCTGTGAAACGAGGTGAAAACCATGCCGAATAAAACGATCCTTCGGGAAAAGCTCAAAGAATCTGTCTCCTCAGTGCTGCCAATTGCACTCATAGTCGCAGTGCTGTGCCTGGGCTTCGTGCCGGTGACAACAGACCTCATGCTGGCTTTTCTGCTCGGCACCATACTGCTCATAGTCGGCATGGGCCTCTTCACCCTCGGCTCGGAGGCGAGCATGACGCAGATAGGCAGCCTGACCGGCGCGCGCATCACAAAGTCGCGCCGTCTTTCGCTCATACTCATTATAAGTTTCGTGCTCGGCATCGCCATCACCGTGGCGGAGCCGGACCTCACCGTGCTCGCCTCCAACGTGCCGCACATCAACACAACGGTGCTCATCATCACCGTCTCCGTCGGAGTTGGCCTCTTCCTCGTCATCTGTATGCTTCGCATACTATTTGCAGTGCAGCTGCGCTGGGTGCTGCTTGGAAGCTACATAGTCGTCTTTGCCCTTGCAGTTTTTTCGGATGCCGACTTCCTCAGCGTCGCCTTTGACTCCGGCGGTGTCACGACAGGACCAATGACCGTACCCTTCATCATGGCGCTGGGCGTCGGCGTGGCCTCCATACGAAGCGACAAAAACGCCGAGGCCGACAGCTTCGGCCTCGTGGCGCTCTGCTCCATCGGCCCCATCCTTGCCGTCATGATACTCGGTTTCGTCTATGAGATGGAGGACGGCACCGTCGCATCCTCCGTCATCCACAGCTATGCAGACACGGTCGAGCTCGGCGGCGGCTATCTGCGGGCCATACCGCACTACATGGGCGAGGTGGCGTCAGCCCTCGCGCCCATCGTGGCCTTTTTCCTGCTGTTCCAAATCATCTCGCTCCGGCTGAGGAAGCTGCCTTTCCTTCGCATAGTCATCGGCCTTGTCTATACCTACGTCGGCCTTGTGCTCTTCCTTGTTGGCGTGAACGTCGGCTTTTCCTCCCTCGGCACCATTCTCGGACAGAAGCTGGCCGAGAGTACGGCCTGGCTGCTAGTGCCGGTGGCCATGGTCATGGGCTGGTTCATCATCTCCGCCGAACCCGCGGTGCATGTGCTGAATAAGCAAGTCGAAGAGATAAGCGCCGGGGCCGTCTCGGAGCGGGCTATGGGCCTGAGCCTATCCATAGCCATCGCGCTCGCCACAGGCCTCGCGATGGTGAGAGTTCTTACAGGCATATCAATACTCTGGTTTACCGTCCCCGGCTACGCGTTGGCCCTGGGCATGAGCTTTTTCGTACCGCCCATTTTCACCGCCATCGCCTTTGACTCCGGCGGCGTCGCCTCCGGTCCCATGACGGCCACCTTCATGCTGCCCTTTGCCATGGGCGCCTGCGAGGCCGTTGGCGGAAATGTGCTGACGGATGCCTTTGGCCTTGTTTCGCTCGTGGCGATGATGCCGCTCATCACCGTGCAGGTCATGGGCGCTGTCTACCTCGTGCGCTCGAAGCGCTCGCGCGAGGCTGTGGATGTCACTCAGCTGGCGGACAACGAGATAATCGAGCTCTGGGAGGTGGCCTCATGATTATGGACTTTGTCGCTGCCATCGTGGACAGGTCGCGCGCCGACGAAATGGTGGAGGTATACAGCAGTCACGGCATGCCCCTCGTGCTCTCAATGCTCGGAAAGGGCACTGCCACGAGCGAGCACCTGAGCCTGTACGGCCTTGAGGCCACGGAAAAGGCGCTTGTCGCCACTGTCGCCTGCGGGGACATGACAAAGCAGCTCATAAAAAGCGCCAAACGGCGGCTTTTCATCGATATCCCCGGCAACGGCATCATGCTTGCCGTTCCGGTAAAAAGCGTGGGAGGAGGGCGCACCTTGGCATTTCTGACAGGCAACGCCGCACCTGACGGCGCGGTCCCGGAGCTCAGCTTCGAGTACGAGCTGATAATGATCATTCTGAACGACGGCCACACCGACACAGTCATGGACGCCGCACGTTCTGCCGGCGCCGCCGGAGGCACCGTGCTGCATGCCAAAGGCACGGGCGCAAAGCAGGCCGAGCGCTTCCTGGGCGTCTCAATCGCCGAGGAAAAGGAGCTTATCATAATCGTCTCCAAAGCAGCGGAAAAGGCTGCAATCATGAAAGCCGTGGCTGAAAACTGCGGCCCAGGCACGCCGTCCGGCGCAATATCCTTCTCCCTGCCCATTTCCGCCGTCGCAGGCCTGCGCGTGCTGGAGGACGACTAAAGGAGGCGCAGCATGAGACAATGCATGGATGCTGAAAACCTGCACCGCAGGCTCCGCAAGATAATCGGCCAGGTCCAGGCCATAGACCGCATGGTGGACGAGGATGTACCCTGCGAGGACATACTCTCCCAGATAAACGCCGCTAAGTCCGCCCTGCACCGCGCTGGACAGGTAGTGCTCGAAGGCCACATCAAGCACTGCGTGCGCGACGGGATCGAGCACGGCGACGCCGACAAGACCATCGAGAGCTTCACCAAGGCCGTGGAGCGCTTCTCAAATATGGGCTGACCCCCTGCCCCCGCCCCTTGACAAGGCGCGGGGGCAGGTCTATATTATACCTATACCCCCATAGGTATACGAAAGGCGGATGTTTATGGAGCGGCTGGAGGCCCTGCTTGAATGGGGCGGAGTAAAGAAAGACGTTGTCTGTCTCGTGCTTGGCGGCATTTCCCTGCTGGTCAGCATATTTGAGCTCGTGCCGGGACTTCCTTTTGACGCGGCATGGGTGGCCATCATTCTCTGCGGCATGCCGATCGTACTGGAGGCCGTCATCGGGCTCGTCACAGCCTTTGACATCAAGGCTGACGTGCTCGTCTCAATGGCGCTCATCGCCTCTGTTATCATCGGCGAGGACTTTGCCGCAGGCGAGGTGGCTTTCATTATGCAGCTTGGAGCGCTGCTGGAGGACCTCACCGTCGCAAAGGCGCGTGCTGGCATAGAGAAGCTCGTGCAGCTCACGCCGCAGACCGCACGGCGCATAAACGGCTCGGGGGAAGAGACTATCCCCGCCGAGAGCGTGCAGGTAGGAGACCTCCTGCGCGTCCTGCCGGGCGAGACGATACCTGTGGATGGCGTCATCGTCTCGGGTGTCACCTCTGTAAACCAGGCCGTCATGACCGGCGAAAGCCTGCCCGTGGACAAGGCCCCCGGCGACGAGGTTTCAAGCGGCACGGTGAATCAGTTCGGCTCCTTCGACATGCGCGCGTCAAAAGTCGGTGAGGACAGCTCCATCCAGCGCATGATACGTCTTGTCCAGTCTGCGGATGCCGGAAAGGCCAAGATAGTCGGCCTTGCGGACCGCTGGGCCACCTGGGTCGTGGTCACGGCTCTGCTCGCGGCGGGGATAACCTGGGCCGTCACAGGCGAGATAATCCGCGCCGTCACCATACTCGTCGTGTTCTGCCCCTGCGCCCTCGTGCTGGCGACGCCTACTGCCATCATGGCAGCCATCGGCAACGCGACGAAACACGGCTTTCTCGTGCGCGAGGGCGACGCGCTGGAGCGGTTGGCCAAGGTAAGGCGCGTCTGCTTCGACAAAACAGGCACACTGACGACAGGCCGCCCCGAGGTCTCCGCCGTCCGCAGCTTTGACGCAGCGCTGGATGAGTCGGAGCTCTACCGCCTGGCGGCGGGCGTCGAGGCCCGCAGCGAGCATCCTCTGGGCAAGGCCATAGTCTCCGGCTGGCGCAAGGGCGCGTCGTGTTCTGCCCCTGCGCCCTCGTGCTGGCGACGCCTACTGCCATCATGGCA
>OGXT01003424.1_pt1 | contig 10949 bp, 9 predicted proteins | sample 1576361 | NCBI WGS metagenome assembly OGXT01 (sample SAMEA3541514, study PRJEB24748) | human gut metagenome | biome: human gut; feature: human-associated habitat; material: faeces | place: China | collected 2012 | reverse complement strand
CCGTAGCGGGAAATATGCAGGTGGCTTTGTCGATGAAGGGCCGGCAGGTACTTCTTTTGCCGCTACCGATATCCCGTCTTCCGGCATTACTCCGGAACTGCGGGCACAGATCGTTGAACTGATGAAAGAGAATAATCATTTATTGCAGGTGATCTGTGATAAAGAACTGGTTGTGGATTCACGAAAAGTACGTGATGGCATCAGGCATATAGAAAAATTGGAGAGAAATGTGAGCAGATAAATTGTCCTTTTTCTGCTATTCCCTGACTGGTAATTTTGCACTATGGACGTATATGAAGCTATAAATGAGATGAGAAGGAAGACAGAGCAGAGAGAGAGTTTCTCTTTCGCTTTCATGTCCTTCAGTTACGAACGCCGAAAGAGCGACGGCATTGTAAAGATTGAGCGTGCCCGTCTTCGGAAACAAAGCAAAAAGGAGAACAAGCGTTTTGCTGACTATATGCTGAATTTCATTGATCTGGATACAATGGAATACGGAATGTGTTGGCAACCCTTGTTGCTGGAATTTAATGGTAATGACTTAGATTTACGTTGATATGGATGATTTGGATTTGATTTTTGAAAATATTGTCCCTTGGAATGGTGAAGTAGATACCGGTAGGGATGCACGGTTGAAACTGGATCGCAACTTTGCACGAATAAAGAATAACTTTGAGGCATTTGCTGATGGTTTATTTATTAACCTTGGTGGTATTCCTGAAGATGAGTTTGATAATATAACGAAGCCGGGGTATTATCTGTATGCTATACAGGCGGGTAGCGGAGAAATTAAAGGAATCTTGGTTGTCAGTAAGGACGGCTTCATTCGGCAGATACGCTATGAGTTCAATGGTATGTATATCCGTTCGTTTACGGATGAAGGCTGGGAAGAATGGGAGGATCAATTTGTTTTAAAGTTGAGAAAGCATATAGATAATGATTCGATTTATTGGGATGGAAACAAAAGGGTCATTAAGTCTAAAGGTGGTGGCGGAAGCGAAATATTCACTATTACGGTGGATGCGGATGAGACGTCAGGAGTGCGCGGTGAAATTCTTCCGGCTAAGGTTAATAAGGTTCAACAGGGAGATTCGTTGACTATTACGATTGTGCCCAAAACAGGGTTTGTGGTGCAGCGGGTTAACGTTGATAAAGTATCACAGGGGGCAATTACGGAATATACATTTAGAAATGTGCAGGAAGACCACACCATGTATGTATGGTTTCAGGCGGAGGTGGCTGCTAATCCTACTGATTGGCTTGAACGAAGTGACTTGCCGGGTACTTATTATTCTTCCTTACAAGCGGCATTTGATGCGCTCAAGGCGGATTATCCGGAGAAGATCGTCTATACCGGCCTTGACGAAATGGTCGTTCCGGGCCTTCTCTACGGCGCGGACGGCTCCATCGGCACGTGGATCAATCTGCTGCCGGAGTTTTACTGCAAGCTCTGGACGCTTGCGCAGGCAGGCCGCTGCACGGAGCTGAACCGGCTGCAGGCGGCCTATACGGAGTTTTTGCGCAAGGGCTGGCAGTTCGGCATTCTGAACGCATTTCAGGAGCTGATGCGCAGTCTCGGCTATGCGGAAAAATGCTTCCGCGCCCCTGCCGTCTGGCAGCCCGGCTCCATGCCGGAGCCGCTGCTGCAGGAGCTGCTGGCCGATCTGGACGGGCTGAACGCGCTTGCCGCGTCCATGTCCTGACGTCTCTACTTTCACTGGAGGAACCTGTTATGCAGTTTACAACTTTACCGGGAACCGGCATTTCCGTCTCCCGTCTGTGCCTCGGCACCATGACCTTCGGCAGCCCCGTCGCCGAGCCGGACGCGATCCGGCTGGTGCATGACGCGGCGGAGCTTGGCGTCAATTTCATCGACACGGCCAATATGTACGAGGGCTACAACCGCTTCGCAGGCTCTGCAGGCGGCGTGGCCGAGGAAATTGTCGGCAAGGCTGTCGCCGGACGGCGGACGGACTTCGTCGTCGCGACGAAGCTCGGCATGAAGGTCGGCGATACCCCCGTCGACGAAAACACCTCGCCCGAGGCCATCCGCGTCCAGCTGCGCCGCAGCCTGCGCCGGATAAACACCGATTATATTGATTTGTACTATCTGCACCGCTACGATCCCAACACCGCACCCGGCGAGATCGCCCGCGCCATCGGCGAGGAGCTGAAGGCCGGCACCATCCGCGCTTGGGGCGTGAGCAACTATTCTGCGGAGCAGCTTTCCGCGCTGCTTGCCGCAGCGCGCGAGGAAAATATCCCGCTGCCCAGTATGTGCCAGCCGCCGCTGAGCCTGCTCAACACCGGCGCGCTGGACGCGCTTCTGCCGCTGTGCGCGCAGGAGGGCATCGGCGTGATCCCCTATCAGGTGCTGCAGGGCGGCATTCTGACCGGAAAATATCACGCCGGACAGCAGCCGCCCGCAGGCAGCCGCGCAGCAGAAAAGCCCGACTGGATGAAGCCCATGACGGACGAGGTCTACGCGACGCTTGCGCGCGTGGAGGCCGAAGCGAAGGCCACCGGACAGAGCATGACGCAGTACGCCCTTGCCTGGGCGCTGCGGCAGCCCGCCGTCCGGTGCGTGCTGCTGGGCGTGAAGCGCAGAGCGCAGCTGGAAGAGGCTGCGGCGATCTTTTGACAGACAGGAGAAACAGATATGCAGCTGCACGGCTCTGAACTGAAAAAGGGCGTCGTCATTGAACGCGGCGCTTCCCCCTGGCAGATCTTCCAGCAAAACGAGCAGGGCTTCGCCGTTATCCGCCTTTCCGGCACGGCGCACCGCGTCCGGCAGAGCTTTGAGCTGCCGCTGGAATTCTCCGCCGTACCGGAGGGCTCGATCACCGTCAAGGCCCGCATCGCGCTGGAAAGCAGCGGCGAGAGCGTCTGCCCGTGGACCGTCTGCCGGACAGACGCGGACGGCCGCTGGTCGGTCACGTTTGACCGCGTCCCGGCGGGCGGACTGTACCGCGTAGAGACCTATATGGAATATCAGGGCTGGGACGGTCTGTCCTCAACGCGGGGCGATATGATCCACAACATCGGCGTCGGCGACGTGTTCGTCGTCGCCGGGCAGAGCAACGCCGCCGGACGCGCAAAGAACCCGGTAGAGGACGCGCCGGAGCTTGGCGTGCATCTGCTGCGCGATTCCGGCGTCTGGGATCTGGCGACGCATCCGCTGGGCGAGACGACCGGCTCTGTCCATCAGGGACACTTTGAGAACCACAACCCCGGCCATACGCCGTGGCTGCACTTTGCGAAGCTCCTCAAGCGGGAGCTTGGCTACCCCATCGGCATCGTCATGAGCGCCTACGGCGGCGCGCCGCTGCGCTGGTGGAACCCGGAGGAAAACGGTTCGCTGTATTTCAATATGCTTGAGCAGCTTGCAGATCACGAGCTGCACCCGAAGGCCATGCTCTGGTACCAGGGCGAGGCCGAGGGCTACGAAAACGCAGCGGAGACCTATCTTGCCCGCTTTACGCAGTTTGTCGGCGCGCTGCGCCGCGACCTGAACCAGCCGGAGCTGCCCGTCATCACCGTGCAGCTCAACCGCTGCATGACCCCGTGCGACACGGCGCTCGACCGGCAGTGGGGCATGGTGCGGCAGGCGCAGGTCGCCGCTGCGCGCAGCATCCCCGGCGTGTACGTTCTGCCGTCGTCCGATGTCGCGCTTTATGATTTTATTCACAACAGCGCACAGGGCAACCTTGTCATCGGTGAGCGCTGCGCACGCTGCGCGCTGGCCGAGCTTTACGGAAAGCCGCTGATGTGGCAGGCCTCGGAGGTCTGCCGTGCGGAGCGCAAAGCGCCGGATGCCATTGTGCTGCACTTCAGCCGGATCTGCAACTGGCTCAATCCGTTTGACGTGGCCGCGGCGCTTCTGCCCTTTGAGGCAGAGGATGCGCAGGGACTTCTGCGCTGTGAGCGCTATGAAACCGGCAATGATACGCTGACGCTTTATTTTGCCCGGCCTCTGGAGCATTCCGCCGTGCTGCACGGCGTCTGGCGCGCCAACCCCGGCCCGTGCACGCCATGCGACTGTATGCGTATGCCGATGCTTTCGTTCTACAATCTGCCCATTGAGGAGTAACATGAATCAGTCCTATTGCTACAGCTTCCGCTTCTGCTGCGACCCCGGCTTCAATGACCGGCGCGAGATCGCGTCGCTGCGGCGCTTCGTCCGCGAGGCGCAGATCGATGACGTGGCCGTGTTCTGTAACGTAGAAGAGCTGAATACCGGCCACATGACCGAGGAGGAGCAGGAAACCATCTGGCTGCGCCTGCTCTGCGACGTGCAGGCCGCGCTTGCGCCGGAGGGCGTGCAGTTGTCGGTCAACCACTGGCACAGTCTGATGCACGCCGACCTCGGCAAGACGCTGCCGCAGAGCCAGCCGTTCCGCCGCATGGTCGACATGGATGGCCGGGAGGCCGATCTGTGCGTCTGCCCGATGTGCGAACGCTGGCAGACCTATTTTGCAGGGCTTTACGCGCGCTACGCGGCGCTTTCGCCGCACATTCTGTGGGTGGAGGACGATTTCCGCCTGCATAACCACGATCCGCTGCGCTGGGGCGGCTGCTTTTGCCCGGCGCATATGCGCGAATACGCCCGCCGGGCCGGAAAGCCGGAGCTGACGCGCGAGGAATTCGTGCGCGGCATCCTGCAGCCGGGCGCGGTGCACCCCTACCGGAAGATCTGGCTGGACGTGAACCGCGAGACCATGACGGCCCTTGCCGCACGCATCGGACAGGCTGTCCGGCAGGCAAGCCCGACGGCAAAGGTCGGCCTGATGAGCTCCGTCCCCTACATCCACGCGGCGGAGGGCCGCGACTGGTACGGCATTCTGCGCGGTCTTGCCGCCGGGCAGCCGCCCGTCAGCCGCATCCACCTGCCCGCGTATCAGGAAACCGCCCCCGGACAGTATCTGCTGCGGTTCAACATGGTCTCCATGCACAACCGCGCGCTGCTGCCGCCGGAGACGGAGGTTTATCCCGAGCTTGAAAACTATCCCTATTCCCTGTTCGCCAAATCCCGCGCGTTCACGCGCTTCCAGCTGCTGAGCAGTCTGCCGCTGAACCTGAAGGGCATGACGATCGACCTGTTCGATCTCAACGGCAGCGGCATCGTCTTTTCCGACGGCTATCAGCAGATGCTGCGCGCGGTCAAGCCGTTTTTAAACGCCGTCAACGCCATGGACGTCTTCGCACTGCCAAAGCGCGGCGTGTGCGTGATGACGAGCGAGGACTCGGCCTATACCCTTCAAACCGCGCACGGCACGGACATGGAGGAGCTGTACCCGCACGAGGTCTATTTTGCGGGTCTTTTAAACGCGATGGGCATCGCGTATCAGTACTGCACCGACCCCGGCGTCTCCGGTCAGGTCGTGGCCGTGAGCGGTCAGTATTTCCGGAACCTGACCCCGGAGCAGATCGCGCACCTGTTTGCGCATAACACGCTGCTGCTTTCCGGCGACGCCGTGGATACGCTCTGCCAGATGGGCCTTGGCGAGTTGGCCGGGGTGCGCAGCTGCCGCTGGATGCGGCAGAACAGCGGCGCATACACCTATGAGCAGGTCGTAAACGGCAAGGCGTATCTGGGACTTTCTCAGGCGCGGGCCTCCGCCGTGATTTCCAGCACCGATGTTTTACAGATCGACTATCTGGAGCAGCCGGAGCTTTACACCGAATTTTTCGATTCCTTCCGCCGTCCTGCCGCGCCGGGTCATGCTGTTTCGCGCGGACGCGTCCTGATCCATCCGTTCGGACGCTTTTCCAGCCCCGGCGACATGCCGCCCATGCAGCTGAACGCACTGCGGCGCGAGCTGCTGCAGGATATGCTTGCATCGCGCCTTGACGCGCCGATGGTCGCCGGGCAGGCGTATCTGCAGCCGTACTGCACCTGTGACGGCAGGGATCTGTATCTGTATCTGGTCAACGGCAGCATGGACGAGGCTTCGTCCGTGACGCTGGCGATGGGCGCGCTCCGCTTTTCCGGCGCATGGGCGCTCACAAGCCAAAACGAACGCCGCGCGCTCCCTTACGCAGAGGAACCGGACGGACGCTTCACCTTTGATCTGCGGCTCGCGCCGATGGACGCGGCGCTGCTGTGCCTGACATTGCAAGAGGAGGCACCTGCATGAATGCAGCTATTATCGAACGGAACTGGGTCGTGGAATGGTTCGACGAACGGCAGTGCTATCACATGCCGAGCCTGACCATGGCGCCGGACGGCACGCTGCTTGCCGTCTGGAACGGCGGCTTTCTGCAGTGGAACGGCGACCCCATGGGCCGTGACGCCAAGGACTGGGTCTCCCGACTCGAGCCGGGCGCAAAAAGCTGGAGCAATCCCGACGCCGTCGGCTGCGACATCCGCTATTGCTGCCACGACCCCATTTTTTTGAAAAACCGCAAGGGTGAGATCATCCTGCTGTTCGCAAAATTTCTGGACACCGAGGTCAACTTTACGACCTGGTGCAACGGCCGCGACGAGCTCTGGATGCGCAAGACGCAGGACAATGGCCGCACGTGGCTCCCGGCTGTCCCGGCGGGGATCCAGTCCGGCCACGCTTCCAACGACAGCGTTCTGCTGCCGGACGGCACGATCGTCTTCGCCTCCACCAGCACCGAGCTGCCGGAGTATTATTTCGGCGCCGTGCAGATCTACCGCTCCCATGACGACGGCGAAAGCTGGGAAAAGGGCGCGCTGCTCACCGCGAACGACGGCAACCGCATCCGCGAGCCCGCGATCTGCCTGCGCCCGGACGGACGGCTGCTGCTGTTCACCCGTACCTGCCCCGGCACCGCCGGATGGGGCACGGCGGGCAACCGTTCGCTGCCGTCCTACCGCGCGGAAAGCCTCGACGGCGGCCTGACCTGGAGCCAGCCGAAGCCCTGCGGCATTCTGAACAACGAATCCAAGCTGGACGTCATCAGCTGGGACAAAGAAACCATCCTGATGGCCTATAACGACACGCCGGAGACTGACTGGCACGAACGCAGCCCGCTGACGCTGGCATATTCCAAAGACGAGGGCCTGACCTGGCAGAACCTCATCACGCTTGCGCCCGCCCCTGGCAACAAGTGCCAGCCTGCCATGTGCCGCGACGCACAGGGCCGTCTCAACGTGATCTATATGCACCGGCACACCGCCATCGAGCATCTTGTTCTGGAAATTACGGACTGAAGCCCGAAAAAACTCCCCTCTGCAATGCAGAGGGGAGGCACAGGCTCAGTCTGATGTGCGCGCAGGGCCGGTCGATTTCCGGATCATGAGCTGCGGTGCGTACTCGATCTTATCCGCCATGACCGCGCTCTTGTCCGCGCCGTGTCCCTGATCGTTCTGCTTGACGATCTGATCGACCGCCGAACGGCAGCGCGCCCAGAGCCGGTGATCGATGCTGGTCAGCGGCGGCGTGATAATGGATGAGGTAAAGATATTGTCAAAGCCGCAGACGGAATAGTCCTCCGGCACGCGCAGTCCCTTTTCGCGCAGCACGGAGATCACGCCGATGGCGATCATATCGTTCGCCCCGACAAGGGCTGTCGCGCGGTGCTCCCGTGCCAGCAGTTCCCGTGCCAGCCGTGCGCCCGTCGCGTACTCAAACGGCACGCTGCCGCCTACACCGTCCTCCTCCCGGCTGTCCGGCGCGACAAGCGCCTCGACCGAGGTTTCGACGCCGTCCTGTCTTCCTCGCTCATGAAAGCGCTGCCGGAGGCCCTCCAGCCGCTGCTTGCGTGCCAGCGTCGTCTGGTCCATCGGCGTGGAGATGAACGCCGCGTGCCGGTGTCCGAGGCTGTACAGATGGTCGGCCAGCATCGCGCCTGCGCGCTGGTTGCTCAGCTCGATGGAGCAGATCGGCAGCTCCTCGCGCTTCTCGCCGATCAGCACGAGCGGAATGCGCGCCGACAGCCGCACCGCCTCGTCCGGGAAGCTAGGCAGGAAAGTATAAACAATGCCGCTGATGCGGTTATCGGAAAACTGCTCCAGATAGTATTTTTCCAGCTCCCGCTTGCGGAACGTGTTGCAGACCAGCACGCGGAACTCCTGACTGCCCGCATAATCCTCCAGCGTCTGGATCAGCTCGGAATAATACTGGTTCGCCAGCGTGGGCGTCAGGACCAGAATGAGCCGCCGGTCATTGCCGTTTTTCTTTCTGGTGCGGTGCGCAGGCGGCTGATAGCCGAGCTGCCGGGCCGCCTCAAAGACGCGCGCTCTGGTCTGCTCGGAAAACGTTGCCCGGCTGCTTCCGCTCAGAACGAGCGAAACGCTGGTCTGCGATACGCCCGCAAGCTCCGCGACGTCTGTAGACGTCGGTTTTCTCTGTTTTTTCTCCGCCATTTTCGTTTCTCCCGCAGCTTTTGTTATTACTAATATTTTATCATTTCCCTGCAGACTTGTCAATTTCTTCTTTCCGTTTTTCATCGTTTTTCGAAGAAACGACCCGTTAACACGTTCATTGTGCGCGTAACCCGCGCTTGTTTTAATACTACTAATATTGGAGTAACCGACATGATGAGAATCAAAGACCTGTTTCCTGATGCTTCCGGCAGCGGACGCGTGCTCGTTCTGGGTGAGCTGCTGCTGGACTTTGTTCCCTGTGACTCCGATATGCGGCTGTCCCAGCCCGGCACGGTCCTGAAAACCGTCAGCGGCTCGTCCGGTATTTACGCCTGCGCCGCCGCGGGCTTCGGGCTGGACTGCAGCTTTATCGGGAAGGTCGGCTCCGACCCGTTCAGCCAGCTTGCCCTGTCGTCCATCGCCTCGCGGGGCGTCCGGACAGACGCCGTCGTCCGTTCCGATTCCGGTCAGCTGGGGCTTGCGTTTCTCGAATACCTCCCCTCCGGCCGGAATTATACCTATTACCGCGACGGCTCCGTCGGCAGCCAGCTGCGCCCCGAGGAGCTGACGGAGGCAGTCTTTGCCGACGCGTCGATCCTGCACCTGCCGGGAATGCTGCTTGAGCTGAACGACAGTATGCGTCAGAGCTGCTTCCGCGCAGTCGAGCTGGCAAAGCAGAACCATGTTCTGTTTTCCTTTGATCCCAATCTGCGCAAGGAGCTGCGCAATGATGCGCAGATGCGCCAGCGGATGATGCAGATGCTTTCCATGGCTGACGTGATCGAGCCGACGCTCGAAGAAGCGCGGATCATCACCGGCTGCACCGCGATCAGCGACGTGCTGCGCGCTCTGCACGCAGCAGGCCCCCGCCTTGTCGTTCTGACGCGGGACAAGGACGGCGCGCTGTTCAGCTTCGACGGGCAGGTTCTGAGCGCAGAGGGCATCGACGTGCCCGTTGTCGACCCCACCGGCGCAGGTGATACATTCGCGGCTGCACTTGCCTGCTGCATCGAGGAAAATGTGCGGATGGAGGACGCCATCTCCTTCTGCAACTGCGCCGGGACGCTGGTATGTACCAAGCGCGGTGCCATCGGCATGGCGATCCCCACCCGTGAGCAGGTTCTGGACATGATGCGCTTGCATCCTGCACGCCTGCATATGGAATCTCTGCAAGCATTGTATGAAAAGGAGCACAAACATGAAATTGCATGAATGGAAAACCCGGATCCAAAGCGGTGAGCATCTGCTCGGCACAATGGTCACGACCTTCGCAAGCGCCGATCTGCCGAAAATTCTGAAGGCCTGCGGCTTTGATTTCTTCATCATCGACTGCGAACACGGCTCGTTCACCACGCGAGAGGTTGCAGACATGATCTGCGTTGCACGGGCGATCGAGCTGCCCGGCATGGTGCGTATCCCGGAGCTGCGGCGCGAGCACGTGCTCCATTGCATGGAGCTTGGCGCGGCGGGACTGCTGCTGCCGAACACAGAAACGGCGGAGCAGGCGCGTCAGCTCGTCGATTATGCCAAATACGCGCCCATGGGGCACCGCGGTGTTTCCCTCTCCCGGCCGCATACGGATTTTCTGAAGCAGGACAGCGCCGCCTATATGCAAAGCGCTAACCGCGATACCGTTCTGCTCTGCCAGATCGAATCCCAGCTCGGCGTATCCAACATTGACGCCGTCATGGCTGTCGACGGCATTGACGGCGCGATGATCGGCCCAAACGATATGTCACAGGATTTCGGCATTCTGGGCCAGTACGCCCATCCCGCCATGCAGGCTGCCTTCCGGCAGGTCATCGACGCCGCTGCGCGGCACGGCAAGGTTTCCGGCGCACATTTCGGTGCAGCAGCACCGCTGCAGCCGTGGCTGAGCCAGGGCATGACGCTCAATATGTGCAGCAGTGATCTTGGCCTTCTCATGTCCGGCGCGAAGGAGCTTTCCTGCCTGCGCTGATCCTGCTCAGTATCCCAAGTATTGAAAACCGGCAGGCCCATACTTCGGGCCTGCCGGTTCGTGCATCTGCGACAGTTGTGATCAAGCAAAAAAACTGGTATAGCCTCAGCTATACCAGTCTTTTCATGTCGGCATTCCCTATTTTCCCGGCCAGTCGCCCGGCAAGTATTTTCGGCGATCACGAGCTTAACTTCTGTGTTCGGTATGGGAACAGGTGGACCCTCGCGCCAATCAACACCGACTAAAAAAGAAACCTGATCTCGATCAGATTTCTTTTGTGTTGGCACTACCTATTTTCCCGGTCAGTCACCCGACAAGTATCTTCGGCGCATGTGAGCTTAACTTCTGTGTTCGGTATGGGAACAGGTGGACCCTCACACCAATCAGCACCAACTATTGAGGATTACACCCTGAAAACCGAACACCATGGAAGTTCTGCAAATCGGAAAGCACTTTACAGAGCCTGCTAACTACCAATTGTAGGTCAAGCCCTCGGCTTATTAGTATCAGTCAGCTACACACCTTACGGCGCTTCCACCTCTGACCTATCAACGTCATAGTCTACGACGAGCCTTACTCCATAAAGGATGAGAGATCTTATCTTAGGGGGAGTTTCACGCTTAGATGCCTTCAGCGTTTATCTCGTCCATACGT
>OGXT01003423.1_pt1 | contig 10951 bp, 6 predicted proteins | sample 1576361 | NCBI WGS metagenome assembly OGXT01 (sample SAMEA3541514, study PRJEB24748) | human gut metagenome | biome: human gut; feature: human-associated habitat; material: faeces | place: China | collected 2012 | reverse complement strand
GTTGATCTGACGGGTGTCGTAGCTCGTACGCCACAACTCGGCGATCTGGGCCGCATTCGAGAACTGGTTGTTGGCCATGTAGTAGCTGGGCAGGTTGCGGTAGTAGTCGGGACGCGGGTCGGCACCGCCCTTCCACGTGAGGGCCGAGTAACCGTTCGTACCGAAGCGGAACGAGGCCGCTGCGTCGATCTTCGTGCGGTCGTCGGGCGTGTTGGTGTAGTTGACGACCATCAGCGGCTCGTGGTTGTTACGCACGCGGGCGTTGCGTTTCTTGCCGTCCTGATAACCCCAGTTGGGATTGTAGTAGTTGTTGCCGACCAGGTCGTAGACCTCCTGTGTCGAAGCCTGCTGCGCGCCGCGCTCGGTCGGAGCGCCGAGGATCGTGAACGCCAGCCGGTTGCGCTCGTTGAAGCGTTTCTCCACCGATCCGTAGTAGCCGAAGCAGTTGTAATAGATGCCGTTGACCCAGTCGTTGCCGCCCTGTCGCGTCGATACGGAGAAGGCATACGACCAGCCGTTGTCGAGCAGACCGGAGGCGTAGGAGACCATCGCACGGAAACGGTACATCGAATTGCCGTTGACCAGGCTCACGCGCAGGCCCTTGCGGATCTGCGAGGCCGTGGCGTTGATGTTGGTCGTCCCGCCGATGCCGCCCAGTCCGTAGTCGGCGGCCTGCAAACCGGTGGTATTCTCCTGATTGCGCGTGGCGTCGTTCAGACCGCTCCACAGCGACCACGGCGTGTAGCCCGTCAGGGCGTCGTTGAGGCGGATGCCGTTGAAATAGACGTTGGTGTACTGCGAATCGTAACCGCGCAGGTTGAAACGCATCTCGCCGAACTTGTAGGAGGCGATGTTGTTGAAGACGTCTTTCGACGAGGAGAGCGACGAGGGCAGCGACTGCGTGTCGTTGGCCGTCTCGGTGTCGAACTCCGCGAAGATCGAGTCGTCGAACGCCTCGGTATAGACGGGTACCAGCGCGATCGAACGGACGTCTTTCGTGAGCTTGTCCACGCGAACCTTGATTTCGAGCGGTTCGTAGTCGTCGGCTTCGAACGTGAGGGTGTAGTCGCCCGAAGCCACGTCGTCGAACCGGAACCGCCCCTCGGCGTCGGAGGTCGCCTGTCGTTCGCCGGGGGTGAGGGTGATCTTCACCTGCTCGATGGCTGCGCGGTCGCCGCGAGAGACGACTTTTCCCTTGATGCCGCTGCCTTGTGCGAGGGCAGGGAGCGTCGCCATCGTCAGAAGCAATGTGAGTAAATGCTTTATTTTCATAATGAATCGATTTATTTGGCAATGTAGATGAATACCGGCAGGTGGTCCGAGAATCCGCCCTGGAAATTGTTGCCTACGAAGGTACGCAGCGGATAACCCTTATACTGCCCCTCCTGCTGGATGAGGTAGGAGGGTTTGAAGATATTGCCGTAGAATTTGGTCTTTTTGTACGGGTCCTTGACGAGTTTCAGTTTGCCGGCGGAGCCGGTAGCGAGGTTCTCCGAAACGACGATATTGTCGAAGAGGTTCCATGCGTCGCGGTAGGCGAGCGTTCCCAGACCGGCTTTGAGCATGTCGGCGAAGGGTGTGTAGAAATCGCCCGGCTGCAACTCCTTGATCTTGGCCTTGGCGCCCAGATGGACTTCGACGCTCTCGTCGGTCGGATCGTCGTTGAAGTCGCCCATGGCCACGATCTTGGTGGCGGGGTTGACTTTGAGCACCGAATCGGCGATCGCACGCATCTGGTCGGCCGCGGCGTTGCGCTTGAAGGCCGATGCCGCCTGCCCGCCCAGCCGCGAGGGCCAGTGCGCGACCATGAAGAGGAAGGGCTCGCCGTCGATCGTTCCCCACATCGTCACGATGCCGCGCGTGCGCCAGTTGGGCAGCGAAGCGATCCGCACGGGGATGTCGGCGCTGCCTTCGAGTTTGAAGACATCCGGACGGTAGAGGAACGCCACGTCCACGCCGCGCAGGTCGGGCGAGTCGTAGTGGCAGATCGCATAACGTGCCGGAAGGAGCTTGCGCGTCGATGCGATGTCTTCCAGGATCGAGCGGTTCTCGATCTCCGAGACGCCGATCACCGCCGGATAGTTGCGGTCGATGGCGGCGATGTCGAACAACACGCGCTCCATGTTGCGGAGTTTCTTGTCGTACTTGGCCGTATTCCACCGCTTCGCACCGTCGGGAAGGAACTCTTCGTCGTTGGTTTCGGGGTCGTCAATGGTGTCGAAGAAGTTCTCCATGTTGTAGAACATGATCTTGTGGGGCTTCTGCGCGAAGCACATCACCATGACCGACGCCAGCACCGCTGTGATTATCAGTTTCTTTCTCATGATTCGAATTGTTGAATTTCATTCTTCGTTTTCTCGTCCCGGCATGGCTCGGACGGCGTCCGGCTCTGCGCTCGGCTTGTCGAAAACGCGGTTAAAATCCCCATTGTTCGGGGCTGTTCTGTGCCTTGACCGAGGTGTCGGCGTCGGGGAAGAAGGTAAATCCCGTCTCTTTCTCGATCTCCGCCACGCTGCGGCAAAGTTGCCTGCCGAGCTGCTGCCCGTTTTCGTTGGCGACCCAGAATCCGATGGCTTTCAGTTCCGAGGCCTTGCAGTCGGCGATCCGCTTGCCGGTCGCGCCGTCGCGCGTGCGCAACAGCACCTTGAAGTAGTTCGTGGGAACCGGACAGACGTTTCCGGCCTTGTCTTTCGTCGATTCGTCGAGGTTGGCGAAATAACATCCCGTGACGACGTAGAGCGTATCCGGGCAGACGTAACTGCGGACTTTTGCTTCGAGCGCTGCCCACATGTTTTGGTTGAACTGGCCGCGCTGCGGCGTCATGTTCGATGCGTAGAACGTCTGCTTGTTCATCTCCTCGACGGTCGTGCGGTCTTTCGACGGAATCTGGTGACCGCGGTTGTAGACGTTGCCGTTCTGATAACCGCCCAGCCAGAGCGCAGGCTGGTACTGCTGCGGAATCTTCGGATCGGGCGCCCATGCTTCGCTGCGATCCAGCGATCCGATGTACGAAGCGTGCAGCGGATAGGCCACCCAATGCGCCACGCGCAGTTTCTTGTCGAAGCAGAGCGAGTAGTTGCGCACGGTTTTCAGGTTCATCTTGGCATAGTGGGCCGCATAGATATAGTCTGCCTCCTCCTTGCCGGCAGGCAGCTCGGGCCACTGTTTCGGCGTGTCGTAGGGATTGTCGGTCGCATTGGGCGCCAGCTGCGTCAGCTCGAAGTCGTAGGGTGCCGAACCGTCGTCGAAAGCGATCGTGAAGGTCGCTATGCGGCTTTGCGCCGAGGCGTTGGCCTTGTAGTAGAAGAACAGCAGATTTTCGCCGCTGTCGACCGTCCCTTGCCGTTGCCGGCCTGCGGCCGAAAAGTCGCGGGCGCTCAGCGAAAGCCAGTCGCCGCTGGTGATCGTAGCCGTGTAGTTCAGCTGTCCGCTGCCGGAGACCTCGACGATCACGCGCAGCGAAGCTGTCTCCTCGCCGCTTGCGATCTGGCCGCCGACGATCGACGACCGTTCCAGTTCGCACGCCTCCACACGGGCTGTCGCCGCATCGCCGTCGCTGTCGCCGCAGGCGGCGAAAAATACTGCGACGGCCGCGACCGCGAGTCGGAGCCACTGTCGGAGGAGGTGTGTCTGCATAGTCATTCGAAACGGATAGGAATCGCCGGCGGCGTTACCCGCCGGCGATCGTTGTCAACTCAGTTTTTCTTGAAGAAGCAGAATCCTTTGCCGTAGGATGCTTGTACATAAGGGCGCAGGAACCGGCTCGATGCGCTGTTTGCGCACATCATATAGATGGCGGGGTAGTTGAATGCCTGTCCGTCTACCGTTCCCGATGCGCTCGTCGTGGCGATTACGCCACTGGCATCCTCCGTGAATGTCCAGGGCTGTGCCGGAGCATCGGCCAAAACGAGTCCCTGTTTGGGCTTTCCGTTGTCGATAATGCCCGTACCGATCAAGTATTTGTCGCCCTGCTTGATGTTGAATCCGTCGGCTACGGCTTCGAACGTGAATTCGATAGCTGTATAATTACCGCTTGTCAGCGACAGTGTCTTTTTGGTTTCGTCATACGTGTAAGCGGCGGTGAATCCTTGACCGTAAGCGGCGAATCCCGTAACCAGTTGAAGACCGTAAGTTCCGCCCGGCTCGCAGCCGATGAAACCCGTCATGCCGTTGACGAGCTCGGCCACTTTCGTGATCTTGTCGTAGGTATCGCCTGCTGGTTCCGAACCGCCGGCGGCAGCCTGCGTGACGGCGACGGTCTTCGCTGCGACTTTGGTCGCGCCGCCGTCGTTGGTCAGATAGACCGTGACCGTGGCGTTGCGTGCGCTGCCGGTGTTCTCGGTCGGGGTGACCGTGACGGTCGTGCCCGCTGCCGATGCGGCGAAGTTGGCCGGGTCGGAGGACGAGGCGCCTACCGTGTAACCGTCGGCGTTAGCCACGGTGCAGGCGATCGTCTTGGCCTGATCCTTCGCCGCGAACGACAGCGAGGTCGGATTGACGCTCAGCGTGGGCTGCACGGGCGTGCTGCCGCCTCCCTCGCCGTAGAAGAGTTCGATCTTGGCGAGTTGGGCATTTCCTGCGGTTGTGACTGCGATGCGGTAGGCCGTGGCGTTTGCCGTATTGCTCAGCGTGTAGGTATATTCACCTCCTTCTTGCTTGGTGACTTCCTGTGCCTGGCCGCCCTGAACGGGGGTTCCTGCGGCGTCAGTAATAGCTATCGAATAAGCGCCAGCACCCTTTGCTGCGGATATGATAATTTTTGTCAGCGCTTTGTCGGCGATAGCGGGTAGTTCGATGTACGAACCCGCTTTACCGATGAAGAGGCTCTTCGTGCCATAACCCGGACTGTCTTCGTACGGATTCTGGAACCAATAGAAGATGTTGCTTGCGGAGATGTTGAAGGCATAGTTTCCGTCGAACAGATAGCTGCCTGTCTTGGATTGAGCTTCCTTGTCGGGTAATGCCGGCGTAAAGATCGATGCTCCGACACTGAAATCGAGCACGATGTGCGCCGGATCCGCGGGTTCGGGATCCGTGCCGCCCTCGGCGAAGGCGGCTGCATCGGTCATGTTGCGCGGACAAAGCTGTACGGCGCCTTTATAGAGGGAGACATAACCGGTCAGATCGCCCGTTTTCGAAGCCGCGTATTGCTTGCCTGCGAATCCGGCGGCGTCCTGTGTCACGTAGACGGTCAGATCGGACGAACCGACCTTGAACGTGGTGGTACCCACAGCCCAATTACCGGCCGTTGCGGGCGAAGTGACGTTCTTGACCGTGACGAGCATGCCCTGATAATCGATCAGATTGTCGATCGATGTGAGCGGGACAGGGGTGAGTTGCGCCTTGCCGATTACTTCGGCCGTCAGCCACGTGGCTGCATCGCTCGATTCGCAGGTTACCTCGTAGCAGTTCGAGAAATTAGCCACTTTGGCCAATCCTTTCACAAGCGTGAAACGAACCTTGTCGCCCGACTTGAACGGGAATGCGGGATCTTTGGGATTGGTGTATTGGCCGCTGCTGAACAGCAGGATACCGTTCTTGGCTTGTGTCGCGCCTTCGGTCATTACCATCAGGTTATTGGCCGAAACATTGCCGCCGTCGACGTCGGTTACGACGACCGCTTCGAGCGTGCGATTGTTTTCGGCGTCGATCACGAGCTTGTCCTTGCCCGTAACCGTTTCGGCGAGCCGGTAGAGTTCGTTCACCGTGATCGCTTCGCCCGGCGTGGGTTCGGGTTCTTCGCTGCCTTCGCCCAGATCGACTTCGGTGCCGCCTTCGCCTTCGGCGAGCGTCACGTCGTCGATAGCGAATACCGATGCTTCATCGACTGCATATTTCACGTAGAGATAGGCCGCTTTGTTTTTCAGCTTGAATTTCGAGGTGGCGAATACCCAGAACTCGTCGGCCTGTGCATAGGTGTACTCGACTGTCGTCCAGCTGGTGCCGTCGGCACTCAGAGCGAGGTGGAATTTCTCCGGTTTGAACTCGTTGTCGTAGAGACCGGCATCATAGTCGATCGTTTTCGAATATTGTGCACCGAAGGTGAGTTGCAGATCCTGTGCTCCGTCGAGTTTGATCTTGTTGATGATTAAGGCGGGATTGTTCGTTCCGAAGAACGCTTTGTTCTTGCCCGAAGCACCGTCGTAGCCGGCGCTGAGTTTTCCGCTGGTGCGGATCGACATATTGCCCTCGCCGGTGTAGGAGACTTCGCCTGCACCCGAACCGGTTTTCGCCCAGCCCGTATAGTCGGCGATAAGCGGTTTGTCCGATACGTCGGCCGTACCGAAGGATTCATAGTAGATCGCGTCGCCCGGCGTCGGGTCGGGATCCGTACCCCCCCCCTGATCCGTGCTTAGAGCCGCGATATCGGCCTTTTTGGTCGGGATGAGCTGTGCGTTTTCGCGATAGGTTTCGGCCACGCCGTAGATCGTGCCGGTCTTGTCGGCCACGTACATGTCGGCGAATCCGGTGGCGAACTGCGCCTTGTTCATGTAGACGGTCAGTGTCTTGCCCGAAGCGTCGTTGAGCGTTACCGACTGGCTTTCGGTTGCCGTCCACGGCTTGCCGACGAACGACTGGGCGGGCGTCATGTTGTTCAGTTTCACGTACTGCGCCTGATAGTCGCCCGTATTGAATTTTTCGACCGAAAGCGACGGAACGACCAGCTCGACCTCTTCGTCGCCTACGGTGACGACGACGTCGGTCAGCTGGCGCACGTTGTTGAATGCGTAGTATTTCGCGTTTTCGAGATTGAGCGTGACCTTACGGCCTGCGGGATACTTCGTTACGGGGTCGTTGGCCATGGCGAAATCGGCACCGTAGAGAACGATGGCCGACCGTTCGAGGCCGTTGTTGTCGCCCACGTAGAGTTTGCGGTTGTTGTTGCCCGCCGCGTCGTTGGCCAGGATGACCGCCTCGATCGTCGACTCGCTGTATTGGAGCGGCATGGCCTTGTCCGAGCCGACGGCGCCGCTCAGGTCGCTGTTGCCCAGAATGTACTCGACCAGTTTGCCGACGGCGCCGACCGTCGGGGGAACGTAGTTGCCCTGCGTGACGGTCAGGTATTTCCGGTAGAGTTCGCCGTAGCTGTTGCTCAGCGTGAAAATCAGACGGCCCATGTGGGGCTGCGCCGATTCGCCGACGGTGATCTTGACCGTACCGTCGCCGTTGTAGATGCCCTCGGAGACCTCGTTGCCGGAGACTTTGAAATACATCCACTCCTTTTGGGTCTCTTCGTCCTCGTAGGCGACCGTCCATTGACGGTTGCTCCTCACCGTAACGGTCGCGTCTTCGGTAGCCGTTCCGGTGAAGGCGACGGCCTCCTCCGATAGTTCCAGCGTGGGAGCCTGTTTGTCGACATCGTCGTCCACACATGCCGTGAACGCCCCGGCGGCGATCGCCAGCATCGTGTAAAACGATGTTTTCCAAATGTTTAATTGCTTCATAATGAATTTGAATTAAGTGTGAATATGATTTTATGGCTTTTCGTATCCGTTTTATAAAGTGGATTTTCAATCAAAGTTATGGTCTTTTATCGGAATAACCAATTAAAAATCGATATATTTTTAGCTGAAAGTATGAAAAAGTGTAATGTTTTTTGGCTCTTTCCGGACGGATTTTTCTTTTCAGGCGGAAACAAAGCGGATGCCGACCCGTCGGGAAAGGGGTCGGCATCGCAGACGGTCGTATATTTTCTTAGCGGATGCGGTCCATCGAACGGATCATCAGTTCGTCCCGGAAAATGGCACGGACGGCCAGATAGGTGAAGATCATGGCGATGAGCGGCAGCACCAGTGGCAGTTTGACGCTCTGGGCGTGGAATTCGAACGAAGAGAAGAGGCGATAGCTGAGAAAATAGTAGATGCCCATTACGATCTGTGCGCCCAGCAGCAGGATCATCTCCACCACGCCGAGCCGGAATTGCAGCATACGGCGCTTGAACAGGAAGATCGTCGTCAGCGGCAGCACCAACGCCAATGCCAGCAGGATGCCCATGTAGAGGGTCGATTGCACGGTTTCGCCGTCCGCCGTCCGCAGTCCGAAGGCGTAAAGGCGGAACTCTTCGCCGCCGCTGGCGAACGAGGCCAGGGGCAGGAACGCGGCGCAGGCTACCAGTCCTGCGGCCAGAAGCAGATAGAGTGTCTGAATACGTTGTATCATAATCGTCTGTTTGTCAGATATTCTTGTCGATCAGGTATTTGTTGCGGTCGGAGGCGTTGCGGTCGATCAGCTCGCCCAGGAAACCGGCCAGGAAAAACTGCACGCCGAGGATGACCAGAAGCATCGAAAGGTAGAAGAGCGGCTGCTCGGTGACGGCCCGCAGCGGCAGGCCGTGCGCCTGCTTGTAGAGCTTGGCGGCGATGATCCAGATCGTCGAGCAGCCGCCCAGCAGGAACATGAGCGTCCCCAACCCGCCGAAAAAGTACATCGGCGACCGGCCGAAATGCGAAAGGAACGAGACCGTAATCAGGTCCAGGTAGCCCTTGACCATGCGTTCCATGCCGAACTTCGAGGAGCCGTATTTGCGCGCCCTGTGGCAGACTACCTTCTCGCCGATGCGGCGGAATCCGGCCTCCTTGGCCAGGATCGGGATGTAGCGGTGCATCTCGCCGTAGACTTCGATCGACTTGACCACCTTGCGGCGGTAGGCTTTCAGTCCGCAGTTGAAGTCGTGGAGTTTGATGCCCGAGACGGTGCGCGCCGTCCAGTTGAAGAATTTGCTGGGCCAGCGTTTGCCGATCGGGTCGTGACGTTTGAGTTTCCATCCCGAAACCATGTCGTAGCCCTCTTCGAGGATCATGCGGCGCATGTCGGGAATTTCGTCGGGCGAGTCCTGCAAGTCGGCGTCCATCGTGAAGACCACGTCGCCTTCGGCGGCAGCGAATCCGCAGTAGAGTGCGGCCGACTTGCCGTAGTTGCGGGCGAACCCGATCGCCCGCAGGGCGGGATAGTGTTCTTTGAGGCGTTCGAGCGTCTCCCACGAGCCGTCGGTCGAGCCGTCGTCGACGAAGACGATTTCGTAAGAGAGGCCGTTTTCGCGTGCTACGCGGTCGATCCAGGCCGTCAGTTCGGGGAGCGACTCCTCCTCGTTGTAGAGCGGCACGACCACCGAGATGTCCAATCGCTTCTCCATCCGGTTACTCCTCCGTATTGTTGTCGAATCGTTGCCGGGGCTGTGCGAGGGCGGCGAGCACCAGTCCGAACAGCAGGCCGAGCAGGGCTTGTCCGGCGACCGACGAGAAGGTGATCCAAAGAGGCGACTGCACCATCAGGGCCATTTGGGAGATCATTTCGCCGGTATACAACCCCGTTTTCGAGAGAAGCGCGAACGATTGTTCGTAGAGTTCGGCATATTTGTCCGTGAAGAGGATGCGGCTGGCCAAGATCGTATAGGCGGCGTTGATAACACCCACGAAGAGCGCCATGGCGACGATGAATCCCAACCGCCTGCCGTATCCGTACTCCTCCTCGCGTGTCGAGCGGGATGTCGCCCGTTTGCGTGTGTAGTATAAGAGCAGCCCGATGTAGAGGGCCAGTCCGATGAGTCCGAAAAATCCCGCTCCCGTGGCGTCTCCCAGCAACGAGCAGACGGCCGATGCGCCGCCGATGACGGCACCGTACTTCGCGGCGTCGTTCCAAAAATTCGTCTGGTTCATATTGAATTGGATCGTGTCATTATGTCCGTCAGTTGAGTTCCGCCGCACCCTGCCGCACGATTTCGGGCTCTTCCTGCGTGAGGTCGACCACCGTGGTGGGCACGATCGAACCGTATCCCCCGTCCACGACCAGCGCCACTTCGCGGCCGTAACGTTCGTGGATCAGTTCGGGGTCGGTCATGTACTCCGCGTCGTCGTCGCTTTTGAGCGATGCGGTGATGAGCGGGCACCCCAGCTGTTCGACGATCGTCCGCGGAATCGCATTGTCGGGGATGCGCACGCCGATCGTCTTGCGGCGTTGCAGCGCCTTGTCGGGCATCCGCGACGATGCGTCGAGCAGGAAGGTGATCGCTCCCGGCAGATTGCGTTTGAGAATCTTGAACGCGGCGTTGTCCACCCGGCAATATTCCGCCGCCCGCGAGATGCCGTCGCAGATGATGCTCAACTCACCGGTCTGTTTGCCGCTGAGTTGGCGCAGTCGTTCCAGACCGCGTGCTGAGCGGAGCGAACAGCCGTAGGCGTAGACCGAATCGGCACGGTCCAACGCGCTAGGCGCATCGCGTACAGGGGCAAGTTTCGAACAGTGTTCGAATTCTTCGGGCAACTGATAATCATCATGTGCGGCTTCAGTCATGCCACTGATTCTTCTCGCATGTGCCGACCATGCGATCGTAACCGTTAATGGGCAGATTCCTCCACCCACTGGAGAATTTGGTGCGCTCATGTGCTCGTCAGCGGGAAGAATCTTCCAGTAGCTGGAAGATTCGGGACGTTCACAGTCACCTCAGCGTGCTGGTGATCTGGTCGACGGTTTCGCCGTCTTTGCGTGCGACGGGCTGGAGGATGGTTTCGTCCTCGGATGCGTAGTAGTAGCCTTCGGCGGTGACTTCGGTATCACCGTTCCATGTGTTGTGGGTGGTGCCGTCCACGCCGGCCCAGCGGAGCGTGCTGGTGCCGGTCACGTTCTCGCTGATCGAGCTGCCGTTACGGCTGGTGGTGACCGTGTCCGCCACGTTCTGCGTGTCGCCGGCCTTGGTGGTCGTGCCGGATGCCTTCGTGGCCACGCTCAGCGTGTAGTCCGGCGGGGCGAGCTGGTATTTGTCGAGCACGATCACGACGATGCTGCGGTCCGAGCTGACATGGCGTTCCATGATCTTGTCGACGCTGTTCGACGGATCGTCGCTGAAGCCATCGCCGGTATGGTAGTGCTGAGAGCCTGCATAAAGGTATTCATTTGGCGCGATGTTCTTGTACCAGTTGTCCTTCCATATCTTCGCGTCGTAGACGCCGGACCC
>OGXT01003419.1_pt1 | contig 10966 bp, 6 predicted proteins | sample 1576361 | NCBI WGS metagenome assembly OGXT01 (sample SAMEA3541514, study PRJEB24748) | human gut metagenome | biome: human gut; feature: human-associated habitat; material: faeces | place: China | collected 2012 | reverse complement strand
GGTGACAGAAGTCGTTGGACTCCTCCGGCGGCAGGCAGGCCCGCAGCTGCTTTTCCACCTTGCCGGGGTCCTTGGTGCCGTCGGTGAGCCCCAGCAGGCCGGTGATCCGGATGCAGTGGGTGTCTGCCACCACCACGCCGGGGGTGTGGTGAACATCGCCCAAAATAAGGTTGGCGGTTTTTCTGCCCACCCCGGGCAGGGAGAGCAGCTCCTCCATGGTGCCCGGCACCTTGCCATGGAATTGTTCCAGCAGCATGCGGGAGGCAAAGACAATGTCCTTGGCCTTGGCCCGGAAAAAGCCGCAGGAGTGGATGTAGGGCTCCACGTCGGCCGGCTCTGCCTCCGCCAGGGCCTCCAGGGTGGGGAAGCGGGCGAAGAGGGCGGGGGTCACCTGATTGACCCGCTCATCGGTGCATTGGGCGGAGAGGCGGGTGGCAAAGAGCAGCTCATAGTCCTTTTGGTATTGCAGGGAACAGATACCATCAGGGTACAAGTCTTTGAGTGCCTGGACAATGGCGTGAATATCCTTGGAATTTTTCATAAAAACTACCGATTCCTTTTTCTCTATAGGTTGTTTTTCGTATAAATAGTATAGCACAAAGTGGAAGGATAGTCATTGGATTTTTTTTCGGTTTGGAGTATAATAAGCTGGAAAACGCAAACCCGCCATCATAGAAATTTGAATGTAAAAAGGAGCGAGTATCGTGGTCAAAGATGTCATCGATTTCCTGATCCAGCAAGATCCCCAGGTGGGCAACGCCGTGCAGGCGGAGTACGACCGTCAGCGGAGAAATATTGAGCTGATTGCCTCGGAGAACTTTGTCAGCCCGGCCGTTCTGGCGGCTGCTTCGTCCGTGCTCACCAATAAGTATGCCGAGGGCTATCCCGGCAAGCGCTACTATGGTGGCTGTGAATGTGTGGACGTGGTGGAGGACATTGCCCGGGACCGGGCCAAGGCCCTCTTCGGCGCGGACCATGCAAACGTCCAGCCCCACAGCGGCGCTTCGGCCAACTACGCAGTGTACCAGGCCCTGTGCAACGTGGGAGACACCGTCATGGGAATGAACCTGGACAACGGCGGCCACCTGACCCACGGCAGCCCCGTGAACTATTCGGGGATCAACTACAAGATTGTCCCCTATGGCGTGGACCCCAAAACCCACCGCATCGACTATGACCAGGTCCGCGACCTGGCCAAACAGTGCAAGCCCAAGATGATCATTGCCGGCGCCTCCGCCTATCCCCGGATCATTGATTTTAAGGCTTTCCGGGAGATTGCCGACGAGGTAGGCGCCTATCTCTTCGTGGATATGGCCCACATTGCCGGCCTGGTGGCCGCGGGGCTGCATCCCTCCCCCGTGCCCTATGCCGACGTGGTGACCACCACCACCCATAAGACCCTGCGGGGTCCCCGGGGCGGCGTGATTCTGTGCAAGGAGGAGCATGCCAAGAAGATTGACAAGGCCATTTTCCCCGGCTCCCAGGGCGGCCCCCTCATGCACATCATCACCGCCAAGGCCGTTGCCTTCGGGGAGGCCATGAAGCCGGAGTTCAAGACCTACCAGGAGCAGGTGCTGAAGAATGCCAAGGTCCTGGCCGAGAGCCTCATGGATGCCGGCTTCCAGCTGGTCTCCGGCGGCACCGACAACCATCTGATGCTGGTGGATCTGCGCCCGGCCAACATCACCGGCAAGGAGATGGAGAAGCGCCTGGACCAGGTGAACATCACCGTGAACAAGAACACCATCCCCGACGATCCCCAGTCCCCCTTCGTCACCAGCGGCATCCGGGTGGGGGTCCCCGCCGCCACCAGCCGCGGTCTGCGGGAGGAGGACATGAAGGTCATCGGCCAGCTCATTTGGAAGACCGCCACAGAGTTTGACACCAAGCAGGAGGAGATCCGCGCGGCGGTGGCGGAGATCACGGCCAAGTACCCCCTCTACGAGTAAGCCCTGTCCGCCGGGGGAAAATTCTCCCTTTACGGAAGGGGTCACAGCTGATAAAATAAGGAGGACGACGCAGGTCGTTCTCCTTGTTTTTATTTCGACTATGGGAAAGAGAGATGAGCGCCATGTACCAGCCCCTGGCAGACCGGCTTCGGCCCAATTCCATCGACGAGGTGGTGGGGCAGCGGCATATACTGGGGGAGCAGGGGGTTCTGCGGCGGATCATTCAGGGGGGAAATATCCCCAATCTGATTTTTTACGGTCCCTCCGGCACGGGAAAGACCACGGTGGCGGAGATCGCCGCCGCCCAGATGCACCGGCCCTTCCACCGCCTGAACGCCACCACCGCCTCTTTGGCGGACATCAAGGCCATCACCGCGGATGTGGGGACTCTGCTGGCACCGGAGGGGGTGGTGCTGTATCTGGATGAGATTCAGTATTTCAATAAGAAGCAGCAGCAGTCCCTGCTGGAGTTTATGGAAACGGGAAAACTGACCCTCATTGCCGCCACCACGGAGAATCCCTATTTCTACATTTACAACGCGGTGCTCAGCCGGGCCACGGTCTTTGCCTTTCAGCCTGTGTCGCCGGAGGAGGTTCTGCCGGTGGTGCTTCGGGGAATCCGGGAAATGAGCCAGGACCGGCAGGGGCGGGTCCGCTGGGAGGAGGGGGTGGCCGAGCACATTGCCCGCAGCTGCGGGGGGGATGTGCGGAAAGCCCTCAACGCGGTGGAGGCCCTCTTTGCGGCCCATGCCATGGACCGGGGCGAGACGGTCCTGACCTTGGCGGAGGCCCAGGTGGTGGCCCAGCGGTCCGCCAACCGCTATGACCGGGACGGTGACAGCCATTATGACATTTTGTCCGCCTTTCAAAAGTCGGTCCGGGGCTCTGATCCCGATGCCGCAGTCCATTATCTGGCCCGGCTGCTGGAGGCGGGGGATCTGATCTCCCCCTGCCGCCGGCTGATGGTCATGGCCAGTGAGGACGTGGGCCTGGCCTATCCCCAGGCGGTGGCGGTGGTGAAAGCCTGTGTGGACAGCGCCAATATGCTGGGCCTGCCCGAGGCCCGGATTCCCCTGGCCCAGGCGGCTATTTTCCTGGCCACCGCGCCCAAGTCCAACAGCGCCATTCTGGCGGTGGAGGGGGCGTTGGCAGACCTGCGGGCGGGACGGACGGGGGAGGTGCCGCCGCATCTCCGGGACGCCCACTATGAGGGGGCGGCCCAGCTGGGCCATGGGACGGGGTACCAGTATGCCCATGGGTATCCCAACCACTATGTGAAACAGCAGTATCTGCCCGATCCCCTGAAAAACCGGACCTATTACACCTATGGGGAAAATAAAACCGAGCAGGCCGCCAAACAGTATTGGGACCGGATCAAGGGGGAAGGCTAACCGAAGACCGTCTGTATTTTGTGTGCCAGGCGCCCGGGGGGAGAATAGTCCCAGCGTGATAAAATAGGAAAGAGGTTCCGGCCCCGGCTCTGGCTCCAGGCGGTGAATGAGGGTGAGCTTGATCTTCATGCGGTCCGGCAGGATGGCTTTGATGTAGACGGACACCCGGTCGTCTTCCGCCAGTCCTTCGGTCTGGTCTGCCAGGCCGGTGAGGTTGGGGGTCAGCTCTACAAAAGTTCCATAGGATTTCACCCCCCGCACCCAGCCGGCCACGGTCATGCCGGGGGAAAACCGGGCGGCGTTCTCCAGCCAGGTGCCCAAAAGCTCCTTGTGGGAGAGAAAGAGCCGTCCCTGGTCGGGGTCGCTCCCTGTGAGCACGGTATAGATTTCCTGCCCCACGGTGAACCGGCGGGCAGGGTGAGAGATGCGGGAGACGGAGCAGTTTTCAATCCCGATGAGAGACACCACCCCGCACCCCACATCCACAAAGGCGCCGAAGCCCTCCAGGTGGGTCACGGTGGCGGGGAGAACGGTGCCCGGCGGGCAGCGGAGCAGTTCTGCCAGAGCCAGCTCCTGGGCCCGGCGGCGGGAGAGGGTGAGTTGGGGCGGCGCACCCTCAGCCACCCCGGTGACGGTGAAGGAGATGGGCTTTCCCACCCGGGAGAGAATGGCGATTTCCCGGGCGGTTCCCTCCCGGATGCCCAGGGCGGCCTCCTCCCGGGGAATGGTTCCGGTGAAGGGGCCCAGGTTTACCAGCAGATCGTGGCCCGGGGTGCACAGGACGGCCCGGCCCTCCAGCACGGTTTCCTGCTCCATAGCTTGGCGGAGGGAGGAGAGGGTCTCCCAGGCGGCTTGGTTTTCTGGGGTGTGGAGCAGGCGCCCTTCTGGGAGATACAGGTTGGACATACACTGCCTTCCTTTCTGATTCCATGAGTGAGACGAAGTCTGACTCAATGATATTCACATGGGGGCCAAAAATTGCCCCTTCTTTTTCCAATGGAGGTGTTGTACCATGGATATTCAACCCGGCGACGTGCTGGAGATGAAAAAGGAGCACCCCTGCGGCGCCAGGCGGTGGGAGGTACTCCGGGTGGGGATGGATTTCCGCCTGCGCTGCACCGGCTGCGGCCGGGAGGTGATGCTCCCCCGAAAAAAGGCGGAGAAAGCCCTGAAAAAAATCATTTCCCCGGCGGACCAGGCTGGGGAGGACAGGAGGAATCCCTATGCGTTATGAAGGTCAGATTTATCGGCCCCCAGGAGAGTGGCGCAGCTATCTGCTCCAATGCACCATCGGCTGCTCCCACAACAAGTGTACCTTCTGCGGCATGTATAAGACCAAGAAATTTCACGTGCGTCCCATGAAGGAGATCATCGAGGACATTGCCATGGCCCGGGAGTATTACGGTCCGGAGAACGTGGATAAGGTCTTTCTCTGCGACGGGGACGCCATTGTCATGCGCCAGGCCCACCTGCTGCAGATTTTGGAGGCCCTGTACGCGGCCTTCCCCCATCTGCGCCAGGTGACGGTCTACGCCGGCACCCGCAGCACCATGACCAAGAGCCAGGAACAGCTCATTGAGCTGCGCCAGGCCGGCCTCACCCGGGCCTATCTGGGGGTGGAGAGCGGCTGGGATGAACTGCTGAAAAAGGTCAACAAGGGGGTCACCTCCGAGCAGATGCTCCAGGCCGCTGCCCTGCTGAAAAACGCCGGCATTGACCTGTGGGTCACGGTGATTCTGGGCCTGGCCGGCCCGGGAGAGCCCTCCAAGAAGCACGTGGAGGAGACCATCCGGGTGCTCAACCGGATGCAGGCCAACCATGTCTCCTGCCTGTCCTACATGCCGGAGCCCAACTCCCCCATGTACCAGGATGTCAAGGAGGGACGTTTCCAGATGATTACCCCCCGGGAGTACCTGGAGGAGACCCGGGCCCTGGTGGCCGGGCTCAACTATGGCCCCTTCCATTTCACCAGCAACCACGCCTCCAATTATCTCCCCCTCAAGGGAACCCTGCCGGACGACCGGGAGAAGTTCCTGTCCATGATCGACAACGCCCTGGGGGGGAAGCAGCGGATTCGCAGCGAATATTCCCGCGCCCTTTGACCCCAGCGAAGAAAAGCAAAACCCACGGCGGTTTCTGTCCGCCGTGGGTTTTTCTATGCCAAAAAGAAAATAATATGAGATATGTTGGTACAATAGAGACAGGAAAAAGGAGGGTGCTGTCTATGTACCATTGGATGACGCAAGCAGAGATTCAGCGGTTCCTGGCCCATCTGCGCCGGGAGGAACGGAGCCCGGGGACCCTGGCCAAATACCGCCGGGATTTGCTGGCCTTTGCCGCCCGGCTGCCCCAAGGGGGGCGGGTGGACAAGGAACAGGTGCTGGCATGGAAGGAGGAGATGGCCCGGCGGTATGCCCCCAGCACGGTGAACAGCATGATTGCGGCCCTCAACGGCTTTTTTGCCTTTCAGGGCTGGCACGGGTGCCGGGTGAAGGCCCTGCGCCAGCAGCGGGAAATTTTTCGGGAGAAGGCCCGGGAACTGGACAAGGGGGAGTACCTGGCCCTGCTGGCCGCCGCCCGACGGCGGGGCAGCCAGCGGCTGTATCACGTGATGCAGACCCTGGGGGCCACGGGGATTCGGGTCTCCGAGCTGGTGTTTGTCACGGTGGAGGCTCTGGCTGCCGGCCGGGCGCTGGTGCACTGTAAGGGCAAGCGACGGGCGGTTCTGCTGCCCCAAAAACTCTGCCGGGCACTCCAGGGATACTGCCGGGCCCGGGGCATCACCGCCGGTCCGGTGTTTGTGACCCGCACCGGACGCCCGGTGGACCGCTCCAACCTGTGGCGAGAGATGCAGGCCCTCTGCTCCCGGGCCGGGGTGGAGGCCCGGAAGGTCTTCCCCCACAACTTTCGTCACCTGTTTGCCCGGGCCTTTTACGCCCTGGACAAGGACCTGGCGAAGCTGGCCGACCTGCTGGGCCATGCAAGTATAGAGACCACGCGCATCTATATTATGGAGAGCGGCGCCGAGCATAAACGGCAGGTGGAACGGCTGGGGCTGATTCTGTAACAACGGAATTCTTATTCCGTTGTAAATAAGTCAAACGAAAAAATGCGGCGTACAACGGAATTCTTATTCCGTTGTAACAAATAAACCGCAAGATGATATACTGATCGAGTTATCTACAATATATCACAGATCAAAGGGGAAATGCAAGCCCGATATTTGATAAAACGCACAAGAAAACCACCTGAAGAAAACAGTCGATCTTTCTTCAGGAATTTTTTACACCCATTTTTCCGAAGAATGGAGAAAGCCTTCCTCTGGGTTATGCTCTCATTTCTTTTCCTTGGCTGTCGAATGACAACGGAATAAGAATTTTGTTGTAATCATACGGCGGGATGAAAAACAAGAGAAGGGAGTTTACACGATGAGTATAAGGAAAAGACGCTGGGGCGCCATATTGCTTACCGTCTGTATGGCGCTTTCCCTGATGACGACAGGGGCGCACGCGGCAGGAGAGGACTCGCCTGCGGATTTTTCAGACTATGAGGTGAACGTGGAGGATCCTTACCCGGAAGGGGTGACGGTGGATCTGTTTGACTATTGGTTGGATATGCAAACAAGCCCTGACAATACGAAAAGCAAGGATGATGATAAACAGAAGGGAATTAACAAAGAGCACGCCTTAAAATTCCTCAACGATGCGCAATGGGGCGAATATAACCAGTGGACCAGGAGTGAAAAGCCCTATACCGGCATTGTGTCATCCCGATTGGGGAAGGACGGATATCCCCACCTAAACGAAGAGAAAACAAAAAGCAGCGAGTCCCTGTCCTATTTGTTCAACGGCTTTGACAGTCAGGACGAGGGGGAGAAGAAGGTCGATGGAAAAGCCGCCTATATGGATGTGGGCGGACTGTTGCAGCGGGATCAGTGGGGCTATTATTACTACGATTGTAAAAAAAACTTTGCCAGCTTCGATGTAGTGAAGAATCAGTTTATACTTTACAACAAAGGCGGTGTAAAAGAAACACCAAAGGAAGGGGAGGTGTACCATCAATTTTTCCCTTTCAATACGGCGGATCAAGTTTTTGAAATAAAGGACGATCAGTTGCAGGATAAAGAAAGCTTAGGGGAGACCCCTGCAAGAAATGAAGCCATCAATCATTATTTCGGCATGAGTATGGTGACCCGTTTTGTACAGACGAAGGGCGGCATGTCTCCTTTTGATTCTGAGAAGCCGGTAACCTATGAATTCTCTGGGGACGACGACGTGTGGATTTTCATTGATGGTGTATTGGTGGCGGACTTGGGCGGAATCCACGATCCGGCATCGGTAAAAATTGACTTCTCCACGGGAAAGATTGATGTGAACGGAGGAGATGGTTCTAAGCAGGAAGGGGCATCGTCCACAACACTCAAAAAGGTGTTTGAGAGTGCGGGAAAACAGGGGAACGAGGGTGATTGGGATGAAAATACCTTTCGGGAAGGCACCTTCCATACCTTGAATTTCTTCTATCTGGAACGGGGGAACGGGGCTTCCAACATGAGCCTCAAGTTCAATATGAAGGTGATCCTGGAGAGCGAGATCAAAAAGGTAAGTCAGGATTATACGGCTGAGGGGACTGCGGAGGGGGTAGCAGGCGCAGAATTTGCACTCTATCCGGCGGACGAGAGCTGGGATATTATAGATGGATACCAGAACGCACCCTATGCCACAGGAACAACGGATGAGAAGGGCGAGTTTATCTTGCTGGATCAGGAGAATGTCCCGCTGGTACCCAGTGACCTGCAAGGGGTCAGTTCTTACTGGGTACTTCGGGAGACAGAGGTACCAGAGGGCTATCGGGGCATAGAAGAGGTTCATTTTCACTTGCAGAGCAATGACAGTGGATACCCCATCCTTTTGTCTGACAGCACCTGGGACGTGGGCGCCTATGCCATGTCTAAGGTGCTGGCGACGGCCCGCACAGTGAGTGGGGAGGAGTCCGGCGCAAAATATGTGGAAACAACTGAAGAGGGAAAAGTCAAAGTCCTCGATAGTGAGGGCAAACCTGTGGGCACCATGTTTTCCGTGATTCTAAAGCGGCCGAATGATTTCCAAGGAACGTGGGAAGAACTTACGTTGAAGGATTTGACAGCGGTGTCCGGGAATCCGGAAAAAGGTTGGAAAATCCATCCAGCGGGGATGGAAGGTGTTCTCGAGGCGGCCCAGGAGAACTGGTATCCATTTAAGCTGGGCACTGAGTTCACCTGCGCCATTGAAAATCTGCCTGGAGACATTGAAAAGTATTACTTGGTAGCAGCGACAGATCAGAAGAAAAACGCGGAGTATACCGGCGGTTATTTTTACATCAATAAGGAGATTACGAGCGCCGACGATTTGAAAGAGGTTAATCCGAATGACATTGTGATGCTGGACCCCAGCGAATTCCAGCGCCAGTTTGCGATGAGCCTGTATGTGCCCAACATCCAAAACCGCCTGCTGGTGCAGAAGACGGACGAGGAGGGGAATCCTCTGGATGGGGCGAAGTTCTCTTTGTATGAACAAGAGGGTATCACAGTTGATGAAAAGGGTAATTATGTAAGCTTAGGAGGACAATCACCGATCGATGTGGAAAATACAGAAAAAACAGGGACGATTAACTTGGAGAATGGAAGCACAATCAAGGGTGCGATGACCTTTTCCAAGATTCCCAAAGGAGAGTATTACTTAATTGAGACAGAGGCCCCGGCCGGATTTGAGAAGAACCCCACGGCGGTTCCCGTAATCGTGGATAACACCGGGGTTTATGCCGATGCGGGGGATCAAAATGACATGGTCTCTGTCAACCTGGGCGTGGGCAAACTGGTCAAGAGCATGGTGCAGTTTGCCGAGGACGATGACATTGACGCCACCCTCCACGACATCAAGGCGGCACTGGAGACGGGGACGTACTCAAAAGAGGGAGAAGAAACAGGGACATGGACATGGAATGAGAATACTAATTGGAGTGAGGCAACCCATCTGTCCTATTCCACAAATGATGCTGTCCTGGAATATGCACCCATCAGTGAAGAGTATCCCAATGTGCTCTCTTATGACAAGGGCTGGGGCCGGTTGTCCATTCGGCAGTGCATGGACCATGATGATATCATTCAGTCTCCCAAACAGCCCTTGGGGGATCAAAGCCTGAACAATCTCTTCTCCGGCACCACCATGGTGGTGGTGGGGAACCAGCGCCAGGCGGCGGGGAAGCTCTCCATCACCAAGAACGTGGCTGGTCTCGACGAGGACATCGCCTCCCAACTTTCCTTTGATATTACCCTGACCGCAGAACCAAAGAATTTGAACGGCGGGACGGTGTACCGGATGAAGGATGGGGAAACAAGTGAAAAAGTGCCCTTCTCGGAGGAAGGAAAGGCTACGCTTTCGATCCATGATGGGGAGACCATCACGCTGCAAGTTCCGGCGGGTGTGACGATCACTGTGAAAGAGGATGCTGTATCAGGGTTTACTGTTGCATACGAAGATACGTCGTCTGCGTCGGAGGCAGTATCGGTTTCTGAGCAAAGTCAGGGCATTTCGGTAACGATTGAAGAGAAGGCTGACAAAGCAATCACGATCACAAATACGTTTGATAGTGGGAACGCTGTAGCGGAAATCATTCCGGCTATCAACAAAACCTTTACCGGAAGCGGCTGGAACATAGGTGATGCGGTATCCTTCCAGATTGAGGCCATGACGGAGGATACTCCTGTCCCCAACCCAAATCGAATTACAATCACCAAATCCTCTGACAGCACAGCATCGGCATCTTTTGCCCCCATCATTTTCACGGAAGCGGGAACCTATCAGTACAAAATTACAGAAAATGAGGGAGACCTAAACCGTGTCAAGTATGACACCAGTGTTTACACGCTTTCTGTAACGGTGACTGATAATGAAGAGAGGGGACTTACCGTTAGTAATTGGAGCATTAAGAAGAATGGGAAACCAGCAGACGAGATCGTCTTTACCAATCATCGAAGCTCCGGAAGCCACCGCCCCGATCCGGACCCCGATGACGACAAGCCCAGCCTGAACACCGAGGACCACTATGGCTACATCATCGGCTACCCCGTGGACTACTACACCGGGCTGCCCACCGAGGACCAGACCAAAAAGCCGGTGAAGCCCCAGGGCAACATCACCCGGGCGGAGGTGGCCACCATCTACTTCCGCATGCTCACCGATGAGAGCCGGAACCACTTCTGGAGCCAGGACAGCGGCTACCCGGATGTGGCGTTGGCGGACTGGTTCAACAACGCCATCGCCACCCTGTCCAACGGCGGGATCATCAGCGGCTATCCCGACGGGACCTTTGACCCCAACGGGTATATTACCCGGGCCGAGTTCGCGGTGATTGCCGCCCGGTTCTTCGACATGGACTACCAGGGGGAGGACCTCTTCCCGGACATCGACGGTCACTGGGCCCAGGATTACATCAACCAGGCCGCGGAAGACGGCTTTATCGAGGGGTACCCGGACGGGACCTTCGGGCCGGACAAGTACATCACCCGGGCCGAGGCGGTGACCCTGGTCAACCGGACCCTGGACCGGCACCCCGACCCGGACCACTTCCTGGAGGATATGCTGGTCTGGC
>OGXT01003418.1_pt1 | contig 10968 bp, 9 predicted proteins | sample 1576361 | NCBI WGS metagenome assembly OGXT01 (sample SAMEA3541514, study PRJEB24748) | human gut metagenome | biome: human gut; feature: human-associated habitat; material: faeces | place: China | collected 2012 | reverse complement strand
TCTGGTATTCGTGCAGCCGCGTACGTCGCATCACATCATCCGCCGACAGCCGGGGCGACCTGTCGCCGCCGAGCGTTGTAAACAGCGGCTGACGGGCTTTTTTTATGTCTTCTATTCCGCGACCTCTGTCGCGTATTTTCGTCACAGTTTTTCCGTCGCCGTAAATTTTGACGTCTATGTATATTTTTCCGCACGAATTTTTGTAGGCGTGGACTATACAGTTTGTCACCGCCTCGCTGACGGAGGTCCTTATATCGTTCAGCTCCTCTATTGTGGGGTCAAGCTGTGAAATAAACGCCGACACCGCCGTACGTGCATATCCTTCGTTTACGGAACGGCTCTCCAGTTGCATTTTGAGTTCATTAAGCGGTTTCACTTTTCTCCGCCTCCTTTTTCTTTTTCAGTACCGCGAGATTTTGAAGCCCCGCGAGGCACATTACCTTATATGCATGGCGTGACAGGCCGTGAATTTCGAGTGAGGCTCCCATACTCTCGCATATCTTGTATCTGCCCATCACAAGTCCTATTCCGGAGCTGTCCATAAATGTGACTCCCGAAAAATCAAGCACGACTCTTTTAGGGTGTGCCGAAATAATTGCCGCGTCTGTTTTTTCGCGTATGGGCAAAGCGACATGATGGTCGATTTCACCTGATAAAAATGACGTAACAACATCTTCGTCTGTCTTAATTTCAACGGACATATTTTTTCATCCCTTCCGAGTTTTCTTCCATTTTAACGGACAAGCATTAAAAAAGCTGTCGCAATATGGTAACGAATACTGTTTTTTCAAAATATAATGATATTGTATATATCAGAGCAAAGGAGAGAACAGCCTTGGAGCATAAAAAAAGCCTTGCCTTTTTGCCCGTCGGTGAAAAAGCAAGGGTGTTATCGGTTGAAAACGGAGGAAATATGAAAAGACGGCTTCAGGATCTCGGAGTTATAAGGGACACCGAAATCGGTTGTGTTCTCGACAGCATATCCGGCGACATAAAAGTCTACATGATACGCGGTGCATACATTGCGATACGAAAGTCCGACGCAGAGCAGATACTTCTTAAATAGGGTGATAATTTGAAAAAACAAAAAATTCCCAATAAAAAAGTAATAGCACTTGCCGGCAATCCGAACGTCGGAAAAAGCACGGTATTTAACGCGCTCACAGGTATGCACCAGCACACCGGTAATTGGACGGGCAAGACGGTAGACTCCGCAGAGGGCAGGTTTCTTTATAAAGAAAGAGAATATGTTTTGGTCGATCTACCGGGTACATATTCTCTTTGCTCACACTCCGAAGAAGAGGAAAATGCAGGTAAATTTTTGCAATCTCATCGGTATGACGCCGTAATCGTTGTATGCGACGCGGTCTGCCTTGAGCGCAATTTAAATCTCGTCCTGCAAGCCATGGAAATAACAGGCAATATAATTGTTTGTATAAACCTGTTAGATGAGGCGAAGAAAAAGGGCATAGAAATTGACACGGAAAAGCTCGAAAAACGACTCGGTGTTCCGACAGTCGGCATTTGTGCACGTACAAAGCAGGGGTTTCCGGAGCTTTTGGCCGCGGTTCAAAAAATGTCGGCAGATAAAAAAGCACCGATTTTCCCCGTAAAATACAGTGAAAGCACCGAAAAGGCAATAGAAATTCTCTGCGACGCATTAAGAAAAAATACAAATCTTCCGCTGAATGAAAGATACATGTCTCTGCGTCTTTTAGCAGAGCCGAAAAAAGCCTCGGAGGAATTTAGGGAGATATTCGGCGACGACAAATTAAAAGGCCGCGATATTTCGGACGCGCTGGAAAAAGCGTACCGTGTGTGCGGCGGAAGAAAAAACATAGAAGACGATATTCCCGAAAGCATAGTTAAAACAGCCGAAAATGCAGTTGACGGCGTTGTAAAAACAAATCAAAACAAGAAGCATGACTTTGACCGCAAATTAGATAAGCTTTTCACAAGCAAGCTTACGGGAATACCGATAATGTTGCTGCTTTTACTGCTCATATTTTGGATTACCGCGGTGGGTGCCAATTACCCGAGCGAGCTTTTACAGCGTGCAAGCGGTTTTCTCATACAAAAGCTTATGCTCCTTTTGACAAATGCCGGCGTTTCTGTTTGGCTGCGCGAAATGCTTGTAAACGGAATGTTTAAGGTCTTATGCTGGGTCATATCGGTAATGCTGCCTCCCATGGCAATATTTTTCCCCCTGTTCACCCTGCTTGAGGACTTCGGATACCTGCCGAGAGTTGCGTTTAATCTTGACCACGGCTTCAGAAAATGCGGTACCTGCGGCAAACAGGCTCTCACGATGTGTATGGGCTTCGGGTGCAACGCAGTAGGGGTCACCGGCTGCCGCATAATAGACAGTCCTCGCGAAAAGCTTATAGCCGTTATAACAAACTGCCTTGTCCCCTGCAATGGGCGTTTTCCGTCGCTCATAAGCATTATAACCATATTTTTTGCCGCCGGCAGCTTCGGCATATGCCGTTCGGTATTTACCGCCGCACTTTTGACGCTTGTTATTGTATTCAGCGTGCTTTTAACCTTTGTTTCGTCGCGTATACTGTCAAAGACACTTCTTCGCGGAGTACCGTCGTCATTCACTCTTGAGATGCCTCCGTACAGAAAGCCGCAGGTCTTAAAGGTCATAGTGCGTTCGATTTTTGACAGGACCCTTTTTGTTCTCGGAAGAGCCGCCGCAGTTGCCGCTCCGGCAGGCATTATAATCTGGCTTGCGGCAAATGTAACTGTTCGCGGTGAAAGTCTGTTATCTGCTTTTTCGGGTGCGCTGGACCCATTTGCAAAGCTCATAGGGCTCGACGGAGTCATACTGACAGCCTTTATACTCGGTTTTCCCGCTAACGAAACAGTTGTACCGATAATGATAATGGCATACACAGCAACCGGTACGCTTACGGATTTTGACTCACTTTCAGGGCTAAAAGACATTCTCATCTGTAACGGTTGGACTTATACGACCGCTGTTTGCTTTATTCTGTTTTCCCTGATGCATTGGCCGTGCTCAACAACTCTTTTGACAATAAAAAAAGAAACGCACAGCTATTTTTGGACCGCCGTTTCCTTTATTTTCCCGACTCTGATGGGATTTATTGTGTGTTTCACTGTAAAACTCATATCCGTAATATTCTCTTTTTAAGCTCTTCAGACAGAATTTCCGGGTTCTCATCGCTGTATTCAAACTGCTTTGAGAGATATTTCACGCTGTTTATCCTGTCGTCAAGGTCAAATTTTCCGCGCTCCGCAAAAAGCAATACGTCGGCATAAAATGTAATCGCCGTAACGCCGACGCAAAAGCAGAATTTGCCTAAAGCATCGCCGTCATACACGGCTTTAGGGAAATGGCGGAACACAAGATACGATAAGAGCTTTTCGTAGTCAGCCGTTCTTTCGCCGAGATAAGATATAAAAGTCTTTCGGGAAAACAAAGCCTCGGCTTTGTTTTCGCACAGGCACTTTAACAGATGAGTAAAATCAGCGTCATACGCCTCTGTTTTTTTCGACGCTTTAATTAAAATGTCGTAAAATTCATTCTCGCTCGGAAAAGCAAAGTTGATTTTTCCGTACTGCTTTAAAAGTAAGTTTTCAAATATTGAGTGAATTCTGTCATGAAGAGTCTGTGTTCTGTCGCAAAGCATATGTAAAGTGCTTTGCCTTAACATATATAGCGTTTCCGGATCAATCAGGCCGTCATCAAAATATGCGGCATCATCGCGTGATTCTGCCTCGGTAATCAGCTTCAGCGGAGACGTATTGAGAAAAAGTAAGCTTGCAGCTTCCTCGCAGCAAAGCCCCTCGCCCATATCGTAAAAATCGCCGTATCGCGCGTAAAATCGCGGATGTTCACGGCATATTTCACACAGCATATCCTCGCCCTTTGTCAGTATCAGCTCACACAAACCGTCACTTTTGAGAAACGGGCAGCGATCGTCTTCTGTCAGGATAAAGCATTGCTTCTCTATATCTGTAAACCTGTTTAGCTTTACAGATAGAGAGCCGTTTTCATTCTCATATTTTCGCATTGTTTCATCATCAATGTCTATTTCCCAGCCTATACAGCACGAATCCGTACATTCACCCGCCCTGCATTTAAAGCTGTCATAAAAATCCGGTTTAGTTATAAGCATAAAGACGGCTCTCCTTTTACTTTTCCCTGAAATAATATCACAAATCGACTGTATCTTCAATAAATTATGCGGTGCACTTGATAAGCTGCGATTTTTCTGCTAACATAATATAGTGTAAATGATAATTCGTTTTAAACGAGGTATAAAAAATGGAAAAGCTGCAAAGCATACTGAATTACTCCGTCGGCTCATTTACTGTGGGGAAAATATTTGAGGCCGTCATAGTATTTGTTATATGCTACTTTCTGATACGCATTATTATGAAGGTGCTTAAGAGAGTGCTCGGCAAAACAAGCCTTGACGCGACACTCAGTAAAATAATAACGGCGGTAATAAAATTTATTCTCTGTTTTATAACCGCAATAATAGTTATAGATACGCTCGGCGTCTCCGCGACTTCGCTTGTGGCGGCGTTCTCGGTGGTCGGCCTTGCCGCATCTCTCGCCGTTCAGGATTCGCTTTCAAACCTTGCAAGCGGCATTATGATACTTGTTGCAAAGCCGTTTAAAATAGGCGATTATGTCGAGGCTGACGGGGTTACGGGAACTGTTATGATGACGGGACTTATTCACACAAGAATAAAGGCGATAGACAACAAGGTAATATATGTTCCCAACAGCAAAATAATAGCGGCAAAAATAGTAAATTACACTTCGCAGGAAAAGCGGCGTGTTGATATAGAAATTTCGGCGTCATATGACGCGCCCATTGAAAAAGTCCGCAAGGCTCTGCTTGACGCAGTTGAAAATACGGATATGTTTTTGGACGACCCCGAAAAACCTTTTGCGGCGGTGCTCTCTTACGATGACAGCAGCATAAAATATGTTGTAAGGGCATGGGTTGAAACGCCGAAGTATTGGGACGCTCACTTTGCCCTTATGGAGAGGATAAAGACCGAATTTGATAACGCAGGCATTGAAATGACGTATAATCATCTCAATGTACATTTGATTGATAAGTAAGAGGGTGTAAAAATGTTTGATCCGCTTAACCAAAACGGCGACGATGAAATAGATTTTTCCGAAAAGACTTTGTTCGAAGGACTCCCGGTTGATGAGATTTGCAAAAATACAGTCGATTTCCCGGATGAGGAATTCAAAAAGCCCGAAAAAGAAGAAGAAGGAAAAGAAGAAGAAAAAAAGATACCCGATAATTTAACGGTATCCGAAGAGCAAAAACCTCATTTGGGGATTTAACATAATATTTTTATAAATAGGGCGATAAACCGTCGTTTCGGCTTCGCCGCCATTATGCTATATTTTCGACGACAAATCACAAGAATGTACTTGACAAAAACGCCTGTTGCATATATAATATTCAAGCACTTAAAAGTGTACCTGTTATGCGCTTGTAGCTCAGCTGGATAGAGCATCTGCCTTCTAAGCAGAGGGTCGGGGGTTCGAGTCCCTCCAAGCGCGCCAGTTAATATGGTGGGTATAGCTTAGTTGGTTAAAGCGCCAGTTTGTGGCACTGGAGACCGTCGGTTCGAATCCGACTATCCACCCCACTTTCTAAATCTGCAAGATATTTCTCTTGCAGATTTACGTTTATTAAGGTATAATTTTAAAAAAGTAAATATTGGGGTGTCGTCAAGCGGTAAGACACAGCACTTTGACTGCTGCATTCGTAGGTTCAAATCCTGCCACCCCAGCCATAAATCGGCAAGCATAAAAAATGCTTGCCGATTTTACTTTTTACCATTCACTTTTCTCGCCGACGTGCCTCCCTTAAAATGGAGGTGGGCCTCGTTAAGGCAAGCCGGAGGGATTTGCCGCCCTTGTAAAGGGAGGTGGGTTGCCGTAAGGCAACTCGGAGGGATTTCCTTAAAAAATAGATTTTAAATAAGAAATACTTTGGTTTTTTAATCCCTCAGTCTGTTCGCATTGCTCACAGCCAGCTCCCTTTACAAGGGAGCCTTTTTTGTCGCTTCGCGACATTTCCCCACACTGTTTGGAACCACCCTTTACAATGGAAGCTATTAACGGCTCCGGGTTGCGCTTTTATTTTTTTAAATGTTATTCAATAATTTTCTCTGCTTTGCGCCGCACAGTTCATATTACGAACATAATCGTAAACCGGTTCAAGCTTGCTCTTTGAAAGCGGATATGCGAACTGATAAAGCAGGAATATAAGAGTATAAGTTATTGCGGGAATCAGTGTGCAGATTTTGAGTATTCCCTCGCTTACGCCGTCGACATAGCCGGCGTTTGACATAAGCTGCACATCATAGCCTACCTTGCCGAGAAGCATAAGTCCGCCGTAGTCAGCCGCTGTCTGACCGAGTTTACGGCAGAAGGTATAAACGGCGTATACCGCACTCTCGTTTTTAATTCCGGTCTTATATTCCTGATAGTCGATAACGTCGGCGACAACCGCCCAGTTTGTTATGGAAACGAAGGAATATCCGAAGCCTATAATGAACAGCAGGAAAATAAAAATGCCTGCCTGATCGGGTCTCGGCTTTATAATATAGCACGCTATTGCGGCAAGAGCCGAGAAAAACGCTCCGAATCCGCTGAGCTCCTTTTTGCCGAACTTTTTAACGAGTTTCGGCACAAACGGTATCATAATAGCCATAGGTAAATACTGTGCTATTGTGCCTATAACGGAAAGGCTTGTATTACAGAAATAGTTCTTATAGAGATACTGATTGAGCGAAGCAAATTGAAGCTGACCGCTTATCAGTATTCCCGTAAGAGCCAAAACTATAAACGGTCGGCTCTTAAACATTCCGGCATACAGCTTTTTCATATCCACCTTAGGCTCTGCCTCGGAGGGAACACGCTCTTTGGTGTTAGCATAGCAAGCATAATAGAATATAACCGCACACGCCGCCATAGCCGCGCCAAACCAAAACATACCGTTGGGATTTGCAACGTTATATGTAGATCCGTCGGGATTTTTGACCTTGGTATAAATAATAAACGGAGCCAAAAGAAGCGGAGCCGCTCCGCCGATTCCGCCGCCTATTGAGCGGAAGGTCGAAAGAAGGGTTCTGCCGTCGGGATCGTCGGTTATAACAGACGCAAGAGAGCCAAACGGAACATTCATTCCGGTATAGAGCATACCGAACGCTATATATGTAACATACGCGAACAAAAGCAGTGCCCACTGCTTATTTGTTATCGCCCTAACATCAATAAAGCACACAAGCTGCGAGAGAGCAAGCGGAATTGCGAGCCATTTGAGATACGAACGGTATTTACCGTCCTTATTTGGGCGCCTTTTTGCAACAATCGTTCCCCACATAGGATCGTTTATCGCATCCCAGAGACGCGAAACCAAAAACAAAGTGGCTACCTTATCTGTCGCTATTTTAAGTACATCGGTGTAAAACACCTTTAAAAATGACGAAACATAAGTTAAAATAAAAAGGTTTCCGGCATCGCCGAGCATATAGCCTATGCCCTCCTTGATGCCTATTTTGTTCGGATGCGGAGCAGTCGTTTCAACTGCCTTGGATTCTTTTTTCTCCATTTTTCTCCCCCCGTTTATACTGATGTAAAATACAGTATAACATAGTATAAAATGTAAAGCAATTACATTTTTTGTGAAATCTGTTTTATTTCAGTGTAAAATTTGTCAATTTTTTGTCAATTTTCAAAGTATTGATTACAAATCGCGCGGTTGCCCTTTTGGGGATTAGAGAACATAAAAACAGCACTTAGCCATTTAGCTTAAACGTCATATATACCGGATTGTGATCGGAATACTTAAATCCGAGATCGTAGACATCGCTGCCGGAAACGGTAACATTGTCTGAGACTATAAAGCCGTCAACAGTAAGGACAAATTGATTGTCATTATACGGACCGTCCGCATTTCTGCATGACGGAACGGGTTTTTCCTCGTTAAACGGAGCTACCATACTGAGATTGGTACCGTCAAACAGCGTCGGATCTACCGGCTGTGCCCAAGTATAGTCGGCACCGTCGATTCCGAATATTCTTCCGGAGTCGACGAGCAAATCCTTGTTAAAGTCGCCGCCTGCGATACAATAATTGCCCTTTTCATACTCCGCCTGCATATCATTTATGAGCATATTTAGCTGCTCGGTGGCGATTGTGCCGTCAGAAGTGTATGCGGAAAGATGAAGCGTATATAGCACAAGCTCCTTATCGTTGCTGACGGAAACTCTTGATACCGAATAGCAACGGTCAAGGTCAACAAATTTCATAAATCCGTCTTCGATAGGCAGACTGCGTCTGAGTCCGCTTTCAATGTTGAATCTTGAGAATGTAAGCATACCGGCATACGATTTTCCATGCGGCTTGCTGAGCGGATAGAATAGATACGGGCTGTCAAAATTCACGGTAAATGTAGAGTCATAACCCTCAAGCATATTTCTGAGAGCAGCCTCTTCGTCATAGTGATAGCTGCGAGTCGCATTTTTATCGACCTCTTCAATAAGGATGAAATCGGGAGCTTCTGATTTAAGAAAATCACCGACGCCGCTTATCACATTTTTGACCGACTCCTCCGATTCGGCACGGCTTTGTGTACCGCCGTCCATAAAGAAGCCGAATTCGGGAGTGTATGCCGCGAAGCCGATATTGTAGGATATGACCTTATATTCCGTATCTACAAGGGCAGCATCACTCGTTGCATCGTTAATTTGCAAGGATTGATTATCTTCAATTCTGTGATAATCAATCATAACATAGGCGACATATCCCCCCACTATCAGAACCGCCGCAAGTAAAATAATTAAAATGACCTTAATAACCTTTTTTGCCTTAGCTGGCACCACAAGCACCTCTTTCTTGTTATTTTGTAAAAAAATTAAAAGTAGACTGCTTTGAATTATATCACTATTTCACATTATATTCAAGACAAATAACAAAACAGACAAGCAAAGCGGGCTTTTTTATACATAATATCCGTTTGTGTGCAGAAAACGTCAACAATCGTGAAAAAAGGCTCTCTCCCGTTAGGGACCTGCTACGAACGAAGCGAGCAGACAGAGGGATTAAATTAGGCTCCCTTGTAAAGGGAGCTGTCATCGAAGATGACTGAGGGATTAAACAGCGAAGCACTTTCTTTTTAAAATCTATTTTTTTGAGAAAATCCCTCCGGCTTGCCTTAGAGGGCCACCTCCCTTTACAAGGGAGGCAAAAAGCGGCTCAACCGACATTCGCCGTTGAACCGCTGCAAATTTTTGCTTCAGATTTATGATGTTATCATTTGAATCTTATTTAATTGTGAGATTTGCGCCGTACATTGCCGCCAAATCAAGGCTGCCGTCAAAGGTGTTGCCGTCCTCGGTAAAACACTGCACGTGGTAAAGCCCGCCGTTGCAGACAAAATCCATGGTGAGCTGATATGCGGAATATGTTTTCGGGTTTTTGTCGTCCGCCTTTTTGACCTCGACTACGTATGCGGTGGCTCCGCATTTTTCGAGAGTTACGGTACGCTGCTCAACGGTTACGCCCGTTACCGCGTCGCCTGCCTGCGACAAAATCTGATTCCACTGCGAAACGGTGTTATTTGCCTCATTTTCCGCTGCGCTGTCATCAGTCGCCGCGCCGGAATACATAACCTGCGCGTCGAGCCCCTTGTATTTCTTTGAGGTGGCTATACCTGAATTGCCCACGGTCCAGCCGTTGGGATAAACCATTTTAAAATACTTTGTCTCGTGAAATACGCCGTCGGTTATCTGATTGGGGAACGGAACGGCACCCGTTTTAATTTCGCCGTTTTCGTCCGTGACCTTTTTGCCGTCCTCGTCGGTGACATATATTTCAATCTCGCCGTTCTCATTGAGAACAGTGTTGCCCTCTTCGTCGGTAACAACCTCGTATGTGGCATCCTTGGCGTTTATAGTCGGCTTCTTTTTTCCGCATGAGGCAAAAACCACCGATATTACGATTAAGGAAGCGCAGATAACTGCGATTATTTTTTTATCCATTTGAAATCCTCCGTTTTATACATAAACAGATTATAAATTCTTTGCCTCGGAATGTCAACCGGGGATGTTAAAAATGTCCGGAACGCAAAAAAAAACAAAAGACAAATCTTTGTATAAACAGGTGTTTTTATTTGTCAGAGCTTACCATTTGCTCCGAATCAACCTCACCCTCGGAGTACATTCGTACGCCTTCGGGCAAGCCTTAACCGCCGCAGCCGCGCCGCTTAAGGTTCGGTTAATCCGCTCCGAGCATTTTTTCCTATCCCCGAAAAAATGCCTATAATTTGGCAAAAAAGCAGCTAAAAAGGGGTTCTAAAAAAGGTTTTTTGGTTCCGCCGGGCAACCTTCTAAAATCATATTGAGGGCGTCAGCTCAAGACAGATCAGGAGGTTTTAAGGGATGAGTTCAACTATTTATGGATATGTCCGCGTATCCACAAAGGAACAGTGCGAGGACAGGCAGATGATTGCGCTTAGGCAATTTCCCGTGCACGAACGCAATATCTTCATGGATAAGCTCAGTGGCAGGGATTTTAACCGGCCCAAATATCGCAGCTTGCTAAGAAGATTGAAGCGCGGAGATGTTCTTGTAGTGAAATCCATCGATCGGCTGGGGCGCAATTATGAGGAGATTTTAGAACAGTGGCGGCGTATTACCAAGGAAAAAAGGGCGGATATTGTGGTGCTGGATATGCCACTGCTGGATACCAGAGAAAGGGGAAAGGGTCTGATAGGCGCATTTGTAGCCGATCTTGTGCTGCAAATCCTCTCCTATGTCGCCCAAACAGAGCGGGAAAATATCCGGCAACGCCAGATGGAGGGCATTGCTGCCGCAAAGCTCAGAGGGGTTCGCTTTGGCAGGCCGAGAAAGTCAGTGCCGCCAGAATTTGCGGGGCTTAAAGCGGAATGGGAAAGG
>OGXT01003416.1_pt1 | contig 10978 bp, 12 predicted proteins | sample 1576361 | NCBI WGS metagenome assembly OGXT01 (sample SAMEA3541514, study PRJEB24748) | human gut metagenome | biome: human gut; feature: human-associated habitat; material: faeces | place: China | collected 2012 | reverse complement strand
GGTCATATTCCTTCATCATTGACACAGCGTTTCTCGTCTGCGTCATGTAAGGTTCATAAGAGGTGTATTTGCTGTATGCAACGTCAGTGTCTATCTTGTCGATAGTGTCAGCGCTGTTTGCAAAAAGCTCAACCGCAAGAACGCCTACCATTACGATACAAACAGCCTTTGATTTTGGATATTTCTTGATAAGATAGATAAGTGCGAAATATGCCGCCAGAGCTATCATGGATACCCATATGCCTTGTATAACGTTTGTGGTGTCGCCTGTTTCACTTGTCTTTGTTTCAAAAAGCTGGAAGTGAGAGTAGTTCTCACGCTCACACCAGAATAGGAATATCATAAGTCCGAAGAAAATTCCGCCGATGTTCTTTGAAGTTATGCCCTCGAGGTTTTCAAACGCCCTGAATGCCATTACTATCATAAGGAACGAGAATATGAAAGAATATCTGTAAGGCAGCCAGTTCGGCACTTGGAAGCCGTGCATTGCCATATCAGCAGGCTTTATATACATTAGTATTACAAGCAGGAAAGTGAGCAGACCTGTAGAGGTCTTTTCTTTCATTGTTATCCTGTCGTTCATAAAGAACAGCGGAACAAGTATCAATACAGCCGTTCCGCAGTATATCATAGGCATACCCTCAGGGTAAACAGTGTCATATGACATTGGGAAAAGCTTTGTTATGAACGTAAGGAAATCAAATTGTGTTGCAAGTGAGAAATCAGGGTCAGTGAACTCAAACTTGCCAAGCTTCAAAGAATTGTAAACGGTTATAAGAACGAATGCCGCACACATAAGCGCAACAATCGTGCCGATACCGAAAGCCACACAGCGTGAGAAGAACTTTTTTGGCAATATCCTGCCCTCTCTTGAAAGGCAGTACCAACAGAAGTAGAAAAACGTGAAAATTCCCACCATATAGCCGATGTAGAAATGTGCAATGAACATAAGCGCCAGCGGCACTATATAAGGCACAAGCTTGCCCTCATCAACGAGCCTGTGAACGCCCCAGCATATAAGCGGCAGATAGATAAGTCCGTCAAGCCACATAGGGTCCATTGTCTGCACTATCATATATGCGCACAAGGCATACATCGGAGCGAATAAGGCCGCCGTTGTCTTTGACAGCTTCTGTGACTTATGTGCAAAAAGCGCAAAGGTAACGCCGCACGCACCGAACTTTGCGAGCATCATTGTAAGCAGGCCTTCGGTTATCATACTGCGTGGGAATATCCATACAAGTATATTGAACGGGCTTGCCAGATAATAGCCGATTATGCCCATAAACTCGCCCGACAGATTTCTGCTCCACGAGTACATAAGGCTCTCGCCGTTACCTATTACGTCATGCACATAGTCGAAATAGAAAACATACTGTGCGTTAAGGTCGAGCGACAGCACCGACCTTTCGCCAAACGGATATATTCCGAACGATATATAAGCTATACCCATCAGTATAACAGGGATAAGAAACGCCGCAAACAGATAACCGTTCTTATAGCACAAGTGTCTGAATGACAGCATTTTTTCTCTGAAATTTGCCATTATTTATTGTCCTCGCATCTTTGTCTGCGTCCTGATTCTTCGCTGACTATATATCTCGGACGCTGCTTTATCTCCTCGTATATCTTGCTGAGATAATATCCCATAATACCGATACCGAGCATAAGTATACTGCCTATTATAAGCAGAAGAAGTATTACGGTCGAAAAGCCGTCTGCCGCCTTTCCTGTACAGAAGTTGACAAGGGTCTGTATAGCCAGTATCACGGCAAATATAAAAAACAGCACTCCCGACCAGGTGATTATCTGCATAGGTACGTTTGTAAAGCTGGTTATTGAGCTTATAGCGTATCTGAACAGCTTTCTGAACGACCACTTTGTCTTGCCTGCGTTTCTTGGTGCGACATCAAATTCGATACGCTCTGTCCTGAAGCCTACCCAGCTTGAAAGTGCACGGAAGAAGGTGAGCCTTTCGGGCATTTCGTTGAGTGCGTTGACTACCTTGCGGTCCATCAGCTTATAATCACTTGCGCCGTCAAGGTCTATAGCCGAGCTGTTCTTCATCATACGGTAGAAGGTCTTTGCAAAGAGCTTGTATATTATGCCCTCCTTGCCTCTTGACGCTTTGACCGCCTCTACGACCTCCGCACCGTTTTTCCATGCGGCATACATCTTTTCAAGAAGCTCCGGCGGATGCTGTAAATCGCAGTCTATCACCGCAACGCAGTCGCCGTCTGCGGCTTTAAGTCCCGCAAAAACGGCTCCCTCTTTGCCGAAATTTCTCGAAAAATGAAGTCCTCTTATATGCTCGTCCGTTTCTCCGAGCTGTTTTATAAGCTCCCACGTTCCGTCCTTTGAGCCGTCGTCAACGAATATCAGCTCATAGTCGGACAGCGGCGCTAATATACCGCCGAGCCTTTCTGCGGCGGCAGGTATATTTTCCTGCTCGTTGAAGGCAGGTATAACTACTGAGATCATCTTATTCTCCGATTATATTTATTTCTACTGTCTTTTCACGTTCACCGTCAAAATCCATATATATTATGTACTGCGTAAGGCCGAGTGAAATCTCGCCGTCACAGATAGCGGTAACTACCGAGCCGCCTGCAAGCTGGTGGCAGATAGCCGCTCTGAGCGGCTCTTCGGCAAGGGTGGATACCTTTTCGTAATATTTCAGGTAACCGTTCAGCGCTTCAATATCATTCGTTGCGGTGAACACCGACGCAGTGGTGTGCATTGAAGAAATTGATATGATGCCGTTTCTGATATTGGATCTGCGTACACACTCCATTACATCCTCGGTAAGATCCATATAGCCTGTCTTTGAGGGGATGGTGATGGTGAATGTCTGTTTTACGTTATTCATAAGGTTTATCCTTTCATATTGCGGCACTGCCGCTTTTAATTTAACGTTTTACGTTTGTATTTATTCTTACTCTGCCCGAAGGCGAGGTTACGGCTAAATCGTCATTCTCGGCGGCTCTGCCGTCGCTCACTGCCGCAAGGCCGTTTATATAGCAACGTGTTCCCTGCGAAATGACCGTGTCTGCGTCCTTTGCAAAATCAATATCCACTGTGCCTGTGGAATTGACAAGGCTTCCGCCCGAAAATTCGTCTATATACATATTTATTTTACCGCTGTCGCAGTCGATGCCGAGCGTTCCCGAGCAGGACAGCCTTTCTATATCGGCGCTTCCGCTCTTGCATTTTATATTCACCATATATCCGCTCACTGCACAGCAATGAAGGTCGGATGACGCAGTGTACAGATTAAGGCTTGAAAACGGCTTGTCGGGAAGCTGTATTTCAATCCTGTAGCTGAACTGCTCACGGGTGAACAGCGTTATCACAAGGCTCGGCACCTGCTCGACTATAAGCCGTCCGCCGTCCTCGTAAATATCGACCTCCGTATCGCTGACATACGAAACGTGTATCAGCTCGTCCGAAGAACGTGTTATATATACCGGAATATCCGTTGTTTCGACAGTAAGGTACTGAGTAAACGGGAAGCTCCCGCTCCCGTGCTTTACATTACTGCGGTAGTCCTTGTCGATTATCAGCGCAAACATAAGCATAGCGATAAGGCATATCGCTCCGCACAGGAAAAATATGCGGATAAGCACCTGAACCGCCGTCAGCTTCTGCACACGGATATGGCGGAAACGGATATGATCTTTCAGCTTCATTCTTTAGTCTTTGAAAAAAGTCTGTAGACAAAAGATGCGGCAAAGGGGCATATTCTCGCTACGCTCAGAAGTATCAGCCCAAGCCCGAAGAAAAGGCTTGCCGCTCCGAAAAACAGCATCGTATATTCCGACAGGTCGGATACGAAAATACTGCCCTTTCCTAGTATGCGTATAAATGCGGACGGCAGTGTTATCATGCCGTTTGCGGTAAGTGCAAGCGCAAATACCATAAGGACAAGTATACCGGTAAATATCGCCGCAGATAAGGCTATTAGGCATACGGTCCTGGGAATGCGTGCAAATCTGCATACTGTTTTTGTCTGCATAAAATCTCCTCATATCTATGTTATGGGCTGTGTTACGCTTTTTTTGCGTCTTATACCCCATTTTGTTTTACAATTACGATTATTATAACATATTTAACTTGCCGTTGTCAAATTAAAGTGCCGATCTCCGCCCTTGTTACGACACGTTTTTCACAAGCACGGGTATAAAATACAAGCTGTAAGCATAACGCAACAAGAAAAAGGGGGAGTTTTTACGGGTGCCGGAGTTGAGATAATAAAGCGAAACGGCGGAATAACCGCTGTCATAAGCGGAGAAATCGGGCATTTTGAAGCATCGGGAATAAGAATTAGAATCGACGCAGAGCTTGAGCGGCTTATGCCGTCTATGCTCATTCTGGATATGTCCGGCGTATCATTTATGGACAGCTCGGGTATAGGGCTTATACTCGGCAGGCAACGCATTATGGAATCGTTCGGCGGCGGTGTGGCGGTAAAAAATCCGTCGCCGTCGGTACGCAGGATAATACAGGTGGCAGGCTTGTCACGACTTATAATAAGCGGTAAAAATACGGAGGATAAAAAATGAAGTGCGAAAATTATGTTAAGCTTTCGTTCCCTGCCCTGTCACGAAACGAAAGCTATGCAAGGGCGGCTGTAGGGGCATTCGTTTCCCAGCTTGACCCGACAGTTGACGAGCTGGGGAGCGTCAAGGCGGCGGTTTCCGAGGCGGTGACGAACTGTGTGGTACATGCCTATTCGGAATGTGAAACGGTGGGCATTATAAATATAACCGCCCGTATAAAAGATGAAGAAGTATACATAAAGATAACCGACAAGGGCTGTGGCATAGAAGACGTGAAAAAGGCGATGGAACCGCTGTTTACAACAAAGCCGGAGCTTGAGCGGAGCGGACTTGGCTTTGCGGTTATGGAAAGCTGTTGCGATAAGGTAAAGGTATCGTCAAAGGTAGGAAAAGGCACAACGGTCACGCTCACATTCCGATTTGAAAAAAGGGTGCTTAAATGAGCGCCGACAAGGACAATTCGTTCATCACGGAGCATTTCGCACTGGTGCATTCGATAGCAGGCAGATTCAGAAATCGGGGGATAGAATATGACGAACTGTTTTCGGCAGGCTGTGTCGGTCTTGTAAAGGCAGGCAACAATTTTGACGAAAGCAGGGGGCTGAAGTTTTCAACGTATGCGGTACCGGTCATCATGGGGGAAATAAAACAGCTTTTCCGTGACGGCGGTACGGTAAAGGTGAGCCGCAGTTTAAAAGAGCTGTCGCTGAAAATTTGCAGGCTCCGTGACGAGCTTATCAAAAACGGCGAAGAACCTCATATTTCGGTGCTGGCGGAAAAACTCGGGATAACGCCCGAAGAAGCATCGCTTGCGCTTGGGGCTTCGCTTCCGCCTGTTTCATTAAGCAGTTATGACGATGAGGAAAACGACGAGGGCAGTTTCGACCTGCCTGTTGAGCCTGAACAGCCGAAAGCGCTTGACAGAATGGCATTGCGACAGCTTGTTTCCCGTCTTGAGCCGCTTGACCGCAGGCTGATAATACTGCGTTACAGCGAGGAATGTACGCAGAGCAGAACGGCAGAAATACTGGGAATGACGCAGGTGCAGGTGTCACGCAGAGAGAAGAAGATACTGGAGGGATTGAGGAAGCAGTTATTGTGTTGATGCGGCAGGTTGCCGCTGACAATTCGCCGTTCTTTTTGCCTCTGCTTTGTCGAGATTACGTTATCGGCGGATATCTGTGACAGAACGATCGGATATGCGCATAATCACCAAAACCGATTCGAGAGGGGCAAGCCTCTCCCGTAGCATTTACCACCACTTGAACCTTCATTTACGTTTATAATTATCAGATAGGTGCATAGATTCTTTCTTTTCTACACAATCGCCAAAACCGATAAGTTCTGTAGGCTTTTTTCTCTGCATTTTGACGGCGATGTAATATACTGTAAATTTGTCGTTCGAAAGTGTTTGTGAAAAGTCAACAAAAAGCGTATGTAAGGTTTATGTAAAAAGATTATAATAAACAAAAAATGTTGAAAACTCGGTTGAAACTGTTGAATTGCAATGGGGGCTGTCGGGATATAAAATAAGTTTACAAATTAAAAACAACCCGACAGGAAAGGAAGTTTTCAACTATGTCAAACGAAAGATATGAACTTAACAAAAACCTCGCCCAGATGTTAAAGGGCGGTGTAATAATGGACGTTACAACGCCTGAGCAGGCAAGAATAGCTCAAGAGGCAGGCGCTTGCGCAGTTATGGCGCTTGAGCGTATCCCTGCCGATATAAGAGCCGCAGGCGGTGTTGCAAGAATGAGCGACCCTGCTATGATAAAGGGCATTCAGAACGCAGTTACAATTCCCGTTATGGCTAAATGCCGTATCGGTCATTTCGCCGAAGCGCAGATACTTGAGGCTATCGAGATAGATTATATTGACGAGAGCGAGGTTCTTTCTCCCGCCGATGACAAGTACCACATCGACAAGACAAAGTTCAACGTGCCTTTCGTATGCGGTGCAAAGGACTTAGGTGAGGCGTATCTCAGAAGGTGCTTCTATGATAAGAACAAAGGGCGAGCCCGGTACAGGCGACGTTGTACAGGCTGTAAGGCATATGAGAATGATGCAGCAGGAAATCCGCAGGCTGACATCTATGTCAAAGGACGAGCTTTACCAGGCGGCAAAGGATCTTCAGGTCGACTATGAGCTTGTAAAGTATGTTGCGGAAAACGGCAAGCTCCCCGTTGTAAACTTCGCCGCAGGCGGTGTCGCAACTCCTGCCGATGCCGCTCTGATGATGCAGCTCGGCGCTGAGGGCGTATTTGTAGGAAGCGGTATCTTCAAGTCGGGCAACCCTGCAAAGAGAGCCGCCGCTATCGTAAAGGCCGTTACAAACTACACTGACGCTAAGATGATCGCAGAACTGTCGGAGGATCTCGGTGAAGCTATGGTCGGCATAAACGAACAGGAAATCGCTCTCCTCATGGCAGAACGAGGCAAATAAGGCGGCAATGTGCCGCTTCAAATTCCGACCTTTTTAAAGGTCGGTGCGTTGCTAACGCTATTGAAACGGTCGGGGATAAACGATATTTGGACTTATTGCAATTTGCAGTGGGTCGCCGCTGACTATTCCGACCTTTGCGGCAATGTGCCGCCTCAAATTCCGACCTTTGCGGCAATGTGCCGCTTCAAATTCCGACCTTTTTAAAGGTTGGGAAATAGCTAAGATTAGTGGGACGGTCGGGGATAAACGATATTTGGGCTTATTGCAATTTGCGGCAATGTGCCGCTTCAAATTCCGCCTTTATAAACATTAGAAATAAGTAAAGGCTTGCAAAACGGCGGATTTATAAAAAGTGCTGAGCAAAAAGAAGATGGCTGTAATAAACGCTCAGCCGAAAGGACACAACTAATGACAGTAGCAGTTCTTGCGCTTCAGGGCGCATTTGCGGAACACGAAAAAATTCTCTCAAAGCTCGGTGCAGACAGCTTTGAGATACGTCAGAAAAAAGATCTTGACCGCAGCTTCGATCGCCTTATAATTCCCGGCGGTGAAAGCACGGTACAGGGAAAGCTGCTCCGTGAACTTGATCTTTTTGACGGCATAAAGAGCCGTATCGAAGGCGGTATGCCTGTCTACGGCACCTGCGCAGGTCTTATACTGCTTGCAAAATCCATCTCAAACGACAGCGCACAGCACCTGCAGACAATGTCTATTGTTGCCAACCGCAACGCTTATGGCAGACAACTCGGCAGCTTCCATACCGAAGCGCAGTTTGAGGGTATCGGAGAAATTCCTATGACATTTATCCGTGCGCCGTATATCGACAAGGCTTATGACGATGTGCAGATTCTCTCGGAGGTGGACGGAAAAATAGTAGCCGCAAGGCAGAAAAATCAGCTTGTGACAGCTTTCCACCCGGAGCTTGACGGCGATACAAGGGTACACGAGTATTTTCTGAATATGTAAAGATATGTCGGATCCGCTGTTTTTTAAACGGCGGATTTTTTGTTTGCATCGCTCCGGTAACGCCTTGATTGCCCCTCCCGTTATAACCTTATCGCTCTTGCCGACACCGCCAATTACGCAAGCTCCCCCAAAAGCCCAACTCCATTCATTTTGCATATTTTTGAAAAATTTTTCAAAACCCTCTTGACAAATGCCGAAAGCAGTGATATAATAAAGCCTACAAAGTCGATAGGCTTTTAGAGATTAAACCGAACCGAAAACGAGGTAAGGATATGAACAAGGACATGACAAGATATATCAGCGGTTTCCGATGTTGATTTTAGCGGCATCTTCAAAGTAAGGCAGATATACTTTTGTTGTAAATGCAACACACGGTTTTATACCGATAGAATAACAAACGAAAATTAAACTTAACGTATAACAGATTATGAATCGAAAAGGAGAAAATCACAATGAGAACATTTGACAAGATCACAGACCTTATAGGCGGCACACCCATATTAAAGCTCAACAACTACATAGCTCTGAACGAGCTTCCCGCAAACATCTACGCAAAGCTCGAATACTTCAACCCCGCGGGAAGCGTAAAGGACAGAATCGCAAAGGCGATGATAGACGACGCCGAAGCTAAAGGCGCACTCAAGCCCGGCGCAGTTATAATCGAGCCTACAAGCGGTAACACAGGTATAGGACTTGCCGCTGTAGCCGCTTCAAAGGGCTACAGAATAATCCTCACAATGCCCGAAACCATGAGCGTTGAGCGCCGTAATCTGCTCAAGGCATACGGTGCGGAGCTTGTACTTACAGACGGTGCAAAGGGTATGAAGGGCGCAATCGCAAAGGCAGAGGAGCTTGCACAGCAGATCGAGGGCGGCTTTATTCCCAGCCAGTTCACAAACAGCGCCAACCCCACCGCACACTTCAATACAACCGGTCCTGAGATATGGGAAGATACAGACGGAAAGGTTGACATCTTCGTAGCCGGCGTAGGCACAGGCGGTACGGTTTCCGGCGTAGGTAAGTACCTCAAGAGCAAGAACCCGAATGTAAAGGTAGTTGCGGTTGAACCTGCAGGCTCGCCCGTGCTTTCAAAGGGCGTTGCAGGACCTCATAAGATACAGGGTATCGGCGCAGGCTTTGTTCCCGAAACGCTTGATACCAAGATTTATGACGAAATAATCGCAGTCGAGAACGAGGACGCATTCGCTACAGGCAGAACGCTTGCAAGAAAAGAGGGCTTACTTGTCGGCATCTCGTCCGGTGCGGCTGTATATGCGGCTACACAGCTTGCAAAGCGCCCAGAAAACAAGGGTAAGAACATTGTTGTCCTTCTCCCCGATACAGGCGACCGTTACCTCTCAACGCCTATGTTCGCAGAATAATTCAGAAATTTCTATACCCAATTTTATATAGCCATCGCAAAAGCTGTCTTGACGGACAGCTTTTTGCATTTTGATTATAAAGTAACTTCAAATAATTGCTGAAAATCCGCATCACAACATTATCGAACAACCGCATTTTGCAAGTTATCAATTCTAAACTTGCACAAACGTGCTTGTGCTATAGCACAAAACCCTGTAAAACCGGTTGACCTCTCAGACTTTCGGTAGTACAATACAGGTAAGAAAAAAACAAGTACCGCAACGGCGCAGGACGATGAAAGTTCTGCGCCGTTTTGTTTACAAAGGAAAGGATGACGTACAAATGTATGAATGCAGTTTAGACAGAATGAAGGATAAGATCTCCACTTTCAGCAAATTCGGTGATGCAGGCCACGGCGGTATCACACGTTACTCACTCTCGCCCGAGGCTATTATGGCCCGTAACGAGTTCATCAAGCGTATGAAGGCTATCGGCGCAGAGATCGAGATAGATGATGTTGCGAATATCTACGCAACGCTCGCCGGCTCAGACCCCGACGCAAAGCGTATCGTAATGGCTTCCCACTGCGACTCGGTAAAGAACGGCGGTAACTATGACGGTATACTCGGTGTTATGTCGGCTATGGAGGTGCTTGAAACAGTACACGAGAAGAACATCCCCCATAAGCATCCTCTCACCGCTATGATATGGACAAACGAGGAAGGCTCGCTGTATCCGCCTGCTATGATGTGTTCGGGTATCGTATGCTACGATTATCTGCCTGAGGACATCAGATGCAAGTTCAAATATGAGGATATGATGAATTCAAAGAGTATCCTTGACAATACATCGACATTCGGTGAAGCGCTTGACAAGTCGGGCTTCAAGGGCAACAAGAAGTACCGCCTGTCACCCGACAGATATATGTATATGTTTGAAACGCACATCGAACAAGGTCCTATCCTTGAAGATGCAGGAAACGATATAGGCGTTGTTGACTGTGTACTGGGTATGTTCAACTACAGGCTGAAGTTCTACGGACAAACGACCCACGCAGGCACATTCCCGATGCCCAAGCGCCGTGACGCATTCTTTGCCGCTTCACAGGCTCTGTGCTATCTGCATGAGGAAATCGACAAGCTCGGCTACAGCGACCTTGTTTACACAACGGGCGAGGTTGTATGCCATCCCTGCGTACATACCTGTGTTCCCGACTTCTTCGACTTCTCGTTCGACTCACGTCACGAGGACCCCAAGGTACTTGAAAAAGTACTGGCTATCGTAAAATCCTGCGAGGAAAAAACGTGGGCAGGCTGTACCTGCAAGGTAGAAAAGGCTTGGAACCGTGATACTGTCTACTGGGATAAGAAGCTGGTAAGCTATGTAAAGGCATCGGCAGAGGAATGTGGTATCAAGCACCAGTATATCCACTCAGGCGCAGGTCACGACGCACAGTTTGCCGCATATATGCTCCCGACAACTATGATATTCGTACAGTCGAAAGACGGTCTTTCACACTGCGAGCCGGAATATTCAAGCCCCGAGCATTGCACTGAGGGCGCAACGGTTATGCTGAATGCTGTCCTCAAGGCAGATAATGATTAAGCATAACACTTTTGGAAAAGTACTAATTTTATAGTTGTCG
>OGXT01003407.1_pt1 | contig 10996 bp, 7 predicted proteins | sample 1576361 | NCBI WGS metagenome assembly OGXT01 (sample SAMEA3541514, study PRJEB24748) | human gut metagenome | biome: human gut; feature: human-associated habitat; material: faeces | place: China | collected 2012 | reverse complement strand
ATTCCTTACTTCCCGAAGTACCGGTTCAGCAGACCCTCAAAGGCCTTGCCGTGTCTCGCCTCGTCCCGGGCCATCTCGTGGACGGTGTCGTGGATGGCGTCCAGGTTGTACTTCTTGGCCAGCTTGGCCAGCTCGAACTTACCGGCGGTGGCGCCGTTCTCGGCGTCCACGCGCATCTGCAGGTTCTTCTTGGTGGAGTCGGTGACTACCTCGCCCAGCAGCTCGGCGAACTTGGCAGCGTGCTCGGCCTCCTCCAGGCCGGCCTTCTCCCAGTACATACCGATCTCGGGATAGCCTTCGCGATGGGCCACACGGGCCATAGCCAGGTACATACCCACCTCGCTGCACTCGCCCTCGAAGTTGGCGCGCAGACCGGCAATGATCTCCTCGCGGACCTCGGCAGGAACGTCCTCGCCGAACACCTTGCCTACGCCTACCACGTGCTCGGCAGCCCAGGTTTTCTCCTCGGCCTGCAGGGTGAACTTCTCACCGCTGACGTGGCACACCGGGCACTCGGCCGGGGGATTCTCGCCTTCATGAACGTAACCGCAAACAGGACAGACCCACTTTTTCATAGTAAATTTCCTCCATTTTATTCAGCATTTATTGGTTTTGGGAACCGCTGGCTCCCTCATTGACTGAATGCAGTATAACACGGATGGAACCGTTCTATAAGTTGCAATTGCAACAAACGGTAAAATTTTCCCGAAGGATTTTTACTCCTGGGGAGGATCGCTCTCCAGCAGCGTCTTGGCGCTGGCCGCCAGGCCCGCCAGACCCTGGATCTCGCTGGGGATGATGATCTTGGTGGCCTTGCCGTCGGCCATTTTCTGCAGGGCCTCCAGGCTCTTGAGCTTGATGACCTGGTCGTTGGGGGCATTTTCGTTGAGCATCCGCATGGCGTCGGCCAGGGCCTGCTGCACCTTCATGATGGAGGTGGCCTCGGCCTCGGCGGCCATGATCCGGGCCTGCTTGGCGGCGTCGGCCTTCAGAATGGCGGACTGCTTCTCGCCCTCGGCCACCAGGATCTTGCTGGCCTTCTCGCCCTCGGCCTGCAGGATGGACTCCCGGCGTTCCCGCTCGGCCTTCATCTGCTTCTCCATGGCGTTCTGAATCTCCCGGGGCGGCAGAATGTTCTTCAGCTCCACCCGGTTGACCTTGATGCCCCAGGGGTCCGTGGCCTCGTCCAGGATGGCCCGCATCTTGGCGTTGATGGTATCCCGGGAGGTAAGGCTCTGGTCCAGTTCCAGCTCACCGATGATGTTGCGCAGGGTGGTGGCGGTGAGGTTCTCAATGGCGTTCATGGGATACTCCACGCCGTAGGTATACAGCTTGGGGTCGGTGATCTGGAAATAGATCACGGTGTCGATCTGCATGGTGACGTTGTCCTTGGTGATCACCGGCTGGGGGTCGAAGTCCGCCACCTGCTCCTTCAGGCTGACCTTCTTCACCACCCGCTCGATGAACGGGACCTTCAGATGCAGGCCCACGCCCCACACGGAGTGGAAAGCGCCCAGCCGCTCCACCACATAGGCCTTGGACTGCTGCACCACATAGATGTTCCGGACGATAACGATCAGCACCAGCACCACCAGAATGGCGATGGCCACTGCGCCGGGGATAGAGATGTTGCTTGGCATGTGATTTTCCTCCTGTTTTTAATATAAGTAGTGTTTATGGACTTACACGGGTTCCACGAACAGGCGCACGCCCTCCATGCGGACGATCTTCACCTGCGCGTTGCGGGGGATGGGCTGGCCGCTTTCGCTGCGGGCGGTCCAGGTCATGCCGCCCACATACACCGCCCCGGTGGGCACGGCGTTGTCGATGTTCTCCGTGACCCGGGCGGTCTGGCCCAGCACGCGGTCGGCATTGGTGGCGGTAACGTCCTTGCGCAGCAGCTTCTTCACCAGGGGCCGGGTGGCCGCCAGGCACACGATGGACACCACGAAGAACAGGGCCAGCTGCAGCCAGATGGGACCGCCGCAGATGGCGGCAATCAGCCCTGCCACGGAGCCCACTACGAACCAGATGGACGTCAGCCCCACGGTGATGGCCTCCACCACGCCGAAGATCACCATGGCGGCGATCCAGATCAGCGTCATCATATCGGTGCTTCCTCCTTTCAGACACAGCCCCAGCACCAGGGCCAGAGCCAGGGTCACGGCCACTGCGCCGATGCCCAGCCACTTCTCCCGGGGGGCCAGATTGGCGAAAAACGCGGACAGCGCCGTTTTCAGGGTTTTCTCCGGCAGCGGGGCCTTGGGCACGTCCTGCACCGGAGCCTCCCGGGGCACCTCCTGGGAAAACAGCTCATCCAGGGACACCTGATACCGGTTGCAGATATAGAGGATCTTCTCAATCTCCGGATATCCCCGGCAGGACTCCCATTTGCTCACCGCCTGCCGTGATACCTTCAGCTCCGCCGCGAACTGCTCCTGGGTCAGTCCCGCCCGGCGGCGCACCTCCTGTAACCGTTCTCCAAAGGCCATGGCCCCGTCCCTCCGTTTCTCACTGGCCCCATCCTACCGGAAACGGGCCGCTTTGTCTACCAACCTCCGTTTGCACCCGGGAAAAAACTGGAATTTTCTGCGCAACCTCAGGTTGTCATGGTTTTAGTATACTATATTTTCGCCCGCCGCGCCACAACATTTTGAAAAAACACATGTTTTTTACAGAGCTGCCTGTTTTCCTTGACAAATACCGTCTTCCCTTGTATACTGAACCCATCTGATAAGAAAGGTGGTGCCCGATATGATGATTTATAACGCTTTTGCCGTGTCGGGGACCCTTGTGCGCCTGTAACGAGCCTGCCGGAAGATAGGGCGGGCCCCTTGCGGCTGTGTCGGCGTCCTCGGAAGGAGGGCGCTTTTTTCGTGCCCGGAATTTGGAAAAGAGAGAAGAATGAGAGAGGAAGTGTTTTTGCCTTCATGGAAACCACCCGAAAATTATCCCGGCGGGAGAAGCTGTCTCTCATCGGGAAATATCTGCGCCCCTGCTGGGGGCACTTTGCGGCGGCGCTGCTGTGCGCGTGCCTGGCCATGGTGTTCAACGCCCTGACGCCCCAGATCATCCGCCTGACCGTGGACTCCATCCTGGGGCCCGAAACGCCCCAGCTGCCCGGATTCCTGATGTCCTGGCTGAACTGGGCGGCTCTGGAGGCCCAGCCCCTGCGGGCCCTGTGGTGGGCTGCTGCCGCCGTCCTGCTGACGGCCCTGCTGCGGGGCGTGTGCAGCTATGGCCAGCGGCTCCAGCTGGCCCGGGGCTCCGAGAGCTATGTCAAGGGCATCCGGGACGACCTGTACCGCCACATTCAGTATCTGCCCTTTGCCTGGCACAAGAATAACCCCACCGGCGATATCATCCAGCGCTGCACCTCCGACGTGGATGTGATCCGCCAGTTCGTGTGCAACCAGCTGGTGGAGGTGGTGCGCACGGTGTTCCTGATCGTGCTGTACCTGTGCATCATGTTCACCATGAACCTGCGCCTGTCCCTGATCTCGGCGCTGTTCATCCCCATTGTGGGCCTGTCCTCCGGTGTGTTCTACAAGAAAATCTCCGGCCGGTTCCAGGCCGCCGACGAGGCGGAGGGCGACCTGACCACCTGCGCCCAGGAGAACCTCACCGCCGTCCGGGTGGTCCGGGCCTTCGGCCGGGAGCGGTATGAGGAGGAGAAGTTCAACGGGAAAAACCAGCGCTTCTCCCAGCTGTGGATCCGGCTGGGAAAGCTCCTGTCCGTATACTGGGCCTCCGGCACCCTGCTGACCTGCCTGCAGGTGATGGTCATCGTGGTGGCCGGCGCCTGCGAATGCGTAGCCGGGCGGATGACCCTGGGCTCCTTTGTGGCCTTCGTCACCTATAACGAGGCCCTGGCCTGGCCCGTTCGTTCCCTGGGCCGGGTGCTGTCCGATATGAGCAAGGCCGGGGTGTCCATGGACCGGGTGGGCTATATCCTCAACGCCCGGGAGGAGCGGGACCTGCCCGACGCCGTGGACGCCGTAAACGGCGACATCGTCTTTAACCACGTCAGCTTTGCCTACGACGGCCAGCCGGTGCTGGAGGACGTGTCCTTTACCATTCACCAAGGGGAGACCTTCGCCATCCTGGGGGGCACCGGCTCCGGCAAGAGCACTTTGGTGCACCTGCTGGACCGGCTGTATGACCTGCCGGAGGGCGGCGGCTCCATCACCATCGGCGGGGTGGACATCCGCCGCATGAAGCGGGAATCCCTGCGCCGCCAGATCGGCCTGGTGCTCCAGGAGCCTTTCCTGTTCTCCCAGACCGTGGGGGAAAACATCTGCGCCGTGCGGCCGGACGCCGGGGACGAGGCCATGCGCCGGGCCGCCGCCGTGGCCTGCGTGGACGAGGCCATCTCCGCCTTCCCCCAGGGGTACGACACCGTGGTGGGCGAGCGGGGCGTCACCCTGTCCGGCGGACAGAAGCAGCGGGTGGCCATCGCCCGGATGCTGATGCAGCAGGCCCCCATTATGGTGTTTGACGACTCCCTGTCCGCCGTGGACGCCGAAACCGACGCCAAAATCCGCGCCGCCCTGCGGGACACCCTGCACAGCGCCACGGTGCTGCTGATCTCCCACCGGGTCACCACCCTGATGCAGGCCGACCGCATTCTGGTGCTGGACGGCGGCCGGGTGTCCGCCCTGGGCGCCCACCGGGAGCTGATTGACCGCCCCGGCATTTACCGGGATATTTACGACATCCAGATGCGCAGCGATGACCGCGCGCTGGTGGAGGAAGGAGGGAACGCCTGATGGCTGCCTTTGACGAGAAAGATTATACAAAATCCTTTGACTGGAGCATCTGGAAAAGGCTGACCCCCTTTGTGCGGCCCTTCCGCCGGGACTTTGTAGGGATGCTGGTGTTCAACGGCCTGTGCGCCCTGGTGGACGTGGCCATTCCCCTGTTCCAGCGCTACGCCATCCGGAATTTTATCCAGGCGGACTCCCTCCGGGGCATCGTGCCCTTCTCCCTGGTGTATCTGCTGGTAATTCTTTTACAGGCCCTGTCCGTGGTGGCCTTTGCCCGCAACTCCATGACCATCGAGATGAACATGGGCCGGGATATGCGCCGCTCCCTGTTCCACCATCTCCAGACCCTGTCCTTCTCCTTCTATAACGTGACCCCCGTGGGCTATCTGCTGACCCGGGTCATGAGCGATACCAACCGCATCGCCAGCATGATCGCCTGGAACATGACGGATATCCTCTGGGCCCTGTTCTATGTGCTGGGCACCTTTGTGGCCATGCTGGCCCTGAACTGGCGGCTGGCCCTGGTGGTCATCGTCATCGTGCCTGTCATGGCGGTGCTCACCGGGTATTTCCAGAACCGCATCCTCCGCTGGAACCGGAAGGTCCGGAAGCTGAACTCCCGCATCACCGGCTCCTTCAACGAGGGCATCACCGGCGCCAAAACCACCAAGACCCTGGGCACCGAGGAGCAGACCGTGGCCGCCTTCCGGGACCTGACCCGCCAGATGCACGACGCCGGCATCGGCGCGGCCCGGCTCAATGCCATCTATATCCCGCTGGTGCTGTTTGCCAGCACCATGGCCGTGGCCATTGTGCTGCTGCGGGGCGGGTATATGGTGTCGGGGGGACTGCTGGAGCTGGCCACTCTCTCCACCTTCACCACCTACGCCGTGGGCATTTTCGAGCCCATCCAGATGACCGCCGCCAACATCGCCGAGTTCATCTCCCTGCAGGCCTCCATCGAGCGGGTCATGGACCTGATGGACAAGACCCCCCAGATTCAGGACGCCCCGGAGGTCATCGAAAAGTACGGCGACGCCTTCCACCCCAAGCGGGAGAACTGGGAGCCCATCCGGGGCGAGATCGAGTTCCGGGACGTGACCTTCCGCTATCCCGACGGCGGCGGCAACGTGCTGGAGCACTTCTCCCTGCACATTCCCCAGGGGTCCACCGTGGCCATCGTGGGCGAAACCGGCGCGGGTAAGAGCACCCTGGTGAACCTGGCCTGCCGCTTCTTCGAGCCCACGGAGGGCCAGATTCTCATCGACGGCGTGGACTATCGCCAGCGCAGCCAGCTGTGGCTCCACAGCAGCATCGGCTATGTGCTCCAGGACCCCCACCTGTTTTCCGGCACCGTCCGGGAGAACATTCGCTACGGGAAGCTGGACGCCACCGATGCGCAGGTGGAGGCCGCCGCCCGGGCCGTGTCCGCCGACACGGTGGTGGCCAAGCTGGAAAAGGGCTGGGACAGCGACGTGGGCGAGGGCGGCGGACGGCTCTCCACCGGCGAAAAGCAGCTGATCTCCTTTGCCCGGGCCGTGCTGGCGGACCCCCGCATCTTCGTCCTGGACGAGGCCACCTCCTCCATCGACACCCAGACCGAGCAGCTGATCCAGCAGGCCATCGACCACCTGCTCCAGGACCGCACCTCCTTCCTGATCGCCCACCGGCTCTCCACCATCCGCAAGGCGGACATGATCCTGGTGGTCCGGGACGGCCGCATCGTGGAGCAGGGCACCCATCAGGAGCTGCTGCGCCGCCATGGCTATTACCACGATCTTTACAGCAAGCAGTTCGCCGAGGAATCTGCGGCCCGCATCCTGCAATAATTACCAGAATATGGAAGCCCCGGCAGCGCCGCTGCCGGGGCTTTTTTCACCCCGTTTTCCGGGAAAGCACTTCCCATCTGTCCCCCTGTGACGGACAGACTTTCCTTGGCTCCTATCGAGCGTTTCCCGCCTGACAGGCGGATACTCCGTGAAATTTCTGACAAGCAGATTCACCTGTTTGCCAGGATTTTCACATATTTGTCCGCCTATGGAATACAGCCGTTTCCTATACCTGACATTGTTAAAACCTTGACCGCTATTTTTTCATTCTGCTTCCAGTTATTTCCAAAAAAGGTTGCCAAGCCGCCGTCTTTTCGATACAATATCCTGCGAGATAGAGAAGAAGGAACCTGCAGCATGTAATGTGGGACCAAAAATCAAGGAGGTCTTTCATGAAAGTATTAGTCATCAATGCCGGCAGCTCATCCCTGAAGTATCAGCTGCTGGACCCGGAAACCGGCCATCTGCTGGCCAAAGGCCTGTGCGAGCGCATCGGCATTGACGGAAAATTCACCTATAAGCCCCAGGTGGAGGGCAAGGCCGCCGTGTCGGCGGCGGACGTCCCCATGCCCACCCATTCCGAGGCCATCCAGGCGGTGCTGTCCGCCCTGGTGGACCCGGACAACGGCGTCATCTCCTCCATGAAGGAGATCGACGCGGTGGGTCACCGGGTGGTCCACGGCGGCGAGAGCTTCGCCAGCTCCGTCCTCATCACCGACCAGGTGATGCAGGCGGTGGAGGACTGCACCCCCCTGGCGCCTCTGCATAATCCGGCCAACATCATCGGCATCGAGGCCTGCCGGGCCGTCCTGGGCCACGATGTGCCCCAGGTGGCGGTGTTCGACACCGCCTTCCACCAGACCATGCCCGAGCACGCGTATCTGTACTCCATCCCCTATGAGTACTATGAAAACGACAAGATCCGGCGCTACGGCTTCCACGGCACCTCTCACCGCTATGTGTCCCTGCGGGCGGCGGAGATCCTGGGCCGTGACCCGGCGGAGCTGAAGGTGGTGTCCTGCCACCTGGGCAACGGCTCCTCCCTGGCCGCCATCGACGGCGGCCGCTGCGTGGACACCTCCATGGGCCTGACGCCGCTGGCGGGCCTGCCCATGGGCACCCGGGCCGGTGATATGGACGTGGGCGTGGTGGAGTTCATCGCCAACAAGTACGACATGACCATTTCCGAGGCCGTGAATCTGCTGAACAAGGAGTCCGGCATGCTGGGCCTGTCCGGCGTGTCCTCCGACTTCCGGGATCTGGAGCAGGCGGCGGAGAAGGACCATCACCGGGCCACCGTGGCCCTGGAGATCTTCGAGTACCGGGTCCGCAAGATGATCGCCGAGTATGCCGCCGCCATGGGCGGCGTGGACGTGGTGGTATTCACCGCCGGTGTGGGTGAAAACGCACCCGAGACCCGGGCCCACATCCTCCAGGGCCTGGAGTTCATGGGCATCACCTGCGACCAGGAGAAGAACCGCTGCCGGGGCAAGGAGCAGATCATCTCCCGGGACGGCGCCCCCGTCATCGTCATGGTGGTCCCCACCAACGAGGAGCTGATGATCGCCCAGGACACCATGGAGCTGGTCCTGGACCAGGAATAAGCCCTATTTAATTGACCATTTCGCAAAAAAACCGGGACGCCGCAGCGTCCCGGTTTTTTAACTTGTCAACAAGTCCAGCCCTGCGCAGCGGGCCGCAGAAGTCTTTACCAGCTCTGGGCCGACAGGATGACCTTCTTATAGCTGCGGCGGAAATAGACGATCTCGGCGGCGCCGGTGATGGTCCAGGAGAAGATATACAGCAGATACAGGGAGGTGATGGTGCCCAGCCAGGCGAACACGGTGTATACCCAGATGACCCGGAACACGCAGGACCCCAGAATGACGATCACCGTGGGGCCTACGCTTTTGCCGATGCCCCGGGAGGCGGCGATGCTGGCGTCCATCAGCGGGGACACCACATAGGAAAAGCTCATGATCCGCAGCCGCTGCATGCCCGCGTCGATGACCTCCGTTTCGTTGGCAAACAGGCCCAGGAAGCTCCGGCCGAAAAACAGCAGCAGCAGGCCGCACACGGCCCCCACTCCGGCGGCGTAGCACATACTCACCAGATAGCTTTTGACAATGCGCTCGGTTTTGCCGGCGCCCCAGTTCCGGCTGACGAAGCTGGCGCAGCCGGTATAGAAGGCCGCCATCATGTTAAACAGCAGGGTATCGGCGTTGGCGGCGGCGGAGCTGCCGGACACCGTGACGGCGTCGAAGGAGTTCAGGCCCACCTGGACAAACAGGTTGGCCACGGCGAAAATGGCGTTCTGCAGCCCCGTGGGGATGCCGATGGCCAGGACCCGCCGGGCCTCCTGGGGATGGACCCGGAGGCGGCGCAGCTCCAGGCGGCAGGCGTCCTTCCGCCGCAGCAGGTGCAGCACGATCAGCAGGGCCGACAGGCACTGGGCGATGACGCTGGCGATGGCCACGCCCTCGGCGGCCATGTGGCAGCGGATCACAAAGAACAGGTTCAGAACCACGTTCAGCACACCGGCAACGGACAGATACAGCAGAGGCCGCCGGGTGTCGCCCACGGCGCTCATGATGCCGTTGCCGCAGTTGTACACGGCCATGGCCGGCATACTCAGGGCGTATATCTTCAGGTAGAGGACGGCCCCGTCCATCAGCTCGTCCTTGGTGTGCAGCAGGGCCAGCATGGGCCGGGCCAGCAGAACGCAGATCAGGCACAGCACCACGCCGATGGCGGCGCACAGCACAAAGGACGTGTGAACGGTTTTTTCCACCCGCTGCTTATCCCCCATGCCCAGGCCCCGGGCCACCGCCACGTTGACGCCGCTGCCCATGCCGATCAGCAGTCCCGTGAACAGCGACACCAGCAGCGTGGTGGAGCCCACGGCTCCCAGCGCCCGGTAGTCCGCGAACTTACCGGCAATGGCCACGTCGCTGAGGTTGAACAGCACCTCCAGCACCTGGGTCAGCATCAGGGGCAGGCTGAACAGCAGCATATTTTTCCACAGGGAGCCTTCCGTCATGTTGACGGACAGGGCGCTCTTTTTTTGCGTCGCTTCCATGAAACACACCTCTTATCCAAAATATACTGGCACGCAATTGCACAGTATAACACCACAATTTGCACAAAACAACCCCCTCAGACGCCATATTTTCCCCAGAGGAAATGGCACGTCATTGTGCACAATGTTGTGTTCCGGAGGCGGACCCCTCCACCGGCGGAAAAAACCGGGAAAACGGCGGCAGATGGATAAAATTTTCACATTCCGGGAGAAAAGTTGCGAAAAGCCCTTGCAATCCACGGGGAAATGTGGTACAGTCCACTTCGACAATTGAATAGGGGCGGCGGGGCCTGTCCGCACTGCCGCCTGACACCATTATTTCTGGCTTGCCGCCAAGGTCGCGGCAAGGAAAAAGGAGAAAGCTATGAAGAAGAAACTATTGGCTCTTTTCCTGGCGCTGGTAATGGTCGGCGCCGTACTCCCGGGATGCGGAGACGGCAGCAAGGACCCCGGCGGACAAGGAAATAACGGCAAAACGGGCGAACCGGTCAAGGGTGGCGAGATCACCGTTGGCATCGCCCAGGACCTGGACGACAGTCTTGACCCCCACCAGACGGTGGCCGCAGGAACCAGAGAGGTCTTGTTCAACATCTTCGAGGGATTGGTGAAGCCCAATTCCGACGGCGAAATGATCCCCGCTGTGGCGGAGAAATACACGCTGTCCGAGGATGGAACCACCTATACCTTCACGCTTCGTGAGGGAGTGAAGTTCCACAACGGCCAGACAGTGACCGCAGAGGATGTTGTATATTCCATCAATCGCTGCGCCGCTGTGCCGGAGGGTCAGGAGAAGCCTCTGGTAGCGGCGTTTTCTGCTGTCAAGAGTGTGGAGGCCCTGGACGAAAAGACCGTTGCCGTTACCATCGCACAGCGGGACCTGGAGTTCATCAGCTATATGACGGCCGCCATCATCCCCGCGGACTATGAAAATCAGGACACGGCTCCGGTGGGCACCGGCCCCTTCAAGTTCGTGTCCCGGACCCCCCAGCAGGACTTCGTCATGGAGCGGTTCGAGGATTACTGGGGCGCCCCGGCGTGGCTGGACAAGGTCACCTATAAAATCTGCGAAAATGCCGACGCCCTGGTGATGAACCTGAACGGCGGGTCCATCGACCTGTGCGCCCACCTGACCTCCGCCCAGGCCTCCCAGCTGAACCAGAACTTCCAGGTGCTGGAGGGCACCATGAACCTGGTGCAGGCCATCTATCTGAACAACCAGGCCAAGCCCTTTGACAATCAGCTGGTGCGCCAGGCCCTGTGCTATGCCATCGACCGGCAGGGCATCATGGACATGGTGGCCGACGGCCACGGCACCGCCGTGG
>OGXT01003406.1_pt1 | contig 10997 bp, 9 predicted proteins | sample 1576361 | NCBI WGS metagenome assembly OGXT01 (sample SAMEA3541514, study PRJEB24748) | human gut metagenome | biome: human gut; feature: human-associated habitat; material: faeces | place: China | collected 2012 | reverse complement strand
CAATCTTGTAATTGTCCACACTTTAGACTTCTGGTATATGATAAAAAATAAATAAACGATCGAAAGCGATGCATTGGAATTTTGCCATATTTTGAATAAATTCGCAGCCCAATTGGACGAATGTCTGAGCTTCAAAGACTTTGGTCTTAGACCAAACTTCAGAGCGAGTTTTCGTAGGAAATTGGGCGAATCAGCGATTTGTTCAAAATATGAGCAAAATTCCACCGCATCGCTTTCGGTTGCTTATTTATTTTTTATCATATACTCGAAATCTACAGTTGGCCAACACACAAATTAAAACTTTTTAAAATGATCAAGCAGTATCTTCTCTGCTTCTGGATTCCACAATCCACCATGTCGTTTACAGGATTCATCTAATTCTCCAAAGACTGGATCTTTCTCAGCTAATTTCCCAAAGTCCTCTATTGCTGTCAATGGCAGGTTGATCTGTGGGTATGTAATCTTCTTTGATCCTGGTATCTTATTTAAATATAATGTTGTATCGACAATCGCATTGATTCCTCCAATGTGTGTGATTCCAACTGCTGGATTGATCTTGCCTGTTGTGATCAGGTTTAAAGCTTCGATCAGGTCTGAACGAAGTCCTCCAGATGAACCGATCAGTTTAGTTTTTAAATAATGGCTTCCGTATATATTCATTCCAGCACGATAATTTTTATCTGCTGTTGATGCATAAATATTCATGCAGCCATCCATTGCCATAATACGATTCCCTATTTCAGCTACACATTTGGGTGGTGCATAGACAAACACATCATCGTATCCTTTTTCATTGGTTATTGCCAGTAACACTGGAACGGAGTCTGCAAACATCGATGGATTGATATAATAAAGCTCTATTCCATGCCTGGTTCCTTCCTGCATCGGTATCATTTTCCTTACTTTTTCCAAACGCTCTTGATTCGTATCTGTGATCACGAGTCTTCTTGGCTTTTTCTTCATTCCAAGGACATAACGGATTGCCATTAGTCCCATGGGACCGGCTCCTCCAAGGATGATGGTATTCCCACCTTCTTTAATTCCAGATATATGATCGTGGGTTCCCTCTTTACTGTGATAGTTTGAATGAAAACTTCCCACTATACTATATAAAGCCTGAGCCTGTGCAAGTTCATAGAATGAATCTGCTTCATATTGCAACAAACATCCTTTCTCAATTACATCTGCTGGTATGATACAGTATGTTGCTGCACCTCCAAAATAAGGGTAAGAATATCCTGGTGATTCGATCTGGTGAGGAATCTCTGGTACTAATACAAATTGTTTTCCTTCCTGATAATCCTCTTTCCATCTTGTTCCGACTTTTGCTATCGTTCCAGAAAATTCATGTCCGATCAATACAGGATTCTTTTTAATATTCTTTGGTACTCTTAAATGTCTCTGTGCCAATGTGATCTCTTTTAAAGTTGACACTGCAATTCCGTTGCATTCTATCTTCAAGAGAATCTCATCTTCAGCTATCTCAGGGATCTCAAATTCTTCCAGACGTATATCTTTGACTCCATAAAGTCTGACTCCTTTAACTTTCATAACCTTCGCCCCCTAAACTTAGTCAAATATTTATGTCTTGTTAAATTTAATTAATCTTTTTCATTATAACATATTCTCAAACTTCTGTCTGCGAATTCATAAAGATCTGAATTGTTATGGAGTCTTTTCTTTATTTTTGATTTTTACTATATAAAAATGCTGCAATCCAGGAGGTCACTGGAACTGCCATGATAACTCCGAGACTTGATGATAATCCCTGCATGATCTCAATCCCTACGGAATACATATTGATCACCTGTTGATATTCGTAATTGTATGCAAAGATAAATACTAATGTGTTGATCGATCCACCCGTAAATGCAAGAATCAGTGTATTGGTCATTGTTCCCATCATATCTCTTCCGACATTCATTCCTGATTGAAACAGTTCTTTTAACATCATCTGTGGATTTTGTTCTTTTAATTCATTGAGTGTAGAGGCGATTGACATTCCAACGTCCATGACTGCACCTAATGATGCGATCAAGATTCCTGCAAATAACAATTCACCAATTTTTATGTCTGTCATTTCTCCGACATAGACCAGATTCTCTATATCAGACACATTATATCCGGTGATCGATGTCACTTGTCCAAAGATCAATGCAAATGCTCCAGAAAATACCACACCTATGATCGTTCCAAGCATCGCGGCTACTGATTTCTTCGTAATTCCATCAACCATACACATCGTCACAACTGTTGTAAATGCGACCACTAATACAGCCGCCAGTATCGGGGATATTCCTTTGTAGATCATCGGAAGAAAAATAAAAAAGATACAAAGCATTGTAAATACCAAGCTTAATATTGATGAAATTCCTTTTCTTCCACCGACTGCAACCACGATTGCTACAAACACTGCTGCCATCAGCCATACCATAGGTCCTCTGTTTACACTATATACAGACGCCAGCAACTCTCCTTTCGATTCATTAATGATCGCTATGACTTTCATTCCTTTTTTACATTTTGCACCAAATAAATAACTTTGAGAGCTTGTTGCCTGTATTATTTTTCCTTTATGATCCCCTGAGAGAAGTTTTAATTCTACGGTTTGTTTTCCACTTCCACTATTTGATAAGTTTCCAGAGATCACGTTTGTTACTTCTGCTTTTTCAAAATTTCTTCCATCTGTATCTAGAAGTTTTGTCTTCTCAATTCCAGAAAAAGAAAAAAACAGCAGAAGAAAGAGAATGCCTGCGATCAGCAGACACACTCCTTTCATCTGTTTTTGTTTCATTGTTATTTCACAGTCACTTTCAGAACTTTGCTGTAAGAACCGTAGATTTTCTTACCTTTAACTACTTTGTATGCACGAACCTTTACATAACATTTTTTCTTTGATCTTAATGACTTGATTGTATAAATTGTTTTTCTTGTATTTCTTGTCTTTGCTTTTTTAAAGTTCTTGTTTGATGCATAGTTAATCTGATATCCAGATACAGATGCTTTTTTGATCTTAACTGTTACTTTCTTTTTGCCAGCTTTTAATTTTGCAGATGCTTTTGCTACTACAACTTTCTTCTCTGCTGTTGGTTTCTTTACTGTTGCTGGTTTTGTTGTTGCTTTCTTTTCTAATCCTGCTTTTGCATTTGTCAGAACTTTTAATGCATTTTCAACTTCATCTTTTGTTGCTTTTTTGTCTGCTGCAACTTCTTTGGCTCCTGTAAGTGCCTGTTCAAAGACTCTATAGCTTTCCGTTGTATATGCATCTTTTTGCTTTACAATGCTTTCAGATGCTTTAATTTCTGCATTAAGTGATGTCGTATCCCCTTTGCTCTTTGTGATAGAAAATGTTTCATCAATCTTTTCATCATTATCTGTACGATATGTATTGATCGTTAAACTATTTTCTGTTACATCAACAACTGAATATGTTGGGACATCTTCCTGCCAACGGTGTGCAATATATGTCTGCTGTCTTGGTACCAGATCATAATATTTACTTCCTGAAGAAGAACCTGCTGTCATATAAAGGACACCTTCTGGATTGATTACAGAGCTTCCCTGTTTTTTGACGGTCTCAATTGCTTTTTCATCCATGATACTTTTAAGATATGCTAAATATTTCTGATCTTTTTCATCTGTGCTGTCATTTTTAATATTTCCTGGTGCCACTGTTTTTGTCGTTGGATTTTCACCCGCATCCATATCTTTCTCTAATTCTGCATCAAATTCGTCATCTGTATAATCATTCGCTTTTGTTCCACCTAATAACATTTTAGATCTTGAATAAGCATGATCATGACCTGTTAATACAGCATCAATATCATTTTGTTCGAAAATCGGTGTTAACTGATATCTTAAATTTGTGATCTCTGGCTCATTAGAATGTTCTGCTGATCCATAAATATCCTGATGCAGTGTTACGATTCTCCATTTGCAGTCTTTATTCGCTGCAACTGTCTGCTCAATAAACTGTTTATGTTCTGCTACATTTGTATCCTGTGTATTTAACATGATAAATAATGCATTTCCATATTTGAAATAATAATCTCCACCGACTACCTTATTACTTCCAAGTTCACTTGCATTTGTTCTGTTAAAATGGTATGTATAGTTTGCATTATCTGCATCATGGTTACCGACTGTCGTTGCCACTGGAAGTGATTTTAATGCTTCTGGACTTAAATATCCTGTATACTCAATTTCACTTTTTGATGCATCTTTGTTCGGTAACTTTTTCTTTGTTGTCTGAATCTGGTCACCTGCGGATACAACAAAACTTAACTGATCATCTGTCTTTTCTAATGCTGCGTTTAACGTAGAAGACCAGTTAAATGCATCACTCTTTACTGCATTTGACTGTGCATCGTAAAATTCTTTCGTATCTTTTCCCTTTAATTCATTTGAAGATCCGATCTGTGGGTCACCTACAAATGCAAATGAGAAATTGTTTGTAGATTTTGTCGTGTATTCAGCTGGCTTTGTATACCCATTTCCATTATCGTAACTATAATAATATGTTTTGTTTTCTTTTAATCCTGTTGCTGTTACTTTATTAGAATTATAAGTTTCCCCATTGTTATCCTGTTCATCTTTTACTGCTGTTTGTTCTGCCTCGTACACCTTGGCATTTTTCATATTATGTCCTTCACCAATGATCAGTTTTGGAACATTTGCATTTGAATGATCGTCATTTGTCTGCTTTGGTGTATACCATGCAAAATTCAACTCCGTTGCATTGCTTCCTGGTGACAATGAAATTTGTGTCCAGTCATTTTTTAAAGTTTCCCATTCTTTCTCCCAACGATTCCACTGTGCCGTTGTTCCCATTGTCTGTGCAATGTCTGCTGCATTTGTCTTGCCATCTGGAGCGGCACTTGCAAATACTGGTGCTACATTTGTTGCAGAAAGTGTCAATGCTAATGCACTGATCATCATTTGTTTTCTCCAATTAGATCTCATATATACCTCCTGATACCTTTGTCTTTTCATATCTTTCTGACTCTTAAAGGATTCTATCATATATATGTAAATTCTAATTGCATTGAATCGTAAATAATATGTAAAAAAAGATTCTGAAATATCAATCTATCTCAGAATCTTTTTGATGATGTTATATTAACTTTTTGTGTTATTTACCTTGATGTTCTAAGGCTGCTTCTACAAATCCTTTAAATAATGGATGTGCTTTATTAGGTCTTGATTTAAACTCAGGATGTGCCTGTGTTGCCACAAACCATGGATGTTCTGGAATCTCTACCATCTCTACGATTCTTCCGTCTGGTGAGCATCCGGATAACATCATTCCATTCTCCTGAAGGATGTCACGATATTCGTTATTTACTTCATATCTATGACGATGTCTTTCGTGAATCTCTTTCTCTCCATATAATTCATATGCTTTGGATCCTTCTGTTAATACACATGGGTAAGATCCTAAACGTAATGTTCCACCAAGATCTGTGACTCCATCCTGATCTGGCATGATATGAACCATTGGATGTGTTGTGTCTGGATTAAATTCCTGACTGTGTGCATCAGAGAATCCTAAGACATGTCTTCCGAATTCTACTAATGTAAGCTGCATTCCTAAGCACAGTCCAAGATATGGGATCTTGTTCTCTCTTGCGTATTTGATCGCACAGATCATTCCTTCGATTCCACGATCTCCGAATCCACCTGGAACTAAGATTCCGTGAACTCCACCTAACATCTCATCGACATTGTAAGAGCTGATTCTCTCTGAATCTACCCAGCGGATCTTCACATCTGCTGAATTTGCGACTCCAGCATGCTCTAAGGATTCTACGACACTGATGTAAGCATCATGTAAAGATACGTATTTACCAACTAATGCGATCTCTACTTTATGTTCTGGATGTTTCCATGCATCGATCATCTTCTTCCAGTCATCAAGATCTGGATCTGGGCATGGCATGTTCAGACATTCACATACTTCATGTGCCAAATGTTCTTTCTCCATCATCAAAGGTACTTCGTATAATACTTCTGCATCTAAGTTCTGAATAACTCTTGAACGTTCAACGTTACAGAACTGTGCGATCTTTCTCTTGATTCCGTCATCTAATGGATAATCAGAACGGCAGACAAGGATATCTGGCTGGATTCCCATTCCCTGTAAGTCTTTGACACTTGCCTGTGTTGGTTTTGTCTTTAATTCTCCTGAACTCTTTAAGTATGGAATTAATGTTACATGAATTAAAATACAGTTTTCATGTCCTACTTCATGCTGGAACTGTCTTAATGCTTCTAAGAATGGCTGGCTTTCGATATCTCCAACAGTTCCTCCGATCTCAATGATCGCTACTTCCTGATCGCTTGGATCTTCACTTCTGTAAAAACGGCTCTTGATCTCGTTTGTTACGTGTGGGATTACCTGTACTGTGTTACCACCATAATCTCCACGACGTTCTTTGGATAAGATACTCCAATATACTTTACCTGTTGTAACGTTTGATTTCTTATTCAGTCCTTCATCGATAAATCTTTCATAATGTCCAAGGTCTAAGTCAGTCTCTGCTCCGTCATCTGTTACGAAAACTTCTCCGTGCTGGATTGGGTTCATTGTTCCTGGGTCAATGTTGATATACGGATCAAACTTCTGGCTTGTGACATGATAGCCTCTGGCTTTTAGTAATCGTCCCAGAGAAGCTGCTGTGATTCCTTTACCTAATCCAGATACAACTCCTCCTGTAACAAATACATACTTTACTGGCATGTTTCTTCCTCCTATATGTGAATTTCTACTACTTTCTTATATTATCCCATTCAAAATAATATCATATCATATTATTTTTGATTTGTCATTGTGATTTGTTAAAAATAATGAAAAGGATTCTTATGTTTCTATATCATAGAATCATAGGAATCCTTATTGTCATATTTTAAAAATCGAAAGTGCTCACATCACAACTTAGATAGAGGATTGCAGATAAATATAAAATGATTGTTGATGATGATAATCTAAAATACAATTCTTTCGAGATTCTATGGGGTATGGGCGATGATCGATCGCAGGAAAACCGTAGTTCTCGAACTGTTTATTAAGGGGAGTTTGTGCTGTAAGCACTTTCTACCCATAATTTACCATATCATTTTATATTTGTCAATTATTTCCTTTACTTTTTTTGTAAAAATTTACATAATTATTATTTTCATTATGATTGATCAATGATATTACCTGATTTTTACTATTTCCTTTGCTGTATGTCCAGCTTCCTAACTTACCGCTCTGTGGCGTTTTCTTGATCATAAATGTATTTAACCATTCTTGTGCATCCTTGGATGAGATACCCATTTTTTCGAAACAGCCTTTTAAGAATATCTTTTCTTCTTTTGTGAATCCTTTGAATGCCTCTGTTTCATCCCAGTAGATCAACATCTGTTTGATCTTGTGATCTTGCAAAAAGATCTGAACATTTTTCCTTGCATATAATTCTTCATCATTATAAGAACGAAGAATAACTTCATTCGCAGCTGATCCACTATGATCCGATATAGCTGTCCACATTTCTCTGCCACTTTGTGGAAGGTCAGATAGATTACTCCTAAGCCCAATCACTTTGTTAAAATCAAATCGAATGATAAAACGTTTGTAATTATACAGACATGTTAATCCATTTTTCTTGAATGTATGCCATTTGTCTGTATTATGGAACAAGTATGTTTTATCTCCAGCTTTTACTTTAATCCCTGCTGTATCTTTTTCGCATTGTTCCATCCATTTTTTGATTCCTTTGTATCCTGAATTCTCCATCGTATTGATCAATTTGGAGTTTTTCATATAATACTGGGATGTTCCATTGATACATCTCTTATGATTTTCATTTGTTGCATACAAAAGACCATCTTTGTAATTCCAATTGAGATCCTTAATTTCTTTTTTTTCTGAATCTGTAAGCTTTTGATAATTTTCTTCGAATGTATTGTCTGGTCTTTGAATGATATCATAAAATCCGTCAGTATTGTAACTGTCGAAATCTACGTCAGAATCAATATCTTCATCCGATTGCTGTATTGAAAATCTACGAAGAACGGTGTCTTCTGCTCTTAAACGTAGCTCATACTCACCCGTTTTATCTTCCAGGATACTCGTTTTCCATACTTCATAACTTCCACTGTCATCTAAAAGAGTCGAACTTTCATCGTCTGATTTCATCATCTTATAAAATTTTTTCAGCCATTGTTCATTTTTTATTTCTCTTCTGTCTTCTGAAATCTGATCGATCTTATCTTCTGTGATAAAATTGTTTTCATTTGCTGACAGACTGATCGTTGATACGAACTGTTTCTACTATTTTTCCTTCGGTTGTATTGTCTATTACATTTTGTGCTGCTTTTACGGCTACACTATTTGCATATATTGCAAATATGAATATAATTGTAAGTACTATACTTGCTATCTTTTTCATTTTATACCTTTCCTTTCTGTTTTTTCTGCTATTTGTTTGACTCTTTTTCTTTTCTTAAATGATATGCTATACCATTTTCTCTGTAATTTTGACGGATGACGATAAAGCACGATTCCGATCGTTGCCAATAAAGCTAGAAGGATCAGTGGTGATAATATGATAATATAACCAGTTGCAGTTGAATAATACATTATACTGCCCTCCTTTTCTTACGCTTTTCTACTATATAATATATGATCGTTGCGATCACTGCTGCCAGAATGCCGCCTGTGTATGACTGAATCTTGAACCCTGTCACTACAATGAATAGTGAAACACAGAATGGGAAGATCCATACAAACAAATGCTCCATCCATGGAAAATACATAAAATTATTCCTCTTTGCCATATCTGACTTTTGAAATACATAAAATGCAACTCCAAAAAATACCGCGATCAATACGATCTGAATCAGAAGGATCTGTGCAAAATGATCAAACGAAGCCATCGTCACCAGCTGGTTCACACCTTTATCCCATATAAACTGTTTTGTGATCGGTCCATTTTCAAAAAATGTAGCCATCCACCAGCCATGATATATTGTATCTGGGAATGATAATACTTTGGGCATCATATAATCCATAAAATTTGGAAATAACATTGCTCCGATTCCGATCGCTCCTGCGATCCATGGTCTTTTGCAGATATTCTGAAAAAATATGGCAATGGCATAGATGAGTGTCAGTGATACCCATATGAATAGAAGATACGCACACAAATGTATCATGTTATCATTTCCAAGAAGTACTGCTCCGTTCTTACATACGGATAGATTCATCTCATACCATGACTGTGCCTTTGTTCTCATCATGATCATTCCGAATGAAAGGAAAAGCCATGGAATCGTATATGTCATCATTCCTGTGATCGTCCTTGTTAGAAAGATCTGGCCTCTCTTGATCGGAAGCTGCATTAGAAATTCACCACATTTTGATGTGCTGCTTTCCCGATACTGTATTACCGCTACAAAACTAACCGGTATCATAAGAACGATAATAAACATTTTATAGTATTGATCTAATGTTCCTAAAAACAGATTACCATAATCATTATAAATTCCTCCATAAAAATTATTGATCTGATCCGCAGTTCCTGAAATATCGTTTGCGATCATATATTGTAATATAAAACATATCACTATAGTATACACTAATGTTATGGCTAGCAGATTTCGTTTTTCATGATTAACAAGCCCTCTCATAACATTTCCTCCTTATTGTCTGAATAATCGATACAGCAAAATATGTGATCACTAATATCATTACCAAATATATAAGCCAATGTACTGCATTTAATTTCTGTATGATCAGTTTATAACTGTCTGATGAACACATAAATTCTTTTCCCCATGCGACCAATCCATAAATTCTGGTTCGAAGCGTCTCGTCATACTTAAATATATGAACATATATCTCATGATTACTTAATGCATTAAAACATAGGATCGTGATCACTATTGTTGTGACGACTTTATTCTGTATCTCTGATAATCTTGTTAACATTCGATTCTGTGCCTGATTCTGCTTGATAAACTGTCGTTTTGCAAACCAGATACTAAAGACTCCAGCTCCAAATAAAACGACAATACAGATAATAGCAGAATTTACATATTGTGCTTTCCAGATCGGATTGCTATCCAAGACATTCGCATCAAGCTGATAATTTAATGGATATAAAAATGTTCTGCCGAATCTTCCATAGATAACCCACTCGAGTATCGCAAATCTAGAAGATCTTACCTTAAACAGCAATTGGAGTAAAAAGGTCAGATTCTGAAGAATCATCGGCAATATCACATAAAATGTAACGACTGCTATGATAAGCCCTTGCCAGATATATGCTGTCACGATCAATGAAATCTGTATGAGTGCACAAAATGCAAAACACATTACTGCATTCCATAATGTGCATATGATCACATTCGTGATTGATTCCGCATTCGGAATCGTTGCGATCTTCATTGCAAAGAAAATTCCATAGATGATCTCCGCGAATAAAAGTGATATATGCAGTTTTGTAAGACTCTTTTGGTAAATATCTTTCTTTGTCCATGGAAAGCTGTAAATATATTGCTGTTTCTTATTTTGCTGCAGTTGATATACAATTCCTGCTGATAATGCTGCAAATAAAACTGTGATCAAAAGCCAGCCATTGACAAGATTATCCATCATCGTCTGTGGTAGTCCATCCCCCGGATATTTCATGTTCCATGCGAAAATCCCATATAACAATGCTGCTGGTGGAAGTACCAGAGCATATTTTCTAAAAAATTTCATCTCCAAGTTCCTCCTCTTAGCGGTTGCTGTAGACGAATACTTCTTCTAAACTTAATGGAATTTCCTCTACTACAATCGCTCCTGCTTGTTTTAATGCCTCATGAATTGGCTCTCCATACCCTTCTAATATTACTGTGTATACACTTCCAAGATTAGAATACGTGATCACTCCCGGAAGTTCTTTGAAAATCTCGCTTTTTGATTCTCCAAATACAACCTGTAATTTTGTAAATCGTTCTTTCATCTGATC